>OBEQ011953600.1_pt1 | contig 26799 bp, 19 predicted proteins | sample 1670901 | NCBI WGS metagenome assembly OBEQ01 (sample SAMEA104232315, study PRJEB22302) | groundwater metagenome | biome: forest; feature: aquifer; material: groundwater | place: USA | collected 2011-08-07 | depth 5.4 m | reverse complement strand
CGCGAGAATTATGGCGTGCTCCAGGGCATCCGGACGGGAGAGGGGATTAAAATCGGCTGGCAGCTCGGCCGATTGTACCTGCGCAATCAAAACAATTTCCGGCATCTGGTACACAGCGAGATCGAGAAATACCGCAAGACGCATTTCGTGGAAGCGGTGCGCCGGCTGGTACCGGATATCCGGGCGGACGATCTCGCGCCATCGAACAAAGTCGGCATCCGGCCCCAGTTGATTAATTTACGGACCCAAAAGCTTGAAATGGATTTTGTGATCGAAACAACACCCACTTCGGTACATGTGCTCAATGCCATTTCGCCGGCATTCACCAGCGCCTTTGCCTTTTCCGAGTTGCTCGTCGACCGATACAGCTCCATCTCGGCGATTGCCCATGTCGCGTGACAAGGAATACAAATGCTTATATCCGTAGTATTTTCATTCAGAAACGAGGAAACCGTTCTCCCCGAGCTCGTTGAGCGAACTGTTCGCGTGTTTGAGAATTCATTTAATGAATCAGATCAATATGAACTGATATTCGTCAACGATGCGTCGACCGACAGATCGCTGGATATTTTGTTAACATTGCGGGAGAAGAACAAACGGATAAAGATCATCAATATGTCCCGCAGGTTTGGCGTTACTCCCTGTGTGATTGCCGGGCTGGCCGCCGCCAAGGGTGATGCCGTGATCTATATGGATGCCGATCTGCAGGATCCGCCCGAACTCATTCCCGATCTTGCGGGAAAGTGGCGCGAAGGGGCCGATGTTGTGCACACCGTGCGCACCAAACGGCATGGTGAAAATCCCATCAAGATGGGCATAACAGCCATTGCCTATAAATTAATTAACGCCTTTGCCGACATCGATTTCTACGAGAACGCCGGTGATTTTAAGCTGTTGTCCCGCAATGCGGTCCACGAAATCCTGAAGCTCGAGGAACACGATCCGTATCTGCGAGGTTTATCCATTTGGATCGGATTCAAACAGGATAAGCTTTATTATGAACGGGACGCGCGCCGCTCAGGGTCGAGCAAATTCAGTCTGCTGAACAGTCTTAATCCCTATAAGGAATTTGTACGCGGCGTGACCTCCTTTTCAGCGTCGCCGCTGTATTTTTCCCTGATTCTGGGGTTTCTGGCCGCCATCGCGGCATTCGTCGTATTGATAGATGTTATCTACTCAAAGGCCATGGGATATAACATTCCCGGCTGGACGGCAATCATGTCAGCGGTTTTGTTTCTCGGTGGCGTCATTCTCATCACGATTGGTATTTTGGGTATCTATATGGCGAGGATTTACGAGCAGATCAAAGGCAGGCCCCGCTATATCGTGCGCAGTCAGATTGGTTTTGACTGACAACAAAATTCGTTTTGGCATGCATTCGTGAGCTTTTATTAGCGCCATCAAAACAATTTTCGACTCGCTTTTTCCAGGCTGCTCGTCGACCGATTCAACGCCCCTCCGCGATTACCCATGTCGCGCGATCAAAAGGAAGGATTTTCACGCCCAGGAGGGCGGTAAGGTAGCTGGCCTTAGAATGCAGGTTAAATCGCCGGCGATCCTGTGATTTTATCGTCTTCATGCACGGCAAATAGGGAGTAATGCCGGATGATTATAAACAAACACAACGAGGAGGAGTCATTGTCTTCTGTCGCACCCCTGATATCGGTACTGTTGCCAAGCCGCAAGCGGCCCGAGTCGCTTATGCGAATGCTTTCAAGCATGTTCAGCACTGCTGATGAGCCAGGCGAAATAGAAGTTGTTGTTTATATTGACGACGATGACAAATTCAGCCAACAGCTTGAATTCGGGACGTGGAATGTCAAACGGATTGTGGCCCCGCGCCAAACCATGGGCAGACTTAATTCAATATGCTATGCCCAGTCAACGGGCAAAATCGTGATTCTGGGAAACGACGACGTCATTGTGCAAACCCGCGGCTGGGATACCAAAATTCGCTCCGAGACCGCGAATTTTACCGATGAAGTGTATCTCCTGTATCCAAATGATATGTACAAAGGTCAGAAACTGTGCACTTTCCCCATCGTCTCGCGATTAACCTGCGATACCATCGGAGATCCTTTCCCGGCAGACTATAGGGGAGCTTTTATCGACGTGCATATCATGGATATTTTCAAACAGCTGGAAGGATATGGACATCGACGAGTACGTTATCTCAAGGACGTAGTCTTCGAGCACATGCATTATAAGCTGGGAAAATCCGATTTCGATGATACCTATCGTCAACGCGACAGGTTCGGCGATGATTATACGTTCGTGGTTTTAAACGATGCACGCGGTTGGGCCGTCAAGAGGCTCAATGCCTTGATTGCGGGGCAAGAGAGCACGCCGGCGGAACGTTTACGATCATCCAAGCCGGCCGGTGGGTGGTTTTTAAATCTCACATGGAACTTTCTCCATGGCGGATCTTCGCCGGTCAGATGGCGTTTGCGTGTATTTGTATGGCTGTGGGCGCGTTTTCTCTATAAAAAAATCGGTGGTGTAAATTAAGTCCGTATAAACGATCACAGTTCAGTAATCCTAGCCTAAAGATCAAGGCAATAATGGCTAGAAGCCACCTCCAGAATATTCCAGGTTTCTCCATACTACGTCACAAGTCTGTGACATTCTCGTCTGAGCAAAGTTGCCGGATATCATAGCTAAGGCATTTCAAATAGTGTCGATCCGACAGGAAAAATGGGGGATGCTCTATCTGGCCTTGACTGTCAGCATTCTGTTGCTGATGAAGGTGTTTCTCTACGATCAATGCTATTCGTTCGACACCAACGATGATGTCAATCACACGTTTGTTAACTTGAAAGCAGCGCAGGACATTCTGAGACAGGGCGCCCTGCCGGATATCAATTTGTATAACAATTTCGGAACTCCCTTGCTGGGAGATGCGTTGACCTTTCCCTTTTCCTTGCAGTCGATTACATACTGGTTCTTGCCGGGCCCTCAGGCCATGACGGTCAACAGGGCCGTGATTAGCTTCCTCACGATCATCTTTTTGTTCCTTTTTTTGCGGCAGTTCCTCAGTCAACTCTCCGCGCTGGTTTGCTCCCTGATTGTCTTTTTTTCTCCCGGACAATTCTGGAACCTGGCGCACCACCACTATCAAATGTCGTTGCTTTGCCTGTGTTTTATCCTCTATGTGCAGACACGCAACCTTAGTTTGGACAGAATGACGTATTTGTTGCTGCTGTGGATTGGCTATTGCGTTTTATTCCTCAGCGTCAGTATCCAGCCTGTTTTGCTGGCAATCCCGTTCTTGCTCCTGTTTCTGCCCATTAAAGATGGCTTCCGGACCGCCAAAGTTCCCTCCGTCTTGAACTTTATGGCCTTGCTTTCCGCCGTCATCGCGACCTGGCCGCATACGGCGGTGTTTTTCAAAAACATCGCGGGAAGTACGCGCGCCCAGTGGTCGCCTTACTCGGGCATCCTGTCTACCATTCGCGAACAATTGCTGGCGTTAATTTTGCCCCCGGGCGAATGGATGCACTATGGGATCAACGGTCATTTTTCGGTCGTTACCTATTATTCGATCGCATATCTGGTTTTTGCGGCGATCGGTATTTTATCTTTAACTCGAAAGGCGCAAGCCGATACGCGTCTCCTGCGGCTGATTATTATGCTTGGTGTTATTCCCGCGGTCGGCGGTTTCCTACTGCAGTTTTACGGCGGGCGAATACCTTTTATTCGATCTGTGGATTCAACGCGGATCTGGTGGTTTTCCAATGTCTTTCTGGTATTGGCTTTGGGAAGCTTGCTCGACGCTACTTGGAAAAAGGTGTTCCCATCGTTTTCTAAATATTTGATAGGCATAAGTGCCCTTGGCATTGCGTACGCATACTTTACGATGTCTCAACTGATCCCGGAATTCAGTGAGATGGCTCTCTTGTATAGGGCAGTAGTCTGGGGCACGGTCATCGGCCTTTTAGCAATATTGCTTTCATCTTTCGCGAACCCGATCCCGCGGGCGCAGTCAGGCACTGACGATGTTCCTTTGAAGCGCTCTGGGCTGGACTCGGGATCCGTTGCTGGGAAGAGCCTGATCATCTCTGTTCTGCTGCTCGCGCAGGTCCCGACCATGGTCCACGTCATGGGCCTGAACATGCGATCCTGCAATAAAGGAAATCATTATTTTTCCTATTCGCAGGAGGCAACTTTTCAGCCTCAGAGGCTGCTCAAGTCCATGGAGCCGGGCTATAGAATGGCCTCCGAGGAAACTCCCGGAGAGGGACATGATTTGAAGGCCGTCTTTGGAGGTGTTCTGGGCAGCAATGCGCGTGCGATCGTTTCCAGCCAGGTGTTGATGGAGATTTTGACCGGCTTCAAGCTTGTCAAATTGGACGACAATTATTTCTTCTCGTCACCGTGGCAAACCGAAAAACTCGACAGGCTGGGGATTCGCTATCTGCTTCTAAAGCAACAAAGCACCGAATTGGAAGGCCAGGGATGGAATGTTATTGCAAATGAGGAATATCTCGGACAGCGTTTCTTTCTCTACGAAAACCCATCCAGGGCGAGTCTTGTTCATCTCCTGCGCGATGACAAGCCCGTTTTTCTCAAAAGTTACGAACTGGTGCCTAACGGGATAAAGATACAGTTGCCCGAGTTGGATTCCAGCGACAACCTGGTGGTTTCATTTTTTTATCGGGATTCGTGGCATGCCTGGGTTGACGGCAAGGAAGCAATTCCCGTCATGACTGACCTGGGCATGATGAAAATCCCGATCAGGCCTGGAGATCGAACCGTGCTTTTTCAATTTCAAGGTTTGAATGCCTGGGATTTCCTCATTTCTTTTTCATTTTCCGTCGCTATTCTCCTGTTCACATATTTTGCCCCGCGCATGCGGAGGGGGAGGTACTAGATCATGCGCCAACGCGAGAACCGGAACATTTTCGTCTTCCTGTTGTTCTGGTCGGCCCTGGTTGTTGTGCTTTTTCTTCATACTTCAGGACGGGTCGATATTCCGCTGCTTCATTTTCCCCAGTCTAAAGGCATCCTGTTGATGGTTCAGGAGGGCTACAAGCGCACCAATCTGGTTGGTTTACGAGAAGAGGTTTATGCCATTCCGCAAGGAGTCCCGTTTATTCATCCGCTGCGAGTAGAGCTAATGAAGAAAAACGGGATTTTCATCGCCCACTCCATGCAGGAAGCGCAACGGATGGTCGACGCCGGGACAGAAAACATAGAACCCAGACTGATCCTGAAGGAAAAAAACTTTCAGGGCTACAATCTCTACAGTTTGGGAGATCATATTTATGCGGTTCCGGCGATGCATCCGGATTCGGGCGCTCCGCTGCCGGCGGCCCATCCGTATTGGGAGCAGTTTGCCGGAAAAAATCTGGAACAGGCCAGGCGATTCATCATGCGGCAGACCGCCTCGGGTAAATAATGTTCCGCAAAATTTCCCTGACCATCGCAGGTGTAACGGCAGGCATTCTCATTCTCGCCAAGGTCTTCCTCTACCCGGACTGTTACTCGTTTGATTCCCATGATGAAGCCAATCACGCTTTCCCTGGCTTGCACGTTGCACAAACAGCAATTCGCGCGGGGGAACTGCCGACAATAAACTTTTATAACAATTTCGGTGCGCCGTTGCTTGGTGACGCCCTGACTTATCCTTTTGCGTTGCAGGCGGTAACCTATTATTTCCTCGACAGTCACCTGGCAATGACGGTCAATCGATTTTTCATTGCAGCGCTGACCGTTATCACGGCATTCGGCTTCTTCCGTATCTACCTCAGCGCGTTTCCTGCCCTGGTTTGCGCGGTGTTGATTTTTTTCAATCCAGTCGCGTTCTGGTATCCCGTGCACCAGTACCAGATGGCGGCGCCATTCTTTTTCGCCAGCTTCTATTTGCTGAATAAATTCATTATTCACAGATCAGCGCCATACTTTTTTTCGCTCTTCATGCTGTTTTGCGCAATGATCCTGAGCGTGAGCATCAATCACGTTGTTTTAATGATTCCCTTTTTGCTGGTCTGGAGCTACTGCAGGAATGGATTTCGAATGGACCGAGTGTCCATCGCGCCCCTCGTTGCGTTATCTTGCGCTGTCGTTTTTTCTTATCCTCAGACTTTTGAATTTGTGCGGAACTTTCTTGCCAGCGCCAGGGCGAGCGAGGGCGCTTATGACAGTATCCTGACGACTCCCCGCGAGCTGTTTCTCGGCCTGATCATTCCGCCCGGCGAATGGATTGGTTATAACTACGGCGCCCAATTACAGGTCACCACCTACCTGTCTATGTCAGTGATGCTGGCTATATTGTCAGGCGTCTGGCTGATCCGTAAAAAAAACGCCTGGAAACAGACAAGTTTGTTTTTCTGCGGGGTTCTACCCACGGTCATAGCAATTATTCTGTATATGAACTCGGGACTTAGATTTAAGATCCCTTTCGTAAAATCGACGGATATCACTCGCGTCTTCTGGTTCTCGATTCCCTTCTGTTACGTCTATGTCGGTTACTTCATCGCCCATGTTCGGCTGGGGCGATTATCGCGCGGCGTGGCGGTGCTCCTGCTGATTGCTTCGATGGCAACGCTGGTTGCCATCCGGATTCTGCCGGAGACGGCCGATATCAGCGCGCTGCATAGCGTCGATCTTCTATTGATCGTGATCGGCGCCGCGGCGATATTGCTGGGCCGCCGAAATACATCTTCGGGCGATCATTACAGGAAGCCAGGATTCAATATCGGCGGCGTTTTGTTGATTGGCAGCTTGATCCTCGTTCCGATTCCAGTTATCGCGAGAGTTCTTGGACTGAACACGGGGTCTTGCGGAGGAACCCAGTACTCGGCCAGTCTCGCCGCCTCTCGATTCACTCCCTATTCGCTGCTCGGGCTGATGGAGAAAGGTAACCGCCTCGCGACGGAAATACACACTCATAAAGGTCACGATCTGCGAGTGGCCGCTCACGAGATTCTGGGCAGCGACGCGCGCGGGATCGTTGTAGACAAGCAGTTTGGCAAGTTCCTGGAGGACAAGCGGCTGGTTACTGTCGACCAGGTTCCCTATGGATATTATTTTTCACGGCCTTGGCAAACCGGCGAGCTCAGCCGGCTTGGAATTCGGTACCTTCTGGTAAACCGATCCCCTGATCTCGAGCTGGAGGGGAAGGGGTGGAAGCGTCTTGGCGAGGCGGAGAATCTGAGCCTTTACGAAAATCCAGTAAAACCAACTCCAGTTTACCTGATCAAGGACCGTACAGGTGCTCCGGATTTCGTTCATGATTATCATTTTCTCGCCAACCAGGTTCAAATCAACTTACCGGAAATTCCTTCCGCTTCGACACTTGTCCTGACCATTCTCAACAGGCACGGGTTCAAGGCGGAAATCGATGGAAGGAAGGCGGAAATCGTGACCCGCAACGGATTCATCAGTCTTGACATGCAGCCTGGGGACAGGATCGTTAATATCAGGCATCATCCATATTCGTGGTACCACGTTGTTGCCGGAGTGAGCATAGCGATCCTGGTATGCGCTTTATACATCTGGTTTTTATCCCGCCGTCGCCCGGAAGAAGAGAAACATCCGAATCTAACAGTGCATCAAGGCATGTATTGAGATAGGGGAGCCCAGTTGCAACGGAACGAATATGAACTGGTTCATCAGGTTCAGAACCGCCACTGGTGGTGGCTCGGCCGCGAGCGGATCATCGAGACGCTGATCGAGAAGCACCTCGATATGTCCGTCAAACTGGAAATTGCAGATGTCGGCTGTGGTTTTGGCGCCAACATATCCATGCTGCGGAAGTATGGCGACGTAACCGGCCTGGAGCTGAATGCCGAAGCCATTGACACCGTGAAATCACGCTGGGGCGACTCGGTCCAGGCGGTCAGCTGGCAGTCGCCGAATCCCCTGGCGCTGCGCTTTAACTTCATGCTGCTCGCCGACGTGCTGGAACACATACCGGACGATCAAGGCGCGATCGATTGGATCAACGAGCATCTTTTGGGGAATGGCTATGCGATGATTACCGTGCCGGCGCACCAATTCTTGTGGACTCAAATGGACGACGTGCTTGACCACCACCGGCGCTACACGCGAAAAACGCTGCTGGCGTTATTCGATAACCGGTTCGAAATCGTGTATTGCAGCTACTACAACATGTTCCTGTTTCCGGTCAAAGCATGCTTCGTCCTGTTTGACCGGCTGAAACGGAGTCTGTTTCCCTCAGCCGTCAAGCGCTCCTACAACGATGTACCGCCGTCCCTGGTCAACAGCATTTTCAAGCACATTCTCATGCTTGAATCTTCGGTGATTGGCAGAACTACCGTGCCGTTTGGCGTCAGTCTCGTGTGCCTTGTCAGGAAAAGGGCGAGCAATCTGCCGGCCCCAGCCAATTAAGCCATCATGAGATTCATCAAGCGAAGCGCGCGTGCGCATCCCAAGGTCAGCCTGATCCTCCTGGATTGGAGCGTCCGCGAGAGCTTTCACCTGCTGCACTATCTCAGCAGGCAGAACGTCGATCGCGACTTGTTCGAAGTCATCATCGTCGAGTATTACTCCCGGGTATCCGACGCCATCCGGCCGTTCGAGGATCAGGTGGACACCTGGGTGCTGCTGGAAATGCCCGAGTCGTGCTACTACCACAAGCACCTCATGTACAACGCGGGTATCGTTCTCAGCCACGGCGAGGTCTGCGTGATCTGCGATTCGGACGCCATGGTCAAGGAAGGTTTTATCGAAACCATCATCGGTGAGTTCGAGAACGTTCCCGGCCTTGTCTTGCACCTCGACCAGTTCAGGAACATGCGGCGCGATTTTTATCCTTTCAACTACCCGGGCTTTGATGACGTGATCGGGCAGGGTTGCATCAACAACGATGGTGGCAAGACCAAGGGCGTCCTGGACGTCGAAGACGCGATCCACACCCGGAATTACGGGGCCTGCATGTGCGCACGGCGTGATGATCTCATCGCGATCGGCGGCGCGGACGAACACATCGATTACCTCGGTCATATCTGCGGCCCGTATGACATGACTTTCAGGCTGGTCAGCAAGGGCAGGCGCGAGTTGTGGCATCAGTCTGAATTCATGTATCACACATGGCATCCCGGTCAGGCCGGGGTCGACAACTATCTTGGACCCCACGACGGAAGACATGTCTCGACCACCGCACTGGAGGCCTTGACGTCCCGCCGCGTAATGCCGCTGCTGGAAAACGACGCCATTCGGGCGCTGCGCGCCGGTTCGACGGACAATGAAGATCTGCTGCTCGGAAGAGTCATCCGCGCCGACAGCTTTGAACAATGGGACCGGGAAAATCTTCAGAAGGGCGAATCGCACCGGCTGTTAAATGATGCATCTGCCCGCGTCATAAAATACAAAGGTTTCGCCATCCATCGCGAACTGGGATTTTTCTACGCCCATCTGCTCGTCGAATCGGATTCGGGCAGACAACCCAGCGAACGCTACAAGATATATTTCGATGGGACGTCAGTCGATGAAGTCTGCCGGAAGATCGATCGCGCCATGTCGCCGCTATTGAATATTGCCGTGTATGGCGGCCGTTATTTTGTTCTGCTGTGGCAGGTGACTGTCTATGTCTGGTCAAAAGCTATCAAGCAACCGCTCAAGAATTTTCCCGCCCGTTTAGTGGAAATCTACAAGCGGTTCCGGCGCCGTCTGCAGCAGTTTTCCCTCGAAGAAGCGCTGTTGGTGGATTCGCTCGGCGATATTATTTCGAACCTGTATTACCTCAAAACTGTTCAATCTGATGCCACTGGTGGAGGGATGCCGATACTGCTCGTGGACAGCAAACGCTTCGAGTTATATCTGCAATTGATCGCGTCAGTCCATGCCATCCCTCCGTTGCGGATTCTCCGAATTGCCTCGCCTGCGGAATTGAATGAATTTCTGGGGGAATACGGGGCCTCAGGCGCAAAGAACCCGATTATTCTGGCGCGCGGCGTCTATATCAAGTATTACGCCATCATGAGCGCCAGTGAGCACGCCAAGAATGCGGCGATCATATAAAGATAAGCAATGACGCGAATACTTTTTCTGGATCGTTATGAAAGCCGGTTCCAGGGCTGTTTCCTCAGGCAAGTCATGTGATGCATAAACAAAAAGTACGTCAATCCATGGAGCTCCTATATCTGCTGGTGCTCAAGGACCTGAAGGTTCGCTACAAGAGCAGCGTGCTCGGATACATTTGGGCGCTCGCGAATCCGTTTGCCTTCGCTTTTGTGTACTGGGTCGCGTTCAAGTTCATCATGCGTGTCGAGATGGAGAACTATTCGATCTTCCTGATCACGGGGATGTTTCCGTGGATATGGTTGAGCACGAGCATCATCCAGTCCACGCGGGTTTTTCAGGTCAATAGTTCATTGGTGAAAAAGGTTAACCTGAACCGTGCGGTCCTTCCGCTGAGTATCGTGGTGGGAGAGACGGTTCATTTTCTGTTCGCCTTGCCCGTGATCGTCATTTTTCTCGCGATGGCCGGCGGTCAGTTCGTGCATCTGTCATGGATCTGGCAAATTCCTCTGTTGATCCTGACGCAGGTGGTCTTTGTGTACCCGCTGGCGCTTATGTTTTCCATAGCGAACGTATTTGTTCACGATATCGAGTATCTGGTGGGCGTAGCGTTTTCCATGCTTTTTTTTGCCACGCCGATGGTCTACCCGATTTCAATGGTGCCACAGGAGTACCGGCCATATTCCGAGGCCAGTCCCCTGCATGCCCTGATTCAGGCCTGGCGCACCGTGCTGATGGATGGGACGGTTCACGATCAATACGTCCTCTACTGCCTGGTCTGGGGTAGTGTGTTTTCCGTAGCGGCGTTCCTGATGTACCGGCGGCTGAGACATCGCTTGGGAGAATTGCTGTGAAATCGATAGTCGTTTGCAAGGATTTGTGGAAGTCCTACCACCAGCGCCCGCGCATTGGTTTCAAGGAGCTTCTGGTCAAGAGAAAGACCGTGGGCCAGAACCGTTTCTCCCGCGAGTGGGCGTTGCGGGACGTGACGTTTTCCGTGGAAAGGGGAAAGGCATTCGGAATTATTGGCCACAATGGTACGGGCAAGAGCACCCTGCTGGGCTTGCTTTTGGGCACCCTCGTTCCGGACAAGGGCCGGATCAGCATTACCGGCCGGGTCGCCTCGCTGCTCGAGCTCGGCGCCGGCTTCCATCCTGAACTGTCGGGGCGCGACAACGTCTTTCTTTATGGCGCGATCCTGGGGATGACCCTGAAGGAAATCAGACGCGTGTTCCAGCAGATCGTGGAGTTTTCCGAGCTCGGAGACGCGATCGAAACCCCCCTTCGCACATACTCGTCCGGGATGATCACCCGTCTCGGGTTTTCCACAATCATCCATGCTCCGGCGGATGTCCTGCTTATCGATGAAGTGCTGGGTGTAGGCGATGCCCGCTTTCAGGAGAAGTGCAAGGATTACCTCATCGATTTCCGGAAGCGCAACGGCACGCTGGTCATTGTTTCTCACGACATGGCCGCTCTTGAAGAGATGTGCGACGATGGCGTGTGTCTGAATATGGGAAGCGCGGCATGCATAGGCCCCATGAGCGAAGTAATCCGGCATTACCAGGGGCTCGTGCATGCGGCCCAGTCGTCCACTGAGGTCGGCTTGTCGTGACCGCCCGGTTACACCTCTGTTCCTGCCGAGACGCAACTCACCGCTCTCGCGGAATGATTTTTCCAAAGCGCCGCCACGCAGACAGCCCGTCGAGCGGGTCAAGGCCATCCATGGCAATGACGATATGATCACCGGCACCATGTACCGGGACGAAGCAGGAGAGGATGAGTGAAGCCGAAAGATTCGAAACAAGACGATGCGGCTGAATTGGATGGAGATCTTCTCGACGCCCAGGATATCGAGGAGGTATCTGCGTTTGAATATGCACCACCACCCGCGGGAAGCAGGGGAATCACTTTTCGTTTCCTGGCTTTGGTTCTTCGTGTCGTGCGGCGGAAGCGGTTTCTTTTCGGACTGCTCATGCTCACCCTCCTTGGAGCGGTATTTTACTTCTACAAGGCAGGCCACATTGGCCCGGAACAGATCGTCGCGTTTCTCAAATTGCATCCAGCCCTGGCTCCGGTCGTCTTTATACTCATATACGCGGTCACGGCAGCAGCGCTTCTGCCGACAATGCCGTTCAACTTGGCCGCGGGATTCCTGTGGGGCACATACGTGGGAACGGCGTATACCGTAATCGGAGCCACTTCCGGGGCCGTTATCGCGTTTATTGCTTCCAGATATTTGTTCCGTGAACGGGTCAGCAAGATTCTGCAGGGTCGAGCATGGCGTTGGCTGGATAATGAGATACGTCGCAAGGGCTGGCGGACCGTGGCATTCACGAGAGTGAACCCCATTTTCCCGTTTGGCCCGGTCAACTGGTTCTTTGGAATCAGTTCGATATCGCTTGGCCACTATCTCTGGGCAACAGCAATGTTCATCATTCCTCCCGCCCTTGCCATTTCCGCGATCGGCTCCTCGGTGGGAGGCCTCGTGTTGACGGGTGAGGCTGAGGCCATGTTTCAGGACGTGCTCTTGGCTTCGGCAGCGCTTACTTTGCTTGTCATCGGCCGTCCGTTGATTACCCGCTACCTGTTGAAGAAAGACGGTGCCATTCCCCGGAACTGACATCAAGCAGTCCTCTTGATAGCGACGATGACCGAAGGCTACGATGTGGAGAGAAAGCTCAAGATTCTACAGTACGGTGATGCGTGTTATTTTATTTTCAGTTTCTGAGAGAAATCTTCTATTGCAATGGGAAATAGCGTGACGTACAGAGTGTTCCGAATCAGAAACAACCAGAATCCCCAGACGGTGGATGTCGTTGAAGACGAGCGATTGGAGGAGGGAGCATGAATGTCAATGTGTACGTTCAGCCTCAGCATTTCAAGGACTTCAATAATTATAGCGTTGTGGTATTCGGACAGACGTATTTCGGGATTCCAAAGAGCCATGGAGTCATCGACCTGGACAAGATCGATCACCGGCTCTTCCCGGATATTATCGCCAAACCATCGCTTCGAGAGGTAGAAAATGCAATCACCGAGAAATGGGCTCGGTCTCTGGATGGAAAGCAACCACGCTTGATACGCTCTAGCCACGGCTACAGCATCGTTGCTTATAAGGGGGTTTTTTTCGGCATACCCATGATACTGGGCGAAGTCAGACTCGAAGAAATCGGCCTGGATGATGTTCCGTCCATCATCAACAATCTCTCTCTCAATGATTTGGAAGACGAAGTAGCAGATCGGTGGGCGAGAACCATGCCGGACAAGAATCCAAGGCTGGTTTCAGATTGCGGTGCCTTCAATATTGTATTTTTTAACGGCATGTATTTCGGAATTCCCAAGGCATGGGGTGACTTCCGTCTAGAGGTCGGCGATGCGGCGAGCAAGCCTGGCCTGATCCAGGATCAGACGTTTCAAGGCGCAAAGGCACAGGCAAGAGCCCGGGAAGATACCGCGGCGAGGAGCAGTGTTAGATCCTTGGTAGACTCCATACTGCATAGGATCAAGGGCATGAGTTGAATATCCGAATATCCGCGCGCGAGAAACTTCACCTTTCAGGGAGACGTCAGCTCACCATGGCCCAAAAAAAAATGTACGATTTGTTCGTGACACACGCCTGGCGTTATCACGACGATTGGAACAGGATTTCCGAATTGTTGGACAAGGTATCGGGGTTGGCATGGCGCAATTTCAGTCTTCCCTGGCATGACCCGGCCATGGATCCAAATACCGAAGTCGGAGGAAAGTTCATCCGGGATTTTCTGGAAGGGCAGATTATCCCCGTGCATGGCGTCATTCTGCTTGCGGGAGTCTATGCGGTAAAAAGCGCTCGCCGGTGGCTAGACCTGGAGGTCGAAATGGCGCGCAGGCACAACAAACCCATCATCGGGGTACCTGCCCCCGGCGAGACCACGGTGCCCGACGAGGTGAAATCTCTGTGCGACACGATTGTCGGTTGGGATATGGCAGAGCTTATAGCTCGCCTCGACGAGGTGCGAGGCTTGCCGAAATATTCCGGTCCGTGGTGACACGAGCCACGCGAGCCGTTTTACCCGTGAAAGCCCATATTATAAAAATGGGTTATGGATTCTTCTCATTGACAGTCGGGTGTTTGGCTTTGAAAATCAAAAGTCTTCATTGTGTACAGGTCCGATCCGGTAATTCCGGCGGTAGATCTATGCGGGATTCGGACAGGAGCCTATTTTCCGCAAGTGCTGCCCTATTGCCGTCTGGAACGATCGGATAGCATCAGTCATGGGAGCATTTTATTTTAAGGAAAACATTTCAAGGAATAGAAAATGAGCGAAACGGCCGTAATCCTGACGCTGAAAAAGAGCCGCGCCACGACCAGGGTTGAAGGCACGCGGGTGACGTTCAGTCCGCACCAATGTTTTGCCTTCGATAACGGACCTGAAGACGTGGAGTGCTTGCATGTCCTCAGTACCCACCTGCTGACGCTGCCCGGCCTGGCCCTGTACGGTACGCAGCGGTTTATTGATTACCTGTTCCGGCACTGTCCCGGCCTGAAGACCCGCCTGATCTGCATTGCGTATTCCGAGGGAAATCCGGGACAGCATCAGGACTATGGTATCCCCATTGTCCTGGTCGCGGAGTTGCCATCCACCGTACAAAATATTTTCCTGTGCGAGACGTTGACACTACCGCGAGCGAAAATGCGCAAGCAATTGCCTGGGTCAGTCAATGTAGTCGAGCCCAACTTACTGGCTGAAATTGCTCCGGAGGTCATTCCGGCGCGGGGCTGGTCTCCGCTTCCGAAAAACATTTATCCAATCGACATTCCCGAGATCCAGTTCAAGAAGAATGTGGATCTTATCATTGTCGACTGCCCCTCCCGCAATTTGGCCTTGATGCCGAATGGGCTGGGGTATTTGAACAACGCGCTGAAGAAGACCTCGGTCTCCTACCAGATATTCGATCTCGATATTGTCACTTATCACCGGTACCACGTACATCGGCTGTTTGACATGGGAGGACGCATCGTACTTCCCAGTGGCCGGGTGCTACCTGAGGACCCCTGGCTGGCAGAGCACTACGATGTATGGACGTCGGGATCGGAAATGGCATCGAGTCGAGCCGGAGGTAACGAGGTTTTGAGCTTCTTCAGACCAATCATCGACGAAACAATAGCAGGCCTGATTGAAGCGCAGCCTAAGATTCTTGGCTTCTCGATACAGGGCTGTAACGAAGCGATCTCGCGAGAGATTGTTCGTGGCGTGAAAGCCAGGCTGCCTGATACCGTGATCGTGGTGGGTGGGTTCAGTTGTTACAACGCTGACATCGGTCGCCGTGTTTTCCCAGAATGTGACTACATGTGCGTCGGTGAGGCGGACCTTACCGCCGGTCCATTGCTCGAAGCATTAGCGCGCGGTGAGCGGCCATGCAATCAGCCCGGCGTGCTCTCGCGTTTCGATACGCCGGAATACCGCTATATTCCGGCGCCCATGGTGCATAACCTGGATCATATCGAATTTCCGAAATACGAATGGTGCGATCTCAGCGTTTACCGGAACTTCAATGACTATCAGCTTACGCCCATCATCGCGAGCCGGGGATGTCGCTGGTCGCGGTGTACGTTCTGCGCCGAGCGTTTCTACTGGCGCATTCGCACGCCGCAAAACTTCGTGGACGAACTGGAATGGCTGGTTGATCGCGGTTGCTATCTTTTCATGTTCAACGAGAGTGACCTTGGCGGCATGCCTGAGCGGGTGATGGAGATATGCGACGAGATCATACGCCGCGGACTTCACCGCAAGGTCAAGCTCACGGGCCAGCTGCGTGTTAACAAGAAACAAAACAGAGCCTTCTTCGAGAAGCTGCGCGAGGCCAACTTTGTCGCCCTGAGATTTGGGGTCGACGCCTTCTCCGAGAACACGCTGCGGCTTCAGAAGAAGGGCTACACGGTCGACATGATTTCCCAGAACCTGAAGGACTGCTGGGAAGTGGGTATTTATACCGAGATCAACTGGGTTATCGGCGTGCCCGGCGAAACCGACGAAGATGTCCGGGAAGGTATCGCACTCATCCTGCAAAACCAGAAGTACATCGGCCGGTTGGCGAACATCAATCCGCTGATACTGGTCAACGGCGGCGTCTACTGGATCGATCCCGATGCGCACAACATCGTCTTCAAAGAGCCAAAGGAACAACTCTACGCGAAGTTTCCGCGCGCCCTTCCCGCTGACTCCTGGTACAGCACCAACCCGTACATCGATGCGCAGGTCCGCAAGGAGCGTTTCGAGCACATCGTCATCGCGCTGCATGACGCGGGTTTTAACGTCGGTGCCTGGGCCCACCGCGTTATCGAGGACGTGAAGCTCGCCCGTGACCCGCATCGTGCCGCAGGCGGGAAAAAGGCGCTCGCCGTGTCGGAAACAGCGGAAGAGGGACAGGCACTCGATGCTTCGAGCGCGGGTGTGCCACTGGCTGAAGAATCGGCACGGAGCGGCAAGGTGATTCCTATTCGGTCCGCGGAAGGCGTGAATTCACGGGACGATGCCAAGCCGCCAGCGGAGCCCCCGCTATTCGGTATTGCCGGCGAGCCGCCGCGTCTCGTGCGCAAGATGGAAACCCACGCCGTCGTGTTCCACAACGGTTGGTACTACGGCATTCCCCATGCCGTGGGGGAGGTCGACCTGACGAATCCAGAGGTTTCCAGGATGCCCGGGATCATCAGGCATGCCACGGAAGATGAGGTTGTAGGCGCCATCGAAGAAAGCGCGCGCTGGGCGGACACCCGTGGCCACTATGATGCCCAGAAAAAGCAACGCGCCGCCGGTTCGTACATGCGGGCGGCCAGCGCGGTCGGAGAGTCGGAGCTCGGCGAGCTTCCTGACAAACCGAAGATCCTGCGGTTTCGGGAAGATTATATTGCGGTCAATCAACAGGCTTTGAAGGGAATATTTACTACGCACCTTTTCAGGCTGTGGGGGCGCTCAGGTGGTGGAGAGAGCGACGCGCAGGTCGAAAATCGCCCCCTCGAAATCCAAGACGGTTCTCTGCTTCGCCGGATGGCGGGCAAGTTGCCGCCATCGGTTCAGCACAAAATCAGGTGCTTGATTCGCCGGCAGTCCCTCAGTCACGATGTAGCGAGTGCCCCGCTCACCGCTCAGAGCGATGGACGGCTTCTCGGCATGTTTTGGCGCGCATTAGTCGATGACTGCGTGAAAACGCCATTCGTACGCCTTTTCAGCGGGGCTAACGCCGTGTCGACCGTGCCAGTGCAGGATGGCATCCCGGTGAAAGGGGAGGATTTCTGCATCGTCTCGGTCGTCACCAAGAATGCCCTGCCAGAGTTGATGTGGACCATCGACAAGTTCAATCTGGTGAAGTTCGACGGGATGTTCTTCGGCCTGCCCCAAGGAGTCCCTATCGACTGGGATGCGGGCGACGTCGCGTCCATTCCTGGAGTAGTAGTGGGCAAAACGATAAAGGAGGCGGTCTCCATGATCGAGAGCAAAACCCAGACGAGGGCCCCGAAGCAAGCCGAGCGCACTCCGATCAACGAGTCAACCAATTCAGTGACAGAGCTGGCCAAGGTACCGATGTTGCTCGGTGTGATAGGGGGTTACAACGTCGTTTCCTACGAGGGGTGGATATATGGCCTTCCGCAGGACCTTGGCCCCGTCGATCTCACCGAAGTGGACGTCATGGAGATGTCCGGGGTTATCCGCGACGTTTCGCGCGACGTGGTGGAGAACGAGATCATGGACCGGCTGAAGATTGAGCAGCATGTGGCTTAGTATTTCATGCCTCTGCCGTCGCCGGCCTATTGATGTTCTGTATGACTTGGCCCTATCGCATAAAAAGAAACCCTTGCCCGTATTTACAGCGCTTTCCCGCCGACATTGTTGAGACCGGTTCCAGCTGGATTCAAGAGGCTGTTCGATCAACTCTCCAAGACACCATGATGAGCGACGCTTATCCGCCCGCTAAATCGGCCCCGGCTCACCTGGTCCGAAGAATGCTCTCCAGCAACTTTTTTTTATTTTTCTTGTTTGCAGCGGGGTTCATGCTCTGGAGACACGGCCAGCCCGTGGTCTGGGATGACACCAGTGTCTACAAGATTGCGTTTCAATCCTGGAAAGTCGGCGGGAGAGAGGATTGGTTGGCGACGTTCCTCTCTTACATTGTGCCCGCGTTCAGCGAAGTAGCGCCGAGCGGTTATCGGCCGGTTGGCAGTTTATTGCAGAGTCTTTTTATCTTGACAATCGACTCAACTTTTCCAAGTTGGGGGCACCTGTTCTTTGTTGCTTGTTTCGTCGGAGGCCTCGCGGTTGCCTTCAGGAGTGTCGCGGCCCGTTTTATCAAGTCAAAGCCGATGATTTACGTTTGCCTGGTATTGTTCATGTTTTCCAGTCCGATGGCTCAATCCAGCTGGATTACCTACAGCGGGATTCCAGTGCTGGTCCCATTTTTCACTTGCATCGGACTCATTGTCTATTTTGAAATTTGCGATCAGCCAACAGAGGGATGGGGAAAATTCTGGCTTCTGTTCTTCATCGTAATTATCGCTGCCTGGTACCGTGAGTTTATGATTGCGTTGCCGCTTACGATACTGGGAATGGAGACAATTCGGGCCAGGCGCATAACAAGAGTTTCACTTGTGGCCGGAGTTCTGGTCCTTCTTTGCCTTTTTCCAACCGCTGTTCCGTATCTTTTTTACCATCTTCTTTCGGCTATCGCCGGTCCTGGAAAATTTCCCGGCGACACGGGGTGGTTGGCACATGGGGTCTCACTACCAGTAAAGCCTGTTTTTCAGTTGGGTAACGTGGATGCGCAGTTGTCTGGCGCCCTGGTCATCAGAGAAGAAGTCTCGCGCCATCTCCTTAACATTCCTTCGCCCTCGCTTCTGATCCTCACTTTTTTCTTATTCGTGAGCCTTACTCTCGTTAGAGTCCGCCGCTGGATCGGGATTGAGGCATGGAAGTTCAAACCCGTGGTCGCATTGGTGGCAGGACTGACCGCTTTGGTGGTGGGTTTGACCGTGCTCGCAGAAATGGCCTGGTCCCAAGTCAATCTTTGGTGGCCGTTGTTTCCGTTATGGTCATATCATTTAAGTGTTTTGATTTTCATGCTCGGACTCGTGAGCCTCGTGCTCGTTAAAGTTCGTGGCTGGATCGGTGTCGATGAAATGATGCCCGAGGGAGGTGCTGATTTTGTGGTGGGGTTAGCCGCTTTGGTGATCGGTTTGGCCGCGCTCACGGGAATGAACTTGCCTGGCGCCAACACTTTGTGGCCGTTATTTTATTTATGGTCATATCATTTAGGTGTTCTGACCCTCCTGCTCATCGCATGGATTGTTGACCGGCGCTTGGCGATATGGACAGCGGTTTTTCTTGCCCCTTTCTATCTTGTATATACGGAAAGGGTGCATCTGGCATACGTCATGATGCCTTTGTCGATTGTTGTGGCCGCTTTGTTGGAACAGTGCTGGGCAGCACGACAATTCAGCGCCGGACTGCGGAAGCTGATGCGATTTACCGCCGGCATTGCAATTGCCGTAGGCGTCTTGGACGCCGGCGCCAATCCCGTTGCCGTTCAAAGCGTAATGACCAGCATTTCCAGCGGGATAGAAATCGTCGCGCACGAATTTAACACGAGAACTTCAGATAGACCCGTTGCGATCATCGGCAATGCCTTGCATGTGGACGATTTAGGACTGTATCTGAATGGCAGTTATCGGATTCTTTGGACGGTTGGATCCGGGCACGATCGGCCACAGGATACCGTTGAAACATCCGGGCAACTCTCGAAACTTTTAAAAGACAAGCTGCCGACAACTGACGTCTATTTTCTGGATATCAGTCAAGATTACCTTCCCGCCAAAAAGAATTACCATCAGCATCGATTCGTGGCGGGTTGTTCCGTCAGTATTGACGATTTGGGATCATTGCACCTGACTCGAGTCGAGTATTTCATGCCGGATCCTTTACGCTGGTTCGGCAGCCGGGAGTATTTCGCGTTTTTCGGCCCTCCGGACTTGGTGGATGACTTTTATTATGGCCCCTCGCCGCGCCGTTTCTTCGGAAAGGTGGAAGCCGAATATCATCTATATAAGGTCACCTCATCGGAAGTAAAGAATTGGCTCCCTTTAGGTATGGCTTCCCTTATAGATGGGAATTATTTCGGCTTTTCGGTAGTTTCGCAAAACGGCCGTTTTTTTGCCATTCCCATCAGAGAGGGCGAATTTTTTTATGAGCGCGTCTGTCGCCGGCTCTATTCAAAATCTTTCGAATCATCAAATCTTGATGAAATTAGGGCGATGGTTAGGGGCCTGCGCGTTGCGCGATAAATGTTGGAGTCGCGGGTAACTCTTGATGTTGTGGCGACATCCCCGCCAGGGATGGACCAAAATAGTCGCTGCCTCTGCAAACCCTTTCTATGGCGACAGGATCCGGTCAATTTTACTTTTCAGCTCATTAACTGATGATCCCGCTACGATCCTGTCGTCCGTTCCCGGAGTCAGCCTGCTTTCTTCCAGGGGGACATTGTCCGGGACAGCCAGGAGTCTGTCGCGGTAGCCGCAAAGCTGGTAACCCCGATAGGACTCCAGGAATCGTGGATACAGGAAAGTGCTATCCGGCAAGTAATACGCCATCTTGGATACGCCGGGATCAAGCACGTTGTAGGCATAGTAGGTTACGGATACCTCATTAAGAAACGATCTGTGCGATCGATCATGACCGGAGTAAATATCGTTTTCCAGATCAGGGGGCCCCAGAAACAGCACCATTTCGCGGGGAAGAAAATTTCTCAGGGGATCGACAAATGGAAACCACCCCGCCATCGAGTAAATACGACCCACGGGAGCCACCTTAACGGAGTTACGGGTAATGTACTTGTGAGCGTGGAAGTTCCCTTTGAGCGGGGAGAACTCCTGATCCATGTTGAGCATGAGAATACGCTGAGATTTGAAGCGATTTCGCAGGAAACTTTCCAGTTCCGCCGGTTTTTCCAGCGTTCGTTCAGGCGGCACGCCGACCCCGACGCTCCAATAGGGCAGTATGTGATTTTGCGAGTAAAGGCGAATATCCTCCGCGTGCAAGGCGTTGGCGATGACAATCGTGCCCGGAGGGGTGTTGGCGCGCACCCAATTCGCCATGTAGCGTATTCCGCCGTAGAGGGAGTTAACCGTGACGTAACTCCCGTAAACGTTAAGCGCTTGATCGAGGAAACACATGAGCAGGACCGGAACCAGAATCGCTTTTTCCCAGATCGCGCGGCCGGAACGATTAAAAATATCAATCCAAAAGCTTTCCGTCGCTGCGACGATCAGGATTACAGCGGGCATCAGCGGATACGCCAGATGCACGTGCGCGGAGAATACCTTCAGGAAAGGCAGGAACGATATGAAAAACCAGACATTCAGAAAAACCGCCCTGTGAAACTGAGCGCCTGGATCCTCAGCCTGCCCACGCAAACCCTTGACGGGCTCGGGACGATTTCGCAGCGCCTGAAACAGGGTTAATCCACAAAAGGCGACGATGAGTGAAAGCCAGAACCACGGTTTACCCAATGATGCCAGTACTGCTACTGTCAGGCCGATTAAAACAGCCAGCGATTTAGCATCCTTTTTTAAAGATGACAATAAAATCAGCCCCGAAACTAAAAAGAATGAAGGCGGCAGAAGGACCAGGAAAACTTTCGCCACTTCCCATTTTGCCTGGGTAAGTGAATTCCAGAGAGACGACTCACCGCCCGTGGCGGTGTTCAATTGTGCCGCCAGCGAACCCAGTTTAAAGACCGAAACAAGGGGCAATGCCGGCAGGAACAGATGCAACAACGCCGTCGGGAAGAGGGCATGCAAGAAGCCGAGCAGGGCCAGCACGAGAATCCATGTGGGCCGGCGATGCCGCTGAAACTCAAGAAAGACAATCAGCGCCGCTACAATCCCGATGTACTCACGGATCCATGGACCCATCAAGAGCGCGAGGACCAGGCCAATTCCCCACAGCCGATGAAACCGCTTCGCTTCGACCGTTCTCCGGTAAAGCCACAGTCCCAGGCAAATAAAAAGAGGAACCGTAACCTGAATACCGCCCGAAAACAGGATCCATGCGCCCGACACCATGGGTGGCGAAAAAAAGAACAGCAGCAGGATCGAATACGCAGCCAGATTCGTCTGAACGTATTCGCGCGCAATAATGAAAAAAAGGACAGCCAGCAATCCAAACAGGGCAGCAACTCCTGCCATCCATATTTTTCCCAGGTATGCTTTTGGTTCGGTTGGGGAGTACGCTTCGCTGAATATCGCCACGCCGGTGTAGGACAGTGCGGCGCTCAGAGGTCTGTAACCACCGAATTCGAGGCAAGAAAATGCCCTGGTGAAAACCGTCTTCATCAGGCCGGGGGCGCCCCAGCGCAATCCGAAGGCGCCTTCATCCCGGCAGATCGGTGCAGCATCCGATGCCTTGATAACATCATCCTGAAAGCCGTACAGATTCTCCGCGGTCTGCGGGCTGTCATTCCATACCAGTCCCTCCGTCGATCTGACTGCAAAGAAACAGGCGGCGACCAGAAAAAAGATAAAAATGAGATGAAGATGCCTCTTCCGCCTGTCTTTTTGAGACATCTGTTTTTCTTGCATATATTCTTGTCTGCCTAATGACTTACCGATTATCGACTATTTTAATTCAGATTGCCTTGATACAGACGCGAGCCATCGGTCTTAAATTCGGAGCCCAGTATGCCTAATCGCAGAAATTGAAAGAGATCATACTTCTGAAATGGATAAAATGCGCATGCAATATTACCCACATCTGACCCTGCCGCCAGTGAGTAAACCAGAGTAGCTGGTTGAACGAAGAATTTATGATATCAAAGCTGATTGGAAACCTGACCGGGTGGCGTTATAACGTCCTGATAGTAGTCCTGATATGCCTGAGCTTTTCGCCGTATCTCCTCTTTGATTTTGCGTTTCATAACGATTTCGAGATTTGGGCTTACAACAATAAGATTTGCTGCAGCGGTTTCCCGGAGACACCGCACCTGATTCGAATTGGCCGCTTCCTTCAGGCATTTCTGCAGAACGTTTATCTTTCGTTATTTACCGATCTCAGAAGCCTGGTTTTCGGAAGAGCATTTGGTATCGCGTTTGCGTGCATCGGCGCGATCATGCTGTCATCGGCCGCAAGAAAAAACGGAATGGACAGGCTGTCCAGCGCGGCCTTTGGCGCGGCGGTATTCCTGTTACCCCCTGCTCAAGTCAACCTCGGTTGGATCACAAATTTTGTGCCGGGCCTGTTCAATGCAGTTCTTGTGTTGTTTACGGCATTCATTTTTCCGGAGTGGCGCTCCCTTCAGGTCCGGGAGAGGTCGGCGCGAGTCAGATTGGGAGCGAGCTTCTTGCTCCTGCTCGCGGCCCTTTTTATTTATCCTCCGACCGCGGGATTTTTCCTGCTTCCGGGAATGGTCAGAATCATGTACTCCGGGCTCGCCAAGCGGGAAGATAGATTGCAAGCTGCATACGCCCTCGTATTCTTTGCGCTGGTTTGTATGGTGTACTTTTTCATCCATCGGGTTGTGTACATGAGGCTCTTCGACATTACCTTCCCGGAGTCTTCATTCTATCGTTTTGACATCTCTACCGAGCTATTGGGCAATATCGCGAAGTTCTTTCATGATATTTTTCCCGTGATGCTGAATCTCTGGAATCCCGCGCCCTCTCCAGCGCTCGCGGTATCGATTTTATTGGCGATAATTATTCCGGCCGCGTTTTTTATTTATCGAAACTGCCGGGTCTCCGCCCCCAGAGAGGTGCTTACCCGTTCCGCAATCGTTACAGCAGTTTGGCTTGTGCTATTTTTTGCCATCAATGCGCCGGGGCTTTTGGCGATTGGGCGGCCTCCGGCCTTCTATAGAGCCTGGCATCCAGGCATGGCTGCTGTGCTGCTTTTGCTTTTCCACAGCATTGAATCTTATCGTCCAGCGGCGCTCAAGAAAGGCATTATCTTTGCATTCCTGTTGGCCGGATGCTTTTTTTCTTTCAACTCCAGTATGTACCTGGCAACGACTCTCTCCAATCAGTTCAAGTACGCCGTTTCCCAAATTAGTGCGCAGTTTTCCCCTGACAGGGAGCGTTACGTCATAGTCGAAAAGCGACCCGACTCCCTGCTGCTGGGACGTCCCAGATGGGGAGAGTTGGGATTCATACATATCCTGTCGAGAGGTCACGGCATATATATTCTTGATAAATATTTTGATTATCATGTTCATCCAATTATCGAAAGCGTTGTCGCGAGACAGGATGAAAGCCCTTTGTTGCTGGAAGCAGAATTGCTTGAAAAGTCGAGTTCGCTTTTTCCGAGATCACCCGCCGATCCTCTCAACAAGCCTTTTGACAATGCCTCTGATTTTAGAGTGGATACATTCTTCGAAAAGTCCGGGCCTATGCCGGTGACGATTGATATCGAGGGGACGAAGCCGGCGAGCGTTGCCTGCTACAAGATTCACGCGGGAATTGGCGAGTCGCCCTCGCGTGCGCCACGCTCCTGGCGCCTTACTGGTTCGAATGATCATCATACCTGGGCTGTTCTCGACGGCCAATCGAACCAAATTGCTTGGCGCGAAGGAGAGAGCAGGATCTTTACTCCCAAAAAATCGGGGAGCTACATTCGCTATCGTCTTGAGATTGATTCATCGAATCAAAATAATATTGTTCGAATACCCGAATTGCAGCTATTTACTCGAACAAGTGCCTGTCTAGAGCCTGATTTTTCTCAGGCGAGCATGGTGGATTCAGGTCTTATAACATCACTGACGTCGATGCCTGATGCCGTGTCCGTCAAGCTGGCGGGAACCGTGACGGAATCAGGGCTGTCCGACCCTCCTTTCAGGCTTCAGCGAGCACTCGACAATATTTATTATACGTTTTGGGAGACTCTCGGACTTTTTCCAATTGACGTGGACTTTCGTTTTTTTGAGAGCAAGCAGATCAAGTGCTATGCATTTCAGGCTGGCGATGACAGAGCCAATGATCGCATGCCCCGGACATGGAGGTTTCTCGGTACCAATGACGGTCGTCATTGGACCCCGCTGGACACGAGGGAAAATGAGTCGGGGTGGACTGACAACAGCCGTCGTATTTATCCGGTACTTTCCCCCGGTCCATATCGCTCTTATCGAATGGAGTTCCTGTCCATAAACGGCGGGAGCCATCTTAGATTATACGGTATGGCTTTGTCAGAAGATGGCGAGTGTATTCATACAATTCCTTGAGTCTTGCAATTTATTATGGATACGCGCTCATTATAATTTTGTTCCTGGGAAGTGGCATGCCGGCTGGTTCCTGATATCATGGCAGATGATCTTATCTCTTCAGAAAAAGCGGGCATTCGGTGCCAGCAGGTGAACTTGCGCGCGCAAACGCTTGAAATGGATTTTGTCATCGAAACCACGCCTTCTTCGCTTCATATACTCAACGCTAGTTCGCAGGCGTTTGCCAGTTTCTTCGCTTTCACCGAACTTTCTGTCTATCGGCATTTTGTTGTCCAGCGTTAGCTCACATGGCGCATGACAAGGAAAAAGACTCTCACGTGACACGCCAGCGAAGACTGGGTTGTGAAAACAGCCGCTTCGAGATATTTCTGGATGATGTGGAGGACGTGAACGGGGAGATCATCCGTAATTATCTGGTTGTTGCGCCGAAAATAAAAACCGGCGATCTGATCACCGGGGTGGCCGTATTGCCGATCGTTGACGGGAAGCTGGGATTGCTGCACATCTACCGGCATGCCATCCAGCGTAATCTGTGGGAAGTTCCGAGAGGCTTCGTTGACCCCGGCGAATCCGACCGAAATTCCGCCCAGCGCGAATTGGAAGAGGAGACAGGGCTGTCATGCGCCGATGCCGATCTGGAATCACTGGGTATTTTTGCCCCGGAACCCGGGATACTCGCCGCGCGTGTGCATCTGTTTGTGGCGCATCGCTGCCACTCTGTCCGGCCATTCAGCGGCGAGGAATTCGGTCACAAGGAATTCCGTCTGTTCAGCCCGGAACAGGTGTCCGTTTTGCATGAGTCCGGTGAAATACAGGATTCCTCTACGCTTATTGCCTGCTTCCGATCCAGGGACAGGTTGGAGAAGTGATGGAATCCAGGATTCGAGAGAGCGATGATGATAACGATGCCCTGGTTGACCCCGCGGATGCGCGGGATTCCGCGACATTTGATCTGATGCAATCATCACGCCCGGCATTTTTGCCGTGGTCTATTTGCGCTGCTATGTATATATTCGCCACCGTGGGTGCTTCACGTCGGAGGAATTGCTCTCGACGGGCATGCTGTGGGCTGATCGAGGCCAAGCCGGCTGTATCACTGGCGATGACTTCAGTTGTGGCATTGAAAACGGAGGCCAAGAGGATCGTTGCGCAGACTGGAAAACGTTCACAGCGCATTGGGTTAATCAACGAATGAAAACGACATTATTGGTGCTGACATTAAATGAATTTCACGGCATGAAGGCAATCATGCCGCAGGTCAGCCGAGGCTGGTGTGACCAGATCATCATCCTCGATGGAGGCTCCACGGACGGCACCATCGAGTGGGCCAAGGAGCAGGGGTATGAAGTGTATGTACAAAAACGTCCCGGCTTCCGGCACGCCTACAATGAGGTGCTCCCCTATGTGACGGGCGATGTCATCATCACTTTCAGCCCCGACGGCAATTCCATTCCGGAGCTGATTCCTGCCCTCATTGAGAAGATGAAGGAAGGGTATGACATGGTGATCGTCTCCCGGTATCTGGGCAGCGCGAAGAGCGAGGACGATGACGTTGTTACCGGTTTCGGCAATTGG
>OBEQ012891607.1_pt1 | contig 26840 bp, 19 predicted proteins | sample 1670901 | NCBI WGS metagenome assembly OBEQ01 (sample SAMEA104232315, study PRJEB22302) | groundwater metagenome | biome: forest; feature: aquifer; material: groundwater | place: USA | collected 2011-08-07 | depth 5.4 m | reverse complement strand
TAAGCCATATTGAGTATCATTAGCTAACCGAATTGCTTCTTCCTCCGAACTGAAAGTGGTAACGGCAAGAACCGGTCCAAAGACCTCTTCGCGAAACAGTTTCATCGAACTTGAAACACCATCGAATACAGTGGGCTCAATGTAGTAACCGCCTGTTTCTTGCAACACACGTTTGCCACCAGCTCGAAGTAACGCTCCTTCAGCAGTTGCAGATTCGATATAGCCCAACACACGCTGCATTTGAATGTCGTCAACAATCGCTCCCATGTAACTACTTTCTTCAAGTGGATCACCAGGGAACATACGCTGACTGGCTTCAACAATTTTTGCCACAATCTGGTCTTTTATACTTTCTTCAACGATTAACCGAGATGCAGCGGTGCACACCTCGCCTTGATTATAAAAAATTGCATTGGCACAGGCTGCACCCACTTTATCAATGTCAGAACAATCGGCAAAAATCAGATTGGGGCTCTTGCCGCCGCACTCCATGAAAGTCTGTTTCATATTGGATTGGCCGGCGTATTCAATAATTTTTTTACCCACTGCGGTTGAGCCAGTAAAAGCAATGCAGTCCACATCGTTATGGAGGGCAAGCGCTTTCCCAGTGGTATCACCAAAACCGGGGATAACATTAAACACACCATCAGGAACACCCGCTTCGGTAGCTAACTCTGCCAAACGCAACGCGGTTAGCGGAGATTTTTCCGATGGCTTTAATACCACGCTATTACCGCAAGCGAGCGCAGGACCGACTTTCCAACAAGCCATGAGCAGGGGAAAATTCCATGGGACTATGGCTCCCACCACTCCTAATGGTTCGCGAGTGATGAGCCCAAGAATATGGCTGGGAGTGGGCGCGACCTCGCCATACATCTTATCAATTGCTTCAGCATGCCAGGCAATACAGCGCGCGGCAGAAGGTATGTCGCCCCGTAAGCTGTCTCTTACTGGTTTCCCCATATCAAGCGTTTCTAATAGGGCTAATTCCTCTTGGTGTTGCAAAATCAGACTACTCAATTTTAGCAATACGGATTTTCGAAAACTCGGTGCAGAGGCACTCCACGCACCAGATTCAAATGCTGCTCGCGCATCTCTTACCGCTTCTTCTACTTCACCTTGCCGACAGTGTGTGACATTAATTAATGGCTGGCCATTGGCTGGATTAATACATTCAAATGTATCGCTCAGGGTCGATTTTACGAACTCACCGTGAATATACGCATGATGGCGAAAGTTGAGACCGCTTAAACGTTCAAGCCACTCTCTTCGCGTCGGCATAGTTTTTGTCGATATAGGTTTTGTCGATATAGGTTTTGTAGACATAGGAACCCCCTGCTAAGGTGTCAATTTTGTCGCAGTTTATCAGGCTGACAGTTTAGCAGGGTACTAGTTTAGCAAGGCAAGTCAAAAAGACGATGGATGAAAAAATGCGGATTAACACATATCTTCATACGGATTGTCGATATTCAGATCAATCGGTTGATCATAACCAGGTATTGTCAATGCATGGGGTTGAACTTTAATGGCGTAAGGATCAACAACATTATGGTCGAAGAGATATACAGGGTTTAAACGGCCCTGAGTAATCGCAGTATCATTTTCCGCTGCTTGTGCTGCAACGCCTTGGTTACGTATCGCATGCTCAGCCATAGCTTTTTTGCCATGTTTTTTCTGCAGCATGGACGCGACGATATGCGGCGCAAGGATACTGGCAGTTGCGTTGTTGCCACCAAATCCCTTGGTGTTGATAAATGCTACGTCAATTCCCTCAACACCAACATCTATATCTTGCATACTAATATTAAGATGACTTGAGTAAACATCATCGGCAATTTTATCGATGGTTTTAATGCCTGGAATAAAACCATATTGCCATACGCCTAAAGTTGAATTGACTTGATCACCAGCGGCACTGCCAATGGTATGCCCCAGATAAGACTTGATAGCGGCAACCGGCCAATGCTCAATGCCGAACGCTTTTGCCGTTTCATTGATGATATGTGATTCGGTAACACGATTCTGCGGTGTACTGGAACCATGCGCATGCACAAAACTCTTGGCTCGAACGGACTGCTCGCCCAAAATAGCTCTGGCACCAGCAACTGCTTTGGCCATAGTGATGTAGTTGCCTATACCAGGTGCAGAAATTGATTTCTTAAAACCATCGGCGTGGGCATAAATATCCCCAATCGCGCCGTAGATCGACGCACCCAATTCCACCGCAAGCTCGTCATCAAACAACACCACAAACTGTGCAGATTCTGCGAGAGTGAAACCGCAATTTTCGGCAAAAGGACGACTGGCACGGCGCAAATCAGGTTGTGTCGCGCCTTTGTGTTTGTCGAGCGCTAAGATATCTTCAGCAGTTCCAAGAGCACCCATCGCAGCATAACCATCAGCAATCTCTGACGTGACTGGTGCCTCACTGGTACCTACCAAGACAACTCGACGACGCCCCGAGCGAATATCATCAACACCCGATCGCAAATTATAGAGAAATGATGCACAAGCCCCTACGGAGCCGCCTGTAGCTCCTATATTGCCAAGCAGGTAAGCGTTAATAAAGTCTGCGGGCATCTGGGCAAAACCAAGCGCACACTGTTTGGAGGTTACTCGTTTGCCCATTAGTCGAGATTGCAACAGGCCACCAGAGCCATTGAAGTCTAGCTGGCTCATTGAACCCACGGCATAAACACCTATTTGATCTGGTTTAACTGCGGATCTTACTGTTTGCCAATCAATACCCATGGAAAAGAGTGCATCTGACGCACCATAAACTGTCATCTGAAGTCCGCGGGGATGGTTGCGGGATTGGTAGAGTTTTTCCGGAGAGAATCCAGTAGGTAACTGTCCAGCACTCTGCACAGGGAAAATTCGATGGTCAGTAACTTTAACCTCAATATTATCTTTAACCACCACTTGAACCATCTTTTCATCAACAGAGGTCACTTGCCAGGTAAGCGGAATAATGTCGGGTAACTGAGATCTTTTACAAACAAACTGCACTGACTCACCTGGCATCGGCGCCATGGTGAGACTCTTCTGCCAGGGAGTAGCGTTAACATCAAAATATTGCGACTCAATACGTCGAATCAACGTCGACTGATCAATTTGTTTGCCGAGGATTGAATAGACGTTAGTTTCTGAAATACCAATTCCAGTTGCAGATAGAAAAACACCATCTTTATAAGATACCAACCCCATCATGCTTGCTAAGGCCAGGTAAGTTTCGCCCTTTTCCGGTTCACCCAGGGATTCACTCACCATGCGACGATAAGCATGATGAAACGAACTTCGACCTGCGGCATTTACACCACCAAAACCAACAATGACCGGCAAACGAGACATAGGTTTTACCTGTGTTTTATAAAACTGATGAAGGCTTTCTTACCAAGAAACAGCTGTTGATCAACTCACCACTGTTATCGCGGATAAACATGTAAAAAATACTTTTCTAAATCAATAAACTGCACAAGAAAGCCAGAATCTTATTCAACTTAACATAAGTGTAACGATAAGACCCAATAGTCACATAGGATTGACTAGCCAAACTATTTGACAAACTAGCCAATTTGAGAAATATTACCATCATAGTCATAAATGAGGATTGAGTGACCATGCCCCACATAGCGTTATTGGCATTTCCTAACGCGCTAGCGACCAGTATCACCTTACCTTTAGAGATGCTGAGTGCCGCCAACGCGGCCAATAGCGTGCAACAAAAATCAGCGTCGGATCTGAAAGTTTCAGTCGTTTCTAACTCGACGGATAAGATAAAACTTATGGGCGGACTAACTATTCTACCCGATGCAATATTCTCAGAAGTAACACACACCGACCTGATTATGATTCCTGGACTCTGGCGTAATCCGTTACCGATTTTGCAAAAGAATCGAGAAGTTGTTCCCTGGTTAAAACAACAATATGAACTTGGGGCAATGTTAAGCGCGGTGGGAACCGGTGCGTTATTTCTTGCAGAGTCAGGTTTGCTTGACGGCAAGAGTGCGACCACGCATTGGTTTTATTTCGATCACTTTGAAAAGATGTATCCTAAAATCTTGTTGGAACGGAAACACTTCATTACCCGCGCCGAAAGACTCTACTGCACCGGTAGTGTGAACTCAGTAGCCGACCTAACCCTCCACTTTATCAACCATTTTTACAATAAAGCGGTGGCCAATCAGGTAGAGCGACATTTTACCCACGAGGTACGTCGATCATATGAATCCGAACTCTATTTACGCGGGGAAGAGAGCAGCCATCACGATGAAGATATTATCCGGACCCAGCATTGGCTGTATGAGAATTACAATAAAGATCTACAGTTAAAACATGTGGCAGATAACTTCGGCATGAGTTTAAGATCTTTTAACCGACGATTTAAATTAGCAACTGGCATCACACCCAGACATTACCTGCAAAATATCCGCATCGACAACGCCACAGATCTGCTCAAGAATAGCAACTTATCCATCAGTGAGATTGCCTTTGAGGTGGGTTATCAAGATACCGGCTACTTCTCTGCACTGTTTCGAAAGATTATGTCAGTGACGCCCAATGAATACCGACAAACCGTTCGCGGCAAACTATTTACCATTCCACATTAAACTGGAGCGCATTAGATTGGGCATACCTAACCTTTTATCCAACTTACCCTCATCAAGGATGAAAACCAGGCATTCAGAAAAATTGTCTGTTTTCAATTTACAAAATGTGTAACCATCTATACTCAAATTTAGGTGAGTACTTCCTCATTGCTTAAGTTGTTTACCAGAAATGATTCATTCTAGTTACAGACCAAATAGATACTAATAATCTAATCAATTTTAGAATTTTAGCCACTTCTAGAAATCAATCACTTATAAACTTTCCCTTAATTGAACCAATACTTTTAAATTAGTTATATGTCTGAACCCCAAGTCACTTCACACTCTGCCAACAATAGAATCAATCTGCTTACCAAACTTCAGCAAGATACCTTTGACTGCATCATTATTGGCGGCGGAATCACCGGTGCCGGATTGGCAAACGCAGCCGCAAGTAGTGGGCTCAAAGTCGCACTGGTGGAGGCCGATGATTTCGCGTCGGGAACCTCGAGCAAATCGACCAAACTGATTCACGGTGGTTTACGTTATTTAGCAATGGGAGATTTTGCCCTTGTCAAAGAATCAGCCTTGGAACGCAAAGAGCTTTACCGCATAGCGCCACATCTTGCAGAACCCCACTGGATGGTTCTGCCAGCACGTAATCGCGCTGAATTTTTAAAATTTCGTGTAGGCGTAAATCTTTATGAAAAATTAGGTGCTGTTGAAGCAAAAGATCGTCATCAAAATTGGGGGGCGGAAAAACTCTGCGCTGAACTCCCGATGATAGATCGACGCAATACGCCTTTTGCCTGCGCTTATCGAGAATATCTCACTGACGACGCTCGCTTGGTGTTGGCGAATATTCGCAAGGCAGCACTCTATGGGACTATTAGTTGTAATTATCTGCGGGTGACGCAATTTCTTAAAGAGAACAACAAAATATCCGGCGTGGAAGCACGCTGCTCTTTAAGTGGTGACACCATCGCGATAAAAAGCCGATGCGTAATTAATGCCAGCGGACCATGGGCAGAAGAACTCTGTTATATGGATCAAAATAGTCATCAACAAAAATTACAATTATCCAAAGGTGTCCACGTAGTCGTACCGGCGGAGAAATTACCGGTTAAACATCCGATAATGTTGGTAACGCCTGATGGTCGCCCATTGTTTGCCATTCCTCATGGCGCAGCAACCTACCTGGGGACAACAGATACAGTTTTTAACAAAGCAGCAAACTATTGGCCGCACATTGAAGTGAGTGACGTCGACTATATTCTGCGTAACAGCAATGCCAACTTTCCTGAATATCAATTATGCGTTGACGATTGTATGTCGGCGTGGTCAGGTCTAAGACCTCTCATCTCTAACAACAAAAAAATGAATACTAAAAAGATTTCGCGCAAAGATGAGGTATGGGTGAGCAGCAGTGGACTGATTACAATTGCTGGCGGAAAACTTACCGGCTATCGCAAGATGGCAGAGCATGTATTAGCTACCCTGAAATCAAAACATAATTTTTTATTAGCTAATAAACCTGTTGATGAAACCCTCCCTGGAGGTAATTTTCCTGGCAATGTAAACGCATTAGCTGAGTCCTATGTTAAAGAGCATGGCGTTAGCAATGAACTCACTAGTCGATTAGTTCGCCTCTATGGCACAGAATCTAAATCTATTCTAAACGCCAATAAAGACCAGTTTGCCGATGATTTCCCCTTGCTAAAAAGTGAAATTGCTTGGGGTGTTTATAATGAGTCGGCCCAGCGACTGACAGATATGATTTATCGCAGAACTCGCTGTGCAATTTATTATCCTAAAGAAACCAAGCATTATCTAACGGCGATTGGCCAGTACATGGCAACCTTAGTGAAATGGACTCCACAACAGACAGAAAAAGAAATCGCCGACGCCAAACGGCAATTGGTCGCAGATATTTTATTTACCTAAATCCAAATAGAGCCACGCAAAGACACGATAAACAATCGAAGCCCGTCGATTCGATCGACTGGCTCCGAAGATCTACAAATTAGATCAGCACAAAACGCCGTTTTCATTGAGCGCTGCTATCTCACTATCAGTGAAGCCAAAATCCCGCAATACCGCATGCGTATCTTCCCCTGCGTAACGCGGTGCAATACCCACTTCGGCAACAGTGCGGCTAAAACGCGGAGCTGCGTTATGCTGCAAGACACCTTCCCGTTCAATAAAGGTATTGCGTTCTTTGTTATGCGGATGCTCGGCCGCTTCTTTTATATTTAATACTGGGGCATAACAGGCATCTGTTCCCTCGAGAATCTCACACCATTCATCCCGTGTTTTACTTTTAAAAACTTCGGTTATCTCTACCTTTAGTTGATTCAGCTCGTCTGGTGGGACAGCGAAATTAAACACGGTTTTTCCGGAAAATTTTTCTCCATCCAGCCCCATTTTATCAATCAGCTCCTGATAGAACTGCGGCTCTAAAGCACCCACACTAATATACTTTCCATCTTTTGTTTCATAGGTATCGTAACTGTGGTGATAACCGCTAAGAAAATGCGTACCGCGCTCTTGCATTAATCCCATATGATTAAACGGATAATAAAATGCCATCAAAGCCGCCGCACCATCAACCATCGCAGTATCTACAATCTGCCCTTTACCGGATTTTTGTGCCTCCAGTAAGGCGCACACCATACCAAAGGCCAGAAACATAGCGCCACCGCCGTAATCACCCAATAAGTTAAGCGGCGGGACTGGCTTTTCACCTTGTCGGCCAATTTGCTCTAAAGCGCCGGATAATGCGATGTAATTAATGTCATGGCCTGCTGCTTGTGCCATCGGACCATCTTGTCCCCAGCCTGTCATACGACCATAAACAATTTTTGGATTTCGTGCCAGACATTGTTCGGGGCCAATCCCTAAGCGCTCAACGACACCAGGTCGAAATCCCTCATAAACAGCATCGGCACTCTCAACCAGTCGCAACAATGTTTCAACGCCTTCTTGCGACTTAAGATTCAATGCGATGGACCTACGCCCACGCTGATCTACATCTATTGGTCTTGGACCTTGTTTTGATGCAGACTTGCGTTCAACGCGAATTACCTCTGCCCCCATATCCGATAACAACATGCCACAAAACGGCCCTGGGCCAATACCGGCAATTTCAATTATTTTATATCCTGCTAATGGTCCCATTACTTTTTCACCCCAAGCATTAATTTTTAATTTCTCAAACCAATCATTTTAAGTACATCGCTAAACAACTTTAACTACATCAAAGATCGCGCCACCATATCTTTCATAATCTCATTGGTACCGCCATAGATGCGCTGTACACGTGAATCGACAAACATGCGTGCGATGGGATATTCCTGCATATACCCATAGCCGCCATGCAACTGAAGACACTCATCCACAATTTGTACCTGCATGTCGGTGGTCCACCATTTCGCCATACAAACACGAGTGACATCAAGTTGTCCTACCACATGGTCTGCAATAAGCTGGTCGACAAATGTTTTCGCCACCGTCGCAATGGTGGCACATTCGGCGAGTTTGAACTGCGTGTTTTGAAATTGGGCGATAGATTTGCCGAATGCTTTGCGTTCAGCCACATACTTGAGCGTTTCATTGATGGCACATTCCATAACACTAACTGCGGTGCACGCAATCCCGAGACGCTCCTGCACAAGCTGGTCTTTTAGCTGGCGAAACCCTTGCCCCGCATCTGCACCGAGTAAGTTTGTAGCGGGCACACGACAATCATTAAAAAAAAGCTCTGAGGTATCCTGATCTTTGAGACCAATTTTTTTCAGATTGCGCCCACGTTCAAAGCCCTTAAGCCCATCGGTTTCAACAACAATTAACGACAGCCCAGTGCCTTTCGCCAGAGGATCTGTTTTAACTGCCATAACAATAATATCGGCCAACTGGCCATTACTGATAAAAGTTTTTTGGCCATTAAGAAGATAATGATCACCTTCTTGTACAGCGCTGAATTTTATACCTTGCAGATCGGAACCGGTTCCGGGTTCGGTCATGGCAATAGCACCGATAAATTCTCCCGTCGCCATTTTCGGCAACCAGCGCATTTTTTGCTCTTCATTGCCATAGGATAAGATGTAATGCGCAACAATCTGACTGTGCACACTCGCACCCAAGCCCAACCCAGATTGCACACCAGCTTTCACCAGCGCATCGTTAATCACAGCTTCGTGAAAAAAATTACCGCCCAAGCCGCCGTAAATTTCGGGAATACTCGCACAGAGAATTCCCATGCCACCCGCTTTGCGCCAAGCCGCCCGGTCGACATAACCCTGCTCACGCCATTTTTCTGTATCAGGCAGCAACTCTATTTCGGCAAATTTTTTCACACTGTCAAATAGAATTCTTAGCTCTTCTGTCATCCAAGGTGTTTTATAATTATTCATTTGTTTCTCACTCTACCAATAACAGGAATAGGATAATTCTCGGTTAAAATTGGCTGATAATCTTCTCGCCAAATTCAACGATGGCGGCTTTTTTCTCTGGCAAAGTTTTCGCCGATCGCCCCAGTGCGAACCAAGGAATAGTGCATACAACAGTTGCGCCGACATCTCCCATTCGACGATAACCTTCAACACCCACTGCATCAGTTGCACCAAAGCATAAAATTTCGAAGGGTTCACCATCCTTAGCCAACTCCCTGCGATAACCTTTAACTAGTTTAATATTCGACGCCAACTCCTCCGTGCTGTGCAAATCGGATATCCAACCATCGTGCCCTGCGGCACGCCGCATTGCGGGTTCCGATATTCCACCGACAAAAATCGGGATCTGTTTTTTCGATACAGGGTTGATTTGCAATGGAGCAAAATCATAATTCTCACCATGATGCTCAACCATGCCGCCAGCCCACAGTTTTTTCATCACCTGTAACATCTCATCAGCGCGCTTGCCTCGCCCCTTAAATGACTGCCCTGCTACAGAAAACTCTTCCGGCAGCCAGCCGAGTCCTACGCCTAAAGCGATGCGGTCGTTTGAGATTACGGCCGCAGTGGCAATTTCTTTGGCCGCCAATATGGGATTGCGCGTCGGCAGCACAAAAACATTATTATAAAATTTGATTTGTTGGGTAACAGCGGCCATCGCAGCAATAACCACCCAGGGCTCAGGCCATTCATCATTGGTTTTAAAACGCGGTTTCCCGTCGGGTGTGTACGGGTATGGAACACTGAATTTTTCTGGGTAGATTAAATGGTCCGACACAGCTATATAGTGCCAACCACTTTGGTCGGCAGTCTTAGCAAGTTCGCAATAATCTTCGGTAGCATTCATTGCGAGAGGTAAAGCAAACTTCATGATAGTTCCTACGAGGGCTTTTCTAGATCCAGCCTTAATTTTTATAAGTTCAGTTAGGCCTCGTCATAACGAGCTTCTAATGCCTGGTACAAATCATCTTTAAAACTTGGGCTATCACTATCTAATGTCGCTACAAGTTCGACCAGATGTTCATTATCTTCTTTACTTCCCCATACCTTTTTATAGCTACCATCTTTGTAACCATGATCTTGGCGGAAAAAGTTCAGTACATTTTTTCCAATGTAACCGCGATAGAGATCTTCAAAGGTCATAGACGCATTAGTCATGAGTCGAGTGAAGCCAGGCAAATCGAAATCCTTATTCGGTAGTATATCGGCCACAAACAATTCGATGCAGGTACGCAAATCATCTGCGGGATGGGTTTGTGTAAGCGCAGCAAAAATTTTCTGATTGAGTTGCTCGAGAGATTGGCCGCTTTGAAGCATCATACTCATGCCAAAATGCCAGATATCAATAATTTCTAGTTTCACCTGTTCCATGTCTGGTTCTTGTTTTTTCCACCACTTCCAGCCGAAGTGGTCCATTAATTCTGCGCACTCTATCCATATCGCTCGATACCACGCAAATTGTTGTTCTATCCATTGGGGATGCACTTTCTTATTCATACTGTCTTGCAGTGCTAACATGACATCAATTTTTTGGTGCATTCGATCAAATCCTTTTTTCAACTTGCTTGAGGCTAGCTATTTTTGGGTGCTGTATGCATTGCAGCCAGACACCGTCGAACAAAATCTTACATTCATTCCCTGATGCTTTTCTGAACTTATTAGATAGGGACAGGCACCAAAGAAATTTTCTTTAAAGCGGTCGATTAAATCATTGAGGGAATAAATATACCAACGGAATTTAACACTGAGCATTTGGAAAATAATAAATGAATTAGTAGTATTGATGGTCTAAGTGCGAGCTTAGCATGCAGAATAATATTATTTTACGTTTTTGATTGCTATAAATTGAGCCCAAAAATCAGTTGAATTCCGCTCTAACTTCTAGTTGCCAGTAGAGAAGTCTTTACGCCTTTGGTTTCTCATCTTTCTTCAGATCAAAGGTGTACATAGCAGTGCGTTTACCACGTAAGAAACCTTTCGATATTTTCTTAAACAATAAACCCTTACCAACTTTAGGACAGCCAAACTGTATTTTTACTGTATCGGCGCACAACTGTTCACGTAGTTCGACATCAGTGGCCAAAATATTTTTTAACACGTCGAATAAGCTGTGATTCAAACAGGCGAAATACAGAAAACGTTCCTTACTGCCTGGCACAATAACATAGGAAGGTTGAATCATTCCGGCGAACTTATCCAAATAGGGAATTTTGAGTTCATGTGCTACGCGATCGCGGCTACCTTTCAAGCGTAGATTGGGGGCAATTGTCGGCATTGCTCGAGCGATCGACGATAATATACGCCGTGCATTGCGGTCCATACGTTCATCTTTATCTAGCTGTTTACCAGGTGATAAATTTTCGTCATCATCGTCTTCAAGAACAGCGTCAATATCCGCAGCTAACGGAGCGTCTGTTTTATCATCCCCTGTACTGGGTTCAGAATCTTTTTTACCTTTTGATTTGTTGTCTTTAGCTGCTTCTTTTGCCTTTTTGACTGCGGTTTCTTTTTCAACTTCTTTTACAGCCTGCGCTTCTGCCGCCAGTGTGTCTTTGAGTAACTGATCTTGCATTTGACTCGGCATCGCTGCAGAACTACCACTATCGTCATCCATATCATCCATACCGCCGTCATCATCATCTTCGGCGGCAGCAGAAAGGGCATCAGCATCTCTTTTCATTCTGGCTTTTTTGGCAGCTCTTCGCTTCTCCATCTCTGCTTTCGACAGTTTGGGTTTCTCATCACTCGAGTCAGAAGACTTTTGCTTGGCAGCTTTAGTCTCATCGCCAGTGTTCATTTTCTTTTCGTCAGCGTCGTCTTTTTCCATAGCCCTACTAATAACCGGCTCCTTTGGGGGTAACGGGGGTTTGGCCCTACCACTGCCAGGAACTAGTTCATTATCCATTCTCGTTTCTCTCCATACCCAGCAGGTGCGATTATTCAATCTCCATCTAGCTCACTAATTTAGTAAACCCAGATAGGCCATCTTCAGTGACACACCCATAAAACTACTTCTATGTACCTAGTATAGATAGAAAAATCCAAAGTCGACTAGTTTTTGTATAAGATTCTATTTTCGATTCCGCCGGTTTGCCGAGGATATTCAAAGATTTAAATTTGATAACTTATTAACTGCTATTTTGCTTGCACAAAAATTATCATGAAAAAATAAAAAACTTTTATTTCATTGAGTTAGCATAATAATTAGGACCTAAATACGGTCATTATTGAATTGGTTGGGGTAGCGGGATTCACCTAATTTTTATACGATGACCGTAATCATGAATCCGTTTATCACTTTTATTTCTATAAACGCAGCAATTAATTAGAACAATCTCTAAATAATTTTGGGATTATGCGGCGTCTTTGCATTCAGGTCCCACTAAATGACCCAAGCACATACCAAAGTAAAAGGGGAAGAGTAGCAAATGAAAAAGCTGTCGAAACCACTACAAAACTTGCAACCTCGACATCTCCACGCTTAAATTGCCGCGCAATGAGGTAATTAAATACAGCTACTGGCATAGAAAGTTGAAGTATTAACACCCCCTGGGCAACTTTCGGCAATGGCACTAGATACACCACCAACAGTGCGCAGCCAAAACACAATATCAGTCTAGCCAGTGATAGTTTGCAAGCTTCCTTTAAAGTATTGATCTTTAGATTGGCAAGCGAGATGCCCAAAACCAACAACATTAATGGTATAGCCATATCGCCGAGCAATTCAGTGGTATTAAAAATCCAGCGTGGCAAAGGTAAGCCGCCAATATTAATTAACAGAGCTAAAACCACGGCATAGAGAATCGGTGCTTTCAATACCTGGTCCAGATTGCTCCTGCCACTGACATACATGAGTCCCACAGAAAGATGAATTGCTATCGAACAAACAAATATTACCATTGAGAGAGCCAAGCCTTCGTCACCAAATGCATACAAGCACAAAGGTAAGCCCATATTACCGGTATTAGAAAAAATCATTGATGGCAGATAAGTTTTATCATCAAGACCCAATACTTTAATCGTTATAAATCCCATAAAACCGATCAGAAAAATAGCCAATAGCGTCGCGAATCCCATGGTGGTGAGCGCTTCGGTGCTGACGTGTAAACGTGTCATAGTGGAGAATATCAAACAGGGCGCCGCGATATTCATCACTAGTTTGCCAACAAAGTCATTGTCAAATGATTCGCCACGTTTCGCCCAAAGATAGCCGATTGCAGCACAGAGGAAGATGGGGGCTATGATCGAAAAAATTTCCTGCAACATTGGGGCGGCTTAATACCTTTTTATTTAAACTTCGCTAGAACATCTGACCTGGAGGATCAATTTCACTACCCGTTGGAAATCGGAAAATTTTCTCGGATTATGATTATAGAGAAACGCTAATCAGATTGGGAGTTTTGGGGGGGTAAATCCTGTAGTTTAAGTTCCTTTTCATTTACCAGACGAATATAGGGAACATATCCTGCGTAAAATATGCCATGAATTTTGGAATGCTTTTGTGATGCAAGCTGGCCACCTAGATAATTAAGAATTTCGCGTGTAATCAACTGGCCTGGTACTAAAATGGGGATACCCGGCGGATAGGGAACAATCTGATCAGCACAAACTCGACCGATGAGCTGCTGATTCAAATTGCCCTCAGAATCAGTTATGGCAATAGATTCCCCTTTTGCAAAAAAAGCATCTCGGGGTAAGACCTTTAGCGACGAAAACTCGGGCAGAGTCGGCATTTTGAAGAAGCGTTTTTTATTTTTGCCGCTTTTGGCGATACGCATTAACGCGTCATGTAGACGAAACATTTTACTGTGCGTGGTGCCGATCGTGATCAACAGAGTCAAGGTGTTAAATGTCGTCTTTTCCACCTGAATGTGGTACTGCTCGAACAAAATGCGCTGGAGTTCATCTACCGTATAACCTGAATGGGAGATATCGACTGTGAGTTTGGTTGGATCGAGCTTTATTCCGTCGCCCCGCAAATCTTCCGGTAACATTTCGTTGAGATCTAGTACTTTGAAAACCTGGGTCTCTTCAATACTTGCGCGCAATTCGTCAGCTAAAGAAAGCGCGTTCTTTAATAAATAATATCCTTCCATCGACATTTGTTTCCGCGCTACATCCAGGCTTGCAATCATGGTGTACTGCGGTGATGTCGATGCGTGCATATTAAAATTTTCCCGAAAGTAGTGCTCATCAAATTCGGGATCATTAACATGTATCATACTGGCCTGAGAAAAAGCCGAGAGCATCTTGTGGGTGCTTTGTGTGGCGTAATCAGCACCTGACTCCATGGCAGTGGGTCTCAGTATTGGGTGAAAACGCGCGTGGCCATACCAAGCCTCATCCACCACTACTTTTATTCCGGCTTGATGCGCTTTGTCCACAATAGGGCGAAGATCATACCGAAAACCGTCATAGGTGCAGGAGGTGATAATTAATGCTTTGGCATCGGCATGCTGTTCAATTGCTTTATATATTGTTTCTTTTGACACTGGGCCAAAAATACCAAATTTCGAATTCAGCGAAGAATTTAAATAGATGGGAAAAGCCCCTGACAAAATAACTCCATGATGTACCGACTTATGGCAGTTTCTGTCCAATAATAATTTGTCACCTGGCGCTAATAAAGTTTGGAAAATAACTTTATTAGCGGTGGATGTCCCATTAGTGGCGAAAAATGTTTTCTCCGCACCAAAGGCTCTAGCAGCTAATTCTTGAGCTCGACGGATAACAGTTTGAGGATCGAGAAGCGAATCCAATACGGGCACAGAAACCGAAAGATCGGCACTGAAACAATTACTCCCCATAAAATGATAAAAATCCCCGACCCAGGGACTTCGTATCAAGCTATCGCCACCCGAATGGCCCGGCGTATGCCATGAATCTTTTGCGCTGTTCACATAACGTTTTAACGCATCTAAGAAAGGAGTTGCTGCACGACTGCTTAACCGCGCATTTACTCTACGATAAACTTCGGAAAAGTCCTTTTCTTCAGAGTAAAAATAGCCATCAATGGTTTGCGAAAATAATTTATCGACCACCATCTCTTCACGCTTGTTTTTGATATAGATAAAGACGTTCAGCTCAGGTCGCAACTGATGAATATTCTTAACAAGGTCTAATGCAGCACTGGCATGAGACACTTTGTTCTTGTGCTTCTGATCTGCAATAACACTTAGTTGGGCTATGATGACACCTTGCACTAACCCATCTGAAAGAAGTGCCGCGAGTAATTCATCCACAGACTCACAGCCAACAAAGTTAATCCCTAATGGGTTGCTGGTAGCACTAGCAGCGACGCTAAGGCCTTGTATTATTTTATTACCTTCGACACGATCGCTATTTAAAACAAGAAATTTTGAAATTGGAGGCGACACTCAACGCTCCCCGGAGTTGTGCGATATCTACTCTTAACCCATCAGCGGAAGACGTGGATACCTTTTTCAAGACCATCACATAACAGGAACATGTCCCTAAAGCTTATAGGAAGATATTCACAGCGCATATTGAAAAGCAGTATCCTCTTTTTCTGCCTATTTAATATATGGCACATATTCCGGTTTTCGCCCACTGTTAAAAAATTGGGCATGTCTTCCTCTCACTATTAGAACGAATCACAGTAAGTGGGATAAAATTTATTCCCATCGCTGACTAAATCTCAACAGAGACTCGACCATTCTCTACTGAGACCGGATAGGTTTTTAATGCCTTTTCACCACGCACCACATTTAACAACTGCACACCAGGTGGAAAGTTCGCCCAGTCAACAACTGCTCCAGTCCTGATATCAAATCTAGCGCGGTGAAAAGGGCACTGTATTTTGCAGCCGTCGACTATTTTACCCTTCTCCATTGAGGCAAAAAGGTGGGTGCAGCGACTTTGAGTTGCATAGAAGCCATCATCTAATCGGTAGATAATAATTTTTTCCTCATTAACAATGACTGCTTTCAAACCACCAACTGCAATATCGTTCTCCGCCAACACCAAGTGTTTAGCCATGCTTCTCTCCTAATAGGTTGTCAGTTTGTGAAATCTTTCCATTCTGCTGCACTAGTACAAATGATTTACCACGAATCTGTTGTAGATTTCCTTGCGGATAATACTCAACGATTGCGCCTTTCGGGATGCAGAGTAGGGGAATATTATCTTCTAGACAAGTCAAAATCTGCTTCGCAGATCGCCACTCGTTAAGCTCTTCATGACATGAGATGAGATAAGGGACTAAATGCAGTGTGTTGAAAAGGTTAATCCCATTGTTGCAAATAAGTTCTGCGCCAAGCTTACCAAGCTGAACAGCTCCCGCTGAAATCCCCAATAACAAAGCACCATTTTTATATCGCTCGACCAAAATATCTTTCATCCCGGTCGCTTGCATTACTGACCACCCTAACTTTACATCTCCACCCGCCAATAATATAAGATTTGAGCTTTGCAAAAACTCCCGCTCATTTTCGGTAAATTCACTCTGAATGAATTGGTAAGAAGTCGCGCCAATATTTTCCATTGCCGCTACAAAAATCTCATAATATTCCGGTTGATCACCATTGGACGCACCGATATAGGCTGCTTGTAGGGGCACTCCGTGGAGGATAGCGTTTAATTTCTCTAAATAGTAACGACCATCACAGCGCCAAAAGAGTGGCTGGCTATCTGCAAAAAGAAAAATAGGGTTAATTGAGGGAGCCATCAAAATTTCGCTTGATGACTAGAGGAAGATATTTGGTAGAACGCTTTGAACAAGTGAGTATGAAGAGGATGTTACAGCGGCTATTTTGGTCAAATTTAATTGCAGTCTCCTTGATTTATCACCCCCATCTAGTTGGGATAAAAATAAGCATAAAAAACCCCAACATCGCTGTTAGGGTTTTTAAATTTGCGCCATGACACCATTCGCTCTAAAATATTGTATTTCTAATTTCTTCTTTGGGATAAATAGAATATTTTACCCCAGTCAATTTTTCGAGTATTCGATGCACCTGTGCTGCATAGCCAAATTCATTGTCATACCAACAATAAAGCACTACTGATTTACCTTCAACAATCGTAGCCTTCGAATCAAAAATACATGCATGACGAGAGCCGACAAAATCTGAAGAAACAACTTCGGGCGAATTAGTAAAATCAATTTGTTTGCGATAGGGTGAATGGAGAGAAGCCCAACGCATCACTTCATTTATTTCTGCTATTGTAGTTTCTCGATTGAGCTGAAGATTCAGAATAGCCATCGATACATTCGGTGTAGGCACACGAATCGCATTTCCTGTCAATTTCCCAGCAAGCTCAGGTAATGCACTTGCAACCGCTTTCGCGGCACCAGTCTCAGTGATCACCATATTTAATGGTGCGCTTCTCCCACGACGTTCGCCTTTATGGTAATTATCAATTAGGTTTTGATCATTAGTGTAGGCATGCACAGTTTCAACATGCCCATGATCGACACCGAAATGGTCCAACATGACTCTCAATACCGGAACTATGGCGTTGGTTGTGCATGAGGCAGCAGTAACAATTTTATCATCAGGTAAAATCATATCGTCATTAATGCCAAAAACGATATTTTTTAGACTTCCTTTACCTGGCGCTGTCAATACAACTTTGCTAACTCCTGGGCACTTTAAGTGTTGAGACAGGCTTTCTTCATCTCGCCACACACCAGTATTATCAACCACTACTGCATTACGAATTCCATATTGGGTGTAATCAACATCAGAGGGTGAATTCGCATAAATAAATTTAATTTCATTGCCGTTGCAAATTATGGTGTCAGTCTCTTCATCGATTCGGATAGTGCCCTGGAACGAACCATGTACCGAATCACGGCGCAGTAAACTCGCCCTCTTCACCAGATCATTACCCTTACCCTTTCGTACCACAACAGCACGCAATCTCAAGACATCGCCACCGCCGGTCTTCTCAATCAACAACCGCGCCATCAGTCGACCTATTCGACCAAAGCCATACAAAACAATATCAACAGGTTCAGGAATGGGCTTCGCCTCGCTACCTACAGCACCAGCCACTTGTTCTATTACATATTCTTGTAACGACTTGCCGTTATTAAATTCTTGATATTTAGCGGCTATACGACCTACATCGATATGACAAGGTCCCAGGTTTAAACCGGAAAGGATTTGGATTACAGGAAAACTCTCAAACTCGGAGAGCTCATTCTGCTCAACCTGGCGCACAAAACGGTGTGCCTTCATAATATTGATCACGGATCTATTAACCAGAGATCGACCATACATGTAACAATTTACATTCTTTTCTCTGTACAGCTTTCCAACAAGAGGGATCATCGCTTCAGCTAAAGCTTCGCGATCTTTCCAATCTTTAAAGTAATCATCTGGTTTTGGTCTGGGTTTTGTTTGCTCGGTCACTATCAATACCTTTCCTTAAATCCGATTGACACCAAAAATGAGGCGATATTATCGTGATTCGGCGCAGCGGTTGCAATAATAGCTGCACCATTAATTGACATCAGTAACCACAAAGAAGCATTTTTAACAGTTTTAAATTCTCGAGAAGAAAGTGGGCAACATTGAACAGTTGAAAATGAAGAGCACAAAATGAGCGCTACCTACTAAATATACGTGCAAAAAAAAGCCCCCATAACGGGGGCTTTTTTGCCTTCTTTAATAAATAACTCTTAGCGACTACCTAGCTTACGAAGATTGCCAGGCGTGAAGTAAGTATCTGGATAAGGTGTTTCTAATTGAACCAGAGCCTTCTCCTCTTCGTTATACAGTTTATCAATTACGTATGCACTTGCTTGAAGATCAAATAGCACTTCCACTCGACCACAGATCCCAGGCATATCATAGGCATTGGTGCTATTTATTATCTGGCTTCGCCATAGGTTGTCTTTTCCGTCGTAATTGTCGGCTAAATGAACCATCCAGCTATCTTCATCCAAGAAAAACTGTCGTTTCGCGTACACATGTCTTGCATTCGCTTTCAAAGTAGCCTCGACCACCCACACCCGATGCAATTCGAAGCGAAACAGTTCAGGATCGGGATGTTTCGGCTGCATAATCTCTTTATAAGTCAGCTTCGGATTTTCAAATTTATAGTTGTGGTAAGGAATGAACACTTCTCGCTTGCCGAGCAATGCCCAATCGTAGCGATCAATTGCGCCATTGAATCCAACGCGCTCATCGTCAGTTCTCAATCCGCCTGCGCCTGATGGATTATCATATCCAACAGTTGGTGCGCGACGCACACGACGAGTACCAGGAATGTAAGCCCAAGCAGCTCTCGGATTTACACCTTGATTTAAATATTCATGAACCAAAATAATTTCACCCTTTTGACGTACCGGCTCAAGGGTATACTTTAAGAAGTAAGCTTGAATATCTTTCTTAGCAAATTCTTCAACAGAGAGGCTCGGATCTGTATAGGGCGCTCGAAGAATATCGCGGTATTTATTAAATGCTACATCGCCAGTTGGATAAACAGCAGCTTGCATATACACAGCTTCTGAGGACCAGGGACGCGTATAAACAATATGATTCCAAATTGTTTCTGCACCATTTTTAGGAATAGGGAACGGCGATCCTAGATGCGCATTCTTTACACCCACTCCATTAACCAGTTCAGTATTTAATGCGTTTTTCTTTGTGGCTTCGTGAACTAAATCGCTGTAACGAACCTCACGATGGGAGGGGTAGACAGGAATTTTAAATGAGTTTGGAAATTTAGCAATTATAGCCATCAAACCAGGCGTCAAATTGTCTTTGTATTTTGCAGCATTAGCGGAATTAATATAGAACAAGGGTTTTTCTTTTGGATACATCTCAGGGTAATGGGTGCCAGTTCCTTTGTAATCTACCCATTTTGGAGCACCTAATATAGTGCCGGTATAGGCAGGAATTGTACCTGCAGCATTTCCAGCTTTTTCTGCTCCCATCGGTGTTAAATCTTTCCCTAATCGCGCAGCTTCTTCAGAAGAAACTTTTGCGTGACTTGGGCTCATTCCCACCGCCAATAATGATGACAAACAGGTTGCCAATAAAGTTTTTCTTTTTAACATTATAGTTCCTCGGGTTAGTCCTCTAAATTCAAAATTTTTCTATTATAATTAATTCGAAACTCTGAATATCGAGCAGACCTTCTGCTTTATTGTTATATTTAGTTCTTCCTTTGAATACAGTGGTAAACCATATCATGTACAACCACATCAGAGATATGTGACATTTCTCTGGTATACATACCAGCTGATTTTTTTCTTACGTATTTTGACATCGGATAAATGCTGTTGTTTTTCTAATGGCCCTATCGTTGAGCTTTGGCCTCAACCGAACCAATCACAAATGATCACTTCTACCCTTGATCTATGCAATTAATATTTTGCTTTATTCGCTGCTTCGAATCCCATGCCCAGTTTGATGGGAACGTAGGAGTAGATCTTCACTTTTTTCTTATGTTGTTTTTTAGCATGCTGCAGATACACAAAACGGAGCGTCTAATACTAATAAATACTTAATATCATTTCGCTCCGTCTTTAGTGTCTACCGATCAACATAAAATTGATCAGATAACAACACACCATAAGCAAACACTAACACAACTTATGGTTAAAAAACCAATTTTTATTAAAAATTTCTCACTCATACGAGTGAGAAATTAAAGCCTTAAAGAGACACGGCTTCAGAAAAACTACAGTAAGTTATTTATTTAATCCTCCTCGGAGCGATGCAATCGCTCTAGTAAATTTAAGGCAACGTTATGTAATTTATAAATTTTTAAGCTTTCGTTCGACAACAACCAATATAAAATTAAATACTTTTATTGATCACCAAAATTCTACAACAAGAACTTCTCTATTGATTTAGTCAGTAAAAAAGTCCGCCCGCAGTACTTTTTTAGTCCTAGAATATCAATCCTCTAAGCGCCTCTTTGAAAGCACAGTTGATAATACAGTTTACACCGGCGAATCAATGCTAATGATCATCCACTAAAAGAGCGGATATCGCCCAAATACATTACGAGAAAATCAAACTCCCTCGGACTTCGCACCAAAACTCGGTGGAATGGTCATCCACGGTGGAATAATCCAAAAAAAACGAATAACCTAAGCGGCTAATTACAAACGAAACAAGGCGTTTAGAAACTATGTCTGAAGGACTCAAAACAATCGCAGTTTTAGGTGGCAGTGGTGATTTAGGCGGAGGCCTTGCTTACCGTTGGGCTAAAGCAGGCTACCCCGTTATTATTGGCTCACGCACTGCGGACAAAGCAAAGGAAGCCGCCGAGCTACTCATTGAGAAGCTTTCGAACATAGGCATTGATGCTACAGTTTCAGGCCTGGATAACGATAGCGCTGCTAAGCAAGGCCAGATTGTTGCTCTTACCGTACCTTTTTCTCATCAAAGAAACACTCTAGAACAAGTTAAAGAGAGTCTAGTGGGGAAAATTTTGATCGATGTCACTGTACCTCTTGTGCCACCAAAAGTCGGGAGAGTTCAGCTTCCATCAGAAGGTTCTGCAGGCCAAATTGCACAACAACTACTAGGCGAAGATGTGGATGTGGTTTCTGCATTTCAAAATATTGCTGCCCACCATCTTAACAGTGACCACCAAATTAATTGTGATGTGCTTGTTTGCGGTAATAAAAAAGCCGCACGAGATGAAGTCATTAAACTTGTTGAAGCTGCTGGCATGAAGGGTTGGCACGCTGGTCCGATTGATAACTCTGCCGCCGTCGAAGCAATGACTTCCGTCTTGATTACGATAAATAAAATTCACAATATTGAAAGTGCAGGATTTGTCATTACAGGTGAATCAAAATCTGCAGATGAGTAAATTGATTTGCACACGCTGGGTCAAAATTTTGAATCATACTTAATTCACTCACTCATTCTGCGAAACAAACGCCATGTCTCAGCACGTTAATTTTTAACAAATTCTGAATAATCATTGGTAGCCAAGCAGAAAGGAAACACTTACCAAAAGAGGAATTAGCAATGGCCAACTCGATGACGCTCGTTGCACTACAGGGAGTACCGCTGGTAAAACCAGGCGACAATCTTACACAGGTTATAAAAGCGGGCCTTATTGAATCACAGATAACTCTTGAAGACGGCGATATAATAGTACTCGCACAAAAAATAGTTTCAAAAGCGGAAAATCGTTACGTCAACCTTGGTACAGTGACACCCAGCGATGACGCCATTGAGCTAGCGAGAAAGGTGGACAAAGATCCTCGTCTAGTTGAAGTTATTTTAAGAGAATCCGAAGAAGTCGTTCGCTTCAGACCTGGCGTGTTGATCGTGCAAAATAAATTGGGTTTTGTTCACGCTAATGCTGGTGTAGATAAATCTAACGTACCCCATTCTGGTGGAGAAGATTCTACCGCGTTACTGCTTCCCGAAAATCCTGATGCAAGTGCACAGATCTTAAAAAAATCTATTCGTTCGACATTTAATGTCGATATCAGTGTCATTATCAATGATAGTTTCGGTCGTGCATGGCGACACGGTACTGTAGGTATGGCAATTGGCAGCGCAGGTTTCCCGCCATTATTAGATTTACGCGGTGAAAAGGATCTGTTCGGACGAGTACTCGAAATCACGCAGGTCGCAATAGCTGACGAACTCGCTGCAGCAGCGTCACTATTAATGGGACAAGCTGGAGAGGGCACCCCTATCGTGGTGATTAAAGGTGTAAAACTTCCACCGAGCGATGACAATGTTTCAGCACTTATTCGTCCCAAAACAGAAGATCTCTTCAGGTAATTACCATGTCTTCTAAGGTACTGGCAATCTGTGGTGGAATTGGCGGAGCAAAACTAGCATTGGGTTTAGCGCAGATACTTTCTCCCAACGAACTGACAATACTGGTTAACACTGGCGATGATTTTGAGCATCTAGGATTTCATATATCCCCAGACCTCGACACAGTTATGTATACGTTAGCAGGGGTCAATAATAAAGATCTTGGTTGGGGGCTTGAAGGGGAAAGTTGGAACATCCTCTCCGCTTTGGAAAAACTCGGCGGAGAAACTTGGTTTCGCTTAGGTGACAAAGATATTGCCACGCACATCCACCGCACGAATTTGTTGAAATCAGGCCAAACGTTAACTGATGCAACTCATGCCCTGGCTACTAAACTAGGTGTTCAACATCCTCTTTTACCCATGTCAGATAATCCCGTGCGAACGATTGTCGCTACAGCCGACGGGGAAATGGCTTTTCAACATTATTTTGTCCGGGAACATTGTTCGCCAACGGTTACTGGATTCCGTTTCGACGGCATTACCCAAGCAAGCGTTAACGAGGAAGCTACTAGACTCCTCACAGATCCTGAATTGAAAGGAATAATTATCTGCCCTTCCAATCCTTTTGTGAGTATAGACCCCATTATTTCGTTACCAGGTTTTCGCGCCGCGTTAAAGGCCTGTGGCGCCCCTATAGTTGCAGTTTCTCCCATCGTCGGCGGCATGGCAATTAAAGGACCTACTGCCAAAATGATGCATGAACTCTCGATACCTAGCACACCAATGGCTGTAATAGATCACTACAACGGACTATTGGATGGGTTTGTTTTTGATATCACAGATGAGTGTTTAGAATCCGATTTAAATACCTATAGATTGCCATTACTCAAAACCAATACTGTAATGCACTCGCTAGAGGACAAAATCAGCTTGGCCCAAGAGGTGATTAATTTTCTCGACAAGGTCACTCTTATTAAATTGCAGCACAACGAATTTAAAACTCTCACTGAGGATGTTTAACCATGTGGTGCGTTCTGCCGCTAAAACCGACTCGACTAGCTAAACAGCGTCTATCCAAATTTCTTACTTTAAAAGAGCGCAATGAACTCGTTGAAGTGATGGCTGAAGATGTTATCCGTGCGCTCATCGAAAGTAGCAAAATTGACAATATTTTAGTGACCTCTACCGAGACCTACGCAGCAAAACTTGCAGAGAAATACCAACTCCCCTACTTGGACTCTAAAGATGACAAAGATCTCAATAGTGCAATCCAAGCAGCTGCGAATTATCTCGAGCAACAAAATGTTCAGTCAATGTTGGTCATTCATGGTGATCTCCCGCAAGTAACCGCCAGAGACATAGACCACATCGCTAATGCCCATAACATGAGTGTTGCTGATTTCGATTCAGCGATCACATTGGTACCAGATGAGTTAGGACAAGGAAGCAATGGACTATGTTGCACCCCACCTACGGCTATACCCTTCAGCTATGGAGTTAATAGTTTAGTGAAACATAAATACTCTGCGATAAACAATGCAATCTCATTCCAAATTTGTTTTGCAGAAAGTATGGCGAGAGATATAGATCTGCCGGAAGACTTAGCACAGCTATTAGTTACATCAAAATATAAGTCTAAGAGTAATTCATTAACGGTGAATTATCTTAACAATGCCGGTATAGCCGAAAGGCTTATACCCATTATTCAGGCGCCAGTTCGTTTCGCGCAACCTGATCTGGAAGAATATAAATCCGCCCGCATACAACTCATGGTGTAACTCGTGAATACTGCTCTCAATATGCAAATAGATAATTTACTTAGTGCAGTAGAACAAGGTCATCAATTGACTGAGTCCGAAGCATTAGGTCTTAGTTCGATTAATGGTTGTATAAATAGTACCGAACAATTGATGCAAACCGCCAGGCAACAAAGAGATCAAGGCTTTAACAATGTAGTTACCTATTCACGCAAAATTTTTATTCCACTCACTCATCTCTGTCGTGATGTCTGCCACTACTGCACATTCGCCCAAGTACCGCGCACCTTAAAAGCGCCCTATATGAGCGTGGAAGAAGTGCTTGAAATAGCTCGCCAAGGCGCGGCCCAAGGTTGCAAAGAAGCACTCTTCACCTTAGGCGAAAAACCTGAGCTGCGGTACAAGGCCGCGCGTGACGCACTAGATCAATTGGGTTTTGCCAGCACCTTGCATTACTTGGCGTTTGTGGCTGAAAAAGTATTTCAGGAAACCGGCTTACTGCCCCACTTTAATCCCGGCTGCCTCACTTACGAGGAACTTCAATGGTTAAGACCTTTATCACCCTCAATGGGTATTATGTTAGAAAGCGCATCATCCCGTCTTTGCGAAAAAGGCATGCCGCACTACGGCTCGCCGGACAAAGTTCCAGAGGTTAGATTAAACACCCTTAGGAACGCAGGTAGGGCCAAAGTTCCCTTTACCACAGGGATTCTTATAGGCATTGGCGAAACTCGTCGTGAACGCATTGAGTCGCTCCTGGCGATAAGAGCCATACATCAAGAGTATGGTCATATCCAAGAAATTATTATCCAAAATTTTCGCGCCAAGCCAGATACCAAGATGGCTTTCGCACCAGAGCCCGATCTCAATGAACTGCTCTGGACATTGGCGGTAGCTCGAATTATTTTTGGCGCCAATATGAGTATACAGGCGCCACCGAATTTGAGCCCAGGCGTGCTGCCTAAGCTCATAGATGCTGGCATCAACGATTGGGGAGGTGTTTCGCCATTAACACCGGATTTTGTCAATCCAGAAGCTCCCTGGCCGCATCTTGAAAATTTAAAAGCTGAAACCGCAGCCGCCGGAAAATATTTAACTGAGCGACTCACCGTTTACCCTAGCTATTTGCGTAACTATAAATATTGGTTAGCCGATAATTTCCGCACTCCGATACTCAGAATTATTGATGGCGATGGTTTTCCCAAAATCGATGAATGGCAAACTGGCTCTTCAGTGGAACTTCCTGAAGAAGAAAACTCAAGGATTTTCACTGCCTCCCTTGGCCAGACTGAATCAAAAAAAATCACCGAGATTTTGCAAAACATAAACACCGGCCAACAGCCTAACGAAAGCGATATTGTCACACTTTTTCGTGCAAGGGGTGACGACTTCAACCGAGTTTGCCAGGCAGCTGATCAATTGCGAAAAAAAGTGATCGGCGAAAAAGTCACTTACACTGTTAATCGCAATATTAACTACACCAATGTCTGCTATTTTAAATGTCAATTTTGTGCATTCTCCAAAGGCAAAACGCACGAAGAATTGCGCGGCGCTCCTTACGATATAACATTTGAAGAAATCAAACGTCGCACTCAAGAAGCCTGGCAACGCGGTGCTACAGAAGTCTGCATGCAAGGCGGCATTCATCCCGATTATACCGGCCAACACTATATCGACGTCTGTCATGCCGTAAAGGAAATTTGTCCACAGATGCATATCCATGCTTTTTCACCCTTAGAGGTTTGGCAGGGTGCTGCAACATTGGGCTTAAGTATTGAAGAATTTTTGCAGGAACTTAAAAATGCGGGCTTAGGCACGCTTCCCGGAACGGCGGCAGAAATTCTTGACGATGAGGTTAGAGAAGTACTCTGCGCCGACAAAATTACCACCGCCCAATGGTTTGAGGTAATGGAAACCGCCCACTCACTCGGCATTAGAACTACGGCAACCATTATGTTCGGCCATATTGAAGGTTATCAACATTGGGCACGTCATTTACTAAGGATCCTTGAGTTACAAAAGAAAACCGGTGGCTTTACTGAATTTGTGCCGCTGCCTTTTGTTGCGATGGAAGCCCCAATCTACTTGAGAGGCAATGCGCGAAGTGGGCCAACATTCCGCGAATCTGTGCTAATGCATGCTGTCGCGCGTCTCGTACTAAGTCCAACAATAGAAAACGTCCAAGCATCCTGGGTTAAATTAGGTAAAGAAGGTGTAACGGCTTGCCTCAATGCGGGCGTCAATGAACTCGGCGGTACCTTAATGAATGAGAGCATTACCAAAGCGGCGGGCGCCAGCCACGGACAAGAAAACTCACCTGAATCAC
>OBEQ010379487.1_pt1 | contig 26858 bp, 22 predicted proteins | sample 1670901 | NCBI WGS metagenome assembly OBEQ01 (sample SAMEA104232315, study PRJEB22302) | groundwater metagenome | biome: forest; feature: aquifer; material: groundwater | place: USA | collected 2011-08-07 | depth 5.4 m | reverse complement strand
TTCAGGAAAAAATAGACTATCCAGGGTAGGAAAAAGGTGATTAAGTTAGCTTCGAATTCTCCACGCGACAACTGGATATTCCAAGGTGAAAAGGCCAAGAGTAAAGCAGCCAGGTAAGCAATTCTTTTATTTTTAGGAAACAGCTCTTTGGCCATATAATAGACACCAATTACCGAAATTGCTCCCAAGATGGCCCCGGGCAATCTCACTGCAAATTCATTCAGCCCCAGCCAGGCTACACTGGGCATGGCCAGGAAAGCATAGAGCGGCAACTTGTAATCGCCGAATGACCGCATGTTGTAAAAAAATAATTTCCACCACGCTGTTCCCCATTCATCCTTACCGGTTTTAAGCAGGGAATAGGCATTGTAACCAAAAGCCGCCTCATCAGGCGTAAAGCCTGCCGGATAGCGGTTTAACCACGGGACGCGCAATCCGGTGGCCAGGAGAAGAGTAATAATTAGTAACCAATTAATTTTTTTGGACATTTGAAACAGGGCGAACAAATAAAAACGCAAAAACGGATAAGTAAATAACACTCACAATTTTTGTCGCAGTATCGGTGTATAAAGATTGTAGCCACAAGTTTCCTGGCGCCCACCACAGGTAGTAAAGATTAATTAAGTAACACCCTGACATAATTATATAAGCCACCCACAGCCATTTGGCTCGGCGGGCTGTGACCAGACTTAAGGCCAGTAGAGGAAAAGCTGGATACAAGTAGCGACTAGCCATTTTCGGGGCAAACAAAAAAGCCGCGAAGGCCAGTAACATTGATACCCATGTCAAAGTCGCTGGCTGCGGTTGTTTAATTAATCGGATAGCTAGAATCACCAATAAAATAAATATAATCGCTCCCCCCACAACATTTGCAGGAAAGCCGAGGAAAAGCGTTCGGTAGTAGACCCCAAAGGGCGCATAAACCAAGTTCCAGAAGTTAAAGGCTAAGACGGTAATCCAAGTATAGTCACCCGGGAGAACTCGATGGATATACAAGTTCCAAAACCAGGGCCCAAATGTCAGTATATTTGAGTGAAAGGGTAGGCTGACTAAGACCATCACCAGGGGAGCGGCTAAAATTTGATAAAACTTCTGTCGATAATTTCGCCAAAAATAGAGCAAATACAAGGGCACTATAAATAACCATGATGCTTTAGTTATAAATGACAACCCGAGTAAAATTGGCGACAGTAGTGTTCTTCTTTGCCACAGAGTAACCAAACTCCAAATACTTAAGGCGGCGACTACAGCATCAGTATGCCCCCAAAAGGCCGAGTTATACCACAGAGCCGGATTAATTAAGTAAACTGCGGCGACAATTAAGCTCACTTTTACTCGTTTAGTCATCCGGCCCACAGCTAAAATTGCTGCCGCTAGAGCAAAGTCGCCTAAGATAGGTGGAAGTTTGATAGTGGCTAAATCCCCATTCCATTGCCACCACCACACCAGTTTCGACGGAAATATGGGCACTTGGCTATTCAAAGTGTTTATTAAATAGTTAATCCCCTGTGACAATTCCACTGAAGCCAGATGGAAATAGATACTCCCCGGAGGTTGGTTGGGTCGAGAATGGGGCCAAGCCTCTTTGGGCAAATCGTAAAACTGACCTAATCCATACTTAACGGCTCCATAACCCCAATCCAAACTGTTATACATATCGCCATGTTTAGCATTGACAGCCAAAACCATCCGCCAGGCAAACATCGCCAGTAAAAACAAAGTGAATAACGTTCTATTCTTCATTCCTTGGTAATTAGGTAAAACACCGGTTGATTAGTCAAATTGGTAGAGGTATGAATGACCTTTACACCCGCCGGGGGGCTGGTTCGCCAATCCCAATCCCCGGCCACATCTTCTCGTTGACTAATTAGATAAATAGCTCCGGGTAATAACCGACTAGCCATATCTACGTGTCCGGATTCTTCCGAGAACTGACCAAAGATAACCTTCGATCCCAAAGCAAAGCCATCATAGTTGGGAGCAATACCTGGCTGGGGTTGATCTATGGTAAATTCTTGGTGAAACTTGGCCGGATCATAGTGAGTCCAGAATAGATATCGGATCAAGGCTGGCTCATAAGTATTGATAATAAATACTTGCTGATAATTATCAGCAACTTGATTGAGTGAAGTAATAGCATCTTTGTAACCCACTTCCCACCACCGCCATGACTCCACCGGATATTCCACCGTATAGATATATGCATTCTGGACAAAAAAACTCAGGATGACGAGCAAAGTAACCCCTCCTGCCCATCTGCGCCACTCCCAAATCTGGGCCAGTCCCATTCCACATGCAGCTACAAGTGGCGGCAGCATTAACATCAGCCGTGTTGCATGATGGCCTCCCCCCTGAGTTAGACTGGCGGGAAGTGGGGCAAGCATTAACCAAACCAACCATACCCAGTGTTTTCGTTTCGCCAATGAGTACAACCCAACTGCTAACAATAATCCCATCGGTAATAGCAGTTGGCCAGTAGTTTGAATACTATGCCGGTAGACGGGGTCGCCTCTAATCAACAAAAACTCGGTAGAAAAACTTTCAGCGTAGTTTTTAGCAAATATATTCGCAATCCTCTCATAACGATTATTGAACAGCTTGCTAACTGCTGAAGGGTATTGTTGGCGTTTAATCAGCACTTCTTTGATGACTTGCTCGTCTCTAAAAATACTCAAGGTTCCAAACCGCTCCCGGGCGGGACCAGCCACAATGTGGTATGCCAAAGGGAGCAGTAGTACTACCCACAGTCCGACTGCCCGCAACTTAGGTGCCCGGCGGGTGGTTAGCCCCAAGCACACTAGCCACAGCGGTACGAATACCACCGCAGTGCTGTAGCAATACATGGCCAAAGCGAAAAATAGGGCGGCTGAGAGCCACCGCTGCTTTAAGAACAGCAAAGTTCCGGCCATGATTAAATCGACCAGTAACACCACCTCAAACGCGGCCCGGGAGTAATATATATGCCACGGGGTTAGAGCTAACAATAAACAGCTCAAAATTGCCGCTGTTTTACTTCGAGTGGTTTCGTATACCAGCAAAAACATTAGAGGAATGGCTAATACTCCAAAGACTACTTCAGGTACCCGAACTCCCCATTCATTTAAACCTAAAACCGCAACCGAGGGGACTGTGGCGTACATCAGCAATGGAGCGCGCCACTCGGCGAGGGAATGAATATAGGTCGGCAGGGTTTGGCCATACAAGTCTTGGCCAGTCTTCAGCAAGGAGTAGGTTTGATAACCCACGTCTAATTCGTCACCAAACAATTCCGGGGGAACTTTATCAATTCCCCATCCCCGGATGACTCCCGCCAAAACCAAAATGCTTAGTAAAAGCCATTTCACCAGCTATAATTGTAGGGTAAATGATTTCCGTTGTCATCCTTTCCTACAATACCAAGGATATTACTATAAGATGTTTGGAGCATCTCTCCAAATCCGTTGGTGTAAATCTAGAAATTATCGCCATTGATAACGCCTCCAATGATAGCTCAGACGAAGCCATTACCAAAAAATTCCCCCAAGTAAAATTGGTTAAAAACTCGAGCAACTTAGGCTTTGCTGCAGCTAACAATCAGGGTATGAATATGGCCAAAGGGGATAGCATATTATTGCTAAACAGCGACGTCTATGTCCAACCAGACACTTTAGCTCTCAGTCAAAAGAATTTAGCTAACTATGCCGTGGTCGGCTGCAAACTATTAAATATTAACGGGTCAATTCAACCCTCCTGGGGCTATTTTCCTACTTTGTACAGGATATTTTTATTAATGTCCTTTGTCGATAATTTTCCTATCATTCGCCGCTTTATCCACTCCATTCATGTCCGGGATGTAGCCAGATATCAGCAAACCCAAGAGGTAGACTGGGTCACCGGAGCATTTACAATGCTGCGAAAAGAAGTTTTTCAAAAGGTGGGAGGAATTGATGAAAAGTATTTTATGTACGGAGAGGAAATGGAATGGATGTATCGCATTAAAAGGAAGGGCTATAAAATCGGCTACGTAGCTGAAGCGTCAGCTACCCATCTAGGAGGAGCGAGCACTAAAAGTACCAGTCGCATGCTAGCTTCCGAATTTAAGGGTTACCAATATTGGTTCAAAAAGCACAATCCGCCTTGGCAGTTGCCTCTACTAAAATTTATTCTTGTAACTGGAACTCTTTATAAGGCCCTGGCTTGGAGTATCTTAGGCAAACTATTAAATAAACCTTCTTGGGGCAGAGATAATTGGGAAGTGTTTAAGCAAATAGTTCAACATGACTAATAATTGTCAAATCTTCTTGACAATGCAAGTCAGGTCGGACAGATATTGGTGTGTTAATATTAGGAATAGCCATGACTATCAATTGTTGGTGGATGGCTTTAAGAATTGAAAGGATCTCAAATGAATATAACAATTGATTCACAAGTTGTTCCATATCTTTTTTACATCGGAATGGGAATATTTTTGCTGATTGTGCTGCTTCTGGTTTACACTGGTCGCCAGGATAAAAAACGCTCCTAAGATTTCACACCCAGTTTTTGTCCCACCCATGAAACTAGCCACATCAGGTAGTGTTTGATAGTGCCGTTATACCACAAACTAGATTTCCATAACTCTCCTCGCCAATCTGACGTCTTGGGATTTTGTCTAGCGCTTGATCCGTGCTCGTGAATTATCACTAGATCAGGACTGAAGTAGACTTTCAAGCCGGCCTTATGAATGCGCCGGCAATAATCCAAGTCTTCGTAATACATAAACACCTCTTCAGTCAAATAACCTATTTTGGCAATAGTACTTTTGGGCAGGAACAGACATGCCCCAGAAACGGCAAACGCTTCCTCGACAGTCGCCGGAGTGTATTTTTGATTCGAGCCGAAAATTGACGGCTCGTTAAACACCGAACCTTGGTCGGTGCCATCAGGATTTACAAATTTTGGCCCAAAGACTGCGGCATCGGGATGGGCTTTAATAAACTGAATGGCTTGAACAAAAAAATCTTTCGGAAGACGGGTATCGGGATTAAGAATTAGTAAATAATCTCCACTAGATCGTTTAAGTCCTTGATTGACAGCTTTAGGGAACCCCAGGTTTTGCGAATTTTGAATAAATTTAATATTTTTGTCTACTTTCAGTTTAACTTGTGAAGCGTTGTCAATAACTATTACTTCTAAATCTGGATATTTTGTTGCCCACACAGAACTTAAACAGCGCTCGAGTGACTTGGCTACATTCCAATTAACAATTATAACGCTGACCCTTTTCATCATTTAGGCTTCCGCGTTTGCACTATAATTTGGCCAAATTCGTGTGTGTCAATTAAAGTTGATTTTCCATCCTCTTCTTCTATTCCAGGCTGTATCCAACGGCTAAAGTTTGCCTGAGGAGGTTCGATAATCAAAAAGTATTTATTTACTTCTTTGGGTGGTCTTTGCAAATTGTTGCCCAGCGATCCTATCTGGTCATGACCATGCCAAAACGGCAAATAGCCATAACGGCTTTTCCCATACCAATTAAAAAGATACGACCAGGAAGTATTGATATACAAGGGGTTAGTAATACTATTTATAGAAAAAGGACCATTCGATGTCCGATAAATATAATCTATTGCAGACAATTCATTTTTCAGGTTGCGATCTTTTTGAACGGCAAATATAGTTTGCCCGTCTTTATTTTCAGAAAATATTTGGTACAAATTAGTAACCAGAAAAATTAATATAATGCTGATTACCAGCGGTTTAGAGCTTGAGAATTTTTGCTGTAAAAATCTGGCAATCAGTAAAATCGCCGCCATACCCAATCCCACGTTAATAAACGGTGTTCCACTTCCACCAAAAGCAGATCCAAATATCGAGGCAAAAATATACAATATCAAAAATGTTTTCCATTCTGCTTTTGTTTGTTTCAGCGCCCAAATCATAACAAGTATACCCACTAGTCCTGCATACATTTGATTTAAAGGAAAAATGTTAAAACTAAACAGACGCGCGAATTGGTCGGCATATACTAATAAACTTTCGGAAAACGGTTTTGCAAATAAGTTACCACCTTGATTAAAAAACAAATTTCTAAGTCCAGACACGGCTAGAAATCCAAATTTGATTTCTGACACAAGCATAGATGTAGTAGCTAATAACAAACCCAAAGTAAATTTCGACATCGTTGACCAGTTAATTCTTATCTTTTTAATAAAGATCAAAATTAACAAAACGAAAAAGTGGTATGCCAAAAAAATTTCTGCTTGAATGCTAACTCCTAAAAACACACCAGCTAAAAATGCTCCCCACTTTTTTTGTTTATACCAATGCCACAAGTTCAGATAAAACAACGGAACAGTAACAGCAGCGAAGGCGGGATTGCTTAGCCAAGTTGCATATTGCGTCTGTTCAAAAGAAACAGCGAAAAACAATGCAGCCAACAAACCTGCCAAATTGTTTTTAAAAAATTCCCTTCCCAAAATATATGCAATAATAACTCCCAAGCTATTTATAATCGCCATCCAAACAGCCACTATTACGGGACTTCCATGACCAACAAAATAAGCGGGAGCTATCAAGTAATAATAGAGAACGCCATGATACAAGCCGGGGATGGATGCAGGCGGGCCTTGAATTTTCAAATCGCCGTGAAGTAATTGTAGGACAACAAAAGCATCTCTCCCTTGATCATAATCAAAAGTAAGTCCACCTTGAGACAAATACATCATCCTTAAAAAAATACCTATTAAAAAAATAATCCCCAATATCAAAAAATTGCGATTTTTCATTAAAACATTATCTAATAAGTAACCTCCAGATGGCTAAAACAAGTGGGACAATATATCCTGGTGACTTAATAACTCTTAGCAGTAAATTTTGTAAATGCTCGCTCCACTGCTGCGATTGCAAATTCTTCCAATGAGCCAGTAAATAGTTGCGCTCTTTGATTTGTCCCAATTCTTTGTCGCTAAATTCTTTTTTTATCGAGGTTTCCCCTTCATGAACTATTTTGCATTTGGGGTCCCAAATTATTTTGTAGCCCAAGTTGTGCGCCCGCCATCCTAAGTCCAAGTCCTCAAAATAACCCGGGCTGAATTTAGGATCAAAGCCACCAAGTTTATTCCATAATTCTTTGCGAAAAGCTGATCCTCCACCTGATGCCCAAAACGAGTCATGTGGTTGATTATCCTTCTTGCCGTTTTTATATTCTAAAAATCCTCTTTTAAACTCAGCATCTGCCCAGGATTTTTCTTGTTCATTGAAAGTTACCGCAAATACTTTGGGATCGGCAAAGTGGGGAAGGGCATATTTGAGTAAGTCTTTTTCTGGTGCGACGTCTTGGTTTAACAACACCACAATTTCTCCCTTAGCTACTTTAAAACCATCATTTACTGATATGGGGAATCTGGCGTTAGTTGTGTGCCGGACTAATTTGACCTTAGGAAAAATTTTCTCAAGATATTTTTCAGAACCGTCAGTCGACGCATCATCCACGACGATTACTTCATCCGCCCCTAAAGCCTGTACCGAGGGCAAGTTCTTGGCTAAATAATCCCGACCATTAAACACAGGTATGACCACGCTGACTAACAACTCTTTATTTGGCGGCATAGGCGACTGTGACTAGGGCGGTGGCGGCAAAAACCCCCCTGATTAGTGAGACTACACTATCCGTAAGCACCCATCCCAACGACCCCGATAACCCCACCAGACCCAAGTTCAAAGACGGTTCAAAAGACAGGACTATTAGTAAGTAACATCCAAATAATATTCCCATGGGCAACCACAGCCGCCGAGAAAAAGTAGCCGCCATAATCAGTATTGGCGTTATCCAGACAAACCACTGCGGATGATAGTGAGTCACGGAGTAAAACAGCAGTAAGACGGCCATAAACCAACCCCAGACGGGCAAGGCTTTGGGGGAAAAATAATTCCACCACAGTAAAATCACTAAACCCACCACAAACAGTGGTAAATACTGGCCGCCCGAGACCATAACCTTGGCATACCATAATTTATCCGATTGCGATGCCAGCAGAGCATAGTGCTTAAAAGCGACTGACCCCAAATAAGGGATAAGGGGCACCGCATATGTAACTAGAGCCAAACCTGTCAGCTTAACTTTTTCTTTCCAACCCTGACCTAGAAAGGGAGCCAGCAGTAAGGGAAAGGGCTTAAAGCCAGCGGCTAAACCAATCATAACTGCCGCCCAGGTGGTTTTTTTGTTTACTGCCAAAATTGCAGCTGCTAGTAGTAGCACGGCAATAAAAATATCAAACTGACCCAACATATAGGAGGTGTATATGATAACGGGATTAAATATCCACAATACAGCCGCGGCAAGCTTGCGCTCTCCCGGCCAGTACTTAGCAATTAACCACAACCCCACCAGATCAGCGACTAAATATGGTAATTTAAGCAGGATCAACAACAGCGGCAACCCCTGTGAGAATTGCTTTAATGAACCCATATCTAAAATCAATCTGTCAAACGTCACCCAGGGATACAAGGGACCCAAGATAAACATGAATAAAGCATGAGTCCAGTAGGCCAAAGGGGGATAGATAAATAAACCATCACCATAAACTCTTACGATTGGGTCTGCACGATCCAACTGGTGAATATGATCATAGAAAGTAAACAGTTCACCTTTTTGGGAAATCAAATAGGCGGCCAAATTGTGACCCCGAATATCGGGATGCAGAGTAGTGGCCATCAACACTAGCCTAATAACCAATCCAATTATTATCCAGGGTATGAGTTTCTTCATAATTGTATTAAGGTAGTCATGTGTTTTTCAAATTCTGATGTGGAAAACTTTTGACTCTGAATTTTTGCCTGTTGACTCATTTTTTCCCAAAGCTGGTCATCTTTGGCAAGCTGCAGAGACAAATCCCCCAGTTCTTCTATTGTATTCCACCAATAACCTGATTGTTTATCAACCACCGTTTCCCGGTGTCCTCCCTTGGCGATAACTAAAGGCACAGTACCTGAGGCCATTGCTTCCACTGGGGTAATACCGAAATGTTCCAACTTTTCTGGGAATTTATTTTCGTCCACAGCAAACCCGGTGGCAGACCAAAACAATTTAGATTGAGACAGCAACTGTCGGGCTTGTAATCCGGTCGGGTTGATCACAAATTCCACAGCTAACCCTAAGGCTTGCTTTTGCAAACTGGCCAAGTAGTCTGGATCGGTCACCCCACCTGCTAAAACAAGTTTCCATCCTGGAAGAGCTAGTTGCGAAAAAGCCTTAATCAGGACGTCTTGGCGTTTGGCGTGTAAAGTTTGGGAGAATCTGGCCAGACAGACGATCTGGTCCAGTTTTGCCCCCTGGTAATTTACTTCCACATCAACCGGGGGATAGATGACTTGAGAGCTAATGCCATAGGTTTTGTCAATGTAAGACTTCGGAAACTGGGCATTACATACCACGGTATATAACTTCACCTGTAACTGATTAGCCGACGACCCGCTGGTTTTATCGTGAAATGGAACTTGAAAATGGATGATGGTTTTTTTAGCCAAGGAGGTGGGGATACTGCCATCACTGACCCAAAAGACTAAGTCATAATCTGCTAAGTTTTTATTTCTTGTAAAACTAGCTTGGGTAATGTCAATACCAAAGCGGTCTTTAATTTGGTCAGAGACATTTTCCTTCCACCAAACATCTACCTCCCAGCCTGACTTTAATAAATACCTGGCTACCGCCGCCGCATAGCGTTCGCCTCCACCTAGAGAGTCCCAGTAAGGATCAACTATGACGGCTTTTGGCATCTATTTGCATTTCCCACAATCGGGCATAAATAACAAAGCTATTAAACACTTGAAACATGCCATCAATAACACCTTCAACCCCATCTCGCCAAGCCGAGAGTTGAATAAACCTTAACCAAAACTCGCTTGCCATCACTCGGACAAAGCGCCAAGGAACCATGAGCGGGTGATTAGCATTCAATCTTAGCTGAGCTTCATATTTAGTGAAATTTAGAGTCTTATCCAGCATCGAAGACAAATCCCGATGGGAGATATGAACCAAGGGGTGAATTAGTTTACCTAATTCACCTTCAATCACCGGTTCCTCGTGTAGAGGATTTTGCCAGTGTTTTAATTTGGGCTTTTGAAATAGTCTGATGACATAGTCACCTCCCCAACCCCCAAAATGCATTTCCCGACCTAAATACAAATTCTGCCGTAATAGTGCGTAAGCTGAGACCAGAGATGAAGTGGCTATTGTCTCGCTAATTTCTTTACGCAACAAAGGGGTCACTCTTTCGTCAGCATCGATATATAACACCCAGTCTCCACTAGCAGCTGTCAAACCATCATTCCGAAATTTAGAATAGTCAGATCCAGATGATTTAATAATCCTAGCCTTATAGTGTTGAGCAATCACATTAGTTTTGTCACTATTGCCTGTGTCAACCACTATTATTTCATCACTAAATTTTAAGGACAGTAAACAGTCTCTAATCATCTCTGCTTCGTTTTTGGTTATAACAATACTAGTCAACATTTAAACCTTCACCAAACCTGTTTAAGTAAAAATCACCCACTCCTTTGATTTGGCCGGGCCGGCCGTGGAAGAAAAGTTTAACTGATTCTCGAATCAAGGCAAACTTGGTCCGCCAGCTGGCGGACCAGCGCAGGCCAAACAGTAATCTATTCCGAGTAGTGTAATAGTCTACTTTTGTGGATCCGGCAGTGGTAGCCTGGGCATTAGCATGCCAAACGACGCTTGTGGGAACATACCACAGTTCCCAGTTATTTTTAACAGCTCTTTGACACAAGTCGTTCTCCTCATAGTATAAAAAATATTTGGGGTCCAGCAATCCAATTTCTTTTAACATCTGAGCATTGAGAAGCAGAGCGGCCCCAGTGACAAAATCAGTTTGGCTGAGCCTATCAAGTTGACCGTGATCGACCTCATTTACACCTAGGTGCTGGGCTATAACATTGTCCCAATCAATTCGCCCGCCGGCAAACCACAGTACTTTACCTAACTCAGATTTTTTATATCGCTCTTTTTCAAATTCGTAACCTGGGGCAAAGTAAATCTTTGGGCCTAAAACTCCCGCTCGAGGATACTTAGTTGCCACTTTTAATAGTTCATTTAAAGCTTGGGGGTCAACCAGTACATCTGGATTTACAATCCAGATCCACTCTGCCCCATTTTCCAATGCAAAGCGAATACCGACGTTGTTGCCGCCGGCATATCCGAGATTCTCTCTATTTTCTATTAAATGAAACTTCGGGTATTGAGTCTTGATTAATTTTACCGACCCATCAGTGGAATTATTATCCACAACTACCACCTCAACTTGATAATCCGATGTATCAAGTTTTTTCAACATGTCCAAACTTTTACTAATGTACTCTTTGCCATTCCAATTCAGAACGATAATTGCAATCTTCATAAGCCCAATTTGCGCACTAGTTGCCACCACATCTTGAACGGCCAAGGGGACGCATCAATCTTGGCTTGATATGTCCACCATTTCTGCTGTGACTGTATGTCGCGAGTTACTTCAGTCACTTGATCAAGCTTTATCTGGACAGGAATAAAGCCACTATGCGGCCACAGTTTCAAATACAGCGTGGCTTCAGAAAAAGCTAGCAGTATGGCTAAGGCCAAACCATGCAGTCCTTGAGTGTAACCCCGGCGGGCAAAGTACTGCCGCAAAAATTCTGCCATGGGTTTTGTCAATACATCTGACCAGGCAAAACTGTAACCCTGGTCGATTAAAGTTTGCAATTGGTAGTCGGTATAGCGATTTTGGCGATCAATAAATTGGGAAATGCTGTCATAGTTGTGATGCACTATGGCTAAATCTTCCTTAGCCGGAACGTCCTCGCCACGGCCTTTGGTAAAAGGGATACTGTGCACCGCATCTTCCCAGGTAATATGGCCTTTTCTAAACAAACGATAGACATAATCTGGCCACCAGTGCTCGCTTTTAATCCATTCGCCAAAAATTAAATTCTTCCGGGGAATTCGAAAGTAATCGGCCTTATTACTTGCCATGACTTTTTTAATGTAGGTAGTTAACTCACTGGTTATTTCTTCGTCAGCATCGAGTAACAATATCCAATCTCCAGCGGCTTTGGAGATGGAAAAATTGCGCATCGGTTCCACAATACCGGTATGGGGGTGGGTAAATACTTTAGCCTTCAGTTTTTTGGCTACGTTTAAGGTCTCATCTGAGCTGGCCTCATCGACCACAACCACAATTTCATCTGCAACTTTTCGTACAGAAGACACTGCCCGGGGTAGGTTCTTCTCCTCGTTCCAAGCGACAATTACAACAGACAACATATGCGTAATTAGCTATAGCGGATGAAACATCCGATATATCAGTAATTACTGTTATTATATATGAAATGAAGGCCCTCCTAGTAGTTTTTCTTCTAGCCATATTTTTGTTCACATTTCGCCTGTTACAAGTCCCCCCCGGTATTGAAACCGACGAAGGTGCCATCGCTCACAATGCCGCTTTGATCGCCAAAACTGGGCGCGATCAAAATGATCGTTTTTTGCCGGTATTTATTCTTTCCAGCGACAAGATTGACTGGAAACAACCGGTCTTAATCTATCTGGCTGCAGCTTATTTCAAAATCTTTGGCCCTTCACTACTCACTTTTAAGTTGGTCAACGTGAGCTTAACTTTAGTTACTTTAGGACTGATGTGGCTAGTATTAAAGCAGTTGTTTCCCCAACATCTGGCCATTGCCGGCTTGCTGGTTTTACTCACCTCACCTTTGGTCATCATTGCCACTCGCCTGGGTAATGAAGGCATTGACCCCCTCTTCTTTGCCACTTTGTGGCTTTTAGCTCTAGTTTGGTACCGTCAAACCGCCCGGCCCCAAGCTTTAGCCCTGGCGGCTTTAGCTTTAGGTATAGGTTTTTATAGTTACAAAGGCATGCATCTGATTGTACCGCCTTGGGCACTGCTTACGGCTGGTTACATTTATTTATCTACTGCTAAAAAACATTTCTCTGAGTCAGTGTCCCAATTTATCAAGAAGTCGTTCGGGAATAAAAAACTGTGGCAGGATTTGGCTGTTTTTGGACTAGTATTGCTACCATTTCTTCTTATTACCCCATTATTGGAATTAAAGTATGCCGGAGCTATCTTTGATCGCAAAACTCTTTCTTGGGAATCTTACCGCCACTACGCCTACTTTTGGCTAGCTAATCTCGATCCCAGTTTTCTATACGCTGTGGGTGACATTGGCAAGATATTTTCGGTTGACCGATTCGGGGTATTTTTATTGTCGCTGCTGCCGTTCTTCCTAATTGGATCTAAAAAAGCAGTGGAGAAATTATCTTTTTTTACTTTTATTTTTATAGCTTATCTCTTCACTCCCAGTCTCTTTGGCCTAACTGGATCAATCGGCTACGGGCATCAATTGGTTGCCCTCATCCCCTTGTATGTCATTATCACTACCCTTGGCATTCAAGCTACTTTTGCGACTCTTATTAAATTTACTAAGCACTCCTACCCCCTAGTCAGAGTAGCCACTAAAACTCTCGGTATAGCTTTGGTGGCATTTAGTGTGTTTAGCTTTTTGGATTTTTGCGCTTATTATTACTTTTACTATCCTACCCAAAATGCTGTCCACGAAGCATTTCCTAACAATCTAGATCCCATCTTTTACAAACTTGCCCAAAAATCCCAACAAAGTCACCTCACACCCTATGTCCAAGACGATATTTATTATAGTCACGGTGAAGGCATTCAATTTTTTGAGGTGGCCTACTTTAACCACCCGCTCAAAATTTGGACCTTAGGCGAACCCATTCCTCCCGGCAGTTTGCTTCTGACTCAAGTTGAGCACATTGATGGCACCTCCGACTCAGGTCTACCAGTATCCCCCTGGCATATTCTCAAAACTGACTAACGGGCCCAAATCGCCACTTGGGAATTCTCGTAAATACTCCTCAGCCCCAATTCAGTTTGACCTAAGACGGGTCGATTCTTAGCCACATTGGCCAAATATAAATACTGGATATGGTTAGTTGTTAAAAAGTCATGAGCTGTGGCCAAGGTAGTAGTAGTAAAAAAATTATTAGCTTGCTGCCGCCGGTCTTGCCAGGCAAAGCCCGTAATATTGAGGTTGACTTCGTCTTCTAAGTAAACTGGCTGCTGAGAAAAAGCCGCCACATAGGCCGTCGACTCATACAAATACAGCGGCCGCGGGGGTGAAGCTTCGGCGGCTTTGGCTGCTACGGGATCGTAGGGATAAGTCAACACCACCCCAGGTGGTTGAGCGGCTAAAAACTGCAAGGCTGCAATCTCGGTATTCGGTAGCATTGCTGGTGGCCGGGTGGGTAAATAGTGGTGCAGGGTTTGCCAAGTTGTAGGTAAGGTAAGCAAAACAATTGCAATTTTTATCCCCAACGACTTCATTTTTGCAACGGCAATCCCTGCCAGTAGCCCAGAAAAAAACAGCGCGTAATAGAAGAATTGAATGGTATTCCAAGGTGTACCGGCTTGTAAAAAAACCATTGGCAGCAGACCACCGGCAATAATCACCGTGGCCATAAATACTTCTTCCCACCCCAAGAACCTCCACTTTTTTGCCCAGCTAAATACTAATAACTCTTTAGAAATTCTGGTCCCCATATTCCCGATCCAAAAGATGGCAAAGGCCACCAGGTAGGCGGCGATGGCTTTTAACCATTGGCCGCCTAAGCGATAATTAGTCATGGCTGAATAAAACTGCGGCCAATTTACTCGATCAGACAGACCCATCATGGTCTCTAAAAACCACCCCGGTTGCCAAACTACCAACTTTCCTGCCGAACCGGCTGTCAAACTCAGCAACACTCCACCCAATACCGCAGTTCCTGCCCAAACCAACAATAATTGTTTGCTGCGTTTGTAAACTGCGGCAACTATTAACCCTACCGCCACCAATATCCCAGCATAAACTTTTACTTGAAATACTAATCCCAACAAGAGAACCGCTGCCCACCATCTTTTTTGCTGCAATGCCATAAGTCCGCCCAGTAAAACCGCTACCGACAGGGCAAAGGGGGGGTTAACCAAAGTGGAAATGGCTTGCTGCGACCAAAAGGCGGATTCTCCTCTGCCTAAGAGCCAGCCTAAACTGCCACCAAAGTAGACAAAAAACACCGCCCACAGAGCAGCCGAGTCCGACTTAGTCCAGGCTTTAATAAATTTGTAACTTAACCAGCCTATTAAAATGGCTAGCAGCGGGGGAGTCAGTTGAAAATATAGCAGGGGAGTTGGTAACCCTGATAACCTGTGAATTGCAGCTAACAATAAATCAAAGCCCACATGATAGTTACGGAGAGATTCGCCAGCAAAGACGGGCATCTGCCAACTACCCTTGGCCAGACTTTCAATTAAAGCTAAGTGCCACACCCCATCGTGACCATTAGGACCCCAAAATCCTAAACCATAACTGTAAAGTAGTCCACTCTTGATCATGGTTAGCGACCAAAGTGCACTCCCCAGCAGTATTAGCCACCATTTATTTATGTTTAAGTGCATAGACAAACTTTTTGGTATCTGCAATTAACAGCTGACCATGCAATAGATACATAATGCCCAGATAAATAAGACCAGAGGTGAGAATATTAATAGCTAGGTTTAAAACTGATATTGACAGGGTTTTGGCTAAAAACCAGCTACCACCAGCCATCACGCCAGTGGCAACTAATGGCGGAATAACACTGGTTAGTAAACTAAAGTGAGTCAACCTCTTAACAATTAGGATGGGGATAACGGAGGAGAGGGAGATAATTGCGGTCGCATATGCCACCCCTAAGTAGCCGTATTTAAGGGCTAGCCACGGAGTGAGACCCCAAGCCAGAGCCGTCCACATGACCATGAGCACAGTATTGGTTTTAACTTTACCCAAAGCATTTAAAGTATTGGTCAGGGGAGTTGAGACAGCGGCCCAAGCACTATTAAAACAGTACAAAGCCAAAGGCAATAATGCTACTTCCCATTTAGAGTAGCGCGGAATCAGTTTCACTATCACTGGACCTAAAACTGCCATGCCCCCAACAATCGGAAAAGTGAGCAGGGTGATGAAAAACAAGGTTCTTTCAATGGCTTGACGCAGTTGGTCTGGTTTGTCTTGCAACCGAGAAAAAGACGGGAAGGTAACTCGAGTGACATTGTCCATCACAAAGCGCAGCGGCTTTTGCGACCAGGTTTGAGCCCAACCAATGATGCCTACCCCATCGGCACCAATAATGCGCCACAGCAAAATATTTAAAAAGCGATCTTTGACTGTGGCTAAAAGCGTATTTATTTGGTAGGGGAGACCGAATGATAATAGCGTTTTCAAACTCGCTTTGGACCAACCAAAGCCCACTTTCCATGGGGCCAAGATATAAATTAATATGGTCCCCACGATGCCTCTTAAAATCACAGCCCAAGCATAAGAGAGAACTCCCCCACCCCGCCAGGCGAGTAGCACCGCTGTGGCGTAAAAAATCAGAGTTTCCACGACTTCTACTGCAGCAATGACTTCAAATCGCACTTGGCGCTCTAATATTACTGAAGGAATCGTTTTTAAGGAAGCTAAGAAAAATGCCGCAATTAAGCTGTAAAACAACCACTCTCCCCCGTTGGCTATGTGGTAGTAACTAAATAACCAAGGTGTTAACACCAGCATTATCCCAATCAGCAAAATGACCAGGGTTTGTTGAATGGTAAAGGTAGTTCGTAGATCTGATAAAGATACCTTGTCGCGTTTTTGTACGAGGGATGCTGCCAAGCCAATATCAGAGAAATAGCCCAGGATCGATACCAAATCATTAACAGCAATAAATAAACCAATCTCGGGCCGACCTAAGAAAATGGAAAGGAGAAAAAAGCCACCAGTGGCAACAAGTTGTAATAAAAATGACCTACTGATTAAAGTGGCTATCCCACTAACTGTTCTAGCTTTAACTGTAGCTAAATCCACATCACCTAAAGTTACTTCCTCTGTCATACTCCCATTCTATAGGAATCCCTTGCGAGACCAAGGCCAAGGGATAAAGTAAAGAATTAGGGCTCCCCAAGCTAGAAAGGATAGGGCATTAGCAGCGAAACGCAGGGGAGTATCGGTAAATTTGGCGATAATTTGATGGGGGCCTTCGGCCACATCAACTTGCATTCGGCCCAACAAGGGATCACGAGAAGGATCAATGGGAACTTCTAATTTGTCTAACCACACCCGCCAGCCGGGGAAATAATAAGTTTCAATTTCAAAGGTCGCAGATGAGGACGCTTGGACTTGATAGCGCTGGTAATTGGTCAAAAATTTCTCGACTTTATACACCCCTGTGCCATGGACAAAAGTTAAGTCAGCGCCTTTGCCATCGGCTGGCGGGTGAGGCGCCCAAATTGGCAAGTAGTCAAAAATACCCGAGGTAATTTGCAGCTGCCACAAATGGCCCATAAATTTATTAGCATCACTAATATCCGGCAACCATTCCCGAGGCCGAAAGTAGTTAGCATTTAAGACTAACAGCAAAGTTAATAGTCCCGCCAGCCACACCGCATTCCATTTCCGGGGAACAATATGCGCAGCCACCCCAGCCACAAACGAAGCGGCAAAGATTGTCAGGGTTAAAAATCTCCAGGGAAATTGTAAATACTCTAAGGGCTGGATTTTTTGCCACAAGGGAGTGGCTTTCCAGTGCATCATCAACATCGATCCTCCCATGATTGCTAGAGCAAAAAGAATCAGGGGTAAGTAGTGGCGCAACCGGCGGTTAACAACTGCCACTCCCACCACTATGGTGGGAATAATCCAGTGCAAGTAGCCGACGGCAAAGCTCATTGTGTCCTCTGGGCCAAATAGTGATTGACCATACCCCCAGTTAATCTTCAACAGCATTTGTCGCCAATCCAAGAAATGAGCCAAGTAGTTAAAATAGCCCGAAGTTAGTGTCCACAGCGACACATACTTGGCCTCAAGGAGAACTGGTAGGGTGAAGAAGGCGGCTAAGCCAAATGCCCAGAGGGCAGAAATAGCCAAATTACTAATTGACCTAATTGACCTAAATTTAACCACCCACAATAGTATCCATGCCAAATAGGTGGGAATAAAAATCATTAGCATGGGATTATGCGACAGCATTAAAGCGGCGACCGATAGTGACACCCAGGGAATCCAGCGTTTACCGTCTTTAATAGCAGTTGAACCAACTGATATATCGGATCTCTGATCCGCTATAAGACGATATGTAGTCCAATAAATTAAGGGGTACCAAACCAAGGCCCAAAACTCATTCACCGCAGCACGAACGTAAAAATCAGTGGAGTGGTAAGGAGCATAGAGATAGAACAGGGCGGCTACCATTCCTCCCCGCTTGCCCCAGAATTCCTGGGCTAAGAGATACATGGTAACAAGTGAGGCGGCAAAACCCAGAATGCCCAGGACTTTAACTGTGCCAGTGAAAGAAAAACCTAGCCAGTGCACCAGTTGGCCAAAATAGTAAGGCAGAGGTGGGTAATAGTTAAATAACGGGTAACCGTAACCATAGCCCATGTCTAGCACCCACCGACAAGGAAGTTGCCTATCGGCAAAACATTTATTCATCTCCAGCTGCCGCATGGCCTGTAAATCATCGTGCATAACAAAATAGCCTCGTTGGAATAGTGGCCCCACAGCTGGGAGTAACAATAATATCATGACTAGCCAGAGTCTTTTCACTGTACTTTGAAGAATAGCAAATATTCGGTTTCGCCAGAAGGAGGAGTGGCTTTGGGATAACTGGCCAACAGTTTCAAACCGATACTGGCGGGGTCTGTGACATGGAAACGACTGGAATTAACTACCAGGTAGACTTGATTGGCTGCTAAGGCGTTGGTTAAATCGGGACTAACTTTGTCCACCCACACCCCGATGCCAATTACCCGCACATTCGGCACATCATTTAAGTATAGTTGCAAGGCGTTAAACGGAGTCCCAAAATAGCCCTCGCTACCTACCACTACTGGCCCAGCTTTAGCAACTTGGCGCAGTTGTTGGGCCACATCTCGGATCCCAAACCCGGCGGTCCATTCTTCTAAATACCCGGCCCGCTCCACCCGAGGTAAAGGCACCAATTGGGGTGAATAAATGAGGGCCAAACTTTCTCCCCCACCCACAACGACTAGTAATAGTAATAACCCCCAAGCCAGTCGATGGCGTTTAGTTTTCTCACCAATGTGTTCAACCGCATGCGCCATCAACAACACCGCAAAGGGTAGGGTGAAGAGTAAATAGCGGGCAGTAAAGCCTTTGGCGATTGCCGCCTGGATCACCAGTGGACCTGCCCACCACAGTGCTAAAACTGCTCGGGTGCGCCAGTGTGCCCACTTACCGGCCACTATTCCCCAGATGGTCAACACTAATCCCAAGGGAGTGGTTAAATACAAATAAAAAGCCAGCGCATCTCGTAAGTGGGGTTTAAGCGGATCTAAGGGGTGTTTAGCAATTTCCCAGACTGAATACACGTAGTCTTTGTTGCGTAAAGCAATCATATGGAATTCAGGACCTAGACGTAAGACGTTATACATGCCCCAGGCAATTACATAAGTAGGTACCAATAGCCAAGCCGATTTCCAACTGTCTTTTCGATTAGCCAAGAGTAACAACGAAGGCAATAATATTAGGGCAAAAATTGCTGGAGACTTGGTTAACCAAGCAAAACCCAAGGTAAAACCGGCTGCCATAGCCATGTCTAGCCGGCGTTTTTGCACCGCCGCTAAAAAGAAGATGGCAGTCCACACCAGCCACATCGCCAACATACTATCGACCAAGGCCATGCGGTCAAAAAAGACCGCATAAGGAATTACGGCATAAATTGCCGCCGCCATTAACCCTAGCCGCTCTTTTTTAAACAGCAAGTAGCCCAATACCCCCACTCCCACTACAGTCACTACCCCCGCCAGTGCTGATAGCAGCCGTCCGGCGAGCAACGGATCGGAGACCAATTTCAGCACGGGAATAACCGCCCACATATACAGGGGTTGTTTGCCATCGGACAGGGGCAAAAACCTCAAGCTCGATTCAGCTCTCATCACTTGGGCCCAGCGAATATAAATCGACTCATCGGCAAAGATGGGTAAGGAGTTCAAATTTATGAAGCGCAATATTATTGCTAATCCTAAAATGCTGGCTATTACCCACCCCTTAACCTTCATACTTTCCCAGTATATCGTAAAGTCGGACTCGAACTGTATCGTAGGCCATTTGCACCGGTTCCTTCCAAATATTAAGCCTGTTCGACACAAATCTGGTCCATTGGACCGGCACCTGATCAATGCGGTAACCATATTTCCTCGCCAAGTACAGCACTTCTACATCAAAGGCTCCCATGTAACCACCACTAATCTTTTGCTTAGGCTTGGCCACCAATAGCCGGTTAAATATTTTCTGCGCTGAGATAGCAGTAAAAGACTTAAACCCACATTGGGAATCCCTTATTCCTGGCAGGGCAATTAACTGCACTAAAGCCACAAATGCCTGCCCGCGAACTTTAGCAATGAGTGTATCTTGCCGATCTTGGCGATAGCTAATAACTACATCGGCCCCAGCTTCGTGTTTGGCTATAAACTTAGTCACTTCAGCTAAAGGGGTAGACTGATCAAAATCAGTAAACAGAATTAGCTGGCCTTGGGCGGCTAATACTCCTGCAGTTACTGCTGCAGCTTTGCCTCCATGCTTAATGCGCAGGAGTTTAAAACCTGTGTACTTGGCGCAGAACTGACCCAGGAGTTTATAAGTAGCATCGGTTGAGCCATCATCAACTAGTATTACTTCCCAAGCATATTTTTGGTGGTTTAAAAAATCGACCACTAGATTTAACACTCCAGCCTTAAAATTGTCTGCTTCGTTAAAAGCAGGTAGTACTACCGATAAATAAGGAGTTTTGGCCATATTTATGGCTATTTTAGCGCATATACCCCAGTAAGAGCACGCCAGCGCACCAAGATTAGACCATGTAAACCAGCTATGGCGTCATACACAAACCGTACTCTCCGACTTTCTTGGTAATGCCAGGTGACGGGGACTTCGCAAATTTTGTAACCCAACTTTCTCCCCAAGTACAACAATTCTACGTCAAAGCCCGGATCAACTGCCGGTCCGTCAATAGTCCGACTGGGGCGGAGACTTTTCATTAAGGTGAATATTTTTTTAGCCGCTGCAGCGGTTAATAACTTGAAACCACATTGAGTATCTCTGAAAGGCAAACGTAAAATAAGGGTGCGCAAAATCACCTGACCAAAGGCCAGGATTTGGCGAAATAGTGGAGCCCCTTTGCGACCCGCTCTAGAGCCAATCACTATGTCACACCCGGCTTTATGTTGGATCAGTAATTTATCAGTTTCGGTCATGGGGGTGGCTTGATCCATATCGGTAAATAGCACTACTTTGCCAGTTGCGGCTAAAGCCCCGGTGATAATGCCCAAAGCTTTACCTTGGTGGGGATTGTCTATAACTTGGATCCGGCTATCTTTCTTGGCAAAGCGCTTCAGGAGTTCAATGGTTTCGTCACTGGAGCCGTCATTGACTAAAATTATCTCCCAGGTATATTTTTGACCATGAAGATATTTGAAAACTTCATTTAATACTCCTCGATCTAGATTTTGCGACTCATTGTAAGCTGAAATAATGACTGATAAGTAAGGTGTCATTTGCTAAAGCCAAACATGGGCAAGGTTAAATTCTCGTTCTCTCCCTGACAACTTTTGGCAATGGCTTCTTTAGTATATCTGTTGTAGTCGGGGTAAACTAAACCGATTGAGCCAAAGGACTGATCGAGTCGACCGGCCCGGGTATGGGGAAAGACAACAGTATAGACTGGGGCTTGGCTAGCCGGCGTTTTAACCTTAAGATTGGCCAGCCAATACCAGTAGCGGTAGCCTAAATCCCGACCTTGATCGGTCATGTAAGAAACTGCTACACACGGATAGCCATGGGCTTGGGCGTCACTAGCTATATGTTGGACCAAGGCTTTCTTTTGCATGTAACCACTGTGATCAATCTTTAAATTGACCACCGTCATCACATTATGGATGATTAATACCCCGACTACTGGCCCCACCACCCATCGCCAGCGCGGCCAAAGTGAGGCGAGAAATACAGCCAGGATAATCAGCCACAAAATTGACATCCCATTTAAATAATATTCCGATAAATTTAAGGGGTTGAGACAAAAAATTAGGAAAAAGCACCCCCACCAAGCTAAAATCACTAGTGCCAATTGATGAGAAATTTTCTTGATTTTAATTAAATAGACTCCGACGGCTATCAGCCCCAAGGGAACAGCGTACCAGCTTACAGCCTCGGGCTTAAGCCAAAACAGGTTATTAGCATTTTTAGCAGCATAGAAAAAAATCTGGTGGATTTTCCAAGCCAAAGTTATTTCGACAGTCGGGCTGGTCCCACCCACAATGGCCTTAAACTGGCTAAAGTTGTGGCGGGCTTCAAAGGCCAGTAACGGCAAAGAGACTACCACGGCCAGCACCGCCGGTCCGACTAAATCCCGCCACTTAAAATGCCGGCGTTTATAAATTAAGACCCCGATGACCAAGGGCACGGAGAAAACTAAAGCCAAGTTAAAATGCCAAATCAGACCCCACAAGATGGCAATCAGCCACAGACCCTTTTTTTGACCCTTTAACAATAAATTGACTGAGAAGAAAAACCAAATACTCCATAAAAAGACTGGGGTGGTGGGCACCACATCGTGTTCTGTTTGCGATATCGACCAAGAAGCTGCATACAGCAAAGCCGCAATTTGCCCCGCCTTGTGATCAAATACTTGGGTGACTACCCAGTAAATGCTGCCAATAGCTGCCGTCCCCACCAGTAGTGATAGCAAAGGCACATAAACAGGATCCATGTGACCAGCTAAATAAAAAGGAATTTGTAAGTAATACCACAGGGCTCCGATATATATTCCGGGTGAGGAGGTGAGCTGACCAATCAGCCGCACGTGCCCCTCCACTACGATATCTTTGACAATCCAAGAGGCCAGGTCATTGTCGTGAGCGTAATTAAAACGGTCCAAATAGTGATACGACCGAGTAAAAATACCTAAAGCCAGGGCTAACCATAAAACCCAATGCTTGGTCATTACTTGATCCGCTCCCTTCGCTGTACTGTAATACCGCCAAATTTAGCTTCGGTCAGCACTTGGCCAATGCCGGCTTGCCGGGCCAGCCAGGCTCGGAGGCGTTCTGGATGGGGCGGATCAACCTCATACAAAGTATATAACCGCGGCTGCCGCTGGCTACTGGGGAGGTGGTGATAGTTAGTTGTTCCTAACCACAAAAACAAATAGTCGTAGGCATGGGGAATAACCGGAGGAACGTAGGCATCGACGTTAAATTCTGCATCCCCACTGTCTTGGTACACCCAAGCAATGGCTTGGCGCTGATTGCCCAAAGATATATGCTCCGGTCCGTCCACCCCAGCTGTCATGGCTGAAATAACTATGGGCAAGTTGGCATACAAAAATAGTCCCACTAGGCCAATAACTAGTCCACGAGCCAAAGCACTTTTAGCCGCGGCCATGGCTAAAATTGCCGCCACTAGCAAAACAGCCACTGGGTACACCCCAGTAAAATAATAATCCCACACATAGCCATAGTTACCGTGATAAAACAGTAAAGCCACCAGTGGAGTTGCCCACCAGATCACCAGTACTGCCATCGTCTTGGACCAGAGTTGTTTCCCACTAACGATCGTCAAGACCACTACCCCGGCGACGAAATAGCGTCCCAGTTCCATCTGAGGGGTAAATTTATTGACAAACACTTCGTAGTAAAAGTGCAACCGACTGGTAATTTCGGGCCGAAAACTTCTACCTCCGGTTACAAAGTTATGCAACACCTGCCATAAAATATGGCCGTGTCTAAAATCGAATACCACTTGCGGCAGTAAAGTTGCTAAAAAAACACTTCCGGCCAATCCCACCCATTGCCAGCGCCAGTTGATACTGCGGCGAAATAGTAAAAACACTAAACCAGTCGCGGGTAAAAAGAAGGAGGCTGAGGCCGCCTCCAACTGCAAACTCAGGCCCAGGCCCAAGCCCAGGCCGGCCCAGTGCCACATCCCTGCCCGGCGATGGACAATAGCCAACAAGCACCAAACTACTACCATGGCAAACAATGGCAGTGGATTAGGGTTAGCCAACCAGCGCTGGGTTACAATTAAGTAAAAAGAGAAACTTAAAAATAGTACTGCCAGCAAGCCTGTTTTAGAATTAAAGTACCGCTTCGCTATCAGATAGACTAACCCAATGGCTAAAACGTTTATTACAGCTAGACCCACAGCTGGCCAGACCGGGTTACCTCCCCCGGCTAAGTAAAAAGGCGCCAGGAGATAATAGTAGAAGGGCCCTAAAAAAATCCCTTCTACCCCGGTAGTCGGCCCAATTAAAAACAATTTTTTTTCATGCCATAATTGCCAAATTACCTTAGCATCTCGACCTTGATCGTAGTAAAACCCCAGCAGCTGATCAATTCTGTTCACCCGAGCTAATAAAGCCAATCCTAACAAAATAACTACTAACCACTTAAGACTGGGGTGGGACATTGTGCACTAGTTTAAATAACTTTACTCCCCAGGGAAATTCCCAAGTCCGATCAATCTTCGACCAACCGAAGGCGGCAATTTCCCATAAGGGATTATTGATCGGTTCACAACCTGGCTCTTCGCAAATCACAAATAGTTGATCGGCCAGTTGCTGGTGAATCGTAAAATAAGGCGCTCCTTGAAGTTGCAAGAAGTAGACGTAGCTGCGGTCATAATTCCGCTTAGAAATTAATGCCAGATTAAAGGGTTTATTATTCGCCTGCTGACTAACAAATTCAGCCACCGCAGCCGTGCGTTGCAGTTGATAGGTTGGTCCAATTTTTAAAGGACTGTTGACTAAGTTAATGACCACCAATCCCACCACTATGGCCCCGGCTACAATTTTACCTACCTTATGAGTGACCCAGGTTTGTAAACCAAAACCCAGTAATAAAAATGGCGTGGGGAAGAGAAAACCATAATAGTGATCATAAATGTGTTGTTTATACAATCCCAACCCGACTACTCCCACTCCCAGCCACACCAAAGTTATGGCTAAGTCCTTAGACTTGTTTTTCCCTACCGCCCCCGCCGCCAGAACCAATATCCCGATGGCCACCGGTCCGGCGAACCCGGATTGTTTAGCAACCACTAAACTGGCAACGATGTCCCGCCAGATGGGCCACAAGAGAGGAATAGATTTGTAGACTTTAATATTCACAGTGGTTTGGCGATCAGTGAAGAAGGTCTTCACGGCAGCATAGTTATTCCAGCCATGACGCAGGTCAAACCACAACAGTGGTGACATCAGCAGTAAAAAAGTTACTAGGGAAATGAGCGAAAATTTTTTCCAGCCCACTGTTTTTTTGGCCAGCAGCCAAAAAAGTCCAATGCTGGGCACAAGCAGCAACCCCAGATAATGGGAATTTAAAACCAAGGCCATGGCAATGGCGGAAATTACTAACCAGTGCCAATAACCTAAGCGCCAAACCTTCCAGATGCCATACATGGCCAACAAGGCAAAGAAGGGCATAATGTTCGGGTTCCAAGATGAGCGGGAGTAAATGACTACAGTTGGAGCGATTGCATAGAGCAAAGCCATTGCTACAGCCGCACCTCGCCCAAACCACTGTCGCCCAATCCACCACAACAAAGCCACTGTGGTTACCCCGATTAAGGCCACTTCCATGGCCGGTCCCACTGGAGAGTAATGAGTAAAGAGCAGTGAGGGAGCAACTAAGTAGTAGTACAGAGGCCCTAAATACATCTGGCCAATCGATGTCCCTGGCCCAATCAAAGGGAAGTGCTTTAAAGTTACTATATCTTTCATTACCAAGGCGTCTCGACCTTCATCGCCCAAAAAGGTCATATAATCTGAGATGTGATAGAGGCGCAGTCCGGCTGCAGTTATTAAGACCAAAATAATTGCTGCCACTTCCCAACGAAACACCGCCCGACCCTGCTCTAACCATAATTCACTTCTCAATTGCCACCAAAAGATCACCAATTCTTTTACAGCCTTGATAGCGACTTTGAAATTTCCTCCCGTTGAAGCCCCGGCTCGCCGTGGCAGATGGGTTACTTCTACTTCTGCTATCTTCATTCCTCTCGCCCTGGCCCCGGCGAAAAGCTGAGTATCTACCATAGCTCCATTAGAAGGCAAACTAATCGATTCCAAAATTGATCGCTTAAACAGTTTAAAACCACAATCAATATCTGTGGCTAAATGGCCAAACAAAGCATACACCAATTTGTTCCAAGTCCAGCGCAGTAGGCGCCGGTTAAAGGGGTCACTATCACTTACTCTTATGCCACTAACAATATCGGCATTAGTATTTTCCATTTTGGTAATAAATTTAACAACTTCTGAAAAATTGAACTGGCTATCAGCATGGGCAATAACTATCAAATCTTTAGTAGCCACTTTATAACCAGATTTGAGTGCCCCCCCATAACCCCGATTAGGTTTATTTTCCACTACCTTGAGTCGGGGTATGCGCTTAGCCAATTGTTTAGCAATATCACCGGTGCGATCATCACTTCCGTCATTCACCACAATAATCTCCCAATCCCAATCCTTCTTTTTCAAAAATTGAGCAATTTCATCCACAGACTGGCGTAAATTGGCTTCTTCATTGTAAGCTGGAATGACCACTGATAGGCTCACTGACATGCATAAATGGTATCATAATCTCATGCCTATGCCTAAGACTTGGCGAGATGGACTAATTCTCACTTCCTTAGCAATCGTTTCCACTGGGGCAGTTTGGAGTAGAGTTGGCTTAACCACTATCCGTCAAAATTTCGATGGTCCTTACTATGCAGTGGTGGCTAAAAGTTTTTACAACCCCCAAATC
>OBEQ011130832.1_pt1 | contig 26864 bp, 28 predicted proteins | sample 1670901 | NCBI WGS metagenome assembly OBEQ01 (sample SAMEA104232315, study PRJEB22302) | groundwater metagenome | biome: forest; feature: aquifer; material: groundwater | place: USA | collected 2011-08-07 | depth 5.4 m | reverse complement strand
TTGCAGAATCCATTCGCGAATACGGCATCATCCAGCCTCTCGTCGTATCAAAGAAAGAAGACGGGATCTATACATTGATTGCCGGCGAACGCAGATTGCGCGCCGCAAAAAGCATTGGCTTTAAAATAGTACCCGTGGTGATACGCGATACTGCCGATCATGAGCGTTTAGCCATAGCGCTTATTGAAAATATCCAGCGCGTTGATTTGAACCCGATGGAGTTAGCCTACGGATATAAACGCTTGATCGAAGAATTCAATATCACGCATGATGATTTGGGCAGAAGGCTGGGCAAGAGCCGTCCGACCATTTCCAATACACTTCGCTATTTCAATTTACATCCGGAAATACAAGAAGCTCTTCGCGAGCGGCGCATTGATTCCGGACAAGGGAAGGTGATTGTCAGCCTCACCAACCAAGAGGAACAGCTAAAACTTTTTCAGCGAGTGATCGAAGAGAAGTTAACCGTGGCAGAAACAACACGGGCGTTGCGACAGATGTCTGCCCGGCATGCGGAAATGGTTGGTGCAAAGCCCGTCGATATCGTCCGAAAGGAAGATTTGCTTCGTGAATATCTCGGCACAAAAGTCGATTTTGTCATGAGGGTAGAAAAAGGATATATCAGAATTGAATTTTATTCGAGAGAAGAATTGGCAGAAATTTTGCGTAAAATTCTTAATTAATATTTTCCCACATCCGGTTCCAATAGTTCCATTATGAAATTAATCATTCGTGGAGGTAAGAAGTTGCAAGGAACAATCTCTGTTGCGGGAATGAAAAATGCCGCAACGCCCATTATCGCAGCAACACTTCTGACAGATGAGGAATGCAGTATCGATAATGTCCCGAGAATTGCCGACGTCCAAACAATGCTTGCAATCTTATCAAGCATGGGATCATCTGTCCGTTGGACGGGCGATCACAGTGTGGCAATTTGCAATCGTGGAGCGGCAATAGAACATCTCGACGAAAAACTCATGAAACGTTTGCGGTCCTCCAGTTTATTCATGGGTCCTTTTCTCGCGCGGTTTTCCAAAGCAAGTATTGCCGAGCCTGGTGGTTGTATTATCGGCAATCGCCCGCTTGGTACGCATTTTCAGGCGTTGCAGAAATTCGGCTGCACCATCCAGCGAACAAACGGACATTATGAATTATCACGCGAATTATTAGTGGGAACAGAAATCGTATTGTTGGAGGCGTCTGTAACGGCAACGGAAAATGTGCTGATGGCAGCGTGTGCTGCGCAAGGCACAACGACTATCCATAATGCGGCATGCGAACCGCACGTTGCCGATTTAGGTCATTTTCTTCAAGCGATGGGAGTTGCAATCAGTGGTATCGGCACCCCGACGATTATTGTGGAAGGTGCTCCAAAACGATCCGGTGCGCGGCATACGATTATTCCTGATACTGTTGAGGCGGGAACGTTTATTATCCTTGCGTTAGCGACAAAGAGCGAGTTGACCGTTTGTCATGCTCGAAGCGAACATATGAAAGTTGTCTTGGAGTGGCTCATGTCTCATGGCGCGCGCCTTGACATTTCCGATAATTCTGTTATAATTCATCACTCGGCGCATCTTCAAGCGGGGAGAGCTGATTTTCAGACATACCCGGGATTGCCAAGCGATTTGCAAGCACTCTTTGGGGTCCTTGCAACACAGCTGCAGGGAACAACGCTTATTCATGAGAAGATGTTCGAGGGAAGGCTCGGCTACATTCCGGAGCTTATCAAAATGGGAGCCAATGCAGTCATCTGCGACCCACATCGCGTGCTCGTGAGCGGCCCGACGCCGTTGTACGGGCAAGAGATCAGAAGTTTTGACTTACGCGCCGGAGCGGCTATGATAGTGGCAGGACTGGTGGCAAGTGGCGAGACGATTATTCACGATGCACAGGTCATCGACCGCGGATACGAGCGCATTGAAGAACGGCTTGCTGCAATCGGCGCAGATATCCAAAGAGTTGAGTAAGTGTGCACTAAACCATATATGTCAATTGAAGTGATTATCTCGGAGGACTCAAACAAGAAACAGAAAAACAACTGGTATTTTTTTAGAAAATACTTTTTGCTGTATGTCCTTGTCATAGCATTGGGGACCAGTTTTTTTGTCGGGTATACGGCAGGCAAAAAACAAGCAGTGCCAAGCGGCATTGGAGCTAAAAAAGAAGGAAAATTACTGAATATACCTTCCGAAAGTCCATCATATATTTCAAAAGATGTTGATTTTGATTTGTTTCATGATGTTTGGCAGCGCGTAAAGACGGAATATGTCAACAAGGACGTACCCGATACCAAACTTTTTTATGGAGCGTTAGCGGGCATTGTTTCTTCTGTCGGTGATCCGTATACCGTGTTTTTGGATCCGGATACCGCAAAGAAATTTGAAGAAAGCTTAAGCGGAAGTTTTGATGGTATCGGCGCTGAGATCGGCATGAAAAAAGAACAAATCGTTGTGATGGCTCCCTTGCCCCAAACCCCTGCCGAGCGCGCAGGATTGCGGTCGGGCGATATGATTTTGGAAATAGATAAAAAAAGCACGGCAGGTTTGACTCTCGACCAGGCCGTTACGCAGATTCGCGGCAAGCGGGGGACAACCGTAACGCTTACTATTTTCCGTGAAGGGGAAAAAAAGGAGCGTGAAGTTCCCATCATTCGCGATATGATCCAGGTAAAATCGGTTATCTGGAGCATGAAGGAACAATTGGCATACATTAAAGTGTCGCATTTTAATGAAGATACTGAGAGTGCGTTTGCAACAAGCGTGCGACAGGCACTGGCAAAAAAGCCCAAAGGTCTCATTCTTGATCTCCGCAATAATCCGGGGGGGTTTTTGGACACAGCCGTTCAGATGGCATCCTACTGGGTGGATGGCGAGACTGTTGTGATAGAACAATATAGCGACGATAAAAAAGATGAATATAAGGGACGCGTTTCACCGCTTCTCAAAAACATGCCGACAGTGGTACTCGTGAATCAGGGGAGTGCTTCGGCGTCCGAGATCGTCAGTGGAGCGCTGCAGGATTATGGCAAGGCAACGCTTATCGGCAAAAAAACATTCGGTAAGGGTTCGGTGCAGGACCTCCAGCGCTTGAAGGACGGTTCAGCTCTTAAAATTACCGTTGCGAAGTGGTTGACACCGAAAGGAAGAATGATCAACGAGCTTGGTATCAATCCGGATATCGAAGTGGATATCAAAGAAGAAGATTTCACGGCTCAAAAAGACCCTCAGCTTGAGAAAGCAATGGAATTATTAAAGAAATAATTCATTATGGCTATTAATACTATATGACCAAACCCCCTGATTTTCCTACACAGTCGAATGAGCCAACCGAACCAACGGAAAATGACGTGTTCAAAGTATCGGAAATCACAGAGGATTTCAGAAATATCAGGATGGGATTTGGACAATTTCATTTTACTCTTGAACTGAAACAAGATGTTGCGGGTGGATTGGCAGCGCTTCAGGATGAAATGAAGAAATTGGGCCTTGAAAAAAGATATATCGGAACACTAAAGATCGCAAACGAGGGTGAACATTCTCAATCTTCCACGCCTCTGGCAAAAGGAATATACTATTGCCGATATTGGAAAGGCAGGAATGGAATTCACGCAGCAGTTCAAACGCAATCAGAAAAAGATGCAGAGTAAGAATTAAAAAACAACCCTCTCTACGAGGGTTGTTTTTTAGTTATAGTTTATTTTGCCGCAACTTTCTGCGGGAGAACATTTACAAATGTCCGCCGTTTTAGAACGCCGTCAAAGGCGAGGCGTTTCAGATGGGAGAAGTGGACGAATCCATTGATGATTGCATAGAGCGTATCATCCGATCCGCGCCTGACGTTTTTTCCTGGGTGGAATTTGGTGCCGCGTTGACGGATTATGATGCTGCCAGGTTTTGTAGTAGCGCCTTCGGGAAGCTTGACGCCCAGGCGCTTGCTTTGCGATTCGCGCCCAAGGGCTGTGGAGCCACCTGCTTTTTTATGTGCCATAGTAGTTTAATGATAATGTGGGTCAAAAAAAACAACAAGCAGTGAAATGCCTTCGTATATATAATACTATCATGAAAGGTGCTGATCGTCAAGACTTTTCATAGAGGCATGTTACCGGATTATTATTATCATCAATCCATCCGCGAATCATGCCACCCGTTGAAAATGAGCATCCTTGAGCACCCTTTGAATCAATCACAATCACTCCGCCAAGGCCCTTTACGGAATCCACAAGATACTTAATGCCTTCGTCAGCTGCCGCCTGTGCGCCACTTTTTTTAAAATAGATACAATCAGAAATTGTTTTGGAAAGCACGGTGCGGATAAATTGCTCTCCATAGCCCGTTGCCGATACGGCGCACGTGCGGTTGTCGGCATAGACGCCGGCACCGATGATTGGCGAGTCGCCGACGCGTCCGAATTTTTTGTTCACAATGCCTCCCGTGGATGTTGCCGCCGCCAGATTGCCATTGCAATCGCGCGCAACCGCACCGACCGTACCGAATTTCTTTTCTTCGGGCTTTATAGTGTCATGGTCCAAAATTATGCGGTCTTGTTTTTTTGCTTCTTCCCACTGTTTCTTGCGATGCTCGGTGAGAAAATAGGCATCATCTTCAAAAACAATATCTTGTGTTTTTGCAAAATCATGCGCTCCACTGCCGATGAGCATGACATGTTCGGTTTGCTCCATGACGAGACGAGCAAGATGGATGGGGTATTTCACATTGCGAATGCCGGCAACAGAGCCAGCTTTGAGCGTTGCGCCATCCATGATGGCGGCGTCCATTTCCACCGATCCTTCCTCGTTAAGGACGGAGCCTCTGCCGGCATTAAAAAGAGGATCTTCTTCCAAAAGCATGACGCAGTGCTCAACCGCATCAAATGCACATCTGCCATCGTGAAGCATTTTTTTCCCTGCTTCGAGAGTGCATTTCAGAGATGCATGATATTTTTGTTGCAGTTCATCGGGAATTCCTTTAGGAAGGCCCGCGCCGCCATGGATCATGAGAGAGTAGTGCATAGTCACGAAATGATACTATGGGATGCAATGAGTGTCAATAAAAAAACGCCCCATGGTATGAGGCGCGAGCACGCTAGTGCTTCGTATCTTGCACGAGTCTGAGGAACTCTTCGAACTTCTCCGGTTCGTAAGACGGGTTGATGTAGATGGCGATAACCGCCCTGCTTGTTCCTTCGCCCAAAAGTGTTTTGGGGGTGAATTTTGGCAGAAGCACCACTCCTGCATAGCGCAAGGAGCTGTAGCGGTAGGGAGCGCACAATTCTTGAAGTGCGCTGCCAAATGATGCGCCGTCGGCTTCGAAGTGCACAAATCCCATAAACGCATCTCGCACCACAATCCCCTGAAGTTCAAGTGGGCGATAGGTGAAAAAGACTACGTCGGTGCCGTTAATCCGTGCATTGCCATCGGTCGTCATCTCGTAGAAGCCGTGGGTATTCTCAACAAAATCAGTACCGAAATTACCTCGATAACCAATGGATGCAAGTGCGCGCGCCAACGAAGCGATATGCACTTGATGGCTCTGGATGAATTCATCGGACAAGCTCTTGTTCCAGTAGGAGCCGGAGAAATCCTTGCCGTTAACAAGAACTTGATCTCCAACATGCCCCATACTGAATGCGCCGTGTTCACCGATGCGCATGGTCATGCATGGGGAGAAATAGTTCGTATTGCGCCGATCAAGCGGATTTGACGTGTTCGCCTTGCGCGCTGCTATTGGATGTTGCAGGTGCAATCCGCGGCTTTCAGTGGCATCTTCCATTCTGCGTTTGATGTTCTCAAGAACGCTGCGAAATTCTGAGCCATGCGCTTCGAAAGGAAGCATGCGGCACATGCTACTCTCTGCGCTGTTGCCACCTGCGCCACCAGCTACCTTGATGAAGTAATCTACACTTGCATCAAACTGCCCCTGATGTGAAATCCGACATTCTTCCATCAAGCGTACGAACAGGGCTAGAATGGCCGCATCATCGCATGCAAGAAGTTCAGTGAGAGTGTCGGGGTGGATGTCATCAACGAGAACAGAAGCGGGGCGCGCAAACTGCACTCCCATCTTATTGAGTAATCTGTAAAAATGATTTTTATCATTAAGAAGGTGCGTCGCGCGCATCAGATCGTGGTCGTCAAGCAATGCGGCAATGCGGCTGTCATTCCGGTCAAGATGGATATCTTTTCCGGATGAGAGAGTGGCACGGAGAAACTCGGTCGTTACTCCGGTCTCCTGCTCCAATGGAGTCGCATTGGCATCATGTTGGACTGAGAGCACGGGGATGTGATCATATCTCATCCCAAACACACGTGCCTGCTGATAGTATGAAATGTTGAACTGATGAATCGCTTCCAATTCGGTAATGATGACTTTGTCTGCCACCTCGCCCAAGGATGTGCTCGCAAACGCAACCTTTGAGTATCCTATATCGATAGGTAGTGTCATTGCAAGCATGACGCTTAATTCCGTTTCTTTGAAGAGCGTTCCTTTGACCGGTAATCCGATCTCGCGCATCATCTCGAAACCGCCAAGCGCAAATGCTTGGTTGCTTTCGCCTGCTGCACTTTTTTCCACAACCATGCGGCCCGTTTTGGCATCAAAGCCGTATTTTACGGCTGTCCGCGTGGTCATGTCCGAATGCCCCCTAAAGGCATGTTCATCATGGTAACCGTATTTGCGAATATGCAAGTTGAAAAGGACATAAGATCAATTCTATCAAAAAAATAACATGTGTCAAGAAGTTGCTTAACATGTTCATAGATGATGTTGGTGAGTGTGCGAGGGATGTCATATTGCAGAACTGCCATCGATACTGTATGCTAATGAGACATTTTCTTGTATGTCTGGCAATGCATTTTTGAGTCAATTATGGGATCAGATTGAAGGGGGCGTCCTTTGCCGCGACCGGCTTTTATTGTATGTCTATGGCGTTGCCATTATCTTACATCTTGCGTTGTGGGGAATATTCATAATGAATCTGAATACCATTTACCAGCCGGATAAGGAATTTATCGCACTTCATTACAAGGTCGGGATCGGTCCGGATTTTGTCGGGCCTTGGTACTATAGTCTTGCCATTCCCTTACTGGGCTTGGCTGTCATTGCGATAAATATGACTATCGGAAAGCGCGCATATCATCATGAAAAATTCTCTGTCTATTCACTTGCCGCGGCCAGTATGTGCATTCAAGGCATTCTTATCTGGAGCTTCATTCTCATTGTGAAGACAAATCTGTTTTAGAAAATATCGTATGGCCAACTTCGAAGTATTCAAAGTCATGGTATTCGCAACGATTTCATTCGTGGTTGCCTGGGCATGGCTACCGCTGCTCTATAGGTTGTTACGCCACTTTGGCATCGGAAAGAGGAATCGTGACGAAATTCATGCGCCGATTTTTGCAAAGATGCACAAGGGCAAGGAGGGCATGCTGACAATGGGAGGAATTCTTATTTGGGCAACGACGTTGATAATCGCTTTGGCCACGTATTACCTCTCTGTTCTTTTTCCGATAGACTTATTTCAAAAACTCAATTTTCTTACGCGCTCGCAAGTGTTTTTGCCGCTTGGAGCATTGGTTGCGTCCGCTCTTGTCGGTGTTGTTGATGATTATTATACGGTGCGCAAACTCGGCCCGAAAGGCGGAGGGCTGAGCATGCGCTACCAACTACTGTTGTGCACAGGCATTGCTATTGTTGGTGCGTGGTGGTTTTATTCGAAACTTGGTTGGGACATACTCCACGTTCCGTTCATTGGAGATTTCAGTATTGGATGGTGGTATATTCCTTTTTTTATTTTTATCATTGTGGCTACAAGTTTTTCCGTTAATGAAATTGATGGCCTTGACGGCCTTGCGGGAGGAACGCTACTCTCGGCGTTCGGCGCCTATGGTGCAATCGCGTTTATCCAAGGCCGCTATGACTTGGCAACATTCTGCGCAGTGATTATCGGGAGCTTGTTGGCATTTTTGTGGTTCAATATTTATCCGGCAAAGTTCATGATGGGGGATACCGGGTCGATGTCTTTAGGGGTAACACTTGGCATTGTTGCCATGCTTACCAATTCCGCGCTTCTGTTGCCCATTATCGGACTGTTGTTGGTGATCGAATCTGGATCCGTTATCCTTCAAATGGCATCAAAAAAGTTTTTCGGTAAAAAAATATTTCTTTCCGCTCCGATCCACCATCATTTGGAAGCATGCGGATGGAAGGAGCCGACGATTGTCATGCGATTTTGGGTTGTTTCCGGTATTACGGCTGTTATGGGCATCGTCATCACTCTTCTTGACAGGGGCATCTATTGAATAAGAAAACATGTCTATGGATTTTTCGGGTAAAAAAACTGTCATCATGGGCTTGGGATTACATGGCGGCGGATTGCCTGTCGCAAAATGGTTTTTTGCCCAAGGCGCTGAAGTGGTTGTTACCGACCTCAAAACACGACAAGAACTGCTCCCGACAATTGAAAAACTCGATGCTTTTTGCCGAAGGTATCGATTAAAACACTCCAACAAAAAATTCATTTCGATCGAATATGCGCTCGGAGGGCATCGTGAAAGCGATTTTCGATCGGCGCACATTGTGGTTCAGAACCCTGCAGTGCCAAGGTCTTCCCCGTATCTTGCCATTGCGCGGGAATGTAATGTACAGATTGAAAATGAAACAAGCTTATTTTTTCTGCTTACGCCGACTATTCCAAAAATCGGGGTTACAGGCACACGTGGCAAATCTACAACAACATCATTACTTTTTGAAATGATTCGAAAGACGTATCCAAAGGCACAACAAACAAGCGTGGCATTGCCCGATGGCAGTAAGGGTGGATTTGAAGTGCTAGACGCGCTTTCGGATGCCGCTAGCCGCGAAAGTGCAATTTCTCCTGCAGTGATGGAGCTTTCAAGTTGGCAGCTTGAGGGGTTGGCCGCTCATGCTTTAAATCCATCTATTGCGATTATGACTAATATTTCAGCGGATCATCTCAATAGATATCGGGATATGGATGAATACATTGAAGCAAAAAAAACGATCTATCGTTTTCAAAAGCAAACGGACAGTGCGATATTCAACTACGACAATTCTTTTACACGCCAATGCGGTGAAGAATATCACAACGGCACACGATATTGGTTCTCGGCAAAGAACGAGAAAATCGATCATGGAACATATATTCGCAATGGCGTCGTTATGATGAGAGATGTTAACGGCGAGCATGAATTATGTTGGGTAAACGATATCATCCCCGTTGGAGAGCATATGGTTGAAAATGTATTGGCGGCAAGTTGCGCTGCATGGGTTTTTGGCGTAAAGGCGGAATATATACGCGATACCGTACGCCATTTCAAGGGCATAGCGAGTAGGCTCGAATACATCGGAGATGTGAAGGGAAGGCATTGTTACAATGATACGACAGCCACATCTCCCGAGGGCACGGTTGCCGCATTACGCGCATTGCAGCTTGTACCTCATGCGGCCATTATCCTCATTGCCGGTGGATCAGATAAGGGGCTTGATTTTTCTTCCCTTGCATCATTAATCGGTCAAACGGTCTCCAAATGTATTTTATTTGCCGGAACAGCAACGCCACACATTGTTGCGGCTCTCGCAGAAAGCCATGCGCCTTGCAGTATTGAATATGCAAACAGCATGAAAGAAGCGGTTCAAAAAGCGTGGCATCACTCGCGGGAAGGTGATATACTTTTGTTGTCGCCCGCATGCGCAAGTTTCGGGTTGTTTGTTAATGAATTTGATCGCGGCAGGCAATTTGAAGAATGCATTGAGGATATAAAAAAAACCACAACATGAAACGACGAACGCCGATCTGGGGCATCGCGAAAGTATTCACTCAAAGGTCATCCGGAAAACCGGATTATCTTTTTATTGCGTATTTTTTCGGTATTCTTTTTTTTGGGCTTGTGATGCTTTCATCCGCATCGTCCGTTATTTCCTACCAGAAATTCGGCAGCAGTTTCTACTACATTTCCCATCAGATTCTTTTCGGAGTGCTTCCGGGGATGATATTGTTTTTTCTCGCATCAAGGATCGATTATCATATATGGAAACGCGCAGCGTTCCTGCTTATTCTCGCATCAATCGTTCTTTTGGTGCTTGTGTTTGTTCCGGGATTGGGATTTTCCTATGGCGGTGCAACACGCTGGGTCCATCTGGGGCCGATTTTATTTCAACCGTCCGAAGCGGTAAAGCTGACGTTCTTGTTGTATCTTGCCGCTTGGTTCTCCAGTAAGGGTGAAAAACATATCAAAGATTTTTCCTACGGCTTCATGCCGTTTATGGCGCTTCTCGGAAGTATCGCGTTACTTATCATTATGGAACCTGATATTGGAACAATGTCGGTGATTATAGCAATCGCATTCAGCATGTATCTTGTTGCCGGGGCAAATCTCGGACACGTGTTGTTGTTTGCAAGCGGCGCAGGCGTTCTCTTTTTTATTCTTATTAACACAGCTTCATATCGCTTGCAGCGGTTTACGACATTTCTTCATCCGGAACTTGATCCGCAAGGTATCGGGTACCACATCAACCAAGCTTTGCTTGCGGTTGGTTCCGGCGGATTATTGGGAAGAGGATTCGGGCATTCTCGACAGAAATTCGCATATCTGCCGGAAGTAACGGGTGATTCTATTTTTGCCATTATTGCCGAAGAGCTCGGATTCATTTTATCTGCTGCAGTCGTACTCTTATTTACTCTCTTTGCACTGCGGGGTTTTCGCATTGCAGCAGAAGCTCCCGATGATTTTGGAAGGTATGTATGCGTGGGCATTATGTCATGGGTGATCTTTCAGTCATTTATTAATATTGCCGCGATGCTTTCCTTGCTTCCTCTCACCGGCATTCCATTGCCGCTTGTAAGCTATGGCGGCTCCTCATTACTGGTGCTCATGACAGCCATGGGTATCGTCGTGAATATTTCGCGTCAATCGAAAGGAGGGCGCGTATGAGAATACTGTGTGCGGGCGGAGGAACACTTGGTTCCGTAACACCGCTCATTGCAATCGTTGAAGAGCTTCGCGCAAGAATGAATGCCGACGGTGTCAGTGAACCTGAAGTTCTTTGGATGGGAACGCGAAATGGCATTGAAAAGGAATTGGTCAAAACAGTTGCCATTCCGTTTACGGCGATTTATTCCGGAAAATTACGTCAGTATTTTGATGTGCGAAACTTCATTGATCCATTGTTGTTGTGTGTCGGCATCATCCAATCGTTGATTGGTATTTTACGTTTTCAACCCGATGTCATTATCGGAGCGGGGAGTTATGTGAGCGTACCAGTGTTGTGGGCTGGCTGGTTGCTTCGAAAGCGATCAATGATTTTACAGCTTGATATTGTCCCGAGCCTTTCGAATCTTTTAACGTCATTTTGCGCAACAGCGGTTCTGGTCGCATGCGCAGAAGAGGAGCGATATTTTTCCGCACGCAAAACGCATAGTATCGGCATACCCGTGCGGCAAGATATTTCTCATTGGAAAGAAAAAATGGAAGAGGAACATGAGCGCAAGAAGGCTCGTGCAACATTTGGCATTCACGATGAACTTCCGATAGTGTTGGTTATGGGAGGTGGTACCGGCGCGCAGTTTATCAATATGCTTATTACTGAATCCATACAAGATTTTGAAGAGATATGTCACATTATACATATTGCAGGAAAGGGCAAGGCGGATGCGAAAGCGATCGGCAGTTACTACCACCAATTTGAATTTCTTGGTGACCGCCTTCCCTGTGTGTTGGCGTTAGCCGATGTTGTTGTTACGCGTGCGGGGATGGGATCGCTTGCTGAACTTTCCGCTCTTGGAAAACCGTGCATTATCATTCCCATTTCTCATTCTCATCAGGAACAAAACGCACTCTATTTCGAGAAGCGCAACGCGGCACTCTATTGCTCGGAAACGACGCTTACAGAAAAACTGTTTTTTGAGAAAGTACAAAAACTTTTGAATAATAATCTGCTGCGGCAAGAATATTCGCGGCGCATGTCGGAAGCTCTTGCGCATAATGCCTCGCAGAAAGCCGTAGATATCCTTTTATCGCTTTAGTTTTTATGAAAGTAGCAGCAATTATCCCGGCGCTTAATGAAGAACATACCATTGGTACTGTTATTAAGTCGTTAAGGGAGGCCGATAGTATTGATGAAGTGATTGTCGTAGACGATGCATCCACCGACAGAACGGCTCACGTGGCAGAATCCTGCGGGGCTCGCGTCATTTCACACCAAAAAAACAAAGGAAAGGGACTCTCAATGATTGCGGGAGCACATTCAACCGATGCCGATATATTGTTTTTTGCCGATGCGGATTTGGTTCGTTTTACTTCCCAACATGCGCGCATGCTTATCGAGCCGATCGTGCGCGGCGAGGTTGGCATGACCGTGGGATTACGGGATAGGGGGCGTTTTTTGACGTGGCTGTTGCCGCATATTTTACCGGTGTTGGGAGGCGAGCGAGCAATGCGCCGTGAAGATTTTTTGGCCATCGCCGGAAATGCTGCTCGGGATTTCGGCATTGAAACGACAATGAACGCCTATTGCAGAAAGCACCGCATTGCGGTACGCTGCATTGTTCTTGTTGGTGTCGGGCAAGTGGTTAAAGAAAAGAAATACGGTTTGTGGAAGGGTTTTTTTGCGCGTATGCTCATGTATGGGCAGATTATTCGAGCAGAAATCGAAACACTATGGATGAAATAAAAAAGATTCATATCATCGGCATTAAGGGATGGGGTACAAGCGCACTTGCACAGATTTTACATGCACGGGGCAATCGTGTGTGCGGATCGGATACGCATCAGTGGGTTCCTTCGGATCCCGTATTGATGCGATCCGGCATTGCTGTTGAGTCGTTTGGTTCCGATACCATTACGAATGATCTTGATCGAGTCATTTATTCCACCGGATATCCGGACGATCATGCCGAACGCCTTCGATCGGCAGAGTTGAATATACCACAACTGAGTTATCCTGAAGCGGTCGGAGAGATCTTCAATGCGTCATATGGAATTTCCGTATGTGGTACGCATGGGAAGACGACATCCAGCGCCATGATGGCACATGTGTTGAAAAGTCTGGGACTAGATCCAACTGCGATTATAGGAAGCATTGTTCCTCAGTTTGGCTCAAATGCTCTTGTCGGAAGTTCAGAGTATTTTGTATTGGAAACGGACGAGTACCAGAATAAATTGCAATACTATCATCCCAAGGCGGTGCTACTCACATCCATTGAATGGGATCATCCTGACTTTTTTCCCACTGAAGAGGAGTATCGCGATGCATTCCGCGCATTTCTCTCTGGCAAAAGCATTGAAAATGCCGTGTGTTGTATTGATGATGCGGGAGTGCGGAATGTTACACACCCCTTTGCCGGAACATTTCATGGATATGGTGAACATGAGGATGCAAAATATCGAATGTGCGGGTATAGGATTGAACAGGGTAAAACGCTATTTGCCATTTCGCATAATGGTGTAGAGACGGGCGTATGTAAGTTGCAACTAATGGGAAAGCATAATGCATTGAATGCGCTTGGAGTCTTTGCATTGTGCGATATGCTCCATGTAGGCAGTCGCGCTGAAATTCTTCATGCGCTTGAAACATTTATGGGCACCGACCGAAGATGTGAATATAAAGGTAACCGCGGGACCACGCGGGTATATGTGGATTACGGACACCATCCGACAGAAGTGCGAGTGACACTTGGTGCCATCCGAGAACATTTTCCCGGCAAAAAAATATGGTGCGTGTTCGGGGCGCATACCTATTCAAGAACACTGAGCCATTTATCTGAATTTGCACGCAGCTTCGCATCAGTCGATAAAGCTTTACTATTGGATATTTATGGGGCACGAGAAAAGGAAGGCGCAATCCATGCGCGTGATCTAACCGAAGCAATCAATGGAGAGTCTCACAACGCGGAGTATGCAGGCACCATTACGCATGCCGTCGATATGCTTAATGAAGCGAAGAGTGATATCGATATACTCGTATGTATGGGTGCAAGCGAAGATGTGTGGAAGGTTGCCAAAGAATTCTTACATGAGTGAAATTTCTTATGCCCATAGAAATTATTGAAAACGAGCCCTTATCTCGCCATACATCATTTGCCATCGGAGGACCTGCAAAGTTTTTTATCCGTGTACGAACGAAGGAAGAGCTATTGGCGGCTGCAGAATATGTGCACCAGCAGTCAATGGCATATTATATTCTTGGGGGCGGGAGTAATGTATTGGTAAGCGACAAGGGCTTTGATGGAATTATTATTAAAAATGAAGACCGCACCTATTCAATTGAGGGTACGCGTGTTCTCTCAGCACCCGGTGTGGTGTTGGCACAACTTGTGCATGCAACAACTGCGCAAGGCTTGAGTGGACTAGAGTGGGCATTTGGTATTCCGGGAACGGTTGGGGGAGCAGTTCGTGGAAATGCCGGTGCGTTTGGCGGTGAAATAAAAGAGGTCCTTGAGTCGGCAGAGATATTTGACATGCATACGGGAGAAGTGAAGCTTTGTACCAATGAAGATATGGGATTTGCCTATCGCCGCAGCGCATGTGCCGATCATCCAGAATGGCTCATACTTCACGTGACATTTCAGCTAACCATGAGTAGCCCCATTTCCACATTGAAAAAAGTGCAAGAATTTCTCGGGCACAAAAAAGAAACTCAGCCCTTGGGAGCGCGCTGTGCAGGGAGTATGTTTAAAAATAACCCCATCCACTTGTTTGCGGATACTTCATTGATTCCTGAAGAATATATTCAGAAGGGAAGTGTGCCTTCCGGATATCTCATAGAGTATGCTGGACTCAAGGGGTATTGCGCAGATCGAGTGATGATTTCCGATAAGCATGCCAATTTTTTCATTAATACTGGTGGAGCTACAAGCGAGGACGTGTTACAATTGGTACGCCTTGCAAAGGAAAGGGTTTTTGAGAAGTATGGTATCACTCTTTCCGAAGAGATACAATATATAGGGTTTGATTGACCTTACTAAAGAATCATAATCGCATACGCACTATGGAAGTCACGACTCGAGTATTGAACCTTGTAATTACCGATGAAAATCAAAAACATATCGATATGAAATGTGCTGCATTTGGAAAGCGCTTTGTCGATGCAGTGATGATGAATTTGGAAATCAACCGTGATCGCCACCATCGTAAAGGCGTTATCATTCGCATGCGGGCAACACTTTCTCTTTGCACGAAGGGTTCGGCGCTTATTCATGGAGAATCGGAAGAGGAGACATTTGTGCGCGCGCTTGACGAAATATTTACTGCGTTGAAAAGGCAGCTTGAGAGACTCAAGGCGCACCCTCGCGTGCGTCCAAACGAGTAAAAGAGTATGAGCCACTATATTCGCAATCGATGGGATTTTTTGACAGACCGAAAAAACGGTACCCTGTATATTGAGGGGGTTTCCGTTCAAGAACTTGCAAAAAAATATTGCACTCCGCTGTATGTCATTGTAGAGCGCACAATTCGCGAGCGTTTTCGGGAATTCAAAAAAGCCTTTCCTTATCCCCGCTTGCGCGTACAATATGCCACAAAGTGCAATTCAAATCTTGAGGTCATGCGCATTGCAAATCAAGAAGATATCGAGCTTGATGCGAGTTCCGTCGGAGAAATTATCCTGGCACTCTTGGCGGATTTCGAACCGCGCGAGATAACATTTACTAATTTATACAAAACGGAGCAAGACATTTTGTTTGCCGCTCGCGTTGGGGTGCAGGCGATCACCGCTGATTCCATCGAAGAACTTGGTGTTATCGAGCAGGCCGGAAAAAAACTCAGAAAAAAAATCCCCGTTTTTTTACGCTTCAATCCCATTATCGATCTTGGATCCTACACCACGCGCAAGCTGCAATATGGCATACCCTATGCATGGTTCCGCAAATCAATTGACATTGCCATGAGGCTGCGCCATCTCGATGTGGTGGGTCTTCATTTTCACGGATCGTATATATCAAATCCAAAAGTATATTTTATAGCCGCGAAAAAAATGTTTAAGATCGCGGAGTATCTTATAACCGAATACAATCATCGTATTAAGTTTTTGGATCTGGGAGGAGGATTTCCCATAGCGACCGGTGATGAAGAAGTGTTTCATCCACGGGATATGGGTGTGAAACTGTCCGCATATATCATGTATCTCGCAAATAAAATTGATCTGCCGCTTCCAAAACTTATTTTCGAACCAGGAAAATTTTGCGTTGCGAATGCCGGCATGGGACTCGTGAAAGTCATCAGCTCAAAGCGCACCGGCAATCTCCGGACGGTAATTGTTGATGGCTCGACCTATGCATTTCTGCCAGATCCGCTCATCTATGAGGCATTCTATGATATGTTGCCAGCAACAAAAATGCGCCGCCGCCGGCAGTATAATTATCGTGTGTCCGGTTGCACGTGCGACAGCATTGACGTGCTTTCCAAATCCGTCTATCTGCCACGACTCGAAGCAGGAGATTTGCTGGCAATCATGGATTGCGGAGCATATAGCAATACCATGGCATCGAATTTCAATTCGCTTAAGCGCGCTCCGATCGTCATGATCAAGGAGAATGGCACCACAAAGCTTATCAGGCGGCGCGATCGGTATTCCGATATGTTTGCTCCTGAACTCGATGTGCTCAAAGTTGCAGATCCGAATGAGTTGAAACATTACTACAATCTGTTGCGTGTTAATATGGATAAAGTTTGGGGAGAACATAAGCGAAAGAAAAAAAAGGAACAACCTGCACCAGTGCCGCCGATGAATACATGCCCGTAGAGGAAAAAAGAGTATTGACAACGGAGTAAAAAAACGTAAGATGAAACGGTATGAAATACGCATCTCAACAGTGCCCTGGTAATGCCGGGCAGGATCGGCATTCTGCTGAACACGCAAAGGGACTCACGCCTCTTGTAAGTTTGGATATTGCGAATATTCATTCCTTTGATGACATGCTCAAAAGCATGTCGCTCACTGCATTCGGAGGAAGGCAAGTCGGCGAAGCGGCAGACTTGCTCACCACGATGGCGCAGGATCCGGATTGTTTTGTGGTGGGAACATTTTCCGGTGCAATGACGGTTGGAAAGCAGGGGCTTCTCATTGCCGAAATGATTGATCGCGGCATGCTCAATGCAATTGTTTCTACGGGTGCGCTCATGACTCACGGGCTTGTTGAGGGTGTTGGCATGAGTCATTTTAAGTTTGATCCTGCAATCATGAACGATAAGGAATTTTTTGATAAAGGTTTTAATCGTGTGACGGATACCATTGAACTTGAGAAGAATCTGGACGATCTCGAAGATATCGTTGACAAGGTATTTGAGGGAATTGATGAAAACGAAATTGCCTGCAGTTCATCGATTGTGCGTGCGATCGGGAAACATCTCTGCGATACGGTTCCCGGTCGAGCAATCGTTAAAAGCGCGTATGAAAAAAATGTCCCTATTTATATACCTGCCTTTACCGATTCGGAACTCGGACTGGATTTTGCTCTCCATAACCGTATCAGGCAACGGAAGGGGAAGAAGCCCATCCAGTTCAATCCATTTCTCGATCTGGAACAGTATACAGAATTGATCGTACGGCAAAAGCGCACGGGTATTTTTACTATTGGCGGAGGCGTGCCACGCAATTGGGCGCAGCAAGTCGCTTGCTATTTGGAAATCATTAATCATCGCCAGCAAGGCGGACCGAATGGGGAAGAGTACCCCGTTATGCGTTTTATGTACGGCCTTAGGATTTGCCCGGAGCCCGTGCATTGGGGAGGACTTTCCGGCTGCACCTATTCGGAAGGAGTTTCCTGGGGAAAATTTGTTCCACCAGAAGAAGGAGGGAAGTTCGTGGAGGTCCTCGCTGATGCAACGACCGTGTGGCCACTCTTATTGAAGGGGGTAACAGAGCGATTGGACAGAAAAACGCAGTCATGATGGATTATACCGTAATGGAATTATCAAAAAAACAACTCTTTGCTCCGCCTGGCGATTTTGGAACACTTGAAAAAGCACACTTTGTGGCTGTCGCGGTGCCGATTGAAGCATCCGTAAGTTATGGTTCCGGAGCTTCAAAAGGCCCCGAAGCCATTCTTCATGCAAGTCAGCAAGTCGAACTCTTTGATGTTGAAGAAAAAAATGAGCCCTATCGTGCCGGTATTGCGACGTGCGCCTTTCCGCAGTCTTTTACGAAAACGACCCAAGCGCTTGAATATGCGAAAACAATCACGCGTGAAATACTTGATCTTGGCAAGATTCCCATTGTTCTTGGTGGAGACCATTCGCTTACACCTGGGGTGCTGGCGGCATTTGTGGAGAAAGACGCATCATTTAGTGTATTTCATATCGATGCGCACAGCGACCTAAGAGATTCGTATCATGGAGACCCCAATAGCCATGCTTCTGCATTGCGCAGAGTATTGGCATTTCCAGCAGTGCGCACGCTTGTCCAGGCAGGTATTCGCAATGTGAGTAATGACCCTGACGACGGTAATGAGTTTTCCTTTATTCAGGACAATACCGATAGAATACGCATCTATTATGCAAAAGATATGGCTCTCTGGAATATTTCCGAGATGGTTGATGCTCTGGCTCACGATGTGTATATCACCATCGATGTCGATGGATTGGATCCGTCCATTATGCCTTCAACCGGCACGCCGGAACCCGGAGGGATTGATTGGTACACAACACTACGCATGATGAACGAAATATGCTTGAAAAAAAATGTCATCGGTTTTGACATTGTCGAGCTCGCGCCCATACCCGGCTTTCATGCGCCTGATTTTCTTGTCGCAAAACTGATCTATAAAATGATGGGATACATTGCGCAAGCGAAAGGATTGCTATCTTGATATGTCATTTCTTGCAACACTATTCGGTGATCCGAATAAAAAAATTATCGAAAAACTCAAGCCGATTGTCCAGCGCATTAATGCATTGGAAGAACAACTTACTTCATTATCGGACGAAGAGTTACGGGGAAAAACAACTTTTTTCCGAGAACGGCTGAAAAACGGAGAAGATCTCGAAGCGCTTTTGCCGGAAGGTTTTGCCGTATGCCGCGAAGCGTCGAAACGCGTATTGGGCCAGCGCCATTATGATGTGCAGCTGATGGGCGGCATGATGCTCCATCGTGGGTATATTGCGGAGATGCGCACCGGCGAAGGTAAAACACTTACGGCAACGCTGGCGGTATACCTTAATGCCCTTGAAGGCAAGGGTGTTCATGTGGTAACCGTAAACGACTACCTTGCTCGGCGCGATGCCGCGTGGATGGGAAGGGTCTATCATGCGTTGGGGCTCACTGTCGGCAGCATTCAGCATGAAAGCGCGTTTTTGTATGATCCGGATTATCGACCCGAGGAAACTGACGGCACACAAGAAGAAAATGCTACGCACACATTCCGCGTGGATACGGCATCTCTACGCCCATGCTCGCGAAAGGAAAGCTATGGTGCAGACATCACTTATGGAACCAATAATGAATTCGGTTTTGATTATCTGAGAGATAATCTGGTTGCAGACCTTTCGACCATGGTGCAGCGAGAGCTCAACTATGCCATCGTGGATGAAGTCGATAGTATTCTTATCGACGAAGCGCGAACGCCATTGATTATTTCCGGCCCTGCGGAAGAATCAACAGAAATGTACAACACCTATGCCCGTGTCATTTCGCGACTCAAAGAAACAGAAGACTATACCGTTGATGAAAAAATGCGCGCAGCAACATTCACGGAAGAGGGGATGAAAAATATTGAAAACATGCTTGGCATGGGAAATATCTATACGCTTCAGAATCTTTCCGCCGTGCGTCACTTGGAGCAAGCACTCAAGGCGCAAGCGCTGTTCAAAAAAGACAAGGATTATGTTGTGAAAGAAGGAGATGTGATTATTGTCGATGAGTTCACCGGCCGCCTCATGCATGGCAGGAGGTATTCCGAGGGGCTGCATCAAGCTATCGAAGCAAAAGAAGGCATGCGTGTTCAGCGTGAGAGTAAAACGTATGCGACAGTGACGTTTCAAAATCTCTTTCGCCTCTACAAAAAACTTTCCGGCATGACTGGAACGGCCGCAACCGAAGCTGAGGAATTTGCAAAAATCTACAAACTCGAAGTGGTAACCATACCGACACATCGGGACATGATTCGCGATGATTTATCCGATCGTATTTACAAAAACGAGCGTGGAAAGTTTTCTGCGGTTGTGGCAGAAATCAAAGAGCGGCATGAGAAGGGCCAACCGGTTTTGGTGGGGACGATTTCGATTGAAAAAAATGAAATGCTCAGCGCTCTCTTAGAGCGCGAGGGCATACCCCATGCCGTACTGAATGCAAAAAATCACGAACGTGAAGCGGAGATTATCGCACAAGCAGGCAGACTGGGTGCGGTGACGATTGCGACAAATATGGCAGGCCGCGGGGTGGATATTATTCTTGGCGGTACGCCGCCGGATGATGTCCAAGCCCAAAAAGTGAGAAATGCCGGTGGATTACATGTATTGGGAACCGAGCGGCATGAATCGCGCCGCATTGACAATCAATTGCGCGGCCGATCCGGCCGACAGGGGGATCCCGGATCAACGCAGTTCTACATTTCCATGGAGGATGATCTCATGCGCATCTTTGGATCAGAGCGCATGAAAAAAATGATGGATACACTTGGCATTCCTGAGGATATGCCGATAGAAAATAAGATCGTCAGCGGGGCAATCGAGGAGTCGCAGCGAAAAGTCGAGGGACACAACTTTGATATCCGCAAACATTTGGTGGAGTATGATGATGTCATCAATAAGCAGCGCGACATCATTTATAAGAGGCGGCGAGAAATATTGAATATATTCGACTCCGAATTGAAGGGATTAGAGTCTGAGAAAACATTAAAAGGCATGATCGTGGGAATGGTGGAAGAAGAAATAGAGCATCTGGTCGCATTCCATACCAATGTGGAAAGCGGCGGAGATGTGAATCTGGGAGAAATTACAGCAGTTGTGAATACGATATTCCCACTTCCTTCAGATGCGACAGATACCATTACTCGCGAATACCAGATGGGCGATAAGCTGACGTATGCCCAATCCCGCACACGAATCATTGACTATTTAGTAGACATTGCAAAGCAGCGATATGTCGAGCTTGAGGAACATATTGTACGCAGCATCGCGGCAGTACAGCAAGACATGGATGGGTCGCTCGCATTTCGCATGATCGAAAAGGATATGCTTATTCATGCGATCGATGCGCTTTGGATGGAGCACTTGGAGGCGATTGAGCATTTGCGTGCAGGTATCGGACTGCGCGGCTATGGCCAACGAGATCCGCTTGTTGAGTACAAAAAGGAATCATTCAGACTGTTTAGCGAACTCATAAGTCTTATCAACAAGGAAGTGGTATATGCGATCTATAAAATAGGCGCTGCGCCATCACGAAGCACTCAGCAAAAAAGCATGCCGAAAAATCTGCAGTATTCCGCACCCATAAAAACCGGTGATGCGGCACAGCAGCAATCGGAAAAGTCCAAAGTCGGCCGCAACGACCCTTGCCCCTGTGATAGCGGAAAAAAATATAAGCGTTGTCATGGCGCATGAAAATATGGAAATACGCATTGGATCCACAAACAAGCAAAAGATTGAGGCGGTTAAAGAGACATTGCAAGATTATCCTCACTTGAAAGATGCTCTTATTTCGTCTGCGAATATATCATCAGGCGTAAAAGACCAACCGACATCATTGGAAGAAACAATACGCGGCGGGATGAATAGGGCAAGGAATGCGTTTAATGATTGCACCTATAGCATTGGTCTTGAATCAGGCCTTATCAATGTTCCCTATACGAAAACAGGATATATGGACGTTTGCGTGTGTGCGATTTTTGACGGGAAAGATTTCCACCTTGGACTTTCTTCAGCATGGGAACCGCCACGGGAAGTGGTTGGGTATATGATAAACGAAGGGCTTGATATGAATCAAGCCACTCTCAAAGCAGGACTCACCAGTAATCCCGTTCTTGGTTCTGCTGAAGGTTTGATAGGAATTATGACGAAAGGAAGAACGACGCGAAAAGGATATACGCAGGAAGCGCTTCGCAATGCACTTATCCATCTGGAGTAGCAGTAGGGGGGTGGCAAAAAAATGAGCTTGATTTCTGGCTGTTTTTGTGCTATACTGTATGCAGTATATTGATAGGCTTATGCTCAAAAAATCACAAAAAGGCATTTGGGAAACAGACGCGCAAACGATCAATCTTTCCAATCCAAAAGTATTGAAGTGGTATCTTGAGCGTAAAATTGAAGTAGGTGACTGGGGGGCACTCGACTGTGCAACTCTTGCGCCCATGCTGAATAAACTTTCGATCGATATCCACGTTAAGTCGTTGCTACGAGATTTTCTATCCAAAAATGCAAATACTCACAGACAATCATCGACGCATTCTCGTCGCTCTCGGAAAAAGTAAGCTTGCCAAAGATATCTATTTCACGGGCGGTACACTTTTGTCATACCGCTATCTTCAACACCGCTATTCCCTCGACGTTGATATTTTTTGTGATGATCTTTTGGATGACCTGCTTGTTACCAAAACAATGCAGAGCGTTTCTTCGTTGGTAGATGCTAAAAAAATGCACTACACACGATACCCGAGCAGATGGCAGTATTTGCTAGAGCTAAAAGACGCCGAGATTAAATGTGACATTGTCTATTTCCCCTTTCCAAAAGCAGAGAAGAGAATCAAGCTCAAAGAGTTTAATCTGACAGGAGATTCATTACTTGATATTGCGATTAATAAAGTCCATGCATGTTTCGAGCGTGAAGCGCCGCGTGATGCGTTTGATCTCTATGTGATTCTTCATAAAAAAAAGTGGACGCTGCAATCACTGATTGCTGGTGTTGAGAAAAAATTTGGGGCATCAATTGATCTCGTACATCTTATTGCTCGATTAATCACATCTATTGAGCTCATGAATGAAATGCAGCCGCTCTTCATCGGAAGCCCTCCTCAAAAAAAAGCGATGCAAGATTATTTTAAATCAATTTCAAGGGAGTATCTCAAAAAGAATCTTTCCATTTGAATAACACTTCAAGCGTTGTCATGGCGCATAATTGCTTGATATCTCTTAAGCATAAAGGATTTCTCGTCAGAATTTTAGAAAAATTCCCAAAAATCTTCGAGAAAATTGCACTTTGATTGGGGCGCCGCTTAATGATCCCTATCCATATGGTTTGCGTGGAAAAAGGTGACCTCAAAGATATGCACTTGACAACTCCATTTTGTAAGATAAAATGGAGTTATGTATACCAGATTGCTTAAACCACCAAAAGACCGAAGTTTCTTTCTTTTTGGCCCTCGAGGGACCGGGAAGACGACCTGGCTCAAAAGCACATTTCCCGATGCATTGTATTTTGATTTGCTCGATTCTGAAACGTACAATGATTTTCTTGCACGACCCAATCGGCTCGATACGCTCATTCCTCCTTCGTGGAGCGATATTGTCATTCTTGATGAGGTGCAACGCGTGCCAGCGCTCTTGCATGAAGTGCATCGTCTTATTGAAAAGCGCAAACTTCGTTTTGCACTCACTGGATCAAGTGCTCGAAAGCTCAAAAAAGGAGACGTAAATTTGCTGGCAGGAAGGGCTTTGACACTCGCTATGCATCCACTAACCTCAAATGAACTTGGGGTGGATTTTAATGTTAAGCATCTTCTTACTTTTGGACACCTTCCTTCTACCTTTTTTGGCGGTGAGCCGGAACGGTATTTGGAGTCCTATGTTACAACCTATCTGCGTGAAGAAGTGCAGCAAGAAGGCCTCACGCGCAATCTGGGATCGTTCACTCGTTTTTTAGAAATTGCGAGCTTTTCTCAAGGTCAATTATTGAATATCTCGGAGGTGGCTCGAGAATGTGCCGTGCATAGAAAAGTTGCGGAGCACTATTTTTCAATCCTTGAAGACCTTTTGATCGCAGAACGTATCTCTGTTTTTAGCAAAAAAGCTAAGCGAGAAACCGTAGCGCATCAAAAGTTTTTTTTCTTCGACACCGGAGTGTATTGGACGCTGCGACCTCGTGGACCGCTTGACACAGCAGAAGATATTGACGGTGCGGCTTTGGAAACCGCTGTCTATCAGGAAATCAAAGCACTGAATCAGTATTTCAATTATGGCTATCGAATACATTTCTGGCGAACGAGAGCGGGTCATGAGGTTGATCTTGTCCTTTATGGCGAGCGAGGACTCCATGCTATTGAAGTAAAGCGCAGTACTCGCGTAACTCCTGATGTGCTCAAGGGCCTGTCGGCATTTCTTGAAGAATACCCATCTGCAAAGAGTTATCTTGTGTATGGGGGCACGCGAGAGTATTATGAAGGTCCTGTTAGGATTATTCCGATCAGTCGTTTTTTTCAGCTACTGCCTGAATTTTTAGTGGGTTCGTTTAAATAGCACTTTAAATAAGAAAATAATAATGAGCAAGCGCGAAAGCAGGTAAAGTAAGAAAGAAATCATGGGAAGAATCGTATGAAGCAGCGCACGGCCTTCTTTCCGGAAGCATTTCAAATCCCACAACAGCAACCCACTTTCATGGTCGAGGTGTTTCTCGAAGTTGGTTTCTCTCCCATATTGTGCCAAAAGGAAAATTTCTTAGGAAAATTAATGACACCTCTTTTTATTGGAGCAAAAATTAAGATATGGTTGGTAAAAAAAATCTCTCAGCAGTCATTCTTCTTATCGCTGTATTTCTAGGAGTATGTATATATCTCATCGTTCGCATTGGAGCGCAGAGCGCTACTATTGATAGTTTGGTTTTGCAATTAAAGCAGGAAACCGCCTTTCCGCCCCCGGTTACGAGCAATGAAGATCCGAATGGCGAACGATCACATTTTACCTTTTCACCTGACAGGAAATACATTGCGTTTATTCAAGACATGTTTGAGGAATATGAGGAGGATTTTGATCGATATTGGGCGCTGAAGATTTTTAATCCCGTAACGCGAGAAGAGCGAACGCTTTTTGTTGATGACTCGAAACTATCCGGCTATGAATGGCGTGATTCGGAAACGCTCCGAGCGTTTAATAGTGCCGGCACGGGGGTTCGTGCCTTTAAAGATGTGCGAATCGGAGACGCACCACTCTTTTCCAAGGACTCTAAATATACTGCAAAATATTCGACCTTTTGGACTCCGGATGAGGCATATGTAACAGAGATTGCAGATTGGCAAAAGGCGAGGGAAACGTATTATGAAAAAATTTCTGATAAGTAACGGCGCTGATGTATATCACCTTATGCGGCAGGCGTCCCGATATATTTCCGAACATGAGCTTCAGCCGTATTTTTATCATAAGTAATAGCATCTCCATTTGAATAACACTTCAAGAAGTGGTATGTGGGGCAAAAATTGTCATGAAAAACAAAGTCGAAAAATTCACGAGAATCACTGTCGATGGGGTAGGAATCTATGAGGCGGTTGATCGCGATTGTCCAAAAAGTGATCCAAGGAGGACCGCTAAGCCCGACGGTTCGTGGTTGCCAAAAAAAGGACTCGACTTTCCTGACGGCGTATCGCATTGGAGTGAATACGGCCTCAAAATATACCGTGAATCTGGATTGATGGATTGGCATGCATCAGTTGTAAAAGGTAGAGTAGAAGAAGCTACAATTGACCGTCCTGCAAGCATTCTCTATGAGGATGAATATCAGATTATAATATAACTACCTTTATGCAATTACCCTATTTTGAACTATTCAAAATATTACTAGGATTCGTACTCTTACTTGTTGTTGGTGCGTCTCTTCTTGATCTGATAGGTAAGGGAAGAATTCTAAAAAATCTTGTCGATTGGTATTATCGCAAAAAAGAACCGCTTAATGAACAAAATATCGAGACGATTATTTCAAAAACTGGTATTCAGCGTGAGTTTATTGAAACAATCTATAAGGTAAGCCGTACGAATCCAACAATGTACGGAGAGAATTGTATATCGTTTTCGATGCCTCTCACCAGAGAAGAAGTACAGATGGTGATCACTATTGTCTATCGGTTTGGATATTCAATCAATTCTGTTTCCATGCCCGGAGGTACCCACGACCATAAGCGCACCGTACATACGTTTATCATAGAAAATCGATAATAGTATGGATCTCTCGTCAGAAGATATATGGAAGGCTCATAGTGAAAGACTTGAAGGAATACCACCGCGTGGTTTGCTGGTACGGGCGATTCCTTTTGTACTTCACCGGAATGAAGCGCTTGATCTCGGTCCCGGGGGCTTTTCTGATACAAAATATCTTTTGTCACAAAACTTCATGCATGTTACCGCGGTTGATAGTGCGGATATTGGCGATAGAGTGAGCGCTCTTTCCAAATCTAAACTTACCTTTGTTCAAACTTCTTTCGAAGCATTTGATTTTCCGGAACAGAGGTATGATCTTATCAATGCGCAATTTTCGTTGCCGTTTAATCCCCCGGAAACATTTACTGCGGTTTTTGAAAAAATAAAAAAATCACTCGTTTCCGGCGGGATCTATTCCGGTACTTTTTTTGGTAAAAAAGACAGCTGGAATACTACGACAAGCTCTCTAACGTTTCACTCAGAAGAAGAGGTAAGAGCACTTCTGTCGGATATGGACACTCTTGAATTCAATGAAAGAGAATGGGATGGCACAATAGCTTCCGGAGAGAAGAAGCATTGGCATGTATATGGCGTCATAGTAAGGAAGGCGTAGTAGTCTATATGCAGTTTGATAAGCCCATCAACATCGTGTGCTTTGGCGGGGGGACGGGAATGCCCTCGCTGTTATCAGGATTGAAACAGAATCCGCTTTTTGAAATTACCGCAATCGTGGACATGTTTGATTCGGGTGGGAGTTCCGGAATGTTGCGCGATCAGTATGGCATTCTGCCGCCCG
>OBEQ012112752.1_pt1 | contig 26868 bp, 24 predicted proteins | sample 1670901 | NCBI WGS metagenome assembly OBEQ01 (sample SAMEA104232315, study PRJEB22302) | groundwater metagenome | biome: forest; feature: aquifer; material: groundwater | place: USA | collected 2011-08-07 | depth 5.4 m | reverse complement strand
CCGAAGCCCCGCCGCCTGCCCGAATCCTTGAGGGCACGCGAGCGGAGCGAGCGGCGGCGGGGGGGTTCAGTCCTCGTCCGGATGTTCGTCAAAGTAGGTTCGGATTTTAACCAAAAGGTACCGCATTTTATCCAAATCCCAGTTTTGGGAGGAGGTTGCCCCGCGGCTTCGCCGCTCGGCAGGCGCGCGAAGCGCGCCAAAGGTTGATTCTGTAAGGATTCGCCACGCTCCGCGTGGCGTGAATGAAAGCGCGCGGTTTTGAATCAGGAAGTTCGACTCAAGAAACTTGAGAATTCACAAAGTGAATACCGACTTTTTTGTTTTGCCAAAATTTGATATATTGAAGTTGCACCAATCTTGAAGCCCGAATTTTTTGTATAACGAAAGTTACACATCCAAACGGGCGATTCTGTTCAGTTTTGCTTTCGGGCAAGATTGGTGCAACAGGGTCGCCCTTTTGGGTTTTTGAAAAGATATGAATCAAACTAAAAAATTTTTCATCTATACGCGCAAATCAACCGATACTGAAGACCGGCAGGTTCGCAGTATTGCGGACCAATTGGCCGAACTCCGCGAACTCGCGAAAAAAGAGCAGTTAGAAATTGTTGATGTGTTCGTGGAAAAACAAACCGCCAAGATTCCGGGTCGGCCAATTTTCGGCGATATGATTGCACGTATTGAAAAAGGAGAGGCGTCGGGAATTTTAGCGTGGCATCCGGACAGATTGGCGAGAAATAGTGTAGACGGCGGAAAAGTTATTTATCTTGTTGATACCGCAAAAATTACCGATCTAAAATTCCCGACATTTTGGTTTGATTCAACTCCGCAAGGAAAGTTTATGCTCTCCATCGCGTTCTCGCAGAGCAAATACTACATTGATAATCTTTCGGAGAACATTAAGCGCGGACATAGGCAAAAATTGAAAAATGGTTTATGGCCTCAAATGGCTCCGCTTGGCTATCTCAATGATAAGCAAACGAAAAATATCTCTGTTGATAAAGTAAAGTCCGTACTTATCAAAAAAACATTTGAGGCCTATGCGACCGGAAATTTTACACTCGCACGACTCCGAAAGATTATCAATGATTTAGGATTGAAAGGACGGCGCGATAGAGAGCTTTCTATTTCAAACTTTCAGTATCTTCTCAAAAACCCATTTTACTACGGCCTCATTCGCTACTCCGGCGAATTTTACGAGGGCAAACACGAACCGATTATCACAAAGAAACTTTTTGACGAAGTGCAAGAAGTGATGGCGAGAAAATCAAAACCGCAAGCAAAAGGTTTGAAACCATATATTTATCGGGGATTTTTCCGGTGTGGAGAGTGTGGCTGTTTTATCACCACTGAAACACAAAAAGGGCATAACTATTTGAGATGTACCAAACGGAAAAATCCTTGTTTGCAAAAGTATGCGAGAGAGGACGCCATCACTTCCTCAATTCAAAACGAACTTCAAAAAGTTTCTTTGCCCGACGATTGGGCGGACTGGATGACCGGAGAACTCGAAAAAGAAAAAATGGAAACCGCCCAATCATCGGAACTTTTTGCTCAAAAAATAAAGGTTGAGATTGTTAGTGTTGACGAGAAGCTCGATAAATTGATGACTGCCTATCTTGAAAATGTCCTTTCGCTTGCCGAGTATCAGACGGCGAAAAACAAACTCGTCAACCAAAAACAATCTCTCAAAGACAAATTGACGGCTTTTGAGCAAAAAGTAAATAATCGGTTCGAACGGGCAACCCGTTTCATTTTGCAGAGCAAAGAAGCCAAAATTTTGGCAAAAGATGAAAATCTGCAATCGCTCCGCGATTGCTTCAAAAAAGTCGGTTCGAACTTTCAAATTAAGGATCGAACCGTACTTTTTGAGCCACGCGGAGCGTGGCGAATCCTTGCAGAATCAACCTTTGGCGCGCTTCGCGCGCCTGCCGAGCGGCGAAGCCGCGAGGCAACCTCCTCCCAAAACTGGAATTTGGATAAAATGCGGAGACGGGAGGATTCGAACCTCCGATACCCTTACGGGTATAACAGTTTTCAAGACTGTCCGTTTCAACCACTCACGCACGTCTCCTTGTCGCGGCTAGAGTCTATCTCAAAATTCTTTTCGTAGTGAAATTCAAGATTTGCAGCCGAATATGGAATTTTGAGATAGGTTCTATATAGTATCACATCGGGCACGTATCGGCAACGTTGCCGGATTTTGAGGATCCGTGTTCAGTTGGTTCTAATGCCAAGCCCATTTCGTTGCCAACGGCTTTAATAATATACTCAATGCTTGTTTGAGCATCATCAAATGTCACGTCTATGGAACGGTCTTCGTAGCGTACTTTGACAGTCTCAACGCCTTTGATTGACATGATGATTCCCTTCATGGTGCCCGGAATCGAGGGGCATCCGATGCGGGATGGATGGAGTGTTGTTGTTTTGGTCATATATTGTCAAAATATTATAAAACTCTTATGTGTCATTCCCAAACACTTGCAGGGAATCCAGCGGCAAAACGTAGAAATTAAAGCGAAAAGCGTAAGATAATAATGCAAAACTTAAGAGACCGCGGAGAACTCAATCTTCTATTTTTCTATCTTTTGCATTTTATATTGTTGTTTTACGCTTTGCGCTTTTCGTTTTTTGCTCATAAGGTCTGGATTCTCGCGATCAAGTCGGGGATGACATGAGAGCAGTGGGACGCGCGGGGAGTACCCGTCCTAACCTCCCCTGTACCAGGGGAGGAATCAAACGCGTAAGTCTTATAATTACGAACTCGGAATAGGAATGGTGAACATGATGGTTGTTCCTTTATTTTCCTCGCTCGTCACGGTCACGGTTCCGCCATGCGCTTCAATAATATTTTTTACCACATACAGACCAAGTCCGCTGCCGGATGTCTGGAACCTTAGAGCATTTTCCGCGCGGAAAAACTTTACGAATAATTTACCGATTTGATTTTTGGGAATACCAATGCCCGTATCACTAATAGAAATATGGAGATATTTTTTGTCTTCCTTGACAGTCACCGTAATCGTTCCTCCCGGAGGCGTATATTTAATGGCATTATCAAAGATATTATCAAGCGTGATATTTATTTTGTCTTCATCAAGCGCCACAAGGGGGATGCCTGACTGCACATCAAGAAAAAATAAAATACCTTTTTCGTCAATAATTTTTTTGTGGCGGTCAACGGCATTTTGCATAACGGATTCAAAGGGCTGTTTTTTAAACCGCAGTCCGAATCTTCCTTCTTCAATGCGCGCGACATTAAGCAAATCATTGATCAGATCAATCATCCGGATAGATGATTTGAGGCCGTCCTCAAGCATTTTTTGCTGATCGCCGTTGATTTCGCCAAGTTCGCGGTCAAGGAGCGCATTAAATGACCATCGTATGCCCGTAATGGGCGTGCGCAGTTGATGGGCGGCAACGGATACGAATTCCGACTTGCTTGCGTCCAATGCCATAAGCCGCGCATTGGCCTCCGTAAGCTCAATGTCTCTGCGCACAAGTATTTTCCCCACATCATAATTTTCTTTGAGGAGTTCATTGGATCGCTGATTTAACTTACGCAACCGCATGTTGTTGATTATAATCAAGACTACCGCACCTATGAGCAGGAGAAATAAAAAAATTGTGATGCCCCAAGATACTGGCTGGTTTCCGAATATATCAGAGATGATCGTATTCATATCTTAGAGAGATAAGGGTTATATGAAAATATATTAGACCTACTGCGTAATTATTTTTCGGCTGCAATTTCCAGATTTCGCAGACGCGAGGCGCATCTCGCACCAGCGAAATCGCCTCGCGTCTGTCTTGCAGCGAAGCAAAAATTATTCAACATATACGCTTGATATATGGTTCATAATTTTTGCAACACTCGCTCGAAATCTGAAAACAGCGCTTACGGAAATAATTACGCAGTAGGTCTATTTATTCTCCAACCGCAAATAAGACTACGGTTTCGTTATAAAATCGAGATTTTATTTTTTTCACATCGCGCGTTTCGCCGCCCATCGGCGCTTGTTCGCCGTAGGTATAAAAACCAAGAACGGGCACATCGCGGCCGATAATATCCATGATGGCATCAATTTCTTCTTTTGCTTTTTGCGCAAAAAGTTTTTCGCGCGCAATGCAATTGAACATCAGAAGAAATTTCGGTTTTGCGTGTTGCAGTTCAAATTCTTTCATCAGATGACGTGCGGCATCTTGCGCCGCTTCGATTGCTTTTTCCTTACTGCCTATCATAAGCCGGATTTCCGATCCTTCCGGAATTTCGGCAGCGCACGTGATGGCTCCTTGATCATCCACGGTAATCGCATCGCGGATGAGATATTCTTCAAGGTCGGGCATTTTAATTCCCAAGGGATAGGTGATTGCAAGCCGCGCCAGCGGTTCTCGCCTCAATTCATCGGCTTTAGCGCCAAAATAATCTTCATAAATACTTATGGCAGGCCGGCCATCCAATTCATAAAGAACCGCTCCTGTTGCTTTAGTCACTTTCATCGGTACGCCAATCGGCACCCATCCGTGCCGCACGCCCATACCAAAAGAAAATGTGCCGGAAAGTCCCACACCCGCCACTGCTCCGCTGAATACCTCGCCGTCATTGTATTCATATGTTTTTTCAAAAGCGAAATCATCTCCCGCAGCGCCTCCAACAACAGGAAAATTTTCTCCTAAGACATCAAGGACGCCGCGCACAATATCTGCCCCGTTACCCACGAGCACATCGGGAAGCATGATAAATGCGTGTAATGAATCTACTGATTTTTCTTTTATTTCGCGGGCAACCTGCTGACCTGCCGCACGTGCATTTGTTTTAATATCGGATCCGAGTCCGTTGGTAAATCGTATTTGATCCGCTTTGATTGCCATTACCGCCACTGATTTTTCAATCGGACCCTCAATAATAATCTCGCCCGCATCCGAGCAGCCGATTCCCGGGGCATTCTTGCTCGCTTCGCGGATGCCGCGCACCAATTCGTTCTGATCAAAGGCGACAGAAGCAAACGTAATGGTAAAATCGGCTTTGTCCGCGCCCATTTTCTGCATTGCCATTGTGCATGCTTCAAATCCCGCCTGATATGAGTCCGTCTTATTTTTACTCAATCCCACTCCGGCAAAAATAGCCATAGCAAGAAAATTCGATGATCCTCACGCATGAAAGAAATTATTTTTTTCGCACACGTGATGACAATCATCAATTATTTTTTTAATAATGTTTTTACCTTTGTGACAATATCACCCGGTGTCGCATGTGCCTTGACAATATAATCTGATGCGCCCTCCTCAATGCCTTTTCGTATCTCTTCTGCCTGACTAAAGTTGGAAATGATGATAACCGGAGTTTTATTCCATTTTTCATTTGCTTTTATTTCCCGCAAAAATGTAAATCCGTCCACGCCAGGCAACACGATATCAAGCAATATGATGTCTATAGGTTCAGAGGTTATAATGGCGCGCGCCTGCTCTACATCGCCCGCCCGGTATGTCTTGAAATGCTCCGATTCAAACTTGCGCTCCAGAAGCTCTACAAGAAAAATATCATCTTCAACGATAAGTACCGCAACGCCCATTATATTACTTTCGCCGGGAACTTTTTTTTCGTTTGTTTCGCCGGTGAACAATCGGGCGACTTTAGAGACAAGTTCATTCGGGTCAAAATTAACTTTGATCAAATAATCGCGCACTCCCAATTTAAGCGCGCGATCTATCTCCACGGGCTGGCCCGAATTAGAAATAATAATAACAGGAAGCCCGGGAACAATTTTGTCTTCATTGAGCTTTTCTAAGATCCCGAATCCGCTCAAGCGAGGAAGCATCATGTCGAGCAGTACTAAGTCGGGTTTTTCGGATCGTATAAGCTCAAGACCAAGCACGCCATCAAGCGCCGTTTTTATGATATATCCGGCTTTTTCCAGCTTGCTTACGAGCAAATTTACCATTACTTCCTCATCTTCAACCAGAACAATAACTTTTCTGTCTCCATTAGTATCCATATATTGAACAAAAAAATGATTTCTTAAACCTGTTGCCTTATAACTTTTGTAGTCAGACGCGAGGCGTATTTCGCGGCAATGAAATCACCTCGCGTCTGCGAAATCTGGAAATTGCAACAGAAAGGGTATAAGGCAACAGGTCTTTTTTCTTCCAAGGAAACACACGCCGCCGGGCGCAAAATTTATTTTTTAAAGTATACCATAACGTATCTGCGAAGTGTAGAAAGATTAGCCAAACGTGAACGTGTATGCCTCTAGTCCCGGATTCTTAATTATTATTTCAAGCGTATGTTGGCGATAATCGGAATCTTGTATTAATTTGTAGAGCCGATTCTCTTTGATAACCATGGTTCCATCCGCAGATACATCAGCACCCCGCTCTTGTCCCGCTGGTTTGCCGTCAAGTAAGACGGTCATGCTCACTGGTGTTTCCGCTCTTCCTACGAAGTAGACATTTTTTGCATTATATTTATAAACAATCCTTGCGCCCGCGGCGGTATTTTTTGCAAATTCACCTTGGAAATCCCATGTGCCGTCCAGATAAAGGATGTTGTCCTTAATTGTCGAGGGGAGCGACAAATGCTGTACACCGATAGCATTTTTTGTTCCATTGCCGAGATATTCATTGCGTCCTGCGCCAAAATATGTTTCAGGGCTCTGATTTTCTCCCGAACTTACCGTAACAACATCTGTCGGGCTTACGAGACCCGTAGGAATAGCATCAGAAAAACCGAGCGCATGGGCGCGTTCTTTGAGTGCGGTCTGAATTTCCCGTTCCGATTCGTCATAGCCGCCTTCCCCAATTTTATCGTGTACTATATATCCATCAATATCGATGAGATATTCATGAGGCCAATATTGGTTCTGATACGCGCCCCACGTGGCATGATCATTGTCTTGGACAACCGGGTATTTCACTCGCAATCTTTTAACGGCTTCGGACACATTATTAAAATCCTTTTCAAAATCAAATTCCGGAGCATGGACGCCTACGATAACCAAACCCTGATTTTTATATTTATCGTCCCACGCCTCCAAATAAGGAAGCGTTCGCAGACAATTAATGCAGGTGTATGTCCAAAAATCAATCAAGATAACTTTTTTTCCTATGAAATCTTGGAGCTTGAATGGGGGCGAGTTGATGAATTTTCCGCCGGGAATGATCTCCACAGCCGGAGCATAGCGAAGAGACTTTTCTTTGATTATTTGAGTTCGGTCCGCCAATGGCGTGCCGCTGGTGTTGCCGGCAGTTGATGAAGCGGATTGGTTGGGAGACAGCGCAATAGATACTGCGCCATTTGGTGTTGCCGGCTTTGAAATTTCTATAAACCAAATAGCTCCCGCGATGAGGATAATAGCAATGCCCAATAAAATATTTTTCTTTGTGTTGTTCATATTTTTTTATTTTCTTTATTCCCCTCCTGTCCTAGGAGGGGCTAGGGGAGGTAGTTGCAAGGAAATACCTCCGTTCCTTATCCTGGCGGGTATGCGCTGCTGTTTTGCCTCCCGCTGATATCGCAAGAGCGGAGAATAACCGCCCATGCGAGGAGAGGAAAAAAGCGTATAAATCCTATGCTTCCTTTTTTTGAATACTTGATTCTGCAAGGTATGATAAGAAGCCTGGAATAATAGGCAAGATGCACGGGGAGAGAAATGATGCGAGACCGGCAAAAAGCGCTATGGCGAGGTTCACGATGCTTAATGAAGAAATACCTCCTCCTGCGCTGGTGCCTAAATTCATGGCAATTAAAATTGCGGTTAAAAATTGAAAATTCGCTATTCTGCTCAACTCGCCGGTAAAAATAAAAATGCCGATGATAATAAGAAGTACGCCAAAAATATACTCCACATACCTGAGCCATTTTCCGGCACGATTAATGAATTGCTGTGCTTCATTCGTGAACAGTCCCACAATTAAAAAGGGGACGCCGATGCCGAGCGTATAGGCAAATAAAAGAAAAAACGCGTCGCTTGGGTTAACCGTCGCCAGCGCCAGAATAGCACCAAGCGCTGCGCTCACGCAGGGCGTCCACCCCACGGCAAATGCGGCGCCGAACATAAAAGAGGTTATGTATGTTGACCCAAACTTCATTCGCACTGTAACTTTATGATCGCGCTGGAGAAAAGACGGCGTAAAAAGCCCAAGGATGAACAAGCCAAAAACAATAATAATCGTGCCCCCAACTCTTCCCAGCCACACTTGCACATCATGAGAAACATGCAAAAGAATAGTTCGCAGGAGAATTCCTACAAGTGAGAACACAAGTGAAAAACCAAGCACAAAAAATACGCTTGAAAAAAATACGTTCCAATTGCGCGGTTGCTTTATCAAAGGAGAGGGAATTAACGCATCCATAGTGAATAATAATTTTTAAGTTTCTCGAGTAGATTCTTTTGTGGTGTCTGTTTATTGTACTTTGGATTACGAAATTATTCAAATGTTGTACCCTCTCGGGTATGCACTGCTGTTGTCCCCGCAGGGATACGCTCTATCCCCGCAGGGATACGCTCTGTCATTGCGCGGAGGTTTCCGACGAAGCAATCTTTATTTCCGAGATTGAGATTGCTTCGCTACGCTCGCGATGACAGTATCAGGGCAGTTGCGTAATTCAAAGTATTGTACTCTTATTCTCATTGCCAGAGAAGGGGATTTATGCATTTCAAATTCTTTTCTGCCATGGATGGCTCATGAGGAGGAGATTGCATCAGTTTGCATCGCGTATGTTATCATGGTATCTTTTTTTTAGATCACTACAAAAAAGGAGGAAATCAATGAGCGGGAAGGACTTATGGCCTGAAGCGTATGAAAGTTTGGAGAAGTCTATCGCACTTATTTCGGAGAATATCCAAGGTCTCATGGAAGATATGGAAAATGGAACCGGAGAGCACAGTAATCCCCAAGAATTGCTTGCCATGCTCACCGCGATTAATAGGTTGTGTGAGTTCGTTCTTAAACGGGCGATGGAAAATTTGGAAATCGAAGAAGGTCAGCGATGCGTACGGGCGGCAATGACTGCATGCAGGCGCTATGCATTAGTTGCCACGGATGCGGAGTGTAAGATGCATGATTTTGAAGACACTATTTTTTTTCTGCAATGGCTATTGAACCCTCCTCTTTTTTGTGCCGATGCGTAATCAATACAAAATCCGTCTTGTTTGAGCAAGACGGATTTATATTTCTTATGGCATGTGTGTTTTGTATTTTCTATTTCACGTTCAAGACAACAGGAGGAGAGCTTACATCTGTTCCTGGAGCTTGGGAACCTACTGCCGTGATCTTGATTTTTCCTCTATCAGCATCAACGGGAATTTTTAACTGAAACTTGAATGGAGGGGCATAGACAGGTCCTGAACCTCCAACCCGTTCACCAATGACCCCAACTATCTTAAAGATCGCGCCCGGGGCCGTCTCAACGACTACAGTGATTGTCTCTCCCGGCGCGACAACTGTTCCATCCAAGGGTGAGGTGATTCTAAGAAGGGGTAAATGCTGTTGGGCTGGGCTTCTCTTTATAAAAACAGCCAAAGTGATTATCAACACGACAATTATCGCTAAAAAAAGATATATTTTTTGCGCATAACTGTTGTTGACATAATTTAAAACTCTCCATTTGTTCCTCCTAACCTCCCGCTGATATCGCAAGAGCGGAGAATAACCGCCTAGTACGAGGGGAAGAACGATGCATAAGTCTTAATTTATTTCTATTCATCTATTCATTTGTGACGCGGAACACTTCTTCGATGGAGGTAACTTTCTGTGCTGCGCGGATAAAGCCCTCGTCCATCATGGTTATCATACCTTCTTTGCGGGCCTGCGCCTCAAGCTGGTCGGATGTCGCGCTTTTGACCACAAGGTCCTTGATTGTCGAGGTCATCTCAAGCACTTCGTGAATACCGATTCTTCCTTTATATCCGTCTTCACAAGTTTCAGATTTTTTCGGCTTGGCAAATTTAATTTCTTTGAACGAGGTTTTGGAATCAATGATTTTTTCCTGCGTAAGCATATCAGCGATCAGATCGGTATCAGTGTTTTTTGCCATGCTTGCGGCTTCCGCGGCTGAAAGTTTGTATTCGTCACGTTCCGGACAAAGCCGGCGGATAAGGCGCTGGGAAATAATCACGTTCACCGTGGAGGCGATAAGAAACGGTTCTACTTTCATATCAAGGAGACGGGGCAGCGCTCCTGCGGCGGAATTGGTGTGGAGCGTTGAGACAACGAGGTGTCCGGTAAGAGCGGCATTGATGGCAAGAGCCGCGGTTTCGTTGTCGCGGATTTCTCCTACCATTATTATATTCGGATCTTGGCGCAGGAGGGTACGCAGACCGCTGGCAAAGGTGAGGCCGATATCCGAACGTACTTGAGTCTGATTAATGCGCGGCATGCGGTACTCGATTGGGTCTTCAATCGTGGATATGTTGACGTTTGGCGTATTGAGGATTTGTAAAATGGTATAGAGCGTGGTGGTTTTACCCGATCCGGTGGGGCCAGTGGCAAGAATAATGCCCGTTGGTTTGCGAATTGCTCGTTCAATGCGTTCAAGATTTGATCCCCAGAACCCAAGTTCTTCAAGCGTATAGCCCTTCGTACTTTCAGGAAGTAAACGCATAACGATTTTTTCTCCGTCAAAGACAGGCAGGATTGATACGCGAAATGAGATTTTGTATTCAGACGTTTCCACTTTGAATCGTCCGTCTTGGGGCAGGCGGTGCTCATCAAGTTTGAGATTTGCCATCACTTTAATACGCGCGACGAGTCCAAGACCGATTTGCTTAGGGAGTGTCATGGCTTCATGAAGAATGCCGTCGATCCGATAGCGTACAAGTATTTCTTGTTCCATCGGCTCAATGTGAATGTCGGATGCGCCTTGGAGAATCGCATGATGGATAAGCGTATCCACGATGCGAATGACCGGTAAGTCCTCGGCAAGTTTCTCAAGTTCTTCTTTCTCAGTTTTGCTGCCATCTTCGCTGATGGTTTTAAATGTAATGGCGCCAGTTTCTTTTTTAATAATATCACCGAACTCCGCCTCAAGAGTTTTTTGGTATTGCTTGAGCGCGTGTTCGATTGATTCCGGCGTGGTCAGGCGCGGGAGAATGCGCAAATTCGCCTTTTTTTTAATAAAGTCAATAGTGGCCAAGTCATCCGGGTCAAGCATAGCCACCTCAAGATTGTTGTCGCGTTTATTGAAAGAAATGATATTGTATTTGCGGGCGATTGCTTCGGGAATAATATGTAAGATTTCCGGATTGATTGTTTCGTGGGAAAGATCAACAAAAGGAATACCCAAAATATACGCTTCCAGGCGTTTTAATTCTGTTTCTTTTATGTCTCCTCGATTGAGCAGGACATCGCGAAGAGGTTTTTTGCTTTTGACCGCTTCGGCCTCTGCCTTGAGCAGGGTGTCTTTTTTTACAAGTCCGGAGTCAAGGAGAAAGACCTTGAGCTGGGATTCTTCTATTCTCATTTTTTTACTTGGCTGGATCTAGAATATTTTTTATTTTTTCAACTATTTCTTGAAGCTGATAGTTTATTTTCACCAGATAGGTCGTGGCTCCAAGCATAAGCGCTCGTTCTACATCCGCATTTCCTTCAAGGTTTGTGAGGATAATAACAGGAATATTCATAGTCTCTTTGTCTTGTTTTAATTCCGTGAGTATGGCAAATCCGTCTTTTTTCGGAATAATGAGGTCAAGGAGAATAAGATCGGGAAGCTCTTTATGCGCCATAGCGATAGCCGCTTCTCCATCCATTGCGGAGAGCATTTTATATCCTTCATCGGTGAGTACGCGGCTCACCGCGCGCTGAAGCGCTGACTCATCTTCTACAAAAAGAATTTTTTTCATATACTTTTATGTAACTGGTGGAAAGAATATACGGACTGACCCGTTATTCCGACCGCGCGGCGCATGATTATTTTTTAATGGGTAGTGTGAACCAAAATGTTGATCCTTTGGTTTCTTCGGAAGTAAAACCAATAGTTCCTCTGCATGCTTCTATAATATATTTTGAAATAAAGAGATCAATGCCTGTACCTTCGGTTTGATATTGCATGATATTTGATGCGCGGAAGAATTTATGAAAAATATTTTTTTGCTGTAAGGAAGGTATTCCTACACCCGTATCCGACACGCTAAATCTAATAAAAGTCCCTTCTTTTTTTAATAAGACGCGCACTGTTCCTGTGTGCGGGCTATAGCGAATGGCATTATCAATGAATGTTTGCATAACCATGATGATGCGGGAACGGTCGACATGCACAAGAGGAATATCCGTATCGCTCTCCATGGCAAGGGCAATATGGGACATTTCGGCATATCGCTGAAAGCCGTTAATCAATTTTTTTAGTGTTTCCGAAAGCGAGATATCTTCGGACTGGAGTGTGAGCGTACCCGCCTCAATGCGTGTGACATCAAGAAGCGTATTAACAAGATGGATCATTTTCTGGCTTGCGTCTTGGAGGTTTAATATGGAGGAATTTGTCTCATCACATAATTCGGGTTTTTTGATTGTCTGTTGTAATGACTCAAGCGTCCATTTAAAAATGGAAACAGGCGTGCGGAGCTGATGGGAAATGATAGAGACAAATTGTGATTTAATGCGATTTGCCTCTGCAATTTTACTGAAACCGTTTATAATCGCATTGCCTATGATAAGAAATAAGGTCGCAATGAAAGAAACGATAATAATAGTAGGTACTTCGGGTTCTTGAAAATAACGCGAACTCAACAACGATACGCCTATCATGGAGGTGATTGTGATAAATCCCATGACAAGGAATAAGAACGGAGGGCATTGCCATAATCCTAACCCGATAGATCTGCACTCTGCTGATATATTAATTCCTTTCATAAGAGATTATCAATGCGTTTCCTCATGGAACGCATATATATTTTTATCAAAAGCACGCAACCGCTATCCACGGGATTTTATTATATCATATATTATGATGGGCGGGAAATAAAACAAAGGAAGAATTTATATTAATCTCTTTTCCCCCTCCTAGGACAGGAGCGAGGTTGGGGGAGGTAGTTACGAAAAGATATCCCTCCTAACCTCCCCTTTATGAGGGGAGAAATCAGATGCATGAGTCTTAGCATTAATGCGCAAACGTGATTGCCCAGATTTCTTTGGCGCCGGCTTGTTTGAGGATGCGGGCGGCTTGTTCGAGCGTAGCGCCCGTTGTTTTTACGTCATCAAAAATAATAATGGTTTTTGTGCGTATGTGGTCTGCATTGGCATAAGAAAAAATATTTTCTACATTTATTCGCCGTTCTTGGGCGCGGAGACTTGTTTGAGGATCAGTGGCAGTAGAGCGCATAAGTGTGTGCGTATCAATCGGGAGCGACGTGCGGCTGGCTATGTGTCGGGCGATAAGCTCTGCCTGATTAAATCCGCGGACGCGTTCTTTGCGTGGATGCAGGGGGATAGGAATAATAATCGTGTGTTCCGAGAGCGGAATACGGTAATATTGCAGATAGTAAATAAGCAAATCAGCAATAATCGGACTTAACGAGGTAATGCGGCGATATTTGAAATCATGGATTATGCGCCTGATTGTCGGGTGTTTATAGGGAAATGGCGAAAGGAAGACGCGGATAGGTGTTTTCTTTCGGCAACGGTCGCATGTGTGTCCTGCGAGTTCCCGTCGGCGAGTCTCACTGTTCTCGTGATTTGAAATGCTTGCGGGCGTCATAATTCCGCATCCGATACAGCAGGGAGGAAGCAGGGGCAGCGCATCGGCACACGGGCGGCAAAGAAATGATCCTTCTGTGCTGCACGCTATGCAGTGAGCGGGAAAAAGAATATCAAGAAAAAAATTTTTAACACGCGCAAACATATCGTCATAATATCATACATTAAAAATTGTTATAATCTGCGTGACACTCATTGATTTGATGTGAGGTATAAATATATATTAGAACTTACGCATTTAATCTCTTATTCCCCTCCTATCCTAGGAGGGGTTCGGGAAGGTAGCTCTCCATGGTATCTATATCGCTCACTCCTACCCCCTCTGACCTCCCGCTGATATCGCAAGAGCGGAGAATAACCGCCTATACTAGGGGAGGAAGCAGACGTGCAAGTGCTCATATATTAATTTATCAACCAGATAAATTTGCATTATAAGAAAGAATGACTGATGATTTTAATAATAAATCATTTCTCGTAATATATACGATTTCCCTATCCTATAATGAATAGGTTATAATCTTCTTATTTTATCTCCTCCTCTCATTCTTCACACTTAGCTCCTCAATGAATAGACGATTTTTTCCGCGCTTATGTAGAGGCGGAGATTTACGTCGGTGAAGTTTAGTCATTCGCGGGCAAGTACTCATTTGTTTCTCACATTGAAGCGAGACCGCTGGTGATAGCGCTCCGATATTTCGCGGCGCGGGTTCCTATCCCTCTAGCGAAGAAGAGTGGGGAAAATTTATTTGACTATCATAGCAGGATAGCGGTATAGCGTATAAATGGGCTGGACCGTATGCAGAAATTTGACAGTGTTATACGCATTGGTATCGTGAAGATATATGAAAAAGAAAATCACCATTGAAGATCTTGCAGGCATGGTAAATAAGGGCTTTACCGAGATGGAAGAAAAAGTGGAGCAGTTAGGTACCGAACTGCGCACTGAAATTGATCAATTGCGCACCGAACTGCGCACCGAGACGCACGAGGGCTTCATCGGAGTAAACCGTCGTATTGACCTCCTGCATGAAGACATCTCCGATATTTCCGACATCCGCGAAGAACTCAAAGACCATGATGAGCGGCTTTCGCGTGTGGAGCGAAAGGTCGGATCCGCAAAGTAGAAGAAACGGGAACAGCCATAATCCAGAATCAGACGCATCATGGGAGAAATCAAAAGCCCTGCCAAAATCGAAGGCGGTATTCAAGTATTTGCCCAAGTATTTGCCCAGGAAAGGAGTCGGAGCCTTTCTTCATAGTGTTAGCAAGGGAACGCCATATGGTACCGACATCTGGGTCGCACGAATAGTAAAAAAATATGAACTTAACTCTACATTACGAGGCAGAGGAAGACCGAAAAAAGGGTCCTGACCCTTTTTTTGAGCCCTTTTTTGCCTTTTTTTGTTTACTGTGCTGGTATTAAATAAAAAAACGGCTTGATGTTATCGCACCGCTTTAGAAACTGATGCTCTTGTTTTATGCATACATGAGCAATGAGATTGTAAACTTAATACGCCACACCAGTAGGACATGACAAATCAATTTTTCTTTTCCGTGTCATTGCCCCCGTCCATTGCACTATACAATGCAAAATCATGCCGTCCGCCGTAGAAACCATCTCGCACGGTTGAAAGACAGTACTGTTCTAACACCGAGTCCTTTGGGAACGTCCAACAAGGATGCAGCCCTGTCGGCATGCGCTTTGCGGTATGTGTTGACAAGTCCACACCAGCCAGTACACCCCAGATAGCCCCATCGACGCACATTTTTTGGTCATTTTCTGTTCCGGCGCTACACACGTCAACTAACTTTACTTTTCCTGCGTAGATTAACCCTGAAATACTAAAGCCATAGCCATGAAAGCATCCAAGTCTCGACTGACCCGTGAGACTATCACAGTAGGCAGCAATCTGAGGATGAAATGCCACAGGATGATTGCGCATTACCAATCGGGCGGTGTAGCGGTAGCACCCGGCAAACGCCTCAGAAAAGACCTTGCCGGCATAGTCACATATTGCAAAGTTTTCTGCTAGCGTAGGCATAATGGTGCTAGTCGTCGCTTCACGTTGCATGAACACACCGCCAGCGCAATGATACCGATAATGCGCATTTGAGGATTGCCCACAGTAAGCCAGGGCAGACTGGGGCGTCCCAAGCGCCATGAGGAATATGTGACCAAAACCATGGAAACATTCTTCAACGGGATGTCCCATTTCGGCAGATTTTTGGCATACCCCAGGGAGAAGAGCCGCGATCTCTTTCACTGTTATATGATTCGTTGGACCTTGTATCCCTAGCCAAGCAGGAACATTTGGTGGTACTGCATCAGGATCGTGTTGCAGTTCTGGTTGGTCACCAAATAATTGAAATAGAACACCATGAAAACATCCTTGGCGGCAACTATCACCGCAAATAGACATTGCATCAGCGATATTAGAGCTATCACGCATCACTAGTTTGCCCACTGTATGAGACAAATTATGACAAGAGACCTGTGATCCCTCCAACGTCGTGAGCACTTTCAAGAATTCCGGTGCAGGAATACGTCTCCAATATTTTGGGATCAACTCCGTAGATCGCTCCCGTTTAACATACGGTGAAGTGGCAGGATCAGCAAGTACACCCTGTAATTCTTGCAGAAACTGCCGAGTGGGGGATGGGTGAATTACAACTATCCATAGAAACACGCAACCAATGACGACAAATACGACGGCGGCACTCGCAAAAAGAGATGCAAATAAATTATGCTTCATGAATCCTCCCTCCAAGAGAGATGGAGTCCAAACATATCACTCTTTATTTGAACTCCATCTCGGTTACTTTATAGGCCGGACGAACCTCCATCGGCGTATGCAGGTGTTGAAACGGTGGGTCTAAACACCTGCAGGTTGTTCCAAGATATGAAACCCCCTACTATAACCGACAGAAAAACTGCGACGATGATTAATCGCTTCATGAGTATCACCTCCTTTCTTTTGAGAATATGCCACTCCTCGTGGCCTATTGCATTGTGTCATCGTGACACAATGCAAAAAAAATATCAAAGAATCTATATTAACACTAACTTTTGCCAGAGTACTCTATGCCGTCAATACTGTCAAACTTGATAAAAGATCTTGTTATCAACGGAGACGATGTCCCGAAGATAGAACTTATTAGGTCGCTTCATTACACTCGTGTTGAGAAAATTGTATGTGATTTAAGGTGCATCTACAAAGAAAATCCTGGTTGCATGGTACCGACATCTGGGTCGCACGAATAGTAAAAAAATATGAACTTAACTCTACATTACGAGGCAGAGGAAGACCGAAAAAAGGCTCCTGACCCCTTTTCTGAAGATTAGATTGATTTCTGAAACACATAATATAAAATTAATCTCATGCCTAGTTTTGCTCACATCAATACTGATCTTCAGATATTCGCCCGCGTATGGGACATAATGGCTACCACCACCGAAGGCACAAGATCTCCCGACCTCTCCTATTCAGGCTCCAGTACACTTGCCTCTATTTCTTCTTGTGGTGTATGCATATATTTGACATAAAGGTTATCTAAAGATAAACTTAAATAACTATGGAAAACCTTATTGGATTAAAAAAACTTCGAGAAAATACCAATATGTATATTGCCGAAGTTCAAAAAGGGAAGTCATTTATTGTAGTACGGCGATCAAAGCCCGTCTTTAAACTTTCTCCGCCGGATGAAGAAATGGAGCAGTGGGAGAGAGTTATTGATTTTACCACTGTTAAAAAGGGCGGCATCAGCATAAAGGATATACTTTCTCGTCTGTAATTTTGTGGATAAGATAGCAAAAGCATTACAAAAACTCACCAGTAAGGAACAAAAATGGGTGAAAGATACCATTGAACGCCTGTCTTTGAGAAAAACAGAAGGTCTTGATATTAAAAAACTCAAAGGCAGAGAAGATATTTTTCGCGTGCGAAAAAGTGATATCCGAATAATCTATAGGTTCGCACCGGATGATAATATATACATCTTAGTAATCGAAAGAAGGCACGAAAATACCTATCATTTTTGACCTTATCATTTCTCTATCCTGTTTATGAATAGCTTTAGATAAGAGGATTTATTAATCAATCGCCTTGGCAACCATTTCCTACGGTCACCTCCGCCACTTCTATTTTTTTCTCAACTCTGCATGGTTTCGATACAATCATTATAGCAATAGCCACTGATGGCAGTCGTATTCCTGTTATTTTCTCCGCAGACTCCATGTGGATAACTTTTTGTTCTCGTATTGTCGCGCCCAAGACGGTATAATGATTTAAGCTCGTGGAAAGAGAGCACTTTTTTCTAGAAGCTATATTTGAGCGCATGGATTTGCCGTTTTTAAAAAAATTTGAAATGCCCAAATTTTCGTTTGGGTTTCTTAAGAGCACATCCGGAAAAGTTGTGGGTATTGATGTTGGCATGTTTTCCACCAAGGTGGTACAATTGCGGTATGAAGCGGAGCGCGCGATTCTTGAAAGCTACGGCGAACTTTTAAATGAACGGTATTTTAAAAGCGTAACGTCGGCAGGGAGCGGTTTTCTGCGCTACGAGGATGCGGACCTGGTGACGCTTATTAAGGACGTGCTCACCGAATCAAATATTAACGCTCATGATGCGATATTTTCCATTCCTGCGGCATCGAGTTTCGTAGTCAAGATCACGCTTCCTAAAATTACGCCCAAAGAAGTGGAAACCGCGGTTCCTTTTGAAGCGAGGAAATACATTCCTATTCCTATTAGTGAAGTTATTCTTGATTGGGATGTTATGCCTGGCAAAAACGAGAAGGAGACAGAAGTATTACTGGTAGCTCTTCCCCGGCAAATAGTGGAAAAATATCAGCGCGTCGCGGCGGCGGCCGGGTTGAACGTAAAAGCACTTGAAGTGGAGACATTCAGTCTGGTGCGTTCTCTTATTGGTCATGATTCTACGCCTCAAGCCATTATTAATTTCGGATACCGTACTACGACGCTTGCGATTGTAGATGAGAGAAAACTCCGCACTTCTCATAATTTTGATCGAGGGTCGCTCGAACTGACAAAAGCATTGGAGCGAGGGCTGGGAGTAAATTTTGAACGGGCAGAGCAGACAAAGCGCGATATTGGGCTCGGAGAACGAATAGAAGAAAAAGAAATCAGCTCGATTATGATGCCGCTGTTAACCACGCTTCTTGGTGAAATCGAGCGGGTCATTGACGTATACAATCGAAGAGCTCCCCGAAAGATACAGAAAATTATTCTTACGGGAGGCGGTTCCCAGCTCAAGGGGATGGTAGAGCTTATGGCAACGACATTTGGTATTGAATCGGCAAGAGGAAATCCATTTGGCCGTATCGTATCTCCTCCTTTTATGCAGCCTATTTTGCGCGAGATTGGTCCTTATTTTTCTGTCGCAACCGGTTTGGCACTTCATGAAATTTCAACACATTAGAGGCAGCTTGTAGGAAAAAATTTAAAGTTATTTTTAAACTCTAAATCTAAAACCCTAAACCCTTCCCATGCAAACTGATTCATTGAACATTTTTTCTGATAGGAAAGGAGCTTTCGCGCTTTTTTTCAGCTTATTTATGCTTGTGGTCAGTATTGCGGGATATGCAGGGCTTTATTATCTTAATAAGTCGCAAGAGGATACGCAGCAGCAGCTTATTCAGCAAATTCAGCAGAAAGAAGACGATTTGCGGCCCAAGATTCTCGATCAGATTTTTTCCGTTCAGAAAAAATTACAAACGGCATCAGCGGTATTATCTTCTCATCAGTTTTCCGCTAATACATTTGGTCTCATAGAGCGCGATACCCATCCTCGTGTAAAGTTTGAGTCATATTCTTTTTCACCAAAAGATCATGTAATAAATTTAAAAGGCGAAGCGGATGATTTTGCTGTTCTTGCCGGTCAGATCGCTTTTTTGGAGGGGGATCAACAGATAAATAAAGTAGAATTTTCCGGTTTGACGCTTCGTGAGAATCATCACGTATCTTTTGGTCTGGCTATTTATCTTATGCCAACATTCACTGCGAGCGCCGCACCGCAATAAGGAAGCGGAGTAATTTTCTAGTTTTTAAAAAAGAGCATATATATCTATAAATCGCACACTATTGAATTGTTACTTTTGGAGCCTGTCGAGAAATTACCTTATCCGTGCTTAATGTAAAGGTAGATTCTCGACAAGCTCGAATAATATATGAGTATCATCTCATAGTGCGCGATCTATAAAAGCAAGGCGAGGTTTATACTTATTTCAAGTTTTTCTATGTCTAAACTTATCATCCCGTTGGGACTCATATTTGCGAGTATTGCCATGGTCATGGTGTTTGTTATTCCCGCGTGGCAGCATTTTTTGGTTGTGCGCGCGGATAGCAGTCATCTACAGGATATTAATGTAGAGATAGATACATTAACGCAAAAACGCGATGCGATTGTTGATCAAATGAACAAGATTACAAAAGACGACTTTACTCGTCTTAATGACATATTGCCGGAAACAGCTCAAACTCCAGAGTTTCTGGTATTTATCAGTAAACTCGCGGAAAAAGATGGTCTTAAAGTTAAAAAACTTGATGTTGCGGGTACATTAGCGACAAAACCAAAAATTCCCGAAAAGATTGATAATTCTGCGGTAGCTACTAATGCCGCAACAGTTACGCAAGGTATAGGGGAGTTAAAGTACAAAACGATTAATGTGGCGATGGAAGTAAGCGGATCCTACGAAGCATTTAAGAATTTTTTACGCGATACAGAATCTTCCGTGCGTATTACGGATGTTGAAATGCTTACATTTGGAGCGGGTGACGTCGGTTTTAACTTTCAGCTTGGTCTAAAAACATATTATCAGTAGTTTTAGGTTAGAACTTGTAGATGGTGGGTTAAACTGAATCTCTAGGATTCTTCCTGCAAGCTGCAAGCTAATTCCTACAAGCTTTTCTCTATGGATTTCCAGCGTATTATTTTTATCGTCCTTATTCTGATAATGCTGGGCGGTGGATATTATTACTATCAAGTTTACAATGTAACTCCGAATCCGGAAGGGGGAAGTTCGGTTGTTGCCGATCTTGGTGCGCGCCTCAATGAGATACGACCCCTTGCTTCGGTGGAACTTGATTTCTCTCTTTTTGATAATGCATCCTTTCGTTCGCTTAAAGTCGTTATGGCTACTACGGGACCGTCAGTTCTTCCGGGCAGGCTCAATCCTTTTACACCGTATTAAAGCCTGTCTCATGAGTCTGGTGAAGAATGTCTTGTTTCTGTCATTCACGACTTGGGTCGCGGGAATCCCCACCATATGAGCGAAAAACGAAAAGCGCAAAGAGTAAAATAACAGTATAAAATTCAAAAGACAAAAAACGAAAGGCGTTATTATGAATCCTCTGAAGTGTTTTGAGTTTTGTATTGTTGTTTTGTGCTTTTTGTTTTAATCTTTACGCTTTGTTGATAGGGGGGTTCCCGCAAGCGCTCTGGAATGACAACAGCAGTGCATACCCGAGAGGGTATAAAAAGAGCGGTAAATATGCATTATTCACCATACCTGTCGCATACGTTATGGCAAAAAATATTCTTGATATCCTCATAGGGAAGGCAATTCTCAAACTTAACGAAGCACCCGAAATACGGAAAGAAGCAAAGGAAAAAAATCTTCGGCTTGATGATGTCTTGTATATGCATGGTATTACCGAGCATGATGTTGCCGAGGCAAAAAGCGAATTTTCCGGCTACCCGATAAAATATCTGAGCGGAGAACCCATTCCAGGAGAAGCGCTTCGCGATATTCCCGAAGAATCAGCTCGATATTATAAGATGGTGCCGTTGGGTAAGCAAGAAGGCACGCTTGAGGTAGGGATGCTTTATCCCGATGACGGCGCAGCGCAAGAAGCGCTGAAATTTATTTCTGCGCGTATTGATCTTCCGGTCCGCGTGTTTATTATTATTCCCTCTGATTTTGAAAGTATACTCAAGCAATATAAAAGCATGCCAAGTGAGATTACGCGTGCGCTTAGGGTATTTGAAAAAGAAAAGGTGCCGGAAAGGCAGGAATCCTCTTTCACACCGGAGAAGGACAAGCTTGTAGAGGAAGCGCCTATTACCAAAATCGTGACAGTTGTATTACGTCATGCGGTTGAGGGGCATGCGTCTGATATTCATATTGAGCCGGGAGTGGATGCATTGCGTATACGATTTCGCGTGGACGGTATTTTGCATACCAGTTTGACGTTGCCAAAGGAAACTCACGCGGCGCTTGCTTCGCGTATTAAAATTATGTCTAACCTAAAAATTGATGAAACGCGCGTCCCGCAGGATGGAAGATTCCATGCCGATGTTATGGACAGGGGTATTGATTTTCGCGTATCGACGCTCCCCACCGCATTTGGGGAGAAGGTTGTTATCCGTATTTTGGATCCGGGCGATGGAATAAAAGATTTTGTTGATTTGGGTCTTGACGGAACAAATCTTGAGGTACTCAAACAAAATATGAATCGGCCTTATGGACTGATTCTCATCACCGGTCCGACGGGATCAGGAAAATCAACAACGCTCTATGCCATGCTTCAGATTCTCAATCAGGAAAGCACGAATATTGTGAGCCTTGAAGACCCAATTGAGTATTATATTGCCGGCGTGAATCAATCCCAGGTGCGTCCTGAAATCAATTATGATTTTGCCAGCGGCTTGCGCCATGTAGTTCGCCAAGACCCTGATATTATTATGGTGGGGGAAATACGCGATAAAGAAACCGCGCAACTTGCAATTCAAGCTGCGCTTACCGGTCACCTGGTCCTCGCAACGCTTCATACAAACAATGCAATTGGCGTGATCCCTCGTCTTATAGATATGGGCGTTGATCCGTTTCTTATCGCCCCTACGCTTATATTGGCGATTGCGCAACGATTGGTGCGTAAATTGTGCCCGGATTCGCGAAAAAGTTTTACCTTGGAAGGAAAAATCAAGGATGTGGTTATGGAGCAGGTGAATACGATGCCTGAAGCAATAAAGAAACAGATGCTAGAAACAATGCCGAATGAGATTTATAGCGCTCAAAGTTCGGCGATATGTCCGAAAGGAACACGCGGTCGGATGGGTATTTTTGAGGTTCTCGCAATGACGCCGCAGCTTGAGCATATTATTCTTAAAGAGCCTTCCGAGACAAGCATTACTGAAGAAGCGAATCGCCAAGGCATGATTACTATGAAACAAGACGGAGTTATGAAGGTGCTTAAAGGCACTATCGGTTATGAAGAATTAGTTGAGGCAGTTTGAGATTTTTGGCTTCCCCCTATACGCCATGCATATAATTGAGTAATATAAGAATAGAGTAATTTCCCATAGCTTATGGCAACTGCAAAAGATATAAAAATACTTGTTGTAGATGATGATCCGTTTATCCTTGATATGTATGTGCTTAAGTTCAAGGATCAGGGGTTTCAGATTGATACGGCGACAGACGGTCAGATGGCTCTTAAGAAAATAGAGACAGAAAAATTTGATATTGTGCTTCTTGATGTGATTATGCCAAAAATGGATGGATTCGATGTAATTAAAAAAATACAGGAATATAAAGCGCCTCGGACATTTAAGATTCTTTTTCTCACAAATTTCGGACAGAAGGAGGATGTGGAAAAAGGTATGGAGTTAGGTGCGGATGGTTATATTATTAAAGCGCATTTTACACCAAGCGAAGTGGTAACAAAAGTAAAAGAATTATTGAAGATTACGTAAGAGTATATCGGTATGGAGTAATTGTAACCGTTCACACTGTCCCCTCTGTGGTATGCACTGCTGTTGTACCCACAGGGATACGCTCTATCATTGCGAGGAACGAGATCCCTCGCATGACTCGCGACTGCTCTGTAACATCAATCTCCGAAGTATAGGTTGCTTCGGCGGCATCCTCCTCGCAATAACAGCAGACAAACTTTGTTTCTATAGGAGTATGAGGGATTATGAATAATTATTACCGCGATTAGCATTACAATAGTATGGGAAATATGAAGCAAAAATTTGAAGATTTACTATCTCTCGTTATTAAAGAAAACGCGTCTGATTTGCATATTGCAGTTGGCAGGCATCCGACACTGCGTATCGACGGATCGTTGACGCCTCTTACGGCAGAAGAAATCATGACGGCAGAGTCAGCGCAGGATTTTGTCTTTTCTATGCTGGACGCGAAGCAAAGAGAGCGATTCTTGCAGGAGAAAGAAGATGATTTTTCTTATAATTTTCGCGATCGGGCGCGATTTCGCGTGAATATATTTTTTCAGCGCGGATATATGGGGGCAGCGCTTCGTCTTATTCCTGCAAAGATTCGTACGCCGGAGGAGCTTAACATGCCGCCGATTCTTATCGAGCTGCTCAAACAGCAGGGGTTTTTATTGATTGTGGGTCCTACGGGTCATGGAAAGTCGACTACCCTTGCGGCTTTGATTGATTATATCAATCGTAATCAAGCTGATCATATCATCACGGTGGAAGATCCGATTGAATATTTATTTACTTCGGATCGCTCTATCATTGATCAGCGTGAGGTAGGATCTGATACGAGTGATTTTCATCGTGCGCTTAAGTCAATATTTCGCCAAGACGTGGACGTGGCGATGATAGGAGAGATGCGCGATGCGGATACTATGGCAACTGCGGTAACGGCGGCGGAAACAGGTCATCTTATTTTGTCGTCGCTTCATACAAATAATGCAGCTCAAACTATTGATCGTATTATTGATACATTCCCGGGAGCTCAACAGCAGCAAATTCGTACGCAGCTAAGTTCAACACTGATTGGTATTGTTTCTCAACGGCTCATTCCGCGGTTGAGCGGAGGCTTAATCCCTGCAGTTGAGGTTTTGATTGCCAATTCTCCGATCCGCAATCTTATTCGCGAGAACCGAATACATGAAATTGATTTAGTAGTGGAGACGAGCTTGGATATGGGCATGATCAGTCTGAACCGTTCTCTTATGGATCTTGTGCGAAAGGGGGAGATAAGCATGGAAAGCGCGGTGAGTTATTCGCTTAACCCTGAAGAGCTACATGCAATTATGAAAGGATACTAAAGAGGAAGGAATTAGGAGTTAGCTTGTAGCTGGTAGGAAGGATTTTTCTTAACCTATCACCTACCATCTCATTCCTTGAGAAACTCGCATCCATGAGATTCTTCGCTACGCTCAGAATGACAGAATGGATTTGTTTGGAGGTTTTTGGGTTCACGGTATAAACATGGTGGGAAGCTTTTAAAAGAAGGAATAAAGAAGGAATTAGCTTGTAGCTTGTAGGAAGGATTTTTCTTAACCTACAACCTAATTCCTACAAGCTACAAGCTATTTTTTTCGTATGTCTACATTTGAATATCGCGCACGTAGTAAAAGCGGAGAGATCCGCGAAGGAGTCATTGAAGCCGGTTCCCAGGAAGGAGCCGTAGATACCCTGCATCAGGCTGATTTGATTGTTATCTCGATTCAGGAAAAGGATAAGTCATTGATGGCTCGTTTACATGTAGGCGGCAGCGTAAAACAAAAGGATTTAGTCATATTTTCACGTCAGTTAGCAACTCTTTTTGAGGCGCAAATACCCGTGGTTCAGGCGCTTAAAACGCTTGTTGCCGAAACGCAAAAGAAAACTCTCCAGCATGTCATTAGCCAAGTCCTTGATGATATCACCGGAGGACTGTCTCTTTCCCAGGCAATGGGGAAGTATCCTCTTGCTTTCTCATCGTTTTATATCAATCTTGTACGTTCCGGTGAAGAGTCGGGCAAGCTCCAGGATGTATTCACCTATCTTGCCGACTATATGGAGCGTACCTACTATATTACGTTAAAAGTGCGCAATGCTCTCATATATCCGGCAGTCGTTCTGTTTACATTTATGATTGTATTGGTGGTTATGATGGTTGTGGTCATTCCTAAGCTTGCCACTATTTTTACAGAGACAGGGCAGACATTGCCGTTCTATACTCAAGCGATCCTTTCTATTTCTCTTTTTCTGCGGTCATGGGGGTTGGTAGTGCTTTTCTTTTTGATTATCGGAGGCGTAGTGGCGGTTCGGTGGTTAAGAACCGCCGAGGGAAAGCTATTTTTTGATCGCTTGCAGGTTCGCACCCCGATTATCGGCATATTGCTTCAAAAACTCTACATGGCTCGGATGACGGATAACTTAAAGACTCTTATCGCGGGCGGCATACCTATTTTGCGCGCGCTTTCGATTTCGGGAGATGTGGTGGGAAATGAGGTTTATAAGCTTGCAATGGCAGACGCGATGGAAGCCGTAAGAGCCGGTAATACAATTTCATCGGCATTTGAGCGGATACCGGAAATTCCGGCGCTTGTCACAGGCATGATCCGCGTAGGAGAAGCTTCAGGCAGGCTTGATTACATTCTTGAGAGTGTTGCGCGTTTTTATCAGCGGGAAGTTGACACAACGGTTGATAATCTTGTAGCCCTTATTGAGCCTATCCTTATTCTTTTTCTCGGAGGGGGCGTAGCCATCTTGGTGGCTTCGGTCATGATTCCTTTATATAACCTAGTGGGAAGCTTTTAGGGGAAGGAATTAGGAGTTAGCTTGTAGCTGGTAGGGAGGATAATTAAATTTTTCCTACAAGCTACCACCTACAAGCTAATTCCTATTCAAGGCATGTGGATAATTCAATTGGCAGAGAGTATGATAAATAGATATACTATCAAAAGGTCGAGAAATTACTAATCATGAGCGAAATATGACAATGAAACAATAGAGTTGGCATTTGCCATTTCGCTTCTAATTCTTTTTTTATTTTTTCTTATGTATTCAACAAAAAACAAAAAGTCAGCGCGAGGATTCACTCTTATCGAATTGCTCGTGGTCATCGCCATTATTGGTGTTCTTGCCACTGTCGTACTTGCTTCACTTAACACTGCCCGAAGAAAATCTCGTGATGCCAGGCGCGTTACCGACATGAAGCAGATTCAGCTCGCCCTTGAGCTCGAGTATGATGGCATAGGAGCACAGAATTATCCACCTGGAAGCGCAGCCTGTGTTGTAGGTGGTGCTGCCTATGGATTGGAAAAACTTGTTACCGACGGTTATATCGCATCTGTCCCGCGTGATCCCAGTACAGCCGCATGTTATCGGTATGCGGCCGGACTTCCTGTTCTCGGCGGGGCGAGAACGCTCTATCATATAGGCGCAGTACTTGAAGATAACACAAGTTCTCTTCTT
>OBEQ012084918.1_pt1 | contig 26873 bp, 12 predicted proteins | sample 1670901 | NCBI WGS metagenome assembly OBEQ01 (sample SAMEA104232315, study PRJEB22302) | groundwater metagenome | biome: forest; feature: aquifer; material: groundwater | place: USA | collected 2011-08-07 | depth 5.4 m | reverse complement strand
GTGCGGATCGCCAGCGGCATGCCCTGCAGGCGGGTGACGACCGCGTGATCGAAGCGGCTCAGCGTATCCACCGCGTGCCGGAAGGTCGAGCGCTCGAGCGCGACTACGCGAGTGCCCGCCGAGGGGTCGCGGCCGAGATCGTTCACGGCATGCTGGAGGTCGGTCACGTCGTCGGCGAGCCCGGCCACGCCATGGATGGCGTAGGCGTCCTCGACCTCCTGGACCTCACGGTTCAGGCGCTCGATGTTCTCCTTGGGCGGCGCCGTGTTCATCAGGTGCTGCGCCACGACCAGCTTGCGCTGCGCCTCCTGCTGGTCGTGCATGCGCTTGTCGTAGGCCTTGGGGTCGAGCAGCATCTGCGCGTCGATGTGCAGCTTGCCGGCCTGCTCGATGATGCGCGCCCGCTCGGCGTGCTGGGCCCGGATGGCCGCGATCGCCGGCGCCGGATTCAGCATCAGGATCGCCAGTGGAAGGAGAAGGCCAGTGGCGACGGCCTTGATCCACGGAGAACGTTCGCGACGCATCACTGCACACTCCTTGCTTCCCAGATTCGCAGCAGTCTTCCCAGGTCGACCCGGATCGGAGTCACGTTCACACCGGTGATCGAAGCCACCTTGGTGGCGGCGGTCAGGATGTTGCCAATCGCCGTCGCGGCCTGGGCCGGGGTCAGGCCGGCGAGCGCCTGCAGCTTCTGCACGGCAGCGTTCCGATTCGACGCATTGCTACCCGACAGACTCAAGGCCTGCAGATCGGCAATCAGCTCCAGGCGCAGCTCCTCGGGGTTCATGTCGACCACGAAGTCTGCCGTCGACGAGCCGATGGGCTGGTAGACGCCCCCCTGGCGGAACAGCTCGGTCACGGTCACCGTGTAGGTGCCGGGCGTCTCGGGCAGGCGCAGGAGCGCGTCGAGCTTGAACAGCGCATTCAGCGCCAGGGTCTTGCTCCAGCGCAGCAGCGAGCCGCTGTCGCGTGCCGGCGTCGAGTCGAGGAACGTGACGCCCGTGGGCAGCGTCATGTCGACGCGGTAGTCACCCGCGGTCTGCGCCGAGAGCTGCGCGTGCAGCGACAGCGCACCGCCGGCGACCATGAGCGGCTCGTCGGGGTTGGCATAGTCGACCGACGCCAGGTACAGGCTGGCCAGCGCGGCGCTCGTCTTCGCCTCGGTGTCCCAGCTGAGCGTCACCACGTGGCCGGCGCCATACGTGTTCACGGCGCCGACCTTGTCGCCCTTGGACGACGTGCCCGCGCCGGTCGCCGTACCCAGGGTCATCTTCACCGAGTCGCCGATCATGGGCACCACGCTGGCGGTGCCGAGCGGGGCGGCCAGCGTCACCGACGTCGCGCCGGTACGCTTGCCATTGAAGGTGACGCCCAGCGCCGGCTGCACCTTGGGCATGGCGTCGGGATGACTCTTGATCATGACGAGCCCGACGCCGGCCGCGACGTTCTCGCGCAGCTCCTCGAAGACCGTGCCCGCCTCGCTCGGCTCGGGCCGGTAGAGGACGACGACGTTGTAGCGGCCGGTGCGCAGCGCCGTCAGCCAGGCCTCACGGCCATGCACTTCGGTGAAGCGGATGCCCGCTGTGGTCAACGTCGACTTCAGGAAGGGCGTCCCCGAGCAGCTGGCCTCGCTGGCGATGAGGACATTGGCCGTCACTGCGGCGTCGGCGTCGATGTTGCCGGACGATGCGGAGGAGATGGTGAAGTTGGCCGTCACGGTCGTGCTGTTGCCGGCACGATCGGTGCCTCTGGCAATCAGCTGGTGCACGCCCGCGGCCGACACCGTGTTGCCCGACGAGAATGCCAGTCCGTCCAGGGTGACCAGCTGGCTGGACAGATCCGCGTCGCTCACCGAGACGACCGGAGTCACCGGGCTGGTGTAGGTGGTGCCATCCACGACGCCCGAGACGGTCACCACCGGCGCCGTGCGGTCGACGCGGAAGTGCACCGTCACGCTGGTGGTGTGACCCACGCGGTCGCTCGCCGAGGCCACCAGGGTGTGTGCCGCTTCCGCCGAGACCACGGTGCCCGAGACGAACGGCGCACCGTCGAGCGTGATGCTCTGGCTGGCCAGGTCCGCGTCGCTGATGGTGATCACCGGGGTCACGTTGCTCGGGTACGAGATGCCCTCGCTGACGCCAGCGACGGTCACGACGGGCGCCTGCGTGTCGATGCGGAAGTGCACCACCACCGTGGTGCTGTTGCCGGCGCGGTCGCTCGCCGACGCCGACAGGATGTGCGCGCCCTCGCTCGCGACCGGCGTGCCCGAGCTGAACGCCGCGCCGTCGAGCGTGATGCTCTGCGTGGCCAGATCCGCGTCGCTGATGGTGATCACGGGGGTCACCGCGCTGCCGTACGACTGGTTGTCGGCCACGCCCGAGACGGTGACCACCGGCGCCTGCGTGTCGATGCGGAAGTGGACCGTGCGCGTGGTCGAGCGGTTGGCCGCGTCGGTCGCGGTGGCGATGAGCGTGTGCGCGGCCTCGGCCGAGACGGTGCTGCCGTTGACGAAGGTCGCGCCGTCCAGCTGGATGGTCAGCGTGACCGGCGTGAGGTCAGTGGCCGTGACCGTGATGGTGGCCGGCGTCCTGCGGCTCTCGCCGTCGGTCACGCCGCTCACGGCGATGGCCGGAGGCGTCGTGTCGATGGTGAATGCCACCGACGTGCTGCTGGTGTGACCGGCGCAGTCGCTGGCCGAGACGGTGATGGTGTGCGCGCCCTCGCTGGCCACCTGCGTACCCGAGACGAAGGGCGAGCCGTCGAGCCGCAGCGTCGACGCGGTCAGGTTGGGCTCGCTGATGCTCACCACGGGCGTGACCGGCCCGGTGGCGACCTGCCCGGAGGTCACACCCGTCACCGTGATGGCGGGCGCGGTCGCGTCGACGATGAAGGCGACGTTCACCGAGGTCGTGTGCGACACGGCGTCGACGGCGTCGACGGCGAGCGCGTACGCGCCGTCAGCCGACACCGCGGTGCCCGAAGCGAAGGGCGCGCCGTTCAGCTTGCCCGCCACGGAGACCAGGTGCGCGTCGGTCGCGCTGAAGGTGGGCGTGAGCGGCGTGGCCGAGCACTGGCCGTTGGTGACCCCGGCGACCGTGAGCGCGGGCGCGGTCTGGTCGATGGAGAAGGAGATGGTGACGTTGGCGACGTTGCCAGCGCGGTCGCGCGCGGTCGCGCGCAGCTCGTGGTCGCGTTCGGCCGCGACCGACGTGCCCGAGACGAACGCGGCTCCGTCGAGAGTGATCGACGTGGTGTCGAGCGTCGCGTCGGAGAACGCGACCATCGGGGTGACCGCGTCGGCGCTGATGAGGCCGTTGCCGACCCCGGTCACCGTGATGGTGGGCGGCGTGCGGTCGATGGTGAAGGTGCGGATCGCCACGGTCGAGTTGCTCGCGCCGTCGACGGCGGAGACGCGCAGGACGTGCACGCCTTCGCTGGTGACCGCGCTACCCGACGTGAAGGACGCCCCGTCGAGCGTGCCGGCGAGCGACGAGAGGTGCGCGTCGGTGGCCGAGAAGACGGGCGTGACCGCCGCCGCGGCGGTGACCTGGCCATCGGCGACGCCGGTGATGGTCACCAGTGGCGCGGTCTTGTCGATGGTGAAGTGGACGACGGCCTCGGGCGACAGGTTGCCGGCCGCGTCGGCCGCCGACGCGCGCAGCGTGTAGTCACCGTCGGCGCTCACGGCCGTACCCGAGACGAAGGGCGCGCCATTCAGGGTGATGCTGGTGCTGACCAAGTGCGCGTCGGTGATGGCGATGATGGGCGTGACGTCGACGTCCACCAGCGACCCGTCGACCACGTCGAGGACGTTGACCACCGGCGCGGTGCGGTCGATGGCGAAGTGCACCGTGGCCACGCCCGACTGCCCGGCGCAATCGGTGACGCTCGCCCGCAGCGTGTGCTCGCCTTCCGCGGCGATCAGGGTGCCAGGCGTGTACGGCGCGCCGTCGAGCTCGACGGTCTGCGCGACCGCGTTCGACTCGGTGGCCACGAGCGCGGGCGTGAGCTCGCGCGCCACCTGGCCGTCGGCCACGCCGGTGAAGCTGACCACCGGCGCGGTGCCGTCGACCCTGAAGGCGACCGAGGCGTCGGCAAAGTTGCCCGTGGCGTCCACGGCGTGGACGGTGAGCACGTGCGCGCCGTCAGCGCTGACCGGCGTGCCCGAGACGAAGGGCTGACCGTCGAGGCGGATGGTCGTGGTCACGGTCGACGAATCGGCCACCTGCACCGTGGGCACGACCGGCGGCGTGCGGCACTCGGCGTTGCCGACTCCGTCGACGGTGATGACGGGTGCGTTGGTGTCGCCGATGGACCAGGTATCGAAGGCGAACGCGAGTGACGCGCCGGCGTGCCTGACTTCCACCGCGGCCACGAAGGCATGCGCGGCGTTCAGGCCGTCGATGTTGAAGGCGAAGCTGGTGTCCACGGGCGCGCCGCGCACGAGATCGGCGGTCTGCACGGCCGACGCGACGACCAGGTTGGAGGTGGCGTCGACCAGCCGGGCTTCGATCTCGCTGCCCAGCAGATCCGCATTGCCGGTATTGATCGCGGTCGCTTGCACGCCCAGTGGCGTGCCCGGCGAGACGATCCTGGGCGCCACGGTCATGGCCACGGACACGCCCTGCGCGCCCTGCGCGCCCACGACGAACGTGTCGCTCGCGCTCGCACCCAGCATGGTCGAGCGCGCGGTGTACGGCCCCGGCGCCGCCGTGCCCACCGGCCAGGTGGTGAACAGGTCGGTCTCCATGCCCGGCGCCACGCGCGCGACCGTCTGCGTGCCGGTGAACACCACGGTCACGCCGTCGGCGGCCACGACCTCGGTGACCACCGCCGCGTTCTCGACCATGGCGTTGCCGGAGGCGCGCGGCGCGATGTGCGTCGCGATCACCACGTCGTCGTTCGGGCCGTAGCTTGCGCGATCGGTGGCCACTCCCAGCGTCACGGGCGTCTCGGCCGTGACCGCCACGGTCGTGCTGTCGACCGCGACCATCGCGCCGCCCTGCTGGTAGGAGGCGTCGACGCGGTAGCTGCCCGGCGCAACCGTGCCTGTGTTCCAGACGAAGGCGAGCGTCGCGCTCGCCCCGGCGGCCAGCGACACCGGCTGAGCGCTGGCGACCGTGGCCACGATGGTGCCGTCGCTGGCACGCACGAGCAGCGCCAGCGTTCCGCTGCGCGCGCCCGAAGTGTTGGTCAGGGTCACGCCCAGGCCGGCGTCGGCGCCGGCGCCGAAGCTGGCCGCGGACGCGCTCACGTCCAGCGTGAGCCCCGGGGCGCCGCTCGTGAAGGCGACCGAGGCGCTGTTGTTCGACTCGTCCGACTCGACCAGCGCGGCGTCAGGATCGACGGTCGCGACCAGCGTGTGCGACCCCGCGCCGGGAGCCGTGAAGGTCACCGGCAGCGTCACGTGCTGCGCGGTGTCCAGGCCGGGCACGGTCACGTCGGCGCCCGCGTTCACGCCGTCGATGCGCAGCCTGAGCGGCACCGTCCCGGTGCGGCGGCCGCGATTCTCGACAGTGACCATGGCGCTCGCCGGCGTGCCCGCGAACGGCGCGGTCGGCGTCAGCACGACCGACAGCGCGACCAGGTCGTTCGTGGTCGGCTGCGTCAGCGTCACATCGCCGCCGTCCGAGTTGTCGTCTTCGTTCCACTCGTCGATCAGATGAGCACCGTCGGCGAGCACGTAGAGCGTGTGCGGCCCGGGCGTGGAGCCGCGCGTGTTCCACTCGAACGACACCGTGCGCGTCTCGCCCGCCATGAGCGAGACGGTCTGCGCGGCGACGGCAACCCCGCCCGCCGACGGGTCGCCGTCGTAGAGCTGCAGGTCGGTGCGCGGCAGGTGCGTGCCACCGTCGTTCATCACGCTGGCGGTCACCGTGACCGTCTCACCGGCCAGGGCCGGCGAGGGCGTGATGCCGGTGACGACCGGTACCAGGTTGGGCTTCGAGGAGATCAGGCGCACCGCGCGGTTGTTGTTCTCGTTCAGCTCCTCGACGCTGCCCTCGGGATCGACGAGCACGTGCAGCTCGTGGAACCCGTCGCTCATCTGGTAGGGCACGCTGGCGAGCTCCTCGTCGCCCGGGATGTGCTGCTCGACGAAGTGGCGCTTGAGGCGCACGCCGCCGCGCGCCGGATCGCCGTCGTAGATGTCGATGGGGAAGCGTTCGGCCGCGCTCAGGCCGACGTTGTGGCTGCGCGCGTTGATGGTCAGCACGTCGCCGGCATGCGGGCTGGCCGTGGACAGCTCGACGTCGGCGGTGGTGACGACCAGATCAGGATTGTTGGCGTCGCCGAACAGCACGGGCATGAAATTGCCCGCCGCGCTACCGCCGCCGAAGCGTGCGGTCACCGGATGGTTGGCGGTGATCTCGAGCAGGCGTCCGGGAATTCCACCCACCGCGTCCACGGCATTCGGATCGAGGCCCAGATCGATGAACTGGCCATCGTCCAGGTTGCGAATGGCAAGCACGCCGCGCGGCGCCGTGCCGTCGGAGCGCGCGGTCTCGCGCACGGTGACCAGGGTGTTGTCGTAGTACGACGTGATCACATTGAAGTCGCCCACGCCACGACCGATGGGCTGGGCCAGCTCGAGGAAGCGCGTGCCGATGCCGGTGCCGGACGAGCCGGCGCTGGTCACCGATTCGTCGATGGGACCACCGCCCGCGGCCGGCACAGTGTACGGGTGCGCGAATGCCGAGATGGGATTCGACGCTTCGATGTGCAGGAAGGTCAGCTCGTTGTACGTGAAGCGATTGTTGGCCAGCGTCACGACCTTGCCATTGTCGAGCGTGGTCGCGAGCATCTCCACGCCGGTGTTCTGGTTGACCACGCGCACGAACGTGCCGTCCTGGTACGAGACCAGGTTGAGCTGATAGGCGTCGTCGCCGAACTTGCTCTGGAACGCCGAGAAGAATTCCTTGCTGGTCAGCAGGCCGTCGACGCCCGCCATGGTGAAGCCATAGTCGGTCATGCTGAGCACGGTCACCGGCTTGGAAGCGACCACGTGCAGGTAGACCTCGTGTCCATACTGGCTGGTCAGGTCGCTCAGCTTGATGTGCCCGCCGCGGTTCACCGTGCCCTGGAAGAGCAGGGCCTGGGTGTCGCTGTTGGTGATGGTGACGCTGGTTCCGTCGGCGGTGCCGAAGACCAGCAAGTGGTCGAAGCCGGGCAAGAAGTGCCCGATGAGAGTGTACACATCGGTGACCGCGGCGCGGCTCTCCTGGTCGAAGGCGTAGTGCCCGACCACGTCGACCAGGCCGACGTAGTTGCTGAACTTCTTGCTGCCCGAGATGTGGTAGACGCCGGTCTCGTTGGCGGCGAGCGGGATGAACTGGTGCTGGCCACGGTTGAGCGTGCCGGCGAACTTGCTCACGCCGGTCTGCGCATTGCGCACCAGCAGCTCGGTGCCGTTCTCGTAGCCGAACAGGATGATGCTGTTGTTGGCATACGAGTAGCTCCTGAACGGGAACGTATAGGGCGCGCCCTTCGAGGCCTTGTTGTTGCTCTCGTTGCGTTCGGCCACGGCGCCCGTGCGATCCACGATGACGAACAGCGCCTGCGTGCCGAAGGTGACCGTCCAGGGGAAGACCACGTCGGCGCGCCCACCGCCCGGGATGCCGGCGACGCTGCGCGTGGCCAGGAGCGTGCCGCCCGCGGCCGGGTCGCCCAGGTACAGCTCGACGGGGACGGCGCTCGCCACCGTCGCGGTGCCCAGGTTGTGGATCGATGCGCTGATCTCGACGTGATCACCGCTCGCCACAGTGTCCTGGGAGAAGCGGATGTCACTGCTCGCCAGCGTCAGATCCACGTCGGCGACGTGCACCGGTGCGGCATTCGCGTCGAGGGAGGCCTGGAAGCCATTGTCCCAGGCCACGGCCGCGTAGGTGTGCTGTCCGGGCGGCGCGGGCTGGTCGTTGTAGAACGGCGCGCTGCTGCGGGCCGGCTCGAAGACACTCAGATCGAAGAGGCCCACGCCCATGCTCGGCGTGGCCTTCTGCGTCACGGTCACGCGCAGCGTGCGCAGCACGCTGTCGGGCACGTCGTAGGTTGCGGCGATCGCCTGGTTGTTGCTCACGCTCAGCAGGGTCGTGATGCTTCCGTCGACCTGCTCGCCGGTGACCACGAAGTTGCGCCCCATCTGCTGCGGCGACAGCCAGCGCAGACGCAGTCGGGTGATGTGCATGAAGCCACCGCTGGAGACCTCGAGGAACGGGTTCGGCTCCTCGCGTGAGCTCTCCCAGTAGCTGGGGTCCTCGTTGGTGTTGAACAGGCCGTTGAAGGCGCCCCCGAGCGGCTTGATCTCGCTCGACGCCGTGCCGCGATCCAGGAACACGCCGCTGAACTCGAACGGGGCGCCGTCGCGCTTCACGCTCGTGCCCAGCTGGTTGAGCGACGCCGAGGGGGTGAAGAAGACGGTCGCGCGCGTCTCGCTGGCGGCCACGCTGACGTTGGTGGGCGGCAAGGGCAGCGGGCGCACGAAGACGAGCTCGGCGGGCACGCTCTCCAGGCCGGACGCGTCGATCGCGGTCACCCGCCAGGTGGCGCGGCGCACGCCGTACATCGGGGTGATCGCGTTGTGGCGCGACTGCGACGTGAAGCTGGCCTCGCGCGAGACGTACGCCGGACCGTAGACGAGGTCGACGTGGTAGGCGAACACGTCCTCGCCCGCGGCGTTGTCGGCCCAGTCGATCTGGCCGATGTCGCCATTGACGATCACCAGGCCGCTGGGCGGGCTGGGCCGCGTGACGTCGATGTAGCTGATCGAGGCAGGCGCCGAACGCACGGTCTCGAAGCCCGCCGCCGTGACACCGGTGATCTCGTAGCGGTAGTTGCCCGTGGCGACGAGATGCGTGGTCGTCGACGTCGTGGCGAGCGGCGATGCGGTGAGGCGCACGCCGTTCTGGTAGACATGGTAGCCGGTGACGCCGGACGTGGCGTTCCACGCCAGCGACACGTTGGCCGCCGGCATCGCCAGGCTGGCGGTGAGCCCGGAGGGCGGCTGCGCCGCGCCCACCGTCGCCGAGGCAGACGCCGAGCGCGCGCCTTCCGTGCCGCCGGTGTCGACCGCGACCACCTGGTACGAGAACGTACCGTCGGGCAGCGCGACGTCGCTCGAGGTGGTGCCGCTGACCAGCGCCTCGCCGAAGAGGCGGAACTCGGCGATCGACTGCGGGTTGACGAAGAAGCCCTGGCGCGGCACCAGCACGCGCACGCGGCCGGTCTGGACCACGGTGGGGAACGTGTACGTCTGGTTGCCGAAGTCGGCGTTGCTGGCGACCTGCGTGATCCAGCGAGAGCCGTCGAAGGTCTCGATGCGGATGCTCGTCCCGCCGGCCACGTTGTTCCAGTGCAGCTGCGCGGCGCGCAGGCGGCGCGGGGTGGCCAGCTCGAGCTCGAGCCAGTGATCCTCGGCGGGCGAGCGGCTCAGGCGCGCCTCGGTGCCGATGATGCCGTCGGAGAGCTTGTCACCTATGCCGGCGTCGGCGTTGGAGGTCGCCAGCGCGCCCACGGCCAGGTTGACCGACATGTTGGCCGGGTTGAGCTCCTGGCCGTCGCGGTAGATGCGGTAGCCGGCCAGGTTGGGCGCGGCGAGCGCGGTCCAGGCCAGCGCGACGTCGCGACCCGAGGCGGTCGCGGTGAGTCCGACGACCGCAGGCAGCGCCGCGGGGCTGGCCGCGGCCGTGGCCACGCTGGTCTGGCCGAGCGCGTCGACGGCGATGACCTCGTAGGCATGATCGCCTGCCGCCACGGCGGTGTCGGTGAACGAGATCGTCGCGGCCGGCAGCGGCGCGCGCGAGAAGATCTTGAAGTCGGAGATGCGCGGTACGCCCACCTGCGCATTGACGCTGCGGTTGACCAGGCGGATGCGGTCGGTGGTCACCGCGGCGAAGCGATACGTGGTTGCGCCACTCGGGCTGGGATCGACGGTCACGGCGGTCACCCAGGCGGTGCCGTTCCAGGTCTCGATGGTCACGTCGGTGCCCCAGTTGAGGAACTGGTAGCCGAGGTCGACACGTGTGATCGGCCGCGGCGACGGCAGCTTGACCTCGACGATCCATGGCGCGGACGTGCCGATCTGCGGCTGGAAGAAGCTGCCCGAGTCGTCGAAGAGCAGCGCGGTCGGGTGCGTCGCGACCGCGGCCGGGCTGGCCGCGTAGCTGCCCGTGGCGGAGATGTCGCTCTCCGCCGTGCCGCTGCCCAGGTACGTCCCGTCACGGCGCACGTAGACGCCGGTGCGCCGGCCGCTCGCGTCGGCGGGCCACGACAGGTCGACCTGGCTGGCGCCGGCGACCGCGGTCACCGGCGCGGGCGCGGGCACCGACGTGATCTCGGCGCTGGCGGCCTGCGACGGACGGGTCTCGATGCCAGCGGCGTCGATGCCGGTGACCTCGTACTCGTGCGCGCCGGCCAGCACGGGCGCGTCGCTGGCGGCGGTGGCCGTGAGCGGGTCGAGCACGGAGAAGGCGATGTCGCTCACCCTCACCGTCGACGGCGAGCTGGCCGGCTTGAAGACGACCAGGCGCAGCTTGCGCGTCTTGAGCCCGGCGGGCAGGACCAGGTCGAGCGGCGCATCCAGATCGTTGCCGACGATGTGCAGCTGCTCGATCCAGGCGGTGCCGTCCCACGCCTCGATGTCGAAATCGGCCGCGCGGCTGGGCACGCTGATGAAGCGGATGGAGACGCTCTTGACCAGTCGCTTGGCGCCCAGGTCGACCTCGAGCTGGTGCGGGTAGCCAGAATCCGGCACTTCCCAGAACGAGCCGAAGGCGCTGCCGTCGATGGCGCGGTCAGGGGTGCGATCGTCGAGCCAGGCGTCGGCGCTGGCGGACACACGCGGCGACGCGACCGCCGCCAGAGCCACGGGCGCTCCGTCACGGTAGGGCACGTAGCCCGCGACCGGCGTGGCCGGCGCCGACCAGGTGAGAGCCACGGCCGCGCCGGCCGGCGTCGCGACCAGCCCGGTGGGCCGCTGGCCGTCGCCCAGGCCCAGCTCGAAGCCGCGCGCGGCCTGGTTGTTGCTCGGGTCCTCGTCGGTGAGCGCGTCGTCGCGATCGACGACCACGTGAATCGCGACGTCACCGGCGGGCTGGCCGGTGGTGTTCCACGGGATCGACGCGCTGGCCGTGCCGCGCGCCGGCAGCGCCACGGTGGTGGTGCCGAGCAGCGTTCCGCCCGCATCGGGGTCACCGAGGTAGGCATTCACGGCCACGGCGGCAGCCGCGACGTTGCGATCGTTGTGCACCGTCGTCTGGATGGCGACCGTGTCGCCCACCGCGAAGTGCGCCGGGGCGATGGAGATGTCCTCGCGCGCGATGCGCGGTTCGGCGGTCGTCGCCGCCACCACGACCAGGGCGCCCGTCACGGTGTTGTTGCTGCGGTCGCGGTCGGGAATCTGCTGCGTGGCGTCGGCCACCACGGTGATGGGGTCGGCGCCTATTCGACCGTCGGTGTGGAAGTCGACGTCGAAGGTCTCGACGCCGGTCTTGCTGAAGCCGATGACGCGACGCTCGCCCAGCAAGGTGCCGCCCGCGCTCGCGCCGTCGTAGACGCGCACGCGCCAGTCGACCGTCGACGAGTTGAACGTCGTACCCGGCTGCGCGTTCGTCACCGTCGCGTGCACACGCACGACGTCGCCTTCCTGGGCGCTCGCCGGCGCGACGCTGACCGCGGCCACCAGGTCGGGCCCGGGCGCGATGTTGACCATCACCGTGGTCGTGTTGTTGCTCTCGTCCGACTCGCTGACCTCGTCGAGCGGATCGACGAGCACGAAGAGGGTGTGCGCACCCGGGCCGAGCGCGCTCGTGCTCATGATCATGGTGCGCCTGCGCACGCCGGGCAGGCCGATCTGGCCGCCGCCGATGCTGGGCTGGACGTTGTCACCGGTGATCTGCTTGCCCAGGGCGGGCGGACCGTCGAACACCGCCACGCGCACGCTGGCCAGGGTGAGCTCGCCCTGGTTGAAGATGTCGACGTTGAAGGCGATGGTGCTGCCCTCGGTGGTCGGGTCGGCGATGGTCGAGGTCACCGGCCCGAGGTAGAGATCCGCGCGCGGTGTCACCTGCAGGTACGCCTTGCCCACGTTGTTGTCCTCGTCGAGCTCGGCGATCTGCTGCGTCGGGTCGACGGTGACGATCATGGGGTAGAAGCCGGACAGGCCGAAGGTGTCGACGCTGAACACGGCGGTGGCCACGCCGTCGGGCGCGACCGTACCGACATTGACGACCTGGCCGTTGAAGCCGAGGCGCAGCGCCACGTCGACGGCGGCCACGCTGCCGGTGTTGATCACCGAGGCCGACACCGTGACCGGCGCGCCCTCGGAGACCGAGTTGCCCGGTTCGATGCTGACCTGCGCGTCGGTGAGCACCAGGTCGACGTGCTCGGTCACGACCAGCGGACGGAAGGCCAGGTTGTTGCTCTCGCTGGCCTCGGGCACCACGCCGGCCTGGTCGACCCAGACGTAGATGGGGTAGATGCCGACGGCGAAGGTCTGCGCCGCGACGGTGGCGGTGGCGTTGCCGCCGCCGGGCACCGAGGCGAGCGTCTGCGTGCCCAGCAGCGTGCCGCCGGTGCCCGGGTTGCCCTCGTAGAAGCGCACCTCGACCGGGCCGGAGGCATCGTCACCGGTGTTGCGGATGGTCGCCGACAGGTCGACGGGATCGCCTTCGCCGCCGCGCGGCGGGCTGAAGTGGATGTCGTTCAGCGTGACCACGAGGTCGGTCTGCTTGCGCGCCGTCAGCGGCACCCAGTACTCGCGCACGTTGTCGTCCTCGTCGCCCTCGCTGATCACCTCGGTGGCGTCGATGACGACGGTGAAGGTCTGGCCACCGCTCAGCCCGACGGTGCTCACGCTGATCGACACGGGCGCCGCGCTGCCAGGTGCGAGGCCGGCGATGGCCTGATCGCTTCCGACCTGCTGCCCGGCCGAGGGCGCGCCGCGGAACACGCGCACGACGAAGGCCGCTGCCGACGACGCGCCGTTGTTGCGCACGACGAAGTCGAGGGTCAGAGGATTGCCCGCGGTCGGGTTCGCGGGCGTGAACGCGACCCCTGCCGTATCGATGCTGAGGTTGGGCCCCGACGCACGCACCGCCAGGGCGGCTTCTGCGGTCGCGTAGGGGTCATTGTCCCAGCTGCCGTTGCCGAGCTGCTCGCCGAGCAGGAAGGCGATGCCGGCGGTCACCTCGGTCGGGTAAGGATGGCCGCTGGCCAGCAGCGCGCGTACGACCAGCGCGGTGTCGAGCACACCTTCGCCGAAGCGACCGTCCGGGCCCTGCTGCGTGACCAGGAAGGCGAGCGCGCGGTCGATGGTGGGCGCGATGTCGAAGAGCTCGCCCATCACGCGCTCGGCGCGCGTCAGGGTGAGCACGATCTCGGCGCTCTGCCCGACCAGCGAGACGTCGCTGGCCACGCCGAAGCCGCCGTCGGCGTTCTGCTCGATGGCGAGCGAGTTGAGCGCATAGATGAAGGCGTCGAGGTCGAAGTCGACGTTCTCGAGCAGGGCGCCGAAGGCGAGCGCGGTGTCGATGGGCGAGCTCGAGCGATCGTCGCGCGCCAGTCCCCAGCCGCCGAACGGGATGCGCGCCTGGCTCAGGGCCGCGCGTTCCTCGACCACCGCGAAGTCGAGGGGCGACCTGCTCACCACCGTGATCGAGCGCGCGGCGTCGTCGGTGTTGAGCAGGCGCTGCTCTGACAGCCAGGCCAGGCCGGCGGCGTACGCGGGCGAGCCGTCGAGGCCGAGCGCGCGCAACGCCCGCAGCACCGCGGACGTGTCACGAATCGCGGTCGCCTCGCGGGCGGCCCCCCAGCTGCCGCGCGGATCTTGCCCGCCGAGCAGGTAGCTACTGGCTCGCTCGGTGGCAGTCTGGGCGTGAGCATGCGTCGCCATACCGATGAGCCAGAGGCCCACCAGCACGGCAGTCAGCTTCACGATGCCTTGCCGCGATGCGCGGCCACGCTTCCCCCCAACGACTGGCGCGGTCATCGGCCTGTCACTGCCTTCCTGCTCGGTTCTGGTGGTTGCTGCGCTGCAGAGCGGTACGTCGCGGAGCAACAGTTGTGCCCCGCATGAAGAAACAGAAGTGTCCGTAATTACTAGATGTACGTGAGGTAGGACGAACACCGCATGAAACCGGGTGTCGCGACGAGTGTCGCCGGACGATCTCGAATGTGGCCGCATGCTCCGCCGAGTGGCGTGGCGGGCACGCGGTTAGTCGGAAGGGAGGCGCGTCAGGAGCAAGGGTCTGCATGCGGGCAGACCAGCGTGCTGGACCGTGCGGTGATCCTCAATTCGTAAGAACTGGAATGCGGATCACCATTCGTCGCGAGTCGCTAGAGCAAGCCCACTCGCATATCGAACGTGAGTCGGGTGCACTCAGGCTTAGGTCAGGCGGACTCAGGCAAACGAAGAATCATCGCGCGACGCCTGCATCCACGGCTGCGCGCGGTAGCGATCCCACGAATCGGGCAGCACGGTCACCACCGGGCCGTCGATGCCGCCGCGCGCCGCGACGCGCAGCGCGGCGACCACGTTGGTGCCGGCCGAGCCACCCACGAGCAGACCTTCCTCGCGCACCAGGCGCAGGGCCATGGCGAAGCTGTCCGCGTCGCTGACGCGCTCGGCGCCGTCGAGCACATCGCGGTGCAGGTTGTCGGGCACCTCGCTGCCGCCGATGCCTTCGACGGCGTAGGTGCCGTCGGCACCCAGGCGGCCGGTCTCGACCCAGTCGGCCAGCCCCGAACCCTCCGGGTCGGCGAGCACGATGCGCACCGTGGGTAGAACCGCCTTGAGGCGGCGACCGACGCCGGTGAGGGTGCCACCCGTGCCCGCGCCGGCCACGAACGCGCCCACGCGGCCGCCCGTCTGGGCCAGGATCTCGACCGCGGTGGTCTGCTCGTGGACGCGGATGTTGGCCGGGTTCCTGAACTGATCGGTCAGGAAGTAGCCGTGCTCCTCGGCCATGCGGCGGGCCACGTTCTTGAAGTTGTCCGGGCTCGTCGGTGACGCGTTGGGCGTGATGACCACGCGCGCGCCCAGCGCCGCCAGCGCGACGCGCTTGTCGACCGACATCTTCTCCGGCATCACGCACACCAGGCCGTAGCCGCGCGCCGCCGCCACCAGCGCCAGACCGACGCCGGTGTTGCCCGCGGTCGCCTCGATCAAGGTCATGCCCGCGCGCAGCACACCGCGCGCCTCGGCGTCGTCGACGATGGCGAGGGCGATACGGTCCTTGACCGAGCCGCCCGGATTGAGGTGCTCGCACTTCACCAGCACCGGCACGGGCAGGTGGCGCGCGATGCGCAGGAGCGGCACGAGCGGCGTGCCGCCGATGTGGGCGAGCAGGTGGGCCGCCGGCCCGGTCACGCGGGTATGCCGTCGAAGAAGCTCACCGCACCCGTGGCCACGTCCATCTCGGCGCCCACCACCATGAGCCCCTCACCGTCGATGAGGAGCTTGATCTCCTGGCATTGCCGCAGCTGGCGCACCGAAGCGCGCACGTTGGCGCGCGTGGCCTCGTGGCGCAGCCGCTCGGGATCGCTGGCCAGCTCGGTGCCGACCAGGGGCACGAGGCTCGGCCGCACCCGGTCGATGATCGACATCAGGTTGGGCGAGATCTTCTTGTCCGGGCGCAGCAGCGACTCGAGCGCGGCGTCGATGGCACCGCAGCTCGAGTGGCCCATGACCACGACCAGACGGATGCCGAACTGCTCGGCGGCGAACTCGACCGAGCCGATCTGCGACGGCGCCACGATGTTGCCGGCCACGCGGATGACGAACAGATCGCCGAGCCGCTGGTCGAAGACCACCTCGGCGGGCGCGCGCGAATCGGAGCAGCCCAGCACGATGGCGAGGGGCACCTGGGCCTGGAAGTCGCGCCGGCTGTGACTCAGCATCGAGTCCACGCTGCGGACGTTCTGCATGTAGCGGCGGTTGCCGTCGACGAGCCGGGTCAGGGCCTCCTGGGCGGGCAAGTTCTGCTGCGACATGCCGGTCTGTATAGCGACGATCCGCGGCAGAAGGTAGCTCGATCCTTCTCTTGTATAGTCAGAGTGATGGTCTTCATGGCGCGCGCGGCGGTGCTGCTCGTGATCGGGCTGGCGCACGCGTCGACGGCGCGGGCGGCAGCGGGCGCGGCGAGCGCGGCCGGCGTCACGTCCACGCCCGCGCGCCCGCGCTCGGTCTACCGCCTGTCGCCCGTGCTGGATCTGTCGCTCACCCTGGGTGCGACGACGGCGATCATCGTGCCGTACGCGGCCTCGTCCCGGCTGATCACACGGTCGTGCCCGTGCAACCCCGACGACGTCAACGCCTTCGATCGCGTGGCCATCGGCTACTCCAGCTTCGCCGCGGAGGCACTGAGCGACGTGACCGTGGGCGCGGTGCTGGTGGTTCCGCTCGTGCTCGACACCGTCGATCTCGGTCTGACCGAGCCGCTGCTCGAGGACACGCTGGTCTTCGCCGAGACGCTGGCGATCAACGGTGCGCTGGTCACCGCGACCAAGCACATCGTGCAGCGGCCCTTGCCGCGCACGTACGCGGGCGAGGATCGCCTGGTCCACAGCGCCGAGGGCTACCGCGCCTTCTACTCGGGTCACACGGCGACCGCGTTCGCCGGCCTGAGCGCGGCGGCCATGACCTTGCGGCTGCGCCATGGCGAGCACGTCTGGCCCTGGCTGGTCGTGCTGGTCGTCGGTGGCAGCGTCGCGGTCGAGCGCGTCGCCACCGGGACTCACTTTCCCAGCGATGTGATCGTCGGCGCGCTCGTGGGCACGGCCACCGGCATCGTCGTGCCCTGGCTGCACGTGCGCGCGCGCACCCGCGCGGGCGGGCTGGTGCTCGCGCCGCGCGAGGACGGGCTGATGCTGGGCTGGGCGGGCAGGTTCTGACCGGAGCGTCTCTGCGACAGCGCGCACATGCCGTGGCCGCGCGCGGCGCTTGCGCCCCTGCATCCGGATCGTGCGGCGCTATCGTGCGCACTGCATGCGACACGCGAGCGTGGCTTCGTTCATGGGTCTCCTGGCCCTGCCCTTCCTGCAGCTCGTCGGATGCGGCGACGCGACCAGCGCGCAGGAGCGCGATCTCCTGCTGACCGACGCAGCGACGCCCGACGCAGCCGCCGCGCCGGCCTTGCCCTTCGCGCTCGATCTGTCCTACGCGACCAGCGGCGTCGCCGAGGTCAGGGCCAGCTACCCGCTCATCAACACCTCCGTGCGCCCCGACGGCGCGGTGGTGTTTCTCGAGGACACGCGCACGTTCGACTTCCCCCAGCAGCAGCTGTGCGCGCTCACGCCGAGCGGCGCGCCCCAGGCCACATTCGGCGCCGCGGGCTGCCGCGACTTCGACCACCTGCTCGTCTTCCTGTCCAGCGGCCTGAGCCTGGCCGGCGACGGGCGGGTCGTGCTGAGCTCGAGCAGCTTCGAGCCCGACGCACCCACGCCCACGATGATCGCGACCGTGGCCCGCTTCGACGACACCGGCGTGATCGACGCAAGCTTCGGCACGGGCGGAGTCGTGCCCGCGGCCACGCCCTGGCTCGGCGTCAGCGCGCTGGTGCAGGAGCGCTGCGGCACGTACGTGCTGGCCTCGATCGGCGCGCCCAGCTTCGACTCGGCTCAGCCGGGCCTGCTGCTGGCGCGCCTGTCGTCGACGGGCGAGGTGCTCGCGACCACGCACCACGATCTGGTGGCGCCCGGCCATGACCTCGATCCGCTGCACCTGCAGATCGACGCGCAGGGCGGCTTGGTGCTGGCCGGCCTCGGCGTGCTCGCGCGCTTCGACCATGACCTGCACGGCGTGGTCGGATTCGGCGCCGACGGCATCGTCGAGACCGGCGGCCTGCAGGTCGCGGTCGCCTGGCCGCTCGCCGACGGCGGCCTCCTGGTCGCCGGCAGCCAGGACGGCCCCGCGCTCGCCCGCTACCTGCCCGACGGCAGCCTCGATGCGACGTTCGGCAGCGCGGGCGTGTCGGCCATCGCCGGCCATGCCGGCGACCACATCGCCGCGGCGGTGCGCCTGCCCGACGGCGGCGTGCTCCTGGGCGGCGCCACCAGCACCGACGAGGGCCCGCGCGCGCTCGTGGCACGCTTCGATGCCGACGGTGCGCCCGCGCCCGGCTTCGGCGAGGGCGGCCGCGCGCAGCTGATCGTGGGCGCGGGCGGTGTGGCGCGGATCGTCGGCATGGACACCCTGGCCAATGGCGACGTGCTGATCACCGGGCAGGGCACGTCGGCGACAGGTCCTTACGCCGCCGACTTCGCCTGGGCCGTGGTGCCCTGAGCCGACTCGCCCCAGTGCTCGAACATGGCCACCAGGTCGAGGAACGTGCGCGGCTTGCGGGTCAGCGACTCGAAGAAGCGCGCGATGCCCGGGAACTCCTGCTCGGCCTGCTCGAGATCGCGTTCGGTGATGAAGCCGGCCATCGTCGTGTCTCCTTGATCTGACGACGCACGGCTGGCAGCCGGATCGACACGCGTCGGACGTTTCCGCACGCGACCCAGCTAACTACGCGAAATCCGAAGGCTCACCGCGGCAGCACGCGGTGCGCCTTGATGGCGTCCTCGACGCGCGAATTCACCTCTTCCCAGTCGACGTTCTGGAAGAACGCGTCGATGTACTTGGCGTGCGCCGCCCCGTAGTCGATGGCGTACGCATGCTCGTACATGTCGAGGACCAGGAGGGGGAAGCCGAAGGCGACCGCCTGCGAGTGACCGCCCGAGCCGTAGGTGCGCAGGTCGCCGGTGTGGAAGTTGAAATCGAGCACGGTCCAGCCGCTGCCGCCGCCCAGGCTCATGGCCGTGGCGCGGAAGAGCTCCTCCCAGCGGGCCAGCGAGCCGTAGGTCTTGGCCAGCAGCTTCTCGATGGTTCCCGAGGCGCCGCCCGATCCGCCCAGGTTGCCGAAGTAGTGCTCGTGCAGGATCAGCGAGTTGGTGTAGGTCAGCTCGCGCTCGCGCAGACCGGCGACCAGGAAGCCGGGCGTGTCCTTGTTGACGCTGGCCAGCTCGCCCTCGACCTTGTTGAGGTTCTTCACCGCCGCGGCGTAGTTGTTGTCGTGGTGCGAGACGATCATCTTCTCGGAGATCCCGGTCAGCTTCTTGGCCTCGAAGGGCAGCGGCTTGACCTCGTGCTGACCGGCGGCGAGGGGCGTGGGCAGGCCCGCGGCCACCGACGCCTTGCTCTTGTCGGCGGCCAGGGCGCTGCCGCCCGCCGCCGCGAGCACCGATCCTGCGGCCATGCTGGACATCAGTTCGCGTCGCGTGAAGCTCATCGAGCGCTCCTTTCGCCGTCTTCGGGCGTGCCAACTGGCCGCACTATAGCGAGTCGATGCAACGTGAGCGTCGCCTGATCAGCGTCGCCGCGTTCCTGCGGTCCCGCCCGCGCGCTAGCGCTCGTGCCCATTGCAAGTCGCGCGGCTATCAGCTATTAGCTGATAGCTCCCATGAACGCGCTGCTGCCCAGGGCGACGACCGACCGGATCCTCGACGCCGCCGAGATCCGCTTCGCCCAGCGCGGCTACGAGGCCACGTCGCTGGCCGACATCGCCGACGACGTCGCGATCCGCACGCCCAGCCTGTACAAGCACTTCGCCAGCAAGCGCGACCTCTACGTGGCGGTGCTCGAGCGTCTGCTCGATCCTTACTTCGAGCTGCTCGGCCGGCTCCTCACCGTGCCGCGCGACGCCGACGAGGCCGAGCGCAACCTGGTCGCCGTGGTCAGCCACTACATGCAGACGCCGCGCCTGGCCCAGCTGGTCCAGCACGCCGCCCTGGCCGGCGACGAGGAGCTCGAGCTCCTGGTCACCCGCTGGTACGAGCCGCTCTTCCGCCGTGCCACCGAGCTGACCGCGGTCGTGCCCTTCGTCGACGCCCGGCAGGCCTTCGCCCTGGTCATCAGCTTCCACTCGATGATGTCGGGCTACGTCACCATGGCGCCCCTGCACGCGCGTCTGACCGGCCGTGATCCGCACGGCACCGAGGCCGTGGGCGAGCAACTGGCATTCATGCGCGCGCTGGCGCGCCAGCTGTGGAGCATGCCGCAGCCTGCACCCCGGCAGCCGAAGTCGCCCCGGCCTTCCAAGCCGAAGTCGAAGAAGAGGTAATCGATGCGCAAGGTAGCAATCCGGGCCCTCGAAGGCGTTCGCCGCGGGCAGAAGCTGTGGCTGAAGCTGCGCGGGCTCACCCCCGAAGGCGTTTCCGAGCAGCGCATCGTCAGCGGCGAGGCCTGGGAAGAGTTCTGCGACACGCTCAAGGCCGCGGGCGCCTCGCTCAAGTTCCCCGGCACGCCCCAGGATCCATTCAACCAGGCCGAGGGCTACCGCTACCTGAGCCGCCTGGTGCGCGCCGGGCTGGAAGGCTTCCTCGAGGACGCCGATCCGCGCGCTCCCACCTTGAAACGGGTCGTGCACGAGACCGTCAAGATGGGCGCCGACAACCCCGACAACTACTACCAGAACGCCAGCATCAGCGGCGCGCACGAGTACCGCATCCGCGGCAACCGCGGCACCGTCCACTACCTGGCCTTCGGCACGCAAGCCGGCCACTACGGCCAGGGCGGCGGGCTGCCACCGACCGGCGCTCTCGAGGCCTCGCAGCTCGAGATCGATGCCAACGGCGACTTCGAGATCATCCTCAGCTGCGACAGGCGCCCGGGCAACTGGCTGCGCATGACGCCCGAGACCGGCCTGCTCATCGTGCGCCAGACCTTCCTGGATCGTTCGCAGGAGACGCTGGCGCGCCTGCAGGTCGAGCGCATCGACGGCCCCGGGCAACCCGGGCCGATCACGCCCCGCATGGTCGACGAGGGCCTGCGCAACGCCAGCACGCTGGTGGCGGGCGCGTCGCTCCTGTTCTCCAAGTGGGCGCGCGACTTCCAGAAGCACTCCAACCAGCTGCCGCAGTTCGATCCCGCGGTGTCGAGCGCCGCGGGCGGCGATCCCAACATCGCCTACTACCACAGCCACTGGCAGCTCGGCCGCGACGAGGCGCTGGTCATCGACGTCATGCCGCCGCGCTGCGAGCACTGGAACTTCCAGCTCAACAACTACTGGATGGAATCGCTCGACTACCGCTATTTCACCATCCACACCAACAAGCATTCGGCGGTCAAGCGCGCCGACGGCTCGGTGCGGCTGGTGGTCGCGCACCAGGATCCTGGCCTGCCCAACTGGATCCAGACCGTGGGCCACGAGTGCGGAACCATGTGCTTCCGCTGGGTCCGCGCCGACGCCCATCCGGTGCCACGTACGCGCGTCGTGAAGCACGCCGAGCTCTCCGCACTCTCCAGCTGAGCGAGGAACCACCATGTCCAGGTCGTCCGCATCGAATCTCGTCACCTCCACCAACTACAGCCATCCGGCGCGGCCGCTGCCGGTGCGCCTGTTCAACCGGCTGGGCAGGCTCGCGCGCACCTCGCTCGACTTCGAAGATCTGCTCGACAGCGCGCGCCGGCGCACCGGCCTGGACGACTTCGGCGATCCATCCTTCCGCGAGCCGCTGCGCGTGCTGCTCGACTCGATCGAGAAGGAAGCCCAGCTGCACGCGTTCGGACGCACGGTCATGCGCGGACGCATCGCGGGCATGCTGGCCAACCGGCTGCGCATCGAGGCGTTCATCCGCAAGCATCCCGAGATCGACGCCACGTCGCTGCGCCGGCCCATCGTCATCGCCGGGCTGCAGCGCACCGGCACCACCATGCTGCACCGCCTGCTCGCGGCCGATCCGCGCGCGCGCGCCCTGCTGGCCTGGGAGGCGCTCAACCCCGCGCCGCTGCCCGGCGAGGGCGAGCGCGGCGAGTGGCGCCGGCGCGCCGCGGCCCTCATGTCGGAGAAGGGCCTGCAGAAGCTGTCGCCCGAGTTCTTCGCCATCCATCCGGTCGAGGCCAACGCGCCCGAAGAAGACATCCTGCTCATCGATCACGCGTTCACCAGCCAGGCGCCCGAGGCCACGCTGCACGTGCCCAGCTACGCCGCCTGGCTGGAGACCCAGGACCTCACGCCCGCCTACCGCTTCCTCGAGCGCACGCTCAAGCTGCTCACCTGGCAGCGTGCCGGACAGCACTGGGTGCTCAAGACGCCGCACCACATGGAATACCTGGCCGAGCTGCTGGCCGTCTTCCCCGACGCGGTCATCGTGCAGACGCACCGTGATCCGCAGGCGACCATGGGCTCCTTCTGCAGCATGGTGGCGCACGGGCGCGGCATCTTCTCCGACCAGGTCGACGCGCGCGAGGTCGGCCGGCACTGGCTGCGCAAGGTGCGGCGCATGATCGATCGTTCGCTCGCGGTGCGCGACGGCGGCGCAGCGGGCTCGTTCGTGGACGTGTCCTACTACGACCTGCTCTCCGACCCGCTCGCGCAGGTGCGACGGATCTACGCCCTGGCCGGCATCGAGCTCGAGCCCGCGGCCGAGGCGGCCATGAGGGTGGTGCTCGCGCGCGACGTGCAGAATCGCCACGGCAAGCACGTCTACCGCACGCGTGACTTCGGGCTCAGCCGCGCGGCCATCGAGGAGACCTTCGCCGACTACCGCGAGCGCTTCGCCATCCGGCGCGAGAAGTCGGCCAGCCAGCAGGACGAGGCCACGCCCGCGTCGGCCGTCACCGGCGCGGGTCACCGCAGCCTGGGCGCCGCGCTGGTCACCGCGGTGGTCGACATGGTGGGCAAGAAGGACGCCGCCATCTCCGGCATCGACACCAGCGTCAGGCTCGACGGACAGACGGCGCTGGTGACGGGCGCCAACAGCGGCCTGGGCAAGGCCGTGGCCATCGACCTGGCCCGGCGCGGCGCGCGCGTCCTGCTCGCCTGCCGCAGCCGCATCCCCGAGGCGGGGGACGAGATCGCGCGCGCGAGCGGCTCGTCCGCGGTCGAGATGCTGCGCGTCGACCTGGCCGACCTCGATTCGGTCGTCGCGCTCACCGACGAGCTGGCCCGCCGCAAGCAGACCATCGATCTGCTCGTCTGCAACGCCGGCCTCATGCCCGGGCAGCCGCAGCGCACGCGCCAGGGCTACGACGTCATGTTCGGCGTGCACTACCTGGCCAACCACGTGCTGGTGCGCCGGCTGCTGGCCAGCGGCGTGATTCCCAACGACGTCTACGCGACCAACGGGCGGCGCGGCACGGCCATCCCGCGCATCGTCTTCGTCTCGTCGGAGACCCACCGCTCGTCGCAGGCGCTCGATTTCGAGCACCTGGGCAAGCCGGTCGAGTACGGCCTGGCCGATGCCATCCAGCACTACGGCTCGAGCAAGCTGGCCATGACCACGCTGGCCACCAGCCTGGCGGCCAAGCTGGTCGGCGCCAACGGTCCGTCGGTAGCGGTGCACTGCCTGTGCCCGGGACCGGTCGCCTCGGGTATCGCGCGCGACGCGCCCGCGTTCCTGCGCCCGGTCATCGGCCCGGTCATGAAGACCTTCTTCCAGAGCCCCGAGGCGGCCGCCGCGCCCGTGCTCTACCTGGCGGCCGCGCCCGAGCTGGCCGGCGACACCGGCTGGTACATGCACCTCATGCGCCGCAAGCCGCCCGCGCCCCTGGCCGCCGACGCGGGCCACCGCACGCAGCTGTGGGAGCGCGGCGAGACCCTGCTGGCCCCTTGGCTGCCCGGCGGCGGGGGGGCGACGGGGTTTCAGATCTAGGTACGCACTACGGCACCGGCTCGGTGCTCACCACCGGCGACCGGGGCAGCCAGCGGAACTTGTCGAGCAGCGTCGTGCTGTCGAGGCCGCCATCGCCGGAATCGTAGATGCCCAGGCGCAGCGTGATGGTCGTGCCCGGCTCGACCGGCGCGGTGGTGGTCAGCCAGCCGGTCGCGGCGTGATCGGTGATCTGCAGCGGCGGCGGCGGGACCTCCTGGAAGCCGGTGCCGACCAGCTCGCTGTTGCCCAGCGCGCAGCTGAAGTTCTTGCCGCCGACGATGCAGGGCGGACCGCCGGGGCAGGCGCAGACGGCCACGAAGGCGCTGTTCACGCTGATCGCGTTGCCCATGGGATCGAACGAGATGTTGCCGTCGGATTGCCCGGGCGGGAACGGCGACAGCAGCGACACGAAGAAGTCGTTGAAGTGCGAGCACACGTACGACGGCCACTCGAAGGTGTAGAAGTCGAAATCGAAGGCCAGACCCCTGGCCCAGTCGGGCACCTCGAGCGTGAGCTCGAGCGCGATGGCGTCATGGGCGGTGCCGGTGACCACGCCCGGGCAGGCGGGCGACTCGCGAGGGAAGCCGATGGGATGGCGGCTGGTGTGGCCCTTGTCGAAGCCCACCGGGCTGTGGAAATCGGGATCGCCGGGCTGGCGGGCGCTGCCGCTCGAGATGGCCACCAGCTTGACGCCTTCGTGGGGAGTGATGTGGGCGCCGAAGGCGGGCAGGATGCCGTGACCGAGCTGGAACAGCTCCGGGCGGAACCCTGGAGCGGTGGACGGATCCGACCCGTCAGGCAGGACCCAGCGCGCCGACACCAGCCCATCGCACAGGCCGAGCGCCCTGGCGGCGTCGAGCGGGTCGCTGGAGTCGATGGCGAGCGACTCGTCGCAGCTCGCGCACGCGCCCGCGACGCATGCGCCGCCGCACGAGCTCTCGCACGATCCACAGCTGCCCGGCGCGGTGAGGTCGCTCTCGCAACCGTTGGCCGGATTTGCGTCGCAGTCGGCCCACCCGGGCGCGCAGGCGATTCCGCAGCGCCCCAGCGTGCACGTCGGGTAGGCGTGGGCACCGACGGCACAGGCACGCCCGCACTCGCCACAGCTCGCGGGCGCGGTGATATCGACCTCGCAGATGCCGTCGTCGTCGCAGTCGGCCAGCCCGGCCGGGCAGCGCGCGGGGGCGGGGTTGCCGGGCGCGGACGTCTGGCACGCCGCGGCACCCAGGAACGCGACGAATGCGCAGCGAGCAGCGGTGATGTTCATGGTCTTCATCGGGTTCACGGGGTGAGCGTCAGGGTGAGGGTGAAGGGACCCGCCGCGCTCTTGGCGGTGCCATCGACGAAGACGGCCAGGGGCACGCCCGCGCTGACGGGGCGGCTGAGCGTCGCGCTGTTGCCGGCGGGTGCGCAGGCGATCTCGGTGCTGGCGTCGGCGCAGGTCGAGCGCAGGTAGAGGCCCTGATCGGTGAACGCCGAGGCGAGCTCGATCTCGAGCGTGCCGCTGGTCGCCGGCGTGAACGAGAAGACGCGCTCGTGGCCGCCGGCGCCCACGCAGGAGCCCTGGAACCCGAGCGTGCCGTTGTCGGTGGTGCTGCTGTACGTGCCCGGAGCCAGGAGCTCCGCGGCGGCGCAGAGCGGCGCGGGCTCGACCTGGCAGGTCGCGTCGCAGCCATCCCCGGCGACGGTGTTGCCGTCGTCGCAGGTCTCGCCCGGGTTGACCGAGCCGTCGCCGCACGCGTGGGTGCAGCCGGAGAGCTCGAGGTGTGCGCAGCCCGCCTCGCAGCCCAGCGTACCGCCCGAGAACTGGCCCATCGACGCGGTGACACAGTTCATGCCCGCGGGCACGAGCTCGCCGTCGCAGTACTCGTTGTCGTCGAGGACGTGGTTGCCGCACGTGCACAGGTACAGGTGCGCGCAGTCGCTGTCCGTGCAGTCGATCATTCCGTCCTGGTCGTCGTCGACGCTGTTGTTGCAGATCTCTGGCTGCGTGTGGGTGCAGGCGGAGGCGTCGAGCTGGCAGTCGAGGCACGCGAGCGTGCCGGCCACGAAGCCTTGCGTGATGCAGGTCCGGCCGCCCAGCCGGGTGCCGTCGCAGATCTCGCCCGGACCGAGCATCCCGTCGCCGCACCGGCCGCCCGCGCCGCAGGCGGTCTCGCCGCCGCAGTCAGGGTCGGCGCAGTCGTACTTGCCGTCGTAGTCGTCGTCGATGTTGTTGCCGCAGACCTCGTGGGCGCAGCCGGGCAGGAGCGCGCAGTCGCTGTCGTTGCAGTCGACCGCGCCGTTGCCGTCGTCGTCGATGCCGTTCTTGCAGTCCTCGATCTGGGCCAGGCGCCCGGGGGCGTTGCAGGCCAGGGCAGGCGTGGCGATGGCGCCGACGCCGACGACGAGCCAGACCAGTCTCATGGTGATCTCCTTCTTGGGCACAAGGAGGAGAGTCGGCGGCGCGCCCGGAGTCGCGTGGCGCGCCGAAACGGATCGAACAACCCAATGAGCACGGGGGCTTGCAGTGGCGCGGCCCGCCCCCCCCCTCCCGGCCCGGCGGCCGAACGCTACAGCGGCGCGCACTCCTGGGGGCACGACGCCGGGCTCTCGTCCTCGTCACACATGCCATCGCCACAGACGGGGATGCAGCGACCGTTCGCGCCGGTCGCGCAGCAGTCGCCGGGGCAGCTGGCGTGGTCCTCGCCCACCTCGCAGAAGAGGTCGCCGCAGACGGCGGCGCACAGACCGTCCGGGCCGATCTCGCAGCAGTCGCCGGGGCAGCTGGCGTGGCTCTCGCCCACCTCGCACATCTGGTTGCCGCAGATGCCCGCGCACAGGCCGTCCGGGCCGATCGCGCAGCAATCGCTGGGACAGCTGGCGTGGTCCTCGCCGACCTCGCACATCTGGTTGCCGCACGTCTTCGCCCGCGGTGGATCCTGGGCCGGCGGTCGCACCGGTGATCGCGCGGGCAAGCGCGGCGGCGGCGTGCAGCTGAATGGATCGGCGCAGGTCCAGCAGCCGGCGCGCACCGCGAGCACCAGCCGGCCGTCGCAGCGCGGTGGATCGAGCTGGCAGGTGCGCGGCGAGCCGTCGTCGCAGACGCGGGGCAGACCGAGCGCCGCGCACGTGCTCGCGTCGGCGCAGGCCCAGCAGCCGGCCCGCGCGGCGACCACCGTGGTGGGTGGGCAGACGGGCGGATCGGCGTCGCAGCGCAGCTCGGAGGCGTCGTCGCACGTCGCGGGCGCGCCAACCGGCGCGCGCGC
>OBEQ010239591.1_pt1 | contig 26876 bp, 19 predicted proteins | sample 1670901 | NCBI WGS metagenome assembly OBEQ01 (sample SAMEA104232315, study PRJEB22302) | groundwater metagenome | biome: forest; feature: aquifer; material: groundwater | place: USA | collected 2011-08-07 | depth 5.4 m | reverse complement strand
CGGCGCCCAGGGCCGCGACGTGAGCCGGCATCGCCCGGTTGATCTCGTCGGCGAGCGCGATGAAGCGCGCCTCGTAGCCGTTGAGCCGCATCTTCCACGAGAGGTAGAGCGGGTCGACGGGGATGCAGTGTCCCCCGATTCCGGGGCCCGGGTAGAACGGCATGAAGCCGAAGGGCTTCGTGGCCGCGGCGTCGATGACCTCCTTGCTGCTGACGCCGAGGCGCCGGCACATGAGCGCGAACTCGTTGGCGAGCGCGATGTTGACGTTCCGGAAGACGTTCTCGTAGAGCTTCGCCAGCTCGGCCACCCTGGTCGTCGACACGGGATGGACCCGGGGAACGACCTCGCGGTAGAGGAGCGCCGCCAGGCGCGTACACTCGGCGGTGACGCCGCCGACGACCTTCGGGATGTCCCCGACCTTGAACGTCGGGTTCCCCGGGTCGATCCGCTCGGGAGAGAAGGCGAGGAAGAAGTCCTCGCCCACGCGCGCGCCGCGGCTCTCGAAGAGCGGCAGGAGCACCTCCTCGGTCGTCCCCGGATACGTCGTGCTCTCCAGGATCGCGAGCTGCCCCGGCCGGAAGCGCGCGGCCGCCTGCTCGGCGGCGGCCACCACGTAGGAGATGTCCGGGTCCTTCGACTTCCGCAGCGGAGTCGGGACACAGATGATCACGACGTCGCTCCGCTCGAGCACAGAGAAGTCCGACGTCGCGCGGTACCGGCCGTCGCCGAGGACGGCGAGCAGGTCCTCGCGCTGCACGTCGGGGCTGTGCGGCTGTCCGAGGTTCAGCGCGGCGACCCGGTCGGGATCGGTGTCGACCCCGACGACCGGGAAGCCCGCGCGCGCGAACTCGACGGCGAGCGGAAGTCCCACGTACCCCTGCCCGATGATGCTGACCCGCGCGGCGTGCGCCGGGATGCGCCGGCCCAGGGCCGTGGCGTACTCCGAGGACGCGGCGGGCGAACGGTCAGGCATTGCGCGATCGCTCCGGCAGCGGCCCCAGGTCGACGAGCGCGCGCGCCACCTTCGACGAGTCGTGGCGGATCCTCGGGTCGCGGGCGAGAAGGTCTCGAGCGACGACCCGGCAGCCCATCGCCTCCACCCCTTCCACCGCGGTTGGTACGGGCACGGCCCCGTCGGCGGCGTGGCGCTCGGCGAACTCTTTGGCAATCGCCGCGGTGTTGAGCAGGACGTCGTGGATTTGGACCTGCGTGGCGTGGGCGCGGATCGCCTCGACGTGGTCGGCGACCGTGTAGCCGTCGGTCTCCCCCGGCTCGGACATCAGGTTCGCGACCAGGACGACGCGGGCCTGCGAGCCCGCGATGCCCTCCGCGATTTCCTTGATCAGAAGGATCGGGATCAGGCTGGTATAGAGGCTCCCCGGGCCGATGACGACGATGTCGGCGGCCTCGAGCGCGCCGAGCGCCTGCGGAAGGGCCATGGCGTCGGGTGGCTCCAGGTGCATCCGGTGGATGCGCCGGCGCGCGAGCGGGATCCGGGACTCGCCTTCCACGGAGGGGCCGTCTTTGAACTCCGCGCGAACGGTGACGGCGGCCAGCGTCGACGGGAACACCTGCCCACGAATCGTCAGGATCCTCCCGCCCTGCTCGACGGCCTCGTCGAAGCCTTTGCGGAGCTGGCTCAGGGCGGTCAGGATGAGGTTTCCCAGGCACTGTCCGGCCGTCTCTCCATTCCCGGTGAAGCGGAAGTCGAAGAGACGAGCGATCAGCGGGTCGCCGTCCGACAGCGCCAGGAGGCAGTCCCGGATGTCGCCGGGAGCGACGATGTCGTACTCGCGACGGAGGCGACCCGAGCTTCCACCGTCGTCGGCGACGGTCACGATCGCGGTCAGCCGGTGCGGGTCGGGAGTCTGTGCCCATTCGGCGCCGCCGGGGAAGAGCAGCTCCTTGAGCCCCCGCAGCACGATGGGCAACCCGGTCCCGCCGCCCAGGGCGACCACGCGCAAGTCCGTCCGAGCGGCAGACGGGGGGGCGTCGGTCAGGAGCCAGGCGTCGGGCTCGACGCGCCAGCGGTAAAGACCCTGGGCGCGGTCAAACTGCCTCGAATGCCCTCGTTCCATCGTTTTCACCTAGAACAGCGTTTGCGGCACGACCACCACGTCACCCGGTTCCAGGGAGGGATCCGGGTTCGCCCGCGGGTTCCGCTGGATCGCGTTGGCGTTCACCTTGATCCGGCTCTTCTGTCGGGTGCCGGAGGTGCCGTTCGACCGGTCCTCCCGGATGACTGTGATGCGCCCCGGCGCGGCGAACTTCGTGAAGCCCCCGGCGACCGAAACGAGCTGCATCAGGGTCAGGGCGTCGGCCCGCGGATAGAAGCCGGGCTTCGCCACTTCCCCCATGATGAAGACGGAGTTCTGCATCTCGCCGCCGTCCGGGACGACGATCGTGTCTTCATTCCGGATCATCACGTTCTGGGACAGGTCCCCCTTCTGGATGAGCCGCCGCAGATCGATGGGGATCCGGTCCTTTCCCCGGATCACGAACGCGCCGGCAAGATCCGCCGCCGGCTCCACGAGCCCTCCGGCCAGGAAGATCGCGTTGAGGACCGGGATGTCGTGGCGGGTGGTGTACATGCCCGGCTTCTGGACCTTGCCGAGCACGTAGATCCGCCGCTCGAGGACCTCCTGCGGATTGGCGCCCGCCGTCATTTCGGGCACGACGATGGTGTCGTCGCGGTGCAGCGGCACGTTCTGCGAGAGGTCGGCGTCTTGGACGAGCCGCCGCAGATCGACGAAGATCCGCTGCTCGCCGCGCACGACGTAGGAGGACGAGAGGTCGGCCCCATCCACGGGCCCCCCGGCCAGCGTGAGCGCCTGGAGCAGCGACGTTCCCGCCTTGATCGGGTAGACGCCCGGCTTGGCCACCCGCCCGACGAAGTAGACCCTGAGGCTCCGGACCTCCTTGACGATCACCGACACCGTCGGGTTCTTCACCGACTTGGCGAGCTTCTGGGTCAGGAGCGCGCTGAATTCCGACACCGTCAGGCCACTGGCGTGGACCTCCCCGGCGAGGGGAAAGGAAATCTTGCCATCGGGCCGGACGGGCAGCACCTGGTCCAGGTCCTTGTTGTCCAGCACCTGGATCTGGAGGACGTCGTCGGCCCCGATGACGTACTCCTCCTCCTGGCCCCACGCCGCGGGGGGGGGCAGCGGTGCGACGACCGCTGTCGCCGTGAGGAGGAACACGGGAAGCGCGACTCGTCGGCGCCAGCCTGCGCGAGGGCTCACCTTAGCTCTCCTTTCCGTTCCGCTTCGCCAGCCGCGCGAACCACGACGTCGAGCGCCGCTGGGGAGCCAGGCCGTAGTAGCTCCCGTAGGTCGCGTAGTAGCTGCGCGTCTGACGGGGCGAGAGCCGGTTCACGACGGCCCCGAGCATGACGGCTCCGGTCTTCTCGAGCCGATCCGTGACTCGCAGGAGGTCACGCTGCTGGGTCTGGCCCGCCCGGACCACCAGGATGACCCCGTCGACCATCGACGCGAGGATGACGTTGTCGGGCACGGCGAGGACGGGCGCCGAGTCGAACAGGACGAGATCGGCCGAATCGCCCACGAAGTCGAGGAAGCGCCTTATCCGCTCCCCGCTCAAGAGGGCACCGGGATTCGTCCCCTTCACGCTGCCCGCGGGCAGGAAGAGGACGTTCTCCTGGATGGTCCGCATTACGTCCTCTCCGGAGACGCGGCCGGCCAGGAGGTCGGCCAGCCCTGCCCGGGCGGGGCACCGGAGGGGGCGGTGCAGGGTCGGCCGGCGGAGATCGGAGTCGACCACGACGACACGCCGCCCCAGCTCGCTGAAGACCGAGGCGAGGTTGAGCAGCACCGTCGACTTGCCTTCCCCCGGCCCCGCGCTGGCCACCATGACGGTGTGGAGGCTCCGGCGCTGGGTCAGCGATTCCAGCGAAGTCCGGATGCCCCGACAGGCCTCCACCAGGAGCGGGTCGGCGTTGGCGGCGCCGATGGAGCCCAGCCGGCTCGCCTCGCGGGAGTCCGGCGCGTGGCCCGTCTCCACGTTCGGCAGCCAGCCCAGGACGGGAAGGTCGCTCACTTCCGCGACGTCGTCTACGGTTTCCACCGGCTGGTTCGAGTGCTCGACGAGGACAGCCAGCCCCAGCCCGAGGCCGAGCCCGAGGGCCAACCCCATGAGGATCTTCTTGATTACCGGCGAGTTGCTGGGAGCCATCGGGAGTGTCGCGAAATCGATCACGCGCATGCCGCGGACCTCGCCCTGTTCCTGGATCCGGGCGGCGCTGAGCTTCTCGGCGAGGAGGTTGTGGAGGTTTCGCTGGGTCTCGACCGCGCGGACGAGCTTCGAGCTCTCCATCTCCTCGGCGCTCAGGTTGGACAGGGTCCGGGAGAAGGTCTCGACCCGCTGCTTCAGGACCTGCTCCTTGGCCTCGAGCGCGGCGATCTCCGCCTCGAGCTCCGCGATCTGCTTGGCCACTCCTCCGCCCCGCCCTATGGCCGCTGGAGCCGCCTGACCGGCGGCGGGCCCGGTCCCGGGCGGGCCCTTCAGCATCGCGTCGATGTTGGCCTGCACGTCCTTGATCTCGGACTGGGTGGCGACGACCAGCGGGTGCTGGTCGGTGTACTTCTCCTGGAGGGCCGCGAGCTTGTCCTGGAGCTGGGTGAGACGCTCGCGGAGGGGCTGGAGGTGCCCCGCCGCGGAGGCGAGCTTGCCCGTCGCGTCCCGCCCGCCCTTCAGGAAGTTCAGCTGGGCCTTCGCGATCTCCTTGCTTGCCTGGACGTCGGCGAGCGAGTTCTCCATCTGCGCGAGCTTCCTCGCCTCCAGCTCGCTGCGTTCGTTGAGCCTGATCGTTCCGCGCCCCTGCTGGAACTTGCCCAGCCCTTCCTCGGACTCCTGCAGCGCCGTCTTGGTCTGCTTGAGCAAGTTCTCGATGAACTCGCGGGTCGCCCGCGCCTCGGCCTGGGCGTTCGACCGCGTGCGATCCTGGAGGACCTTCACGTAGGTGTTCGCCAGGTCCATCGCGGCCCGCGGCTGATAGGCGACGGTGCGGATCTCCACCTCGCCCGAGGCCAGCGGAATGAAGCGCGTCCGGGCGGCCTGCAGATCGGCGAGGGCGCGCTGCCGGGGGGTGTACACGACCACCTCGCGGCCCAGGAGACGGAGGATCGCGTTCTGGACGTCGAGGACGTAGTCCCGGTGCATCGCCCGCTGCAGCAGCTCGTCCATGCCATCGGGCGGCATGTTCTGCAGCACGGCTTCTGCGAGGGACCGGCTGCGGAGGATCGCGAGCTGGAAGGGCATGTCACTCTGCGGCATCCAGTCGCGCACCAGCGCAGCCGCTCCCCCTTTGTTCGTCGTATCCTCGATGAAGATCGAGGCCTTGGCCTCGTAGGTCTTCGGGACCAGCGCCGTGGCCCACACGACGGCGGGCAGCGCCACGACGACGAAGACGCCGAGGATCAGGCGCCAGCGGGTTACCGCCGCTCGCCGCACGAGGCGGACGTAATCTGTCCGGTGGGCTCTCGGCTTTTCGTCCATGCTCAGCGGGATCCGCGGGCGAAGATGACGACCTGGAGCGTCTGGAGCAGGATCAGGAGGTCTAGGAATATCGACAGGTTCTTGATGTAGTAGAAGTCGTACTGGAGCTTCTCGAGCGCGTCCTCGACGCTAGCGCCGTAGTGGTACTTGACCTGCGCCCAGCCGGTGATGCCGGGCTTGACGGCCAGGCGGTGGATGTAGAAAGGGATCTTTTCCTGCAGCTGGCTGACGAAGGCCGGGCGCTCGGGCCGGGGCCCGATGAGGCTCATCTGACCCCGGACTACGTTGATGAGTTGGGGAAGCTCGTCGAGGCGGCTGTGTCGCAGGAACCGTCCCACCCGGGTCACCCGCGGATCGCGCTCCCCCGCCCAGATCGGGCCGCTCCGTTCCTCGGCGTCCGGCCGCATCGAGCGGAACTTGACCAGCCAGAACGGCTGGCCACCCTCGCCCAGCCGCTCCTGCCGGTAGAAGACCGGGCCGCGCGAGTCGAGCTTGATCAGGAGGGCGATCAGCGGGAGCAGCGGCAGCGCCACGGTGAGCCCCGCGATCCCGAGCCCGAGGTCGATCGCGCGCTTCACGGCCAGCGTGGCGCCCCGCCGCCGGAACCCGTCGGAGAAGATCAGCCAGCTCGGGCGCAGGTCGGTAAGGAGGATCTTGCCCGTCAGCTTCTCGTAGAAGTCCGGCCAGTCCTCGACGTCGATCCCCTTGAGCTTGCAGTCGAGGATGGCGGGCACCGGCAGGGACTGGCGGCGCTCGGTGACGGCCACGACGAGGATGTCGGGTCGCGTGGTGCGGGAGATCGTCCCGAGATCGCCCATCGTCCCCAGGATCCTCACGCCATTGAGCTGGTTCTCGGCCAGGTCCGGCCGCCCGTCGACGCAGCCCACCACCTCATACTGCGGGTGGGAGCCGTTGACGGCATCGGCGATGATCTGGGCGGGCCGGCCCGAGCCGAGGAGAAGGAGGCGCCGTCGGTTCCGGGCGCTCTGCAGGAGATGCTCGTAGGCCAGCCGGATGCAGAAGACCGCGATGAACGAGAGGACGAAGGAAAACGCGAACGCCCCCCGCCCGAGACGGAGCGCGGGCGTCGAGTAGCCGAGAGCCGCCATCAGCAAGTAGATGCCAGCGAACGCGAGGAACAGTCGGAGGAAGAGCTCGCGCCGCCCGTACACCCGGCGCAGGTCGTAGAGCTGGCAGAAATGGAGCAGGATCAGGGCGAGAACGGTGAGGACCAGCGCCTTCGGGAGGATCGGGCCGGGACCGGGATCGAAGGGCTCCAGCCCAAGGCGATCCAGCTGGAGCCCGGCGAACGCGGAGGCGAAGACGATCCACGCCTCCATGCCCAGCAGGGCGAGCAGGTGGTACGAGACGTAGTGGCGAAAGATGCGCGGCATAGAGCCGCGCGATATGTGCGACGTTCGTGCCCGATTTCTGTCCGCGCGATATCGTGGAAACCCTCGAAAACGAAGACGCCGCGGCGTGCCTCGGGGAGAGGCACCATGAAAACCTTTCGTCATCCCGCCGCCCGCGCCGGCGCGGGGCGATGATTCCCTTGGTGCGACCGGCACTCAGCCGCCCCCGCAAGATTTGCGCGGATTCGCCGGGTTTTTCATACGCTGGGCGACTTCGCCTCTCGCGGCGGACGGATGCGCGAGTGGCACCTGACGGGAATGCGCGAACTGTCCTTGACGGCCCGGAACAGAGCAGCGTAGTCTTCGGCATTCATGCCGGGACGAGGAATCCGTGCGCGGGCGACGCTCATCGCTGCCGCACTGCTGACAACGGTGACGATCGCGCGATCCGTGCCCGCGGGGGCCGCCGAGCCGGAGCTCCCCCGCGCCACCGTGGACACCACGCACGTGCCGCCCACCGGCCGGACGATTCAGGTGGCCCCTGGCGGCAACCTCCAGGGCGCCCTCAACGCGGCGCAACCGGGCGACGTCATCTCGCTGGCGGCGGGGGCCCAGTTCATGGGGCCGTTCACGCTGCCCAAGAACCCCGGAGACCGGTGGATCATCATCCGGTCATCGACGCCGGATTCCCGTCTCCCTCCTCCCGGCACCCGCGTCACGCTCGCCCATGCGCCGTTGATGCCGGCGATCGTCGGCCGCGCCGGATCCGCCGCCATCCAGACGGCGCCGGGCGCGCACCACTTCCGTTTCATCGGCATCGAGGTCAGGCCGGCGGCGGGCGCGTTCGTTTACGATCTCATTCAGCTCGGCGCCAACGAGCGCAGCGAGAATGAGCTCCCGCACCACATCATCTTCGACCGCTGCTACATCCATGGCGACCCCAGCCGCGGAGGGAGGCGCGGGTTCGTTCTGAACTCGAAGTCCACCGCGGTCATCGACTCGCACGTCTCGGACTTCAAGGAGGCCGGCGCCGACTCGCAGGCGATCGCCGGGTGGAACGGGCCGGGCCCGTTCACGATCGTCAACAACTACCTCGAAGGCGCGGGCGAGAACCTGATGTTCGGCGGCGCTGACCCGCGGGTCCCCAACCTCGTTCCCGCCGACATCGAGATCCGCGGCAACCATTTCTCCAAGCCGCTGTCGTGGCGGGTCGGATATCCCGGCTACGCGGGCACCGCGTGGACGATCAAGAACCTCCTGGAGCTGAAGAACGCCCGCCGGGTCCTCATCACCGGGAACCTGTTCGAGCACAGTTGGGAGCACGCGCAGACGGGCTGGGCCATCCTCTTCACCGTGCGGAACCAGGAGGGCGGCGCGCCGTGGTCGGACGTCTCCGACGTGACGTTCGCGCGGAACATCGTGCGTCGCGCGGGCTCGGGCGTCCAGATGCACGGCACCGACGACAACTTCAGAAGCCAGCAGACCAAGCGGATCCTGATCCGCGACAACCTCTTCGACGACATCAACAGCGCGGCGTGGGGCGGCAGCGGGCGGCTCTTCCAGGTCGCGGGCGGGGTGGTCGACGTCACCATCGACCACAACACCGCCTTTCACAGCGGGAACGTCATCACCTCGGCGATCCCGACGGCGCCCAACACCGGGTTCGTCTACCGCAACAACATCACCGCCCACAACGCCTACGGGGTCATCGGCGACAACAAGAGCTCTGGCAACACCACGCTCGCCACCTACTTCCCCGGCGCGGTCTTCACCCGGAACGTGCTGGCTGGCCTCTGGCCCTCCCCTGGAGGAACCACGATCTCCCAGTATTCCAACCATCAGGGAAATTTCTTCCCGGCGGCGCTGGAGGCCGTGGGCTTCGCGGACTTCAAGGGCGGCGACTACCGCTTGCGCGCGACCAGCCCGTACCGCAAGGCCGGGACCGACGGCCAGGATCTCGGCGCCGACATCGAGGCGCTCCGCGCCTCCGGGCTGTTGCCGGGCGGGCCCGGCCGGCCGCTTCCGGAGTCAGAACGCCGCCGCCCGCCCGCGAGACGGTAGAGAACGGACGCCGCGAGCGAGCTCTCCCGCGAGCCGGGCGGCCGTCACGGCGCGCTCGCACACCCCGGGCGCTCGAGCGGGCGCATCATCGCTGGCCGGGTCCACGGGAGGTTGGCTCGAACGAGAGCTGGCGGTCGCCGGCGCTTGTCAGCGTGAAGATGCTGTCGGGAGCGATCGTCACGGAGAACTCGCCGTCCGACACCGCCACATCGGCGCCACGCTCGAAATTCCGCGTCCCGGTGGTCTGATACAGTTCCAGCCTGCCGATGGGCGGGAGGTTCGTGAGACTGCCCCTGACGGTCACCGCGCTCGGGGCCGCGTTCCGCCCGACGATCGTCGTCCGGCCGGACCCGGCGTGATGGAAGGCCTGCGCCTGCAGGCCGGGACCCGACGCGGTCGCGCCGATCCGGATCGAGCCCGGCGACACGAACCTGAACACCTGCAGGGCGGCGTAAAACCGCTTCTTCGGTGCATAGGTCCCCGAGGTCGGATCGTGCGAGAGCAGCCCCCAGTACCCGACGGAGCCGTGATGCTCGTAAAAGCTGTCGTAGGCGTCGTAGACCAGCGCCGCCGCGGCGCCGTCCCGGAGGTGGTTGAAGAGGTTCTCCACCGTCCCCTTCGCGAAGCCCCACTCGTCACCGCTCGACGTCCCGGTATCGCATCCCGGGCACTGCGATGCCCACTCGGTCATCCAGAAGTTGCGCGAAGGATATCGAGAGCGACGGATCACCCCGGCCGCGTTCCCCGAATCGCCGTGGTAGTTGTGCAGACCGAAATGGTCGATTTGGGCCATGACCGCGGGGTTCTTCAGCATGGCCGGGATGTAGTTGGAGACCGCGCTCGTCACGTAGGCGGTGTCGGGGCCGAGGACCCGGATGCTTCCCAGGCCCAGCGCGTGCAGCCGGGTGACGAGCTTGTCGAGGATGCGGACATACTCCGTCGAGTCCACCGCCGGGCCTTCGGGCGCGCCGAGGTCCGTCTCGTTCAACGGGCTGATGATGTCGATGCGCAGCCCCTTGGTGTTCCGCGCGTAGTAGAGGAACGAGGTCACCATCTCGACGAACTCGTCCTCGTTCGCGATGGTGTCTCCACCCATCCAGGCGGGCACGACGCCCATCACATTGACCATGATCACCGGGACGGCCTTCCGCTTCAGATAATCGAGGACGCCCCAGACGTTCTGGAACTTCGCGCTCGAATAGAGCGCGTTGTAGTACGCCCAGTCGAAGACATTCGGATCGCTGTTGTCGTTCCTGGTCTCCCAGTTCTCCGTCGACTCGACGATGACGCGCCAGACGGTGGCGTTCAGCTGATCGGCGAGCAGGTCGAGCGCGGACGTCAGCCGGCCACCGTTCCAGCTCGCCGGGTTGGCGTTCACGCCGAAGCCGTCGATCGTCTGGAAGCGCCGGGCGCCATCGACCGTGAGCGCGTGACCGTCCTGCCGAGCCGCGGCGGTCGCTGCTCGACTCGCGGCGAAGACCACAGTCTCGACACTTCGAGGACCGTGAGGACTGCCGGGGCCGGCCGCGGGAATCCGGATCGAGGCTATGGTCGGGGCGATGACAAGAGCCGGCACGCCTCGGCCGATCCCGATGGCCACGGCGATCGCGATCACGCAGGCGCTCAAGAATCTCCGCGTCTCACACCCCTCGCCGCGGGGGGTGTGAGACGGAGTCCGGGGACCCTCCGGGGTCCGAGAACGGGCCCCGGAGGGTTGAAACGACCGACCGACTAGCTCAGGGAGCGGGAACGCAGGCGTTCTCCGGCTCGAGGTCGGACGCATCGACGAAGATGTGTGCCGCCTCGAAGAATACCGTCTTCCCGCTGTGCGAAGTCGCCATCCGGAGCTCGACGGTGTGCGCAGACCCGCCCCCGAGATCATCCGGCACGACGGCCGCGCACCAAGTGTAGTAGACGCTGTTGTCGTGGCAGTCGCCCGCGCCGCCGCCACCATCGTTACAGTTGGACGCGCCGCCGTCGGCAGCCGGCAGCTTGTTCACGGCGATCCAACCGCCCGGGGCCCCCGCGGCACCGCCGAACCCGGGATTGCAGTCGACGCCGTCGACTCGGCAATTTATCCAGAGCGCGGAGCCGTCGTGGGTATCCGCGACTGCCGAGACCGTGACGTACAGGACGTTCTGGTCGGGCGCCTGGGTAAAGACCGTCTTGGAGTAGACGAGGGTCCCGTCGTCACCGGCGACCGACCCTGTACTGTTCGGGAAGACTCCGGTAGTCGTGGCACTCTCGGTACCGTCGAAGTTCTTGAAGTCTGCCGCCATGCGGGTGAGGTTGTGTCCTTGCACCTCGTATGGCGGCCAGATCCCCACGGTCAGGAGCCCCACTACCATTGTCAGCACGACGCGCGTCATAACTGACTTCATGAGACCTCTCCTTCTGTCTAGAGGGAACACCCGTGAAGGGCCGTCTCTCCGGCGTGTCCTGGAGCGACGCTTGGGGGGCCGCGAGACGCGTGCGCGCCGGTCGAGCGCTTCGCTCGCACCCTACTCACCCGGTCGCCCGGGCGGCTGCGCGCGGAGCGCCTTCGCCCGGTGGGCCATCTTGTTCACGTCACGGAGGATCTCCTGGGCCTTCTTCCGCACGTACGGAACCGGGTCGTTCAAGGCGCGGGTCGCGATCGGCTCGACGACGTCGGGATGCCTCCCGAGGGCCTCCAAGGCGAGGAACCGGATCTGGGGCGACGAATCATCGACCGCCAGGCGAACGAGGGTCTCGGCGGGGAGCTTCACGTGCGCTTGCAGCGCCTTGTAGAGCACGCGGACCCCAACACGCCGATTCGTGTCCTCCAGGGCCTGGAGCACCAGCTCCACGGCCTGGTCGCGCTTTCGCTCGATCAGAGCCTCGAAGGCGCGAGCCCGCGTTTCCGGGTCCGGATCCGTCAGCGTCCCCTCGAGCTCGGCCGTGCTGGCCCAGGCCTCCGGCGGCGTCGGAACGATGCCTCGTGTCCGACCCCGAGGGTAGACCCAGACGGTGCGCAGCGACGCGGGCTTCTCCCGTTCCGCGCCGTAGAAGAAAAAGGCATCATGGTCCTTCAGAACCTGCCGGAGCCCCTCTTGGAGGGGAAGGGCGTCAAAGTGGAAAGAGACGCGCTCTCGTCCCGCGCCGCGCTCGGCATTCACCGCGACCCGACATCGCTGCGAGATCTCGTCCAGGAGCACGTGCAGCAACACGTTCTCGGCGTGGACGCTCAGCCGTTCGTTCTCGAAGACCACAATCGGGGTTCCCGCTTCGCGCGCCCCGGCGGGCCCCGCGCGCGACACCGGCGCCGTGAGAACGAGACCGACCAGGCCCAGCACCGTGATCGGCAGTGCCGCAGACCCTCGCAACCTCGGGACGTGAAGGCCGGCGAAGCAGTGCTTCAGTTCGGTCCCCTCACGAACTCGTGCGGCGGTTTAATGCGTAACCTTTAGGCTGCGGAGAGACTACTGCCGGGGATACCAATAGGCAGGTTTTGTGCCACTTTTTCTATCGGGGCGGGCGGGCGGGAACTTGTTGAAATCCCGCGCGAGAGCTCGACAGGGTGAGTCGCTCGCCGCGAAAGGCTTTCATGGTTATTGCGGCCGAAGTGTTCATCCTTCGCCTCCATTGGTGGGCTGTTAGGGTTCGCCACGCAAGACATTCATAGATATGCAACTTCTGGATATGCCACGCCTGGGATATGCGCCGTTTCGACCGAGACGAACAACGCCACCTCTTTACTCGATACGAATGTCTCGTTCGGGCGTCTTGGCCGCGGGATCTCTGTCTGTTCGCGCTAGTGGACGCGCGGGGCGTGCACATGCGGCCGCATCGGCGGACGCGGCGGAGATGGGCGCGGCGGGACGCCGCCGGGCATCTCGGGCCGCGGGACGGCCGGAGACGTCGCAATCTCGGACGATGGCTGCAGCGGCTGGACGGTGACGGTCGGCGGTGGGCCGGTCGGCGACGATCCGGCTTCTCCTACGGACATCGCCGGCCCGGCAGCGCCTTCCGGCGCCGCCACCGGAGCCCGCGGCTTCGAGGGGTCGCGCAAGCGGACGTCGATCAGCCCGTCGCCGCGCCTCAACACCACGTGGTCCGTGCTGATGCTCTCCAGAGTCCCGCGCGCGACGGCGTCACCGACCCGATACGCGAACACCCGTTTCGTCGCCGGGTCTTCGAGAAACGCGATCGCGGCGGCGTCATCGCGCAGGACGACGCCGTGCAGGAGGGGTTTGGGACCCACCGCCAGCGGGGCGGAGACGGCGCTTCGCTCGGTGCGGGTCGGACTGAAGACGCTCCTGGCCGCGATCGAGTCGTAGCTCGTCGACGGCTCACGGGTCGGCGCCAGCGATCCGCCGACCCCGGGCGCGCGTGTCGCGGGAGCCCGCGCGCCCGATTCGCCTGCTGGCGCGGCTTCCCCCAAGGTCCGGGGGGCGACGTTACGCCCGGGAGCCAGCATCACACCGACTCGTTGGTCTGCCGCTCGGACAGAATCCGCTGCGAGACCGGGTCTGGTGCTTCCGATTTCTTGTGAGCCACCGAGGATCGCGAGCGCACCCCTGATCGCGGTCGCTCCGCGTGTCCAAGGAGCGGCCGACTGCGGCTCCGCGACGTGTATCCGGGCGTCCGGCTGAGCGGTCGGCTCGCCCTCGAACGCCAACTCGTATCCGAGCTGCACGAGGAGCAAGCCCGACACTAGAGCCAGGAGAACATTGACTGCCAGAATGGGCCTTGACCGCTTGCTCGCGTTCACCACGCCTGCCTCACGCGTCGGGAGTCCGACGCTTCGGGCGCCTCCGGGTCCGCTAGATCAACGCAGCTTCCCTAATACAACAGGCCGTCCGACGGGTCAACGGTATCTCGCGTGCGAACGCGGCGACTGCCCGGAGCGTCGCGCCGGCACGATCGAGCACCTGGAAAGGGGGCGGCCGGCGCGTTCATCTACGACCTGATCCAGCTCGGCGGCAACGAGCGCGCGGCGGAGGCGCTGCCGCACCACATCATCTTCGACCGTTGCTACATCCACGGGGAGCCAACACCGGGTTCGTCTACCGCAACAACATCACCGCCCACAACGCCTACGGGGTCATCGGCGACGACAAGAGCCCGGGCAATCCGACGTTCGCCACCTACTTCCCCGGCGCGGTCTTCACCCGGAACGTGCTGGCTGGCCCCTGGCCCTCCCCGGGCGGCGCCACGATCTCTCAGTACTCCAACCACCGGGGGAACTTCTTCCCGCCTCCCTCGACGCCGTCGGCTTCGTGGATCTCAATGGCGGCGACTACCGTCTGCGCGCGTCGAGCCCCTACCGGAAGGCCGGGACCGACGGCAAGGATCTCGGCGCCGACATCGAGGCGCTCCGCCGTCAGCCCCCCGGGCGCCCGTAACGGCCTCCCCCGCTCCCGAACCGTGACAACCGACCCAACCGTCACAATCGGCACACTCGCAGTGTCCGTGATACGACAGCCGCCCGGCGTATCCGCCATCTTCGCCGGCCGTTTTCCCTGTGATTCTCGCGGGCTGGCGCGGGCCCAGGGCGACTGGCACCCCCCTTGCTCCCTCGGGCCTCGGAATCGCGGAGCCCCTCTCCCGAAAAAGGCAAACCCGCCGCGAGGCGGGGACGCAAAGCCACGGGTCAGGTCTTCGGGGCCTGATGGCCGGGCTGCCGACGGAAGGGCAGCGAACAGGGATGTGGCGGCTCTCCGCACGACAGGAGGCTCACTATGCGCCGCACCGTCCCGCCGAGTCGGGGTCACACCGTGAGTGTCGTACTCTTCCTCCTCTTCGGCATGCTGGCGCTCCCCGCCGGCGCGGCGTGGGCCGTCCTGCCGGAGCTGCCCCGGGTGCTCATCGACACCACATACGCGCCACCGTCCGGCGCCGTCATCTCGGTGCCGGCCGGCGGCGATTTCCAAGCGGCGCTCGACAGCGCCCGCCCGGGCGACATCATCGAGCTGGCCGCCGGCGCGAGCTACACCGGCCCCTTCACCCTCCCCAACAAGACGGGGGCGGGCTGGGCCTACATCCGCACCTCGGCCCACGCCCTGCTGCCCCCGCCCGGCACTCGGGTGACGCCGGCCCAGGCGAGCCTGATGCCGAAGATCCTCGGCCCGGCCTACAGCTCGGCCATCATCGCCGCGAACGGCGCGCACCATTACCGGTTCGTCGGGGTGGAGGTCAAGCCGCGTCCGGGAACGTTCCTGTACAACGTGATCGAGCTCGGCGAGAACGCCGACACCGACACCCAGCAACCCCACGACATCACCTTCGACCGGGTCTGGGTCCACGGCGACCCGACCGCGGGCAGCCGGCGCTGCTTCTCCTTCCACGGCGAGGCGATGGCGATCATCGACTCGTACCTCTCCGACTGCAAGGAGTCCGGCGCCGACTCCCAGGCGATCGGGAGCTGGAACGGCTCCGGCCCGTTCAAGATCGTCAACAACTACCTGGAAGGGGCGGGCGAGAACATCCTCTTCGGCGGCGCCGATCCCAACATCACGAACCTGGTGCCCTCCGACATCGAGATCCGGGGCAACCATTTCTTCAAGCCGCTCTCCTGGCAGGGCAGCGGGTGGACCATCAAGAACCTGCTGGAGCTGAAGAACGCGCGGCGGGTCCTGATCACGGGCAACGTGTTCGAGGACTGCTGGGCCCAGGCCCAGACCGGCTGGGCGGTGCTGTTCACCGTGCGCAACCAGGGCGGCAGCGCCCCGTGGTCGGACGTCTCCGACGTCACCTTCACCAACAACATCGTCCGCCACGTCTCGTCGGGCGTGCAGATGCACGGCGCCGACGACAACTACAAGAGCCAGGTGACCCGCCGGATCCTCATCCAGAACAACCTCTTCGACGACCTCGACAGCGGCAAGTGGGGAGGGAGCGGGCGCCTCTTCCAGATCCGCGGCGTCGACGCCGGCGGCCTGTCCGACGTCACCATCACGCACAACACCGGCTTCCACGTCGAGAACGTCATCCAGGCCGGCATCGTCCCGATGTACAACTTCGTCTTCACCAACAACATCCAGCGTCACAACGTCTACGGGGTCATCGGTGACGGGACCAACCCCGGAAACGACACGCTCAGGACCTGGTTCCCCGGCGCGGTCTTTTCGAAGAACGTCCTCGCGGACGGGGATTCGGGGATCTATCCGGCCGGGAACTACTTCCCCGTCTCGATGAGCGGCGTCGGGTTCGTAGACCTGGCGGCCGGCAACTATCGCCTGGCCGCCACCAGCCCCTACAAGAACGCCGGGACCGACGGCAAGGCCCTCGGTGCCGACATCGATGCGCTCGACGCGGCCACCGCCGGGGCGGTGTCGGGCTCCACCACCGACACCGGCAGCGCCCCGTCCGGCAGCGCGGGGACGGGGGCAGCGACGGGAACGGGGACCGACACGATCCCGCCGACGGTGTCGATCCTGTCTCCGGCGTCCGGCGCCACCGTCGCGGGCGTGGTCCCCATCACAGCCTCCGCGTCCGACGACGTCGGCGTCACGCGCATCGACTACCTGCTCGACGGCGGGATTCTGGCGGTGACCTCGCCGCCAGCCACTCGGTTCACCTGGGACACGACCACGGTGACGGACGGGGCCCACACCCTGACCGTCAAGGCGTACGACGCCGCCGGGAACAGCGGCGCGAGCGCCGCGGTGACCGTGACGGTGAGGAACGGCAGTCCCGCGCCCACCCTCGGCTCCCTGTCGCCGAACAGCGCCACCGCTGGCGGGACGGCGTTCGCCCTGACCGGCAACGGCGGCAACTTCGTCGCCTCCTCGGTCGTGCGCTGGAACGGGGCCGACCGAACCACGAGCTACGTGAGCGCCACCCAGCTCCGCGCGGCCATCTCCGCCGCCGACATCGCCAGCGCCGGCACCGCCCAGGTCACGGTGTACACGCCGGCGCCGGGCGGCGGCACCTCGGCCCCCCTGACGTTCACCATCAGCGCCCCCGCCACCACGTCGTCGATCACCGGGACGACGACGGGCACGACCACCGGTCCCACCACGAGCACGACGACCAGCGCCACGACGACCGGCGGGGTCACCTCCGGCGGCGCGTTGTCCGGGGTGATGGTCACCTCGTCGCTCGCGTCCCCGGTCTCGGGCGCGGTGACCCTGACCGCCACCATCGCCGACACCACCGGCCTGACGGGGGTGCAGTTCAAGCTCGATGGCTACGTGCTCGACGCCAAGGACACGGTCGCGCCGTACCAGATCACCTGGAGCGCCGCGAGCACGGCTAACGGGACGCACACGATCACGGCCGAGGCCGCCTACAGCGACGGCCGGGTCCTCGTCTCCGCCCCACTCCCGTTGGCGGTGGCGAACCCCGAAACCTTCAATCGACTCCTCTACGTCGATGCCGGCGCCGGCAACGACGCCAACTCGGGCCTGAGCCCCACGAGCGCCTGGAAGACGATCACCAAGGCGAACTCCACCGTCCAGCCGGGCGATACGGTCTACCTGACGGGCACCTTCACCGGCCAGCGCATCCAGCCGGCGGTGTCCGGCAGCGCGCCCAAGCCCATCACCTACAAGAGCCTCCCCGGCACGACGGCGGTGCTCGACGGCGGGCTCGGCGAGGAGGGGATCTGGCTGCAGGGCGTCAACTACATCGTCATTGATGGCCTCAAGGTGATCAACGGGACGTCTTCGTGGTTTGACTGGATTGATGGCGGCGACCACAACGTCATCAGGAACGGCACCTTCGACAAGGCGGCGATCTACATCGTCGGCAGTGACAACGTGGTCGAGCACAACACGATCACGAATGTTGGCGATAAGTATGCGCAGACCGGTGACTCGATCAGTATTCACGCGTGGGCTCCGGGACAGGGAAACCGCAACAAGATCCTGCACAACACGATCATCAACGGCGGTCACGCCCTGATCGGCATCGGCTACTCGTCCGATACCCAGGACCTCCTGGACAACGTCATCGCCCACAACATCCTGTCGAACCCGTGGGAGAACACCATCGGGCTGCAGTACCGGAGCCGGCGCACCCTCGTGGAGTACAACCGCATCACGGACGCCGACGCGGTGGATTACCCCCGCTCGGGGATGAACGTGATGTCGAGCGAGAACATCATCCGCTTCAACGAGTTCTACAACAACAAGCGCTACGGCATCGAGCTCAACACGTGGGGTGGACAGGTCGCGAGCAGGAACCAGATCTACCACAACGTGTTCTACGGGAACGCGCTCGCCGGGCTCTTTATCTACGACGCGACCGGCAGCAGGGTCCAGGACAACCTCATCGCGAACAACATCTTCTTCAAGAACGGCGGCTTTTCGTCCGACGGGAGGCTCTACACCATCAACATCAACCTCTACGACAGCCCCTCGGGGTGGCCCGCCGGGAGTCTCAACGGGAACAAGATTCAGAACAACGTCGTCCTGCGCCAGTCGGGCTCGGCGGGGGAGCAATCCGTGCTCTTCATCCGGAACACCGCGAGCGGCGGTGACCTGTCCCTGACCGTCGCCCAGTTCCAGTCGAGATTCGCGGATGCCCGGAACAACCTGGAAGTCGACCCGCTCTTCGTGGACGAAACGGTCCGCGACTTCTATCTGCAGCCGGGCAGCCCGGCCGTCGACAAGGGCATGGTCATCGCAGGGATGACGTACGGCGGCGCCGCCCCCGACATCGGCGCCTACGAGCTGGGGGCCTCGGCCACCACGCCGGGCACGACGACGCCGACGAGCACGACCAGCCCGACCACGACCACTCCGACCACGAGTACGACGAGCTCGACGGCGGGCACGACGACGTCAACCACGAGCACGACCAGCTCGACGGGGAGTGCGGGCGCGGGTGCGTCGGCACCGACCAGCAGCTCGACCACCACGACGGCCACCCCGTCGAATCCCGCGCCCACGCTCTCGTCGCTCTCGCCGAGCAGCGCCACCGCGGGCGGAGTCGCCTTCACCCTGACCGTCAACGGCGGCAACTTCGTGGCCTCCTCGGTGGTGCGGTGGAACGGCGCCGACCGGACCACCACCTACGTCAGCGCGACGCAGCTCCGCGCCGCCATCGCCACCGGCGACGTCGCGGCCGCGGGGACCGCCCAAGTCACCGTGTACACGCCGGCTCCGGGCGGGGGCACCTCCGCCGCCAAGACCTTCACCATCAGCGCCCCGACCACCGCGGGCGGTGCCTCGACCGGAACCGCTCTTTCATCCTCGGTGACCCTCGTGGCGCCGTCCGGCACGCTGACCACCAACAAGCCCACCTACGTCTGGAAGCCGATGGCCGGCGCCGTGAGATACCGGGTCTGGGTCGACGACAGCACCGGGCGCCAGGTGCTTCGCCGGTACATGGCCGCCGAGGCCGGCTGCGCCTCCGGCGCCGGCAACTGCTCCGTCAGGCCGGACGTCCCGCTGGCCCCCGGCGCCGGGAAGTGGCGGGTCAGCGGGGAGACCGCCACCACCACCCTGGCGTGGAGCAGTTACATGACCTTCACCGTCCCTGGCGGCACCACGGCCGGCACCACGCCCAGCACCACGCCCGCCTGCCCGTGCACCATCTGGAGCAGCACGGCCATGCCCAAGCTGGTGACGGACCCCGACCCGAACCCGGTCGAGCTGGGGGTGAAGTTCCGGGCCGACGTCGACGGGTGGATCATCGCCCTGCTCTTCTACAAGAGCCCCAGCAACACCGGCCCGCACGTCGCCAACCTGTGGACGCGAACCGGCACCCTGCTGGCCAGCGTCACCGTCACGGACGAGACGGCGTCGGGGTGGCAGCAGGTCACCCTGCCGGCGCCGGTGAGGATCACGGCCAACACGACCTACGTGGCGTCCTATCACACCACGGTCGGGCACTACTCGGTCGACGAGCCGTACTTCCCGGGCCTCGCCGTCGTCAAGTCGCCTCTCCGCGCCCTCGCCGACGGAGAAGACGGGCCGAACGGCGTCTACAAGTACGGCCCGAGCGGCTTCCCCACGTCGACCTACAACTCGAGCAACTACTGGGTGGACGTGGTTTTCATGCCCAAGTGATGTGACCGCTGGGCCGACCAGAGCCGGCCACGGAGGGGCGCCGGTCTGGACGGCATGGCGGGCGGAAGAACCCTCCGGGCCCCAGTACGGGGCCCGGAGGGTGAACGACGCCTACTGGAGAACGTCACTCCGGTGGGGGAGCCGGAACGCATGCGTTCTCCGGCTCGATGTCGGAGGCGTCGAGGTAGGAGTGGGCCGCCTCGATGAACACCCGATTTCCGGAGTCCGATGTGGCCAACCGGATCTGGACGGTGTGGGCTCCCCCACCCAGACCCGAACCTCCGCCGGCGGGTTCGATCGCCGTGCACCAGGTGTAGTAGACGCTGTTGTCGTGGCAGTTGCCGGTGCCGCCGCCGCCATCGTTGCAATTGGACGCTCCCCCATTGGCGGCGAGCAGCTTGTTCACGGCGATCCACCCGCCGGGGGCACCGGCGGCACCGCCGAACCCGGGATTGCAGTCGAACCCGTCGTCATCGCATCCGGCTTCGCGACGGCTCCCGCATCCGGCGTGCGCGGGCTCCCCGTCTTCAAGAACGCCAACTCTTGGTCCAACTCGGCGATGGATACGGCCGACAGCGAGGCCAGAACCAAGTTCACCGCCAGGACGGACTTGGACACCCGTCTTCCACGCTTCACGGAAACCCCTCCGGTGGGAGAGCCCCGCCACTTTCACGGGGAACTGTTTTCCGCAGAACGGCCCCACCACTACACCCACCCCATCGACCTGTCAACGCTCCCGACGGCCACTCGGCCTTTCCTTGACCCCAATGGGACTCGATGCTATCTGCTGGTCTCATGCGCAGGTTCCTGGCCGTCCTCGGCAGCGTGACGCCCCCCGGACGGCTCCTGCCGGGCCGTCGAGTACGCGCTGGAGGTATTCCGCCACACGGCCCCCGACGCGGAGGCCCGGCTCCTGAACCTGGCCGACTACCGCCTGTCGTTCGCCGACGGCCGCCCCTCCTCCGAGTTCGCGGACGATACCCCGAAGGCCGTTCAGGAGGTCGTGGCCGCCGACCTCGTTCTATTCGCGAGCCCGGTCTATCGCGGGTCCTTCACCGGCGCCCTCAAAAACCTCCTGGATCTGGTTCCCGTGGAGGGGCTGGCGGGAAAGGCTTGCGGCATCGTGATGATGGGCGGGAGCGATCACCACTACCTGGCCGCCGACACCCATCTGCGACCCGTCCTCGCGTGGTTCGGGGCCCACGTCGCGCCGGTGAGCGTCTACCTCACGTCCCGTCACTTCGGCAGCGACGGCGCCCTGGCGAGCCCCGAGGCCCAGGCGGAGATCAAGGAGTTGGTCGGCTCCGTCGTCGCCCTCGGCCGCGCGCCCGTGGCGAAGCTGCCGGGTCCGCGACCGCTGGCCGCCAGGGCCGTGCCGCGCCCGGCCTCTCCCGGCTCTCACTCGTAGGTGAACGACAGGCCGAACACGACCCGGTTGTCGTCGTAGCTGAATCCGCGGAGCGTCGATTCTCGACCGGAGTAGTAGTAGCCCGCCGTGGCGGAGAGGAGACGCGTCAGCTTGTACGAGATCTCGAGACCCGCGCTCGTCAAGATGTCCGTCCGCTCTCCGTCCCCCCCGAAGACGGCCGTTGCTCCCGATTGGAGGAAGACGTTTTCCGCCACCCCGCCCCTGAGGGTGAACGCGAGGCGATCGCTCGGCTCGTAGCGCAGCTCGGCGCTCGCCTCCCGCGTCCGGATGAGACCGACGTTGGTCGGGCCGAGAAAGGTTTCCTGGAGCGACTGGTCCGCCGCGAGTGTGAGCCGTACCCACTGCCCGGTGTAGGTCGCGCGCAGCACGAAGGACGGCATCTCCTCACCGCCGGCGGCGTCCGTCGCCTGGTAGCCGGCCCGGGCCTCGAGCGTGAGGCGGGGCCCCGCCTCGCGCCGGATGCCCGCGTCGGCCCTGAAGATGTTGAAGGCGCTGCCGCCGTCGGGATCGCGATGGTCGAGCGAGGCCTGCATCGAGGCGGTGGTGACGTGGCTGATCTCGCGCGAGAACGCGAGGCGCCCGCTCTGGCCCACGAAGTCGGAGGCGACCTTGAAGTCGGCGATCGTCAGCTCGTAGCTCGCGGCGAGGCGGTTCCGGGGCCCGAGCTCCGAGGTCCCGTCGAGTCCCAGCACATGTATCGTGCTCTCCTCGTCCAGCCCCGGCCCCGCGACGCTCGTCGCGCCGTCGGACTCGGTGCGGTTGTACGTCAGCGTGTAGCGGGGCGCCAGCGACCAGGTCTCCGTCTTGTAGGGAAGCCCCGCCGACAGTACGTTCTGGAGGACCAGCCTCCGCCGGGCCAGCAGACTCTGGGGATCGGCCAGCGCCGGCTCGTCGGTCCGTACGAAGTGCTCGCTGCCCGTGAGCGATAACCGCTCACCGAGCGGCACGATCCCCGAGGCGTTCAGGAGGTGGAAGACCTGCAGCGCCTCGTCCGTCGTCGACGAATGAATCAGGCTGGGCGCGTAGGTCAACTCGCCCCGCACGCGCCCGGGTGCGAGGCGAATCGCGAGCGTCGGCGTGACGACCTCGCGGAAGTCGTCGCGCTTGTCCTTCTCGGACAGGAAGAAGTTGTCGTCGTAGATGACGCCGAGGCGGGCGCCGCCCACCACGGCGATCGCGCGAGGGTCCGACTGCGCGGCGGCCGGAGCGCGGCCGAGCACCACGATCAGCGCCACCACGACGAGCGCGGCCGCATGCCCTCGGGCGTTCTCCCATAGCCAGTCGGGCGGGCCCCGCCCTCGAGTGCCTCGCGTCTCAGTCCCCCGCGCCGGCGATCACGCCCACTTGAGCCGCGGCCCCTCGGTCCGCCGCGGCGCCGGCCGCGGATCGGCCGCCGGAAGCCCGTCAGTCCCCTCCTGCTCCTTGCTGTACCGCCGGAGCTTGTACTGGAGGCCCCGGAGGCTGATGCCCAGGATCCGAGCCGCCTTCGACCGGTTGCCGTGCATACGCTCGAGCGTCTCGAAGACGTACCGTTTCTCGAGCTCCCGCAGGCTCAGTGACGTCATGGACGGCAGGGGGCCGGTGAGCCCCTCGCGGAGGATCGAGGGCAAGTGCTCGATGTCGATCAGGGGCCCGTCGACCAGCACCACCGCCTGCTCCATCCAGTTCTCGAGCTGCCTGACGTTCCCCGGCCAGGAGTAGGCCATCAGCGTCTCCATGGCCCTCGACGTCAACCCGCTGATCTCCTTCTGGTACTCCACGACCAGTTGGCGAAGAAAATGGGCCACGAGGAGCGGGATGTCTTCCTTCCGCTCGCGGAGCGGCGGGAGGTCGATGTGGACCACCGCGATGCGGTAGTAAAGGTCCTGCCGGAACAGGCCGCGCCGAACGGAGTCCCGAAGATCCCGGTTGGTGGCGGTGATGACGCGGACATCGACGCGCTGCGGTTGGGTTCCGCCGACCATCGTGAACTCGCGGTTGTGGATGGCCCGGAGCAGCTTCGCCTGCAGGTGAGGCGGGAGCTCCGCGATCTCGTCGATGAACAGGGTTCCCGTATGGGCTCGCGCGAAGACGCCGGGAACGGTGGAGGTGGCCCCCGTGAAGGCGCCGCGGATGTGGCCGAAGAGATGGCTCTCCATCAAGCCTTCGGCGATCGTGGTGCAGTCCAGGATTATGAAGGGCCGGTCTCGGCGGGAGCCGGTGGCGTGTATGGCGTGGGCGATCAGCTCCTTCCCGGCCCCGTTCTCCCCTTGAATACAGACATTCGCGTCCCCGCGTGCGACCTTCCGCATCAGCGCATATACGTGCCGCATGCGCGCAGAGTCACCGATGATGTATAGGAAAACGGGGCTCGGCTCAGCCTTCCGGGCAGATGCTGGCTCGTTCGTGATCTCCATGCCGGTCCCGTATCGGCAATCGCGATGCCAAGCTCCCCGCCCGGGGCTCCGCGGGCGGCCAGCCGCGGAAGCGTAGGAGAATGCGGAACAGATTGCGTGGTCGGCCCGCCAGCCGACACGAAAATCCTGCGCCGCGAGGACAGCGCTTTCCCCACATCGGTCAGAATTTTTCATACAGTGGGGCACGAACTCCCCACCCGGGGGGGGGCCGCGGGAACCGTATACTGAGGCATGGCGCGGGCCCGCTGGAGCCGCACGCCCTGGAAGACGCTCTCCTCCCGCCCGATCTACGAGAACCGCTGGCTCCGCCTGCGCGAGGATGTGGCCGAGATACCCGACGGGCGCCACACGATCTACGGCGTGGTGGCCACGCACCCGGCGGTCGGCGTGCTGCCGTTCCTCGACGCCGACACCGTCGTGCTGGTCGGCCAGTACCGCTACGTGGCACGGGGGTTCTTCTGGGAGATGCCGACCGGCGCCGTCCAGGTCGGGGAGACGGAGGAGCGCGCGGCCCAGCGGGAGCTGGCCGAGGAGGCCGGGTACGAGGCCGGCCGCCTCACCAGGATCTGCGCGTTCCACAGCTCGAAGAGCGTCGTCGACGAGACCGCCAGCATCTTCCTCGCCGAGGACCTCCGGCCGGGCGCGGGGCCGCCCGACGAGACCGAGTTCATCGAGGTCCGCGCCTTCCCCTTCGACGAGGTCCTGCGCGAGGTCCTGCGCATGGTCGTCGGCGACGAGATCAAGGACGCGATGACAATCGTCGCCGTGCTGCACGCCGCGCGACGGCGCGGCCGCTAGATGAATCGGAGGGGCCGTGACGGCCTCTCCGAGCCACCCCCAGAACCGACTTGCGCCGGCGGAGCCGGCGCTCGAACAGCAGGTGCGCGCGCTAGCCCAACTTCCACGGCTCCGTGGAAGTTGGGCTAGCCGCCGGCCTACTTCGACGCGAGCACTGTCGGCCCCGTCGGCGCCGGCACCCCGCCCGACGGCTCGAGCGTCACCGCGAACTGGTCGGCCTTCCGCCCGCCCGGGAGCGGCGCGACGCCCGCGCCGCCCGCGCCCTCGGCGTCCACCGTGAAGACGGCGGCGGGAACGGGCGTGTCCCCCGCGATCGCCCACAGCTCGTAGGCGTGGCCCGGCGGCGCCGGCGGCAAATTCGCGGCGACGAACACGCCGCCCTCCCGCTCGTTCCAGATCATGCGCCCCTGGGCCTTCGGGCTCGGGTCGAGGCCGGCGAGCGTGACCACGCGGGTGGCCGCGTCGCGGAGCAGCGCGAGGGCCTGGCGCTCGCGGGCCACCTGCTCGCGCAGCGCCGCCACCTCGCGCGCCATCCGGCCGATCCGCATCTCGTACCGCGCGCTCACGAAGACGGAGATCACCGCGGCGAGCACGCCGGCCGCGATGGCCACGCTCGCCGCCCACTTGAGCCCGGGCCAGAAGCGCGCGGCGCCGCCCCAGCGACGCGACCGTCCCACGCGCTCCATCAGGGCCCGCTTCACGCCGGGCGCCGGGGCCTCCCGGAGGTCCGCGACGGGCAGGACCAGCGCCTCGCGGTACTCGGCCAGCGCGCGCGCGCAGTGCGCGCAGCCCTCCGCGAGGTGGGCACGGAAACCCGCCAGGTCCTCGCCGTCGAGCGCGCCGAGGGCGTAGGCCGAGGCCATCTCGCCGTACGGCTCGTGGCTCGGGCTCACCCCCGCCCTCCCATCAGGCTCCGGAGCTTCTCCATCGCCAGTCGCATCCGCGTCTTCACCGTCCCGAGCGGCTGCTTCAGCCGCTCGGAGATATCCGCCTGGGTCAGGCCGTCGAAGTAGGCCAGCTCGATGATCTCCTGCTGGTTCTGGGGCAGCCGGCCGAGCGCGCCACGGAGCGCGCCGCGCTCGCCCGCGCCGACCGCGGGATCACGCTCCGGCTCGGCGTGCGCCGCGGCGCTCATCATCTCACCTCTCCTACGCGTGGACCGGGCCCGGTCGATGGCCCGGCTCCGGGCGCGCATGACCACCCACGCCTCCGAGGTGCCGCGGGCGGGGTCATAGGCGTCGGCCGCCCGCCAGATCTCCCAGAACACCTCCTGCAGGACCTCCTCGGCCTCGGCGGCGTTGCGGAGAATGCGGCGGATCAGGCCGAAGGCCAGCGGGGCGTAGGCGTCGTAGAACTCGCCGAAGGCATCACGGTCGCCGCCGGTCATGCGGCGGATCAGTTGGACGCCGTCGGTGGGCATGGGTGCCATCACTATCAAAGCGATCGCGCGAACGCAAATCCGCCGGGCCACCCGCGGCCGTAGAACCGGGCAGAGGAAAGGAGGGTCCGCTGCTCGTGGAGCAGGTCTGCGCGGCCACCGGCGGCCCGTGCCGCTACACGGGCCGGGACATGCGCGCCGCGCACGCGGGAATGCGGATCACCGACGCCGAGTTCGACGCGCTCGTCGAGGACCTCGTGCGCTCGCTCGACAAGCTCCGCGTCCCCACCGCCGAGCAGCGCGCGCTGCTCGGCCTGCTGGGCGGGCTCGGTCCGCAGGTCGTCGGGCAGCCGGCACGGGAAGCCAACGTGACATCGGCGATGCCGGCCTGGCGTGCCAGACCGCCTCCGCATGCCCGGCAGGCTCGATCTTTCCGGCGCTTAGCGCGTGGCGTGGAGGTTGCTTTATCGGTGCGACAGGCACCCGATGGAAGAGACCAACCGGCGGTATCCGCGTCTTCGTGTATCGTGGCCGGTCCGGCTGCGGATCACCGGGAAGCTCTGCCTCGTCGGCCGCGCCGTCGACGCGAGCCTGCACGGGCTGCGCGTGGCGCTGGTCAGCTGGGTTCCGTCGGGCGTCCTCCGGCTCCAGGAGCGCTGCACGATCGAGCTCTGTGGCGAGGATGGCGCCGTCCGCACGCTCTCGGCCGAGATTCGGAGCGTGAGCACCAGCGGCATCGGACTCCAGATCGGCGAGGCGCTGCCGTCCGAGCTCATGGACGCGGCCGAGCGCGAATCCGCGGCGCCGACCGCCTCCCTCCCCTAACCCGAAGTTCCCCCCGTTCCCCTACCATCACGCCAGATAAGTCCGCATCACCGCATCGAAAACTGTCGCTTCTGAATCGGTATCTGTAGCCAAGAATATGACCGGCATCCGGCTGCGACATTCTCTCGTAACGTCGCCACT
>OBEQ011006081.1_pt1 | contig 26890 bp, 36 predicted proteins | sample 1670901 | NCBI WGS metagenome assembly OBEQ01 (sample SAMEA104232315, study PRJEB22302) | groundwater metagenome | biome: forest; feature: aquifer; material: groundwater | place: USA | collected 2011-08-07 | depth 5.4 m | reverse complement strand
TCCTGCACGTAGATGCCGCCCACGCGGCCGCCATAGCTATCGACGGCAGTGACCTCGACGCCTTCGAGCGTGAAGGCCGTGCCTTCGGCCGTGGCCGGATTCTGCAGGGCGTAGATCGTGTTGCCGCCCGGGCCGGCGTCGATGGTGCCGCCGTCACCGCCGTGGCCACCGTCGATCATATCGTCGCCAGGATTGCTCGTGTCGCGACATGCCACGCTCGTCGCCAGCATTGCCGCCATCGCCGTCAAGCCAATCAGTCGTGCTGCGTTCCGCATTCAGTCCTCCGTGAACTCGTACACGTGGTTCTGCGTGTCGCGCTCCCCGGTTGCCAGCGACACGGTGTCCCGAAAAAGTCAAAACCCCGGCGCCCTTATATCAAAAGGGCAGCGCCGGGGTTCAGGTCGAGAGTGACTTCTTCTATCCGAATGTGACGCATGACGCGCCACACCCGGAGCGAAGCTTACTCGTCCTTCTTGGTCTTCTTCTTCGTCGGGTTCGTTGGGTTGGCAGGCTTGGCCTCCGAAGCCTCGGCCTTGGGGGCCTTGGCCTTCTTCGGAGCCGCGGCAGACGCCTCGGCCTTGGGGGCCTTGGCCGCCTTGGCCTTCTTTGGCGCCGCAGTCTCGCCACCCTCGGCAGCCTCGGCCTCGACCGGCTCAGGAGCGGCCTTGACGGCCTTCTCGGCCATCACGGTGAGCTCGAGGAACGCCATCGGAGCCGCGTCACCACGACGCGTACGCGTCTTGAGCAGGCGGGTGTAGCCGCCATTGCGGCCGTTGAAGCGCGCGCCCACGTCGGAGAACAGCTTCTCGATCGCCTCGTCAGAGCGCAGCACGCGGCGCGCCTGGCGGATGGCGTGGACGATGCGCTGCTTGTCGGCGTCGGTCCGCTTGTCGCGCGGCTTGGCGGTGACGTCAGCGACCGACTTGCCCCACGAGATGGTCTTGTCGGCGAGGCTGCGCAGCTCCTTCGCCTTGGGCTCGGTGGTCTCGATGCGCTCGTGCATCACGAGCGACGCGAGCATGTTCGAGAACATCGCGTTACGGTGCGCCGAGGGGCGCGAGAACTTCCGTCCAGACTTCTGATGACGCATGGCGAACCTTCCTCTAACTCATTCCAAGCCAGCTAACTAGCTGACCTTCTTCGGCGGCTGCTGATTGCCCGGCCAGTTGTCGAGCTTCATGCCGAGCGAGAGACCCATCTCGGCAAGGATCTCCTTGATCTCCTTCAGCGACTTGCGGCCGAAGTTCTTCGTCTTCAACATCTCGGCTTCGGTCTTCTGCACCAGCTCGCCGATGTACTTGATGTTGGCGTTCTGCAGGCAGTTGGCCGAACGCACCGACAGCTCGAGCTCGTCGACGGTGCGCCAGAGGTTGTCGTTGAGCTTCTCCTGCTCCTCGTTCACCGGAGCGTCGACCGGCTCGGGCTGCTCCTCGAAGTTGATGAAGATCGTGAGCTGCTCCTTCATGATCTTCGCCGCGAACGCGACCGCGTCATCCGGGCGGATGGCGCCGTTGGTCCACACTTCCAGGTTCAGCTTGTCGAAGTCGGTCTGCTGCCCGACGCGCGCGTTGGTCACGGTGTAGTTGACCTTGCGCACGGGCGCGAACAGCGAGTCGATCGGGATCACGCCCACGGGCATGGTCGCCGACTTGTTCTTCTCGGCGGGCACGTAGCCGCGGCCCATGCCGACGTAGAGCTCCATGTGGATCTTGCCGCCGCGCGAGAGCGTCGCGATGTGGTGGTCGGGGTTGAGCCCCTCGACACCGTCGGTCAGCGAGATGTCCTTCGCGGTGACCTTGCCCTCGCCTTCCTTGTCCAGACGCAGGACGCGCGACTTGGAGTCGTGCATGCGCAGCACGACTTCCTTGAGGTTGAGGATGATGTCGGTGACGTCCTCGACCACATCGGGCAGGTGCATGAACTCATGCAGCGCGCCCTCGATCTTGACGGCGGTGATCGCGGCGCCCTGCAGCGACGACAGCAGGATGCGGCGCAGCGAGTTGCCCAGCGTGATGCCGAAGCCACGCTCGAGTGGCTCGCACATGAACTTGCCGTAATTGTCCGAACGCTCCTCGAGCTCGAGCATCCGGGGCCGGATCAGGTCCCGCCAGTTCTTTGCAATCAGCGACTGCTGGGTAGCCGTCATGTTTTCTCCGCGTACTCCGTACGCCGTTTAGATCGACCGCTCGCCGCGTTGGGCGCCGACTACCGACTACTTCGAGTAGAGCTCGACGATGAGCTGCTCGCGGATCGGAAGGGTCACGTCCTCGCGGGTCGGCAGCGACTTCACCGTGCCCTTGAACGCGTCCTTCGTCAGCTCGAGCCAGTTCGGCACGCCACGGCGCTCGACCGCGCCCACCGAGTCGATGATGCGCGCGATCTTGCGCGACGGCTCACGGACCTCGATGATGTCCTTCGCACGCACGATGTACGACGGGATGTTGACCCGCTTGCCGTTGATCGTGAAGTGACCGTGACGGACCAGCTGGCGCGCCTCGGCATGATCCGAGGAGAAGCCGAGGCGGTAGATCACGTTGTCCAGGCGGCGCTCGAGCAGCTGGATGAGGTTCTCACCCGTGACGCCCTTCATGCGCGACGCCTTGTAGTAGTAGCCGCGGAACTGGCGCTCGGCGATGCCGTAGATGCGCTTGACCTTCTGCTTCTCGCGCAGCTGCTCGCGGTAGTCAGAGGCCTTCTTCCGACGCGCCTGGCCATGCTGGCCGGGCGGATAGGCGCGGCGCTCATAGCCGCACTTGTCGGTGTAGCAGCGGTCCCCCTTGAGGAACAGCTTCATGTCTTCGCGCCGGCAAAGCCGACAAACCGGTCCGATATAGCGAGCCATCGTGTGTCCTTCGTTCTTTCGCTCTTCAGTAGGCCAGGGCGATCAGACGCGGCGCCGCTTGGGCGGACGGCATCCGTTGTGGGGAATCGGGGTGACGTCGCGGATCAGGCTGATCTTGAAGCCAGCCGCCTGCAGCGCGCGCAGCGCCGACTCGCGGCCAGCGCCCGGACCCTTCACGTAGACGGCGATCGAGCGCATGCCGTGCTCCTGCGCCTTCTTCGCCGCGTCCTCGGCCGCCAGCTGTGCGGCGAACGGCGTCGACTTGCGCGAGCCCTTGAAGCCGCGCACGCCTGCCGACGACCACGCCACCACGTTCCCCGAAACATCGGTGATGGTGACGATGGTGTTGTTGAACGTCGACTGGATATGAGCGATGCCGCTCTGGACGTTCTTCTTGACCTTCTTCTTCTGCTTCTTCGCCGTGGTCGACATCAGTGTCTGCGTCTTTCAATAGCAGTGCGTGGCCGAGGTAATCCCCGAAGCGGTCGCTACTTGGCCTCGGGCTTCTTGCGAACCATGCCCTTGCGCGGGCCCTTGCGCGTACGCGCGTTGGTGTGCGTGCGCTGGCCACGAACCGGCAGACCGCGGCGATGACGCAGCCCGCGGTAGCAGCCCAGGTCCATGAGGCGCTTGATGTTCATCGAGATCTCGCGACGGAGGTCGCCTTCGACCTTGTACTCCGCCTCGATGACGTCGCGGATCTTGCGGATCTCGTTCTCGTCGAGCACATCGGTGCGCTTGTCGAGCGAGATGTCAGCCTTCTTGAGGATCTCGCGGCTGCGAGCCCGGCCGATGCCGAAGATATAGGTGAGAGCGATCTCCATCCGCTTGTTGCGGGGAAGGTCGACGCCTGCAATACGAGCCATAGTCGATCTCCTACCTTAACCTTGACGCTGCTTGTGCTTCGGGTTTGAAGGGCAGATCACGCGCACAACGCCCTTGCGGCGGATGATCTTGCACTTGTCGCAAATCTTCTTGATGGACGCTCTGACCTTCATGTTCCGCCTTCGCCTTCCGCGTTCTCTCTATTCGTTCAGGCGATCCGGCCGATGATCGATCCCCGATTCGGATCTCGTTCGGCGCGTCTCACTCTCACTCGGTCGCCGGGCTTCACCGGCGTGGATACTCTTCGAAACTCTTCGGCGACGTGCGCCGTTACTTCTTCACCGCTGTCCAGCTTGACCTTGACCATCGCGCTGGGCAGCAGTTCTACCACCGTCGCATCGGTGGGGGTATTCACGTCTTCTTGGACCGGCTGAGGATCTCCGGACCGTTTTCCGTAATTGCGACGGAATGCTCGAAATGGGCGGAGAGTCTACGGTCTTTCGTCACCGCTGTCCATTGATCTTCGAGCACTTCGATCTCATGGGAGCCGGCATTTACCATGGGTTCGATGGCCAGCACAAGCCCCGCCTTCAGACGGTAGCCCTTGCCGGATCGGCCGTAGTTGGGAACCGGAGGGTCCTCGTGCATGCGCTGACCGATGCCGTGGCCGACGAAATCGCGGACGACCGAAAAGCCGGCCGCCTCGACGTGCTGTTGCACGGCGGCTCCGATGTCCTCGATGCGGTTCCCCGGAACCGCCTGCGCGATGCCCAGTTCCAATGATTCCTTTGTAATATCGATAAGTTTCTGCGCTTCCGCTGAAATCTTACCGATCGCGACGGTGCGTGCCGAGTCGCCGCAGAAGCCGTCCTTGAAGCATCCGAAGTCGATGCCGATGATGTCGCCTTCCTTGAGGACCACGTCTTTCCGCGGGATTCCGTGAACGATCACCTCGTTCACGCTGGTGCAAAGAACCGCGGGGTACGGCGGGTGGGCATAACCCAGGAACGCCGACTTCACCTTGTGCCGCTCGATCTCACGGGCGGCGATCTCGTTCAGCTCCCAGGTCGAGACCCCTGGCTTGGCGGCGGCGCAGCAGGCGTCCAGGATGGCCGAGACCACCTGGTTGACCGCCCGGAGCTTCTCGATCTCCTGAGGCGTCTTCAGAAAGACGCGCATCCGCCGTTCATCCAGCCATCCCATCGACCAACTAGGCTCCGTCGATGGCGTTCGCCAGCCGGGCGAAGACGTCATCGAGCGGACCCACGCCGTCGACGCGACGGACCAGTCCCTTGTTTTCGTAGTACGGCACGACCGCCGCAGTGTCGCGGTGGTAGGCCTCGAGGCGCGCCCGCACCTTCTCCTCGCGGTCGTCAGTGCGCTGGATCAGCTCCGAGCCGCACTCGTCGCAGCGGCTGTTCACGCGCGGGGGCGTGAACTCCACGTGGTAGGTCCGCCCGCACTTGAGGCAGGTGCGCCGGCCGACGTTGCGACGGACGACTTCCTCGTCGGGCACCTGCATGACGACGACGCGGTCGATCTTGCGACCGTTCCTGGCCAGCAGACGCTCGAGCGCCTCGGCCTGGGGCACGGTGCGCGGGAAGCCGTCGAAGACCGCGCCTGTGCGCGTGGCCTCGAGGCGCAGCTGCTCCTCGATGAGCGCAATGACGATGTCGTCGCTGACCAGCTGTCCCGCGTCCATGATGGCTGCGACCTTCTTGCCCAGGTCGCTCCCCGCTGCGCGCGCCGCCCGCAGCATGTCGCCGGTGGCGAGCTGCGGGATAGCATAGCGGCTGATCAGGCGCTTGGCCTGCGTGCCCTTGCCGGCGCCGGGAGGTCCGACGAGGACGACCAGACGATCGCGGTCAGGCGTGACGGGAGGAAGTTCCATGTTTGCCAGTGTTCCCCTGCCGGCCTACTGCGCTGCCGCCCGACCGCTCGGCGCTGCGCCGCTGCGGCCGCGGATGCGCGGACCCTTCGGACCACCGAATCCCTCGTACTGGTGCGAGATCAGGTGCGACTCGATCTGCTGCACGAAGTCGAGCGCGACGCCGACGACGATGAGCAGGCCAGTGCCACCGAACATGAAGGGAACCTTCATCTTGGTGGTGAGCAGCGAGGGCAGCATGCAGATGGCCGAGATGTAGAGCGCGCCCGCGAAGGTGATGCGCGTCAGCACCCGGTCGATGTACTCGGCCGTCTTCTTGCCGGGACGGATGCCTGGGATGAAGCCGCCGTTCTTCTTCATGTTGTCAGCGACGTCGACCGGATTGAAGGTCACCGCCGTGTAGAAGTACGAGAAGAAGATGATGAGGAACACGAACACGACGTCGTAGCGCCAGTCGCCAGGCGTGAGCACCTGCGAGACCGTGTGCAGCCAGTCCACGTTGGCCATGTTGGCGATCTGCGCCGGGAACAGCAGGATCGACGAGGCGAAGATGGGCGGAATGACGCCGGCCGAGTTGATCTTGAGCGGCAGGAACGTCGACTGCCCGCCGTACATCTTTCGTCCCACCATGCGCTTGGCGTACTGGATGGGGATGCGCCGGTGACCACGCTCGAAGAACGTGATGGCCGCGACCACCGCCACGATCAGACCGACCAGGAACAGGATCTGGAAGGCGCTGATGTCGCCCATCTGCTTGACCGACCAGAAGCGCATGATGGCGTCCGGGATGTCGGTCACGATGCCGGCGAAGATGATGAGCGAGATGCCGTTGCCGATGCCGCGCTCGGTGATCTGCTCGCCCAGCCACATGATGAAGGCCGTGCCGGTGGTCAGCGAGATCATCGTGATGATGCGGAAGCCCCAGCCCGGATCGACGACGACCTGGCCGCCGCCGCCGCTCAGGCCACCGCGGCCGAGGCTCTCCAGCCACGACGCGATGAAGAACGACTGCACGAGCGCCAGGATCACGCAGCCATAGCGCGTGAACTGGTTGATCTTCTTGCGGCCTTGTTCGCCCTCCTTGGAGAGGCGATCGAGGGTAGGGATGACCACGGTGAGAAGCTGCAAAATGATCGACGCCGAGACGTACGGCATGATGCCGAGGGCGAAGATCGACAGCTTCTCGAGCGCGCCGCCCGAGAACATGTTGAAGAGACCAAGGAACGAACCGCTGCCACCCGTGGAGATGATGTTCTTCATCTCGAGGCGGTTAACGCCCGGCGTCGTGACGAAGACGCCGATGCGGTAGACCGCGAGGCACACCAGGGTGAACAGCAGGCGCCGCCTGAGCTCCGGTAGCTTGCTGATGTTGCCGATCGTGGAGGCCACGGGGTGTTTCCTTCGTTGACGCTAGCGCGACAGCTTACTTGATGACTTCGGCGCTACCGCCAGCCTGCTCGAGCTTGGCCTTGGCCGACTCGGAGAAGGCGTGCGCGCGCACTGTGAGCTTACCCTTGACCTCGCCCTCGCCCAGGATCTTCACCTTGGGCGCGGTCTTCGGCACGATACCGGCGTGCTTCATGGCTGCGACGTCGACGACGGCGCCATCCTCGAAGCGAGCCGCGAGGTGACCCACGTTGATGGGGAAGGCCTCGACGCGGAAGAAGTTCTTGAAGCCGCGCTTGGGCAGGCGACGCTGCATGGGCATCTGGCCGCCCTCGAAGCCGACGATGGCTCCGTGGTGACCGGTGCGGGCCTTCTGGCCCTTGACGCCCTTACCAGCGGTCTGACCGTTGCCCGAGCCGATGCCGCGACCGATGCGCTTGCGCGCCTTGGTGGAGCCCGGGTTCGGCTTGAGATCGTGTAGCTTGGTTCCCATTTTCGTTCCTACTTGCCGGCCGGAGCCGGCTCGACCTTGACCAGGTGCGAGACCGCGCGAATCATGCCGCGGATCGAGGGGCTGTCCTCGAGGACCACGCTCTTGTGCATCCGGGTGAGACCCAGACCCACGATCGTGTCCTTCTGGCGCTGCGGGCGGTTGGTACCGCTGCGAACCAGGGTGACTTTCAACTTGAGCGCCATAGTCGTTCCTCTGTGATGGCTCTGGTGGTTGCCGTCAAGGGGCTCGCCGCTTACGCGGTGAGCTCCTCGACCTGCTTGCCACGAAGGCGAGCCGTCTCTTCGATCGAGCGCAGCTGCTTGAGCGCCGCGATCGTGGCGTGAATCACATTGTGCGGGTTCGAGGTGCCGATGCACTTGGTCAGGATGTCCTGGATACCCGCGACTTCCAGCACCGGGCGGACCGCGCCGCCGGCGATGATGCCCGTACCGGCCGAGGCCGGCTTGAGCAGCACTTCGCCCGCGCCGAAGATGCCCAGCACCTCGTGCGGGATGGTGCCCTTCACGAGCGGGATGCGGAAGATGTTCTTGCGCGCCTGCTCGGTACCCTTGCGGATCGCCTCGGGCACTTCGTTCGCCTTGCCCAGACCGGCGCCGACATGGCCGTTCTGGTCGCCCACGACCACGAGGGCCGCGAACGAGAAGCGACGACCGCCCTTGACGACCTTGGCGACGCGGTTGATGTGGACCATACGGTCCACGAGCTCGCCGACTTCATCCATATTGATGGCCACGGTGGTGTCTCCTGCTAGAACTGCAGACCGCCCTCGCGGGCGCCTGCGGCGACCGCGCTGACGCGGCCGTGGTAGATGTAGCCGTTACGGTCGAACACCACCGAGTTGATGTTCTTGGCGATCAGCTTCTTCGCCACCGACCGGCCGACCAGCTTGGCCTTGTCGGCCTTCTTCTTGCCCGCGATGTCGCCCTTGAGGGCTTCTTCGAGGTCGGACGCCGACGCGATGACCGTATTGGTCACGTCGTCAATGGCCTGGGCGTAGATGTGCTTGGCCGACCGAAACACGGTCAGGCGCGGACGCTCCGCAGTACCAGCCACCTTCTTGCGAATGGTGACCTTACGGCGCAGGCGAGCGGCTTCCTTCACGCTCCGGATCTTCTTCACTGCCGGCATGGCATCACTCTCCTACCAACCCGTTACGCCGCACCGGTCTTGCCGACCTTGCGCTTGATAGTCTCTTCGACGTACTTGATGCCCTTGCCCTTGTAGGGCTCGGGCGGCTTGAACGAGCGCACCTTGGCGGCCGTCTGGCCGACCAGCTCGCGGTCGATTCCCGCGAGGGTGAGCGTGTTCTTGTCGACCTTCGCACTGACGCCCTTGGGCAGCTGGAAGACGACCGGGTGTGAGAACCCGAGCGCCATGGTCAGCTTCTCGCCGGCGACCTCGAAGCGGTAGCCGACGCCGTTGACCTCGAGCTTGCGCTCGAAGCCAGTGGTCACGCCGAGCACCATGTTGTTGATGAGGGCGCGCGCGAGGCCGTGGCAGGAACGGGCGTCCTTGCTGTCGCCTTCGCGGGCCACGGTGATGCCCGAGGCATCGCTCGCAACCGTCACGTGCGGCGGCAGCTCGCGCTTGAGCTCGCCCTTGGGACCCTTGACGGCCAGCGCGCGGTCCTTGACCGTCAGCTGAACGCCCTTGGGAAGCGGGATGATCTTTCTTCCGACGCGCGACATGACTACCAGACCTCGCAGAGGACCTCGCCGCCGACGCCCTGCTTGCGCGCCTCACGGTCGGTCAGAAGTCCCTTCGACGTGGAAACGATGGACACGCCCAGGCCGCCCCGGACCTTCTTGATGTTGTCCTTACCGGCGTAATTACGCTGGCCCGGACGCGACACCCGGCGCAGGCCGGTGATCGCAGGACGATTCTGCGCGTCCCAGCGCAGCGTGACCGAGATGGTTCCCTGCGGGCCCTCGGCGTTGAACGCCACGGCCGTCAGGAAGCCTTCGTTACGAAGGACCTCGGCGAGCTTGAGCTTCACCTGCGAGGCAGGCAGCTCGATCTGCGTCTTCCGCGCCATGATGGCGTTGCGAAGGCGCGCGAGAAAATCAGAAATCGGATCCGTCATTGGTGTGCTCCTACCAGCTCGACTTCACGAGGCCGGGGATTTCACCCTTGAGGGCCAGGCTACGGAAGCAAAGGCGGCACATGTCGAACTTGCGCATGTACGCGCGACCACGGCCGCAGATCGGGCAGCGGCTGCGAACGCGAACCTTCCACTTCTCTTTGCGCGGAGTCATCTGACAAAGACGAGCCATCGTAATTACCTCGCGTCCGTAGCTGCAGTGCGGAACGGCATACCGAGCAGGCGGAGGAGCGCGCGCCCCTCGTCATCCGTCTTGGCTGTCGTGACAATGCTGATGTTCATTCCCTTGATCTTGTCGATCTTGTCGTAATTGATCTCGGGAAAGATGATGTGCTCCTTGATGCCCACGGAGAAGTTCCCGCGGCCATCGAAGCCCTTGGGCGAGATGCCCTTGAAGTCGCGCACGCGCGGCAGCGCGAACGAGATGAAGCGATCGAGGAACTCCCACATCTTCTCGCGGCGCAGCGTGACCATCGCGCCGATCTTCAGGCCCTCACGGAGCTTGAAGTTCGCGATGGCCTTCTTGGCTTTGGTCGTGACGGGGTTCTGGCCGCTGATGAGGCGCAGATCTTCCACGGCAGACTCGAGGATCTTCGGGTTCGCGACGGCCTCACCGAGGCCCATGTTCAGCGTCACCTTGACGACCCGCGGCACCTGCATGGGGTTCGTGTAGTTGAACTCCTTCATCAGGGTCGCGATGATTTCCTTCTCGTAGAAGGTCTTCATGCGCGGGGGTGCCGTACGCTTGTACGTGGGCACAGGGCCGGCTTCGGCCTTCTGGGCCTTGCCACCCTTGCCCTTGCCGGCGCCTTCCTTGGCGGCGGTCTTTTCCTTCTTCGGCTTGGCGGCGGCGTCGTCGCCGCCTCCCTTTGCCTTCTTCTCGTTCTCGTCAGCCATTTTCGTCCTTCGCTCTCAGCTGCACGACCCGCGTTGTGAGGTCGCGACTTTTACTGCCTGATGATGACTACTTACTGACCATGCCGGGATCAGCGATCTCGGCACCGGTCTTCTTGTCGATACGAACCTTCTTGCCGGCGTCATTCACCTTCGTGCCGGCCTTGATGGTGCGGCGCTCGGCCGCGTCCCAGAGGGCGACGTTCGAGATGTGAATCGAGCCTTCACGCTCGATGATGCCGCCCTGCGGGCTCTTCTGCGACGGCTTGGTGTGGCGCTTGACCTTCATCAGGCCTTCGACCACCACGCGATCCTTCTTGGAGAGGATGCGCAGCACCTTGCCGGTCTTGCCCTTTTCCTTGCCAGCGATGACGACCACCAGGTCGCCTTGACGAACGTGCGCCATTACAGCACCTCCGGCGCGAGCGAAATGATCTTCATGAACTTCTTCGCGCGCAGCTCGCGGGCCACTGGCCCAAAGATGCGCGTCCCGATGGGCTCGTTGTCCTTGTTGATGAGGACGGCCGAGTTGGAGTCGAACCGGATGTAGCTACCGTCCGGCCGGGAGATTTCCTTGGTGGTACGGACGATGACCGCCTTGGCGACCTCGCCCTTCTTCACCTTGGCGCCCGGAATGGCTTCCTTGATCGAGACGACGATGATGTCGCCGATCGAGGCATACTTGCGCTTGGAGCCGCCCAGCACCTTGATGCAGAAGACCTTCTTGGCGCCCGAGTTGTCGGCGACGTCAAGCGTGGAAGACATCTGGATCATGTCTACACCTCCGCCGGGCGCTCGATCAGCTTCGAGACCTTCCAGCGCTTGTCCTTGGACAGCGGGCGGGTCTCGATGATCTCGACGCGGTCGCCGGTCTTGTACTCGTTCTTCTCGTCGTGCGCCTTGTACTTCACGCGCTTGGTGACGAACTTGTGGAAGCGCAGGTCCTTCACGCGACGCGTGACCTGCACGACCACGGTCTTGTCCATCTTGTCGGACGTGACCGTGCCAACGATCGCGCGGCGTGCGCCACGCTTGTCGGTCTCGGTCTCGGTCTTCTGCTCAGCGGCGGCCATCTGCCTTACTCCTTCGCCCCGACGCCAGCCTTATCAAGGCCATGGCGGCGCGCCGAAATCACCGTCTCGATGCGGGAGATCTCGCGGCGCTTCTGGCGGATCTGCATCACGTTCGTGAGCTGGTTGGTGAACCGGCCCAGCTTCAAGCGAAACAACTCGTCACGCGCGCGGTCGCGCGAAGCGAGCAGCTCTTCATCAGAGCGGTCGCGAATCTCAGCAATCTTGGGACCCGTGGCGGCCATGGTCATGCTCCTCTTACAGTGCCGCCGAGCGGCTGACGATCTTGGTCTTCACCGGCAGCTTGTGGTGCGCCAGGTGGAAGGCCTCACGCGCCAGGTTCTCGTCGACACCTTCCAGCTCGTACAGCATCCGGCCCGGGCGAATGATGGCGACCCAGCCCTCGTTACCGCCCTTACCTTTACCCATTCGAGTCTCGGCGGGCTTCTTGGTGATCGGCTTGTCCGGGAAGACGCGGATGTAGAGCTTGCCGCCGCGCTTGACGTGACGCGAGATGGCGATACGCGCCGCCTCGATCTGACGCGACGTGAGACGCCCACACTCGGTGGCCTGCAGGCCGAAGTCGCCGAAGTCGACCTTGTCGCCGCCCTTGGCGCGACCGGTCATGCGGCCCTTCATGGACTTGCGGAATTTCGTTCGCTTCGGAGACAGCATCGCTCGGTTCCTTCTTCGCTAGCCTTCGCGAGTTCGCGACTTAACCTTGGGTCGGAGTGGCCTCACGCGCGCGCGGCGAACCGGCGCGAGTGGGCAGCACTTCGCCCTTGAAGATCCAGCACTTGACGCCGATGACACCGTAGGTTGTCTTCGCCTCGGCGAAGCCATACTCGATGTCGGCGCGGAGGGTGTGCAGCGGCACGCGGCCCTCGCGGTACCACTCGTAACGGCTCATCTCGGCGCCGCCCAGGCGGCCCGTCGACGCAACGCGGATACCCTTGGCGCCGAACTTCATGGCCGTCTGCACGGCCTTCTTCATGGCGCGGCGGAAGGCGACGCGGCGCTCGAGCTGCGTGGCGATGTTCTCGGCCACGAGCTGGGCGTTGGTCTCGGCCTTGCGGACTTCCTGGATGTTCAGGAAGACCTCGTTCTCGGTCAGCGCCTGGACGTCCTTCTTGAGCGTCTCGACGCCGGCGCCACGCTTGCCGATCACGATCCCCGGCCGAGCCGTGTAGATGTTGATCTTGCACTTGTTGGCGGCGCGCTCGACCTCTACGTTGGAGACGCCCGCGTGCTTGAGCTTCTCCTTGATGTACTCCTTGAGCTTGATGTCCTCATGGAGCCACTTGGCGTAGTTCTTCTCTTCGTACCACTTCGAGTTCCAGGTACGCGTGATACCGAGGCGGAACCCTACGGGATGTGTCTTTTGACCCATGCGCTCTACCTTTTCCTGACCTAGGCCTCGGCCTCGGTAACGACGACCTTGATGTTGCTGGTGCGGCGCTGGATGCGGTTTGCCCGTCCCATCGCGCGCGGCATCCACCGCTTGATGATGGGACCGTTGTCCACCTGGATGCTCTTCACGAAGAGCGAGTCCACGTCGACCTTGCCCTTCGACAGATCATCCGCGTTGGCCGCGGCCGAGTGGATGAGCTTCTCGATGATGAGCGCGCTCTTCTTGGGCAAGAGCTTGAGGATGGCAATCGCCTCGTCCACGTTCTTGCCGCGGATCATGTTCGCCACGATCCGGACCTTCCGGGGCGACATCCTCACGTATCTAACGACGGCTGTAGCTTCCATCGCGCAATTCCTCGGGAAATAGAGCGTTCCCCAATATCACAGCAGCCACTTGTGATCAACCTGATCGAGTGTGGCGCTGTGGTTTTTTTCCAACCAACAGGCTTTCGCCGTTACTTCTTCGCAGCCGGAGCAGCCGAAGGCGCTGCCGGCTTACCCGGACCCGACGCTGCCTTACGATCTCCCGAGTGGGAGCTGAAGGTGCGTGTAGGCGCAAATTCGCCGAGCTTGTGACCGACCATGTTCTCGGTGACGAACACCGGCAGGAACTTCCGGCCGTTGTGCACCGCGAACGTGACTCCCACCATCTCGGGCAGGATGGTCGAGCGACGCGACCAGGTCTTGATCACGCCCTTCTTCTTGTTCTTCTGCGAGTCCAGCACCTTGGCCATCAGGTGCTTGTCGACGAATGGACCCTTCTTTACCGAGCGCGCCATTTCTAGCCTTCCTTACCCTTGCGGCGGCGGACGATGAACTTGTCCGTGCGCTTGTTCTCACGCGTCTTGTAGCCCTTGGTCGGCTGGCCCCACGGCGAGCACGGGTGACGACCACCCGAAGAACGACCCTCGCCGCCACCCATCGGGTGATCGACCGGGTTCATGGTCACGCCGCGGTTGTGCGGGCGCCTGCCCATCCAGCGCTTGCGGCCGGCCTTGCCGAGCTCGACGTTGATGTGCTCGTTGTTGCCCACCTGGCCGATGGTCGCGCGGCAGTCCTGGTGGACCTTGCGGATCTCGCCCGAGGGCAGCCGCAGGGTCGCCCAGTCGCCGTCCTTGGCCATGAGCTGCACCGAGACGCCAGCGCCGCGAGCGATCTGCGCGCCGGCGCCGATCTTGAGCTCGACGCAGTGGACGTTGGTACCGGCCGGGATGAAGCGCAGCGGCAACGAGTTGCCCGGCTTGATGTCCGCCGAGTTGGCGCTGATGACCGTGTCGCCGACGTTGAGCTTGTCGGGCGCCACGATGTAGCGCTTCTCGCCATCCGCGTAGTTCAGCAGCGCGATGCGCGCCGAACGGTTGGGATCGTACTCGATCGACGCGACCTTGGCGGGCACGCCGGTCTTGTCGCGCTTGAAGTCGATGACGCGGTAACGGCGCTTGTGGCCACCGCCGCGGAAGCGCGAGGTGATGCGGCCGTAGCTGTTACGGCCGCCCGTGCGCGTCTTGATCTCGATGAGCGACTTCTCAGGGTCGTTGCCCTTGGTGATCTGACCGAAGTCCTGCGACGAAGCGCCGCGACGGCCAGGAGAAGTAGGCTTGTATCGCTTGATGGCCATCTGCCTAGACTCCCTCGAAGAACTCGATCGTCTGGCCCGGCTGGAGGGTCACGATCGCCTTCTTCCAGTGCGGACGGCGGCCTTCGAACCGACCGATCCGCTTCAGCTTCCCGCGCACGATCTGCGTGCGCACATCCTTGACCTGCACGTTGAAGAGCTTCTGCACCGCGTCGCGGATCTGCAGCTTGTTCGCGTCGCGATCGACCTCGAACAGGATCTTCTGCGAGTACTCCGCGCCCTCGGCGGGCGCGTCGACGGCGCCGCCGGTTTCACGCAGGCGGTTGCCCTTCTCGGTGAGAACGGGGCGTCTGATGATGCTTTGTGCAGTGCTCATGGCTACTTCACCTTCGCGACCGGCTTCAGCGCGTCTTCGACCTTCTTGGCCGAGTCACGCGTGATCACCAGCGTCTCGTAGTTGAGGACGTCGTAGACGTTGAGACCCTCGGGCGCGATCCACTTGGCGCCTTCGAGGTTCTTGGCGCCGCGCGACAGCCACTCGTTGTCGCGGCCGTCGACGATCAGCGCCTCGCCGATGCCCAGCTTGGTGAGCGCGGCCTGGACCTGCTTGGTCAGGCGCTTCTTCGCCGCGGGATCGGCCTTACCCTCGACGACGAAGCGGTCGAGGATGATGAGCTTCTGCTCCTTCACGCGCAGCGAGAGGGCCGAGCGCAGCGCGCCCTTCTTGGCCTTCTTGGGCATGTTGTACTCGTAGTCGCGCGGCTTGGGGCCGAAGGCACGACCGCCACCGACGTGGTGGTGCGCGCGCTCGGTGCCGCGACGCGCGTTACCGGTGCCCTTCTGCTTGTACGGCTTCTTGCTGGTACCGCGCACGAACGCGACCGTCTTGGTCGAGGCCGTTCCCGAGCGGCGCTTGGCGCGCTGCCACTTGACGGCTTCCCACAAGAGGTGCTCGTTGACGTCGGTGCCCCACACGGCGTCGTCGAGGTCGATGCTACCGACCTTCTCGCCCGCGGTGTTCTTGACTTCGATCTTCGGCATGGCTTGTTCTCTTTTTTCCTAGTTGCCTGTGTCTTCGCCAGATCAGGAGCTATGTCTTGATCTCGACGTCGACACCAGCCGACAGGTCGAGCTTCATCAGCGCGTCCAGCGTCTGCTGCGTCGGCTCGAGGATGTCGAGCAGGCGCTTGTGCGTGCGGATCTCGAACTGCTCACGCGACTTCTTGTCGACGTGCGGCGAGCGCAGCACGCAGTACTTGTTGATCTTGGTCGGCAGCGGGATGGGGCCGGCCACCTTGGCGCCGGTCCGCTTGGCCGTGTCGACGATCTCCCCGGCCGACTGGTCGAGGAGCTTGTGATCATACGCCTTCAGGCGGATGCGAATCTTGGGAGTCGTCATTCCAACGTCCTTCGGTTGAGCTCTTACTTGGCCGGTGCTTCGTCAGTGATCTTGGCAACAACGCCGGCGCCCACGGTGCGGCCGCCCTCGCGGATGGCGAAGCGGAGGCCCTCTTCGCATCCGACCGGCGTGATCAGCTCGATGTCCACGGAGATGTTGTCGCCCGGCATGACCATCTCGGGGCCTGCCGGCACCGTCCCCACGCCCGTGACGTCGGTGGTACGGAAGTAGAACTGCGGCCGGTAGCCCTGGAAGAAGGGCGTGTGACGACCACCCTCTTCCTTCTTGAGCACGTAGATCTCGGCCTTGAACTTCTTGTGCGGCGTCACCGAGCCCGGCTTGCAGAGGATCTGCCCGCGCTCGATGTCCTCGCGCTTGAGACCGCGCAGCAGCGCGCCGACGTTGTCGCCCGCGCGACCCTCGTCGAGCAGCTTGCGGAACATCTCCACGCCGGTGACCACCGTCTTGGCGGTCGGCTTGAAGCCGACGACTTCGACTTCCTCGCCCACCTTGATGATGCCGCGCTCGATACGACCCGTGCACACCGTGCCGCGGCCCGTGATCGTGAACACGTCCTCGACCGGCATCAGGAAAGGCTTGTCGATCTCGCGCTTGGGCTCGGGGATGAACGAGTCACACGCCTCCAGCAGGCGCTGGATCGACGGGGTACCCAGCTCGCCCGCGTCGCCCTCGAGCGCCTTCAGCGCCGAGCCGCGGATGATCGGGGTGTCGTCACCAGGGAACTGGTACTTCGACAGCAGCTCGCGCACTTCCAGCTCGACCAGATCCAGGAGCTCCTGGTCAGCCGCGCCGATCATGTCGCACTTGTTCAGGTACACCAGGATCCGCGGCACGCCGACCTGGCGCGCCAGCAGCACGTGCTCGCGCGTCTGCGGCATCGGGCCGTCAGGAGCCGAAACCACCAGGATCGCGCCGTCCATCTGCGCCGCGCCGGTGATCATGTTCTTGATGTAGTCGGCGTGGCCAGGGCAGTCGACGTGCGCGTAGTGGCGCTTGTCAGACTCGTACTCCACGTGCGCCGTCGCGATGGTGATACCGCGCTCGCGCTCTTCAGGAGCCTTGTCGATCTGGTCGTACGCCATGAACTGCGCCAGCTTCTTCGACGCCTGCGTCTTCGTGATCGCCGCCGTCAGCGTGGTCTTGCCGTGGTCGACGTGCCCGATCGTCCCGATGTTGACGTGGGGCTTGTTACGAACAAATTTTTCCTTGGACATTAGCGTCGCGCCTCCGCGTGTACCGTTCCCTGACGTCTAACTTCTCGAGCCCTCGATCAGGATTGAACTGATGACCCCGTCCTTACCAAGGACGTGCTCTGCCACTGAGCTACGAGGGCACTTCTACTAGCACTACCGGACCCATCCGACTACTTCTGCTGCTACCGCTGCTCTTGAACTTCCGAGCGGGCGACGGGACTCGAACCCGCGACATCCAGCTTGGAAGGCTGGAGCTCTACCAACTGAGCTACACCCGCCGATATTTCACACCACGTACTTGCCAATCGGCCTTGCCGGTGGAGGGGGAAGGATTCGAACCTTCGAAGGCGTAAGCCGGCAGATTTACAGTCTGCTCCCTTTGGCCACTCGGGAACCCCTCCTCGAGCTTTGCTGCGATCCTGCTAACTCTTCGTCAGTCCTTTACTTCTCTCTTGTTCGGCTAGTCCAGACATCTTCTCGGAGCTGGCGATCGGAATCGAACCGATGACCTGCTGTTTACAAGGCAGCTGCTCTACCGACTGAGCTACGCCAGCAGCACTTTTCTGAGTAATGACGAAGCTTTATCGGTCCTTTGCCACACCGGGTCAAACGAATGCACGCTTATACGCGCCACATGTCGGCAAGTCAAGGGGTTTTCGGTATGGTTTCGATCAGATGGGGCGATGAACGAACCGGGCGCAGCCTAGCAAATCAGAGCTCCTGCCGACCAGGAATGTATTCATTGGTGACATCTTTGCTGGAGGCGGCTCCCGCGGGCGACCTGGGTTCCTCGCCCTCGTTGCCGGCCGGATCGGTCGGGCCGACCGCTGTTCCAGGTTGGAACAGCTCGCCCTTCTGCTGACGCGCCATGATGGTCTTGACCTCGCCCGCGCGGACCTCCGAAGCATCCACCCAGACCGACTGCAGGCCGACCTCGCGCGAGTGCACGACGTTCTTCTCGTGCACATAGAGCGACTTCTCGAGCAGCTTCTTCAGGTCCTTGTTCTGGTTGAGCAGCTTCACGTACTCGCGCGCGCCCGCGTCGGTCATGCCCGAAGGCAGCGGCACGGCCATGAAGTCGTCCCAGAACTCCTTGTACATCTGGCCGATCTCGTAGATCGCCGCGGTCGTCCAGTACGGGTTGGGGTAGCCCTCGATCAGGCGCGTGTAGCGTTCCTCGGCGAGCATGAACAGCTCGCTCTTGTGCTCGAGGTCGCGGCCCATCTGCTCCTCCGGGTAGCGCAGCGGCACGGCGCGGAACTGCCGGTGCGGGATGACCGCCAGGTAGTACTGCGCCATCGAGGCGAAGTAGTTGGAGGGAATCTCGCCGCGCGCCGCGGCTTCCTTGTGGTACGCGAGCGCCTGGCGCAGGACCTCCTCGGCGCCGGTGTAGTCCTTGAGCTCGACCAGCGCGTAACCCAGGCGCGCGAGGCCTTCCAGGCGTTCTTCGGGGTCGAGCGTGTCGCTGTCGAGCAGCTTCTCGAACGTGGCCACCGATTCGGAGAACTGCTTCGATTCGGCCAGCACGGCGCCCAGGCGGAAAGCCGCGTCGCGACCGTCCTTGGAGCCGGCGGGCGCGATGGCGACGGCGCGCCGGTAGCGGTCGGCGGCCTGGGCGAAGTCGTCCTTGCCCTCCCAGGCGATGCCGGCGTTGTAGAGCGCCGCGGGCACCAGCTGCGAGCCGGGGAAATCGGCGATGAGTCGCTCGTAGTCGGCGAGCGCCTGGTCGTACTGCCGCTGCATGAGCGCGTCGTTGCCCTCGTCGAAGAGGGTGCGCGCGTCGGTGGCCGTGGTGGTGAGCTTGCCCTGGTCGTCCTCGACGACCTCGATGCGCAGCGGCTCGAGGTTGAGCTCGTGCGTGCCGCCGCGGGCGTCGTCGTTGGCGACGTCCGCCTTGGGCGCGGTGGGCGGCGTGCCCGCGGCGGCCGGCTGGCGGAGTGAGCCGGCGCAGGCGGGCAGGAGCAGCGAGACGAGGGTGGCCGAGGTGCGGAGCCAGGACAGGGTGGCGCGATTCATGTTCCTCATAGACGTGCGAACGGGGCGACGGGTTCCCAGCTTTAACCCGGGATCACGCGCACGAGCAGGCGACGATCGCGCGGCCCATCGAATTCACAGAAGAAAATCGCCTGCCAGTGGCCCAGCTGCGGACGCCCGCTCTCCACGATCAATGTGGTCGAGACGCCCACCAGGCTGCACTTGATGTGCGCGTCGGAGTTGTCCTCGGCGTGGGCGAAGCCGGCGTCCTTGGGCACGAGCTTGCGCAGGTGCGCGAGCATGTCCGATTTCACCGTCGGGTCGGAGTTCTCCTGCACGGTCACGCCGGCGGTGGTGTGCGGGCAGTACACGACGGCCAGGCCGCGATCCACGCCCGAGCGCTTGAGCGCGGAACGCACCAGGGGGGTGACGTCGACCATCTCCTCGCGGGTCGTGGTGCGGATCTCGATGGTGTGGGTCTCGCTCATCGGGGTGCAATGGTAGCGTAAGCACGCGTACTCTTGAGCAAAATATTGACGGCCTGGTGACACGAACCGATTCTGGTGACCATGGGGGAAGCGAAGCCTGGCTGGGCGGCGGTGCTGTGCATCGTCGGGAGCTTGTCAGCCGGCGCGTGCAGCGCGACCGCGATGCTGGGCGACGACGGAGGGCCACCCGATCGAATGCTCGAGCCCGAGTGCTCGGCGAGCAGCGATTGCCTGGCGCCCCAACTGCCCATCTGCTCGCCCGAGGCCGTATGCAGCGCGTGCAAGCAGGACGTCGACTGCAAGCTGCGCGATCCAGGCGCGCCGCTGTGCGCGGCCGATGGCGCGTGCGTGGCCTGTCGCGGCGCGGCCGACTGCGAAGATTCGATGCTGCCGGTCTGCGACCCGACGTCGCGCGCCTGCCGCGCGTGCTCGGCGGACGCCGAGTGCGAGAGCGGCGTGTGCAACCTGAGCGAGGGCAGCTGCTTCCCGGCCGCCGAGGTCTACATCGTCGACGACGGCGGACACTGCGGCACGGGCGACGGCTCGGCGGGCGCACCGTTCTGCTCCATCGACGAGGCCCTGGCGGCATTCAGCACGGCAGCGCGCAACTTCATCTCGGTGCGCGACGGCGTCTACACCTTCCCTCCGCTGGCGAGCGCGCCGCTGCCCACGTTCATCGGCACTGCCGACGCGCAGATCGGGCCGGCGGCCGCGGGCGGCGATTGTCTCAAGCTCGATACGTCGGCGGCGCTCCTGCTGCGCGGCTTCCACTTCAAGGGCTGCGGCATCGCGCTGCGCCTGGGCGCGGCCTCGTCGCAGGTGATGATCAGCGGCACGAGCATCGACAGCAGCCAGACCGGCATCGACTGCCACGCGCGCCACTGCTACGTCAGCAGCGTCGAGGTCATCGACACCACGACGGGCCTGCGCTGCTCCGACGGCGCCAAGTGCCTGATCAAGGACAGTACGTTCGACGGTGGTGACAGCGGCGTGATCGCGATCGGCGCCACGCTGCAGCTGCACGACTCGATCGTGACCCACAGCAAGCTGATGGGGCTCAACCTGGCCGACTCGGAGGTCGAGGTGCTGCACTCGACGGTGCGCGAGATCGGCAAGGGCGGCACGGGCGCGACCACCGCGGTCGCGTGCGTGGGCAGCTACTGCACCTTCGATCGCGCGCGCATCGTCGGCTCGCGCGGCGCCGGCCTGGCCCTGGCCAACAGCTCGTTCGAGATCTACTCGTCGGCCATCCTGGGTAACGGCTCGGAGGACGCGTCGCTGGCGCAGAACGGCGGCGTGGTGCTGCTGACGCCGGGCGCGACGCGCATCTTCGAGAACAACACCGTGGTCGGCAACCGCGCGGCACTGGGCGCGACCGCCGGCGTGCGCTGCAATGCGGCGGTGACGCTGAAGAGCAGCATCGTGTGGGGCAACAGCGGGTCGCCCATCGATCCGCTGTGCAGCGCGACCTACAGCGACATCGACACCGCGACGGTGCTGCCGGGCGTGGGCAACCTGCGCGAGGATCCCAAGCTGACCTCGGTCACACCGGGAGCGATGGACGAGCACATCGCCGCCGACTCGCCCTGCGTGGACAAGGGCGACCCGGCGGGCGGGCCGACCTCCGACATCGACGGGCAAGCGCGCCCGAGCGGCGCGCGCGTCGATATCGGCGCCGACGAGAAGGCGCCGTAATCGCCGCGGATTGATCACGCGTCGCTTGAGCATGATCAGAGCGACGTGCTACCTGATCGATCGTACCGCGCACGGGCGGCGCGGGGTGGCGGCCCTTCATGAAGATCGCGTTCACGCACAATCTCAGACTGACGAACAACGAAGACGAAGCGGAGTTCGACTCCGTCGAGACCGTGCAGGATATCGAGGCCGCGCTGCTCGCCGCCGGGCACGAGGTGGAGAAGATCGAGGTCTCCGGCCCGGCGTCGCACCTGGTGTCGCGGCTCGAGGCCTCGGATCCCGATCTCATCTTCAACACTGCCGAGGGCAAGCGTGCACGCGCGCGCGAGGCCTTCTACCCGGCGCTGTTCGAGGAGCTCGGCTTCCCCTACACCGGCTCCGACGCGTACGTGCTCACGCTCACGCTCGACAAGTGGCTGACCAAGCTGGTGCTCAAGGAGCACGGCGTGGACAGCCCGCGCGGCCGGCTGGTGACGCCCACCAGCCTGCAGCAGGTGCTCGACTCGGGCATCGGGTTGTCCTTCCCGGTCATCGTCAAGCCCAACTACGAGGGCTCGTCCAAGGGCATCGGCGACGAGGCCGTCGCACGCGACCCGCGCACCCTGGCCACGGTGCTGCGCGCGGCGCTGTCGGCGTGGCCAGCCGGCGTCATGGTCGAGGAGTTCATCCCCGGCGAGGACGTCACCATCGGCTTCATCGAGGGCGTGGGCGACGACGGCGTGCTGGGCGCGGTCGAGTACGCCATCGATGAGTCGGCGCAGAACAAGTACAACATCTACGACTACCGGCTGAAGAACGTCGACCCGTCCAAGGTGTCGGTGCGCTGCCCGGCCGACATCCCGCGCGACACCGCGGCGCGCCTGCGCGTCATCTCGCGCACGGTCTACAAGCAGCTGGGCGTGCGCGACGTCGGTCGCATCGACTATCGCCTGGGCACCGACGGGCGCATCTACATGCTCGAGGTCAACGCCCTGCCCTCGCTCGAGAAGGGCTCGGGCCTGTTCGCGGGCGCGGCGCACGCGGGCCTGTCATTCGACGCGGCCATCCAGCAGATCGTGGACAGCGCGGCGCTTCGCTGGAAGCTGACCCAGCCGGCGCAAGCGGTCGCGCGCAAGAAGTCGACCGTGGTGCGCGTCGGCTTCACCTTCAACGCCAAGCGCGTCGACTCCAAGTCGGGCGACGATTCGGACGCCGAGTTCGATCCGCCCGAGACCATCGCCGCCATCACCGACGCCATCGCGGCGCACGGGCACAAGGTCGTGCAGCTCGAGGCCACGCCCGACCTGCCCCGCCTGCTCGCCGAGGCCGACGTCGACCTCATCTTCAACATCGCCGAGGGGCTGGTCGGCCGCAACCGCGAGGCCCAGGTGCCGGCGCTGTGCGAGCTGCTCGGCATCCCCTACACCGGGTCGGACTCGGCCACGCTGGCCATCGCGCTCGACAAGGCGCTGACCAAGAAGGTGCTCAAGCAGCACGAGATCCTGACCCCCGACTTCCAGCTGTTCGAGAGCGGGCGCGAAAAGCTGTCGCCGGCGCTCAAGTTCCCGCTCATCGTCAAGCCCAACACCGAGGGCTCGTCCAAGGGCATCGCATCGACCTCGGTGGTCGACGACGAGCCGTCGCTGCGCGTGCAGATCAAGCAGCTGATCGAGAAGTACCGTCAGCCCGCCCTGGTCGAGGAGTACATCCCCGGGCGCGAGTTCACCATCGGGCTCTTGGGCGACAAGCGGCCGCGTGTGCTGCCGCCCATGGAGATCGTGTTCAAGAACAAGGCGCTCGAGCGGCCGGTCTACGACTTCGAGGTCAAGCAGGAGTGGGAGAAGCACGTCGCCTACGAGTGCCCGGCCAAGCTGACGCCCGCCGAGCTGCGCGCGCTCGAGCGCGCCGCGCGCGAGACCTTCGACGCGCTCGACTGCCGCGACGTGGCGCGCGTGGACGTGCGCATGAACTCGGCCGGGCAGGTCTTCGTGCTCGAGTGCAACCCGCTGCCGGGCCTGACGCCCGACTACTCTGACCTCGTGCTCATCTCCAACGCCGCGGGCATCGACTACCGCACGCTCATCGGTGAGATCCTGGCCGGCGGGCTCAAGCGTCTGCGCGAGAAGCGGCGCGAGATGGCCGAGCGCGCCGAGGAAAAGAAGGAACAGCAGTTGCAGCTGGCTCTGGCCGGCAAGCCCGACGCGCGCAGCACCGAGAAGCGTAATGGTCAGGCGCCCTTGCCCACTCCAGCCAGCACCACCAGCGGGGAGTAGCAGAGCCGGTGCCTGCAGCGACAGAGGCAGAGTGGCAGCCTCCGCCGGGTCGCAAGCGGCTGCGTGAGCTGGGCATCCAGCTGGGACGCTTCCCGACCGGACCGGCCAACGCCATCACCGATGTGAAGGGCGTCAAGGTCGGACACACGACGCTCATCGGCGGCGAAGGCATGCTTCAGCCGGGCAAGGGTCCCATCCGCACCGGCGTGACCGCCATCGTCCCATCCAAGGACGTGTTCATGAACCGGATGTTCGGCGGCGAGTTCGTGCTCAACGGCGCGGGCGAGCTGTCGGGCCTGACCCAGGTGCAGGAATGGGGACTGCTCGAGACGCCCATCCTGCTGACCAACACCATGTCGGTGGGCAAGGTCTCCGACGCCACGGTGAAGTGGATGACGCGCCACTTCCCCGGCATCGGCGACCGCTACGACGTGGTCATCCCGGTGGTCGGCGAGTGCGACGACTCGTTCCTGCACGACGCCATCGGCCGGCACATCCGCTCCGAGCACGTGTACCAGGCGATCGAACGCGCCTCGTCGGGACCGGTGCCCGAAGGCTCGGTCGGCGCCGGCACCGGCATGGTGACCTGCGACTTCAAGGCGGGCATCGGCACGTCATCGCGGCGCGTGCCCAACGCCGTGGGCGGTGCTGCGGCGGCCAGCGACTACACGCTCGGCGTGCTGGTGCTGTCCAACTTCGGTGTGCGCAACAACCTCAGGATCGACGGTGTGCCCGTCGGTGAGCCGCTCGAGACCGAGTACGAGACCTACAAGCGGCGCACCTACAGCTACGGCTCGATCATCGTGGTCATCGCGACCGACGCACCCATGCTCTCGATCCAGCTGTCACGCGTGTGCAAGCGCGCCGCGCTCGGCATCGGACGCTGCGGCAGCTACGCGGCGCACGGCTCGGGCGAGATCGTCATTGGCTTCTCGACCGCCAACCGGGTGTCGCGCGAGTCCACCGACCGCCTGCACAAGCTCGAGATCCTGCCTGACGAGGCGCTCGGCGCGCACTACGAGGCGGTCATCGAGTGCACCGAGGAAGCCATCATCAATTCGCTCTGCATGGCAGGCGAGATGACCGGCCAGGGCGGCAACACGGCGCCCGGCCTTCCGCTCGACAAGGTGTTGGAATTGATGAAGAAGTACCGCCCGGATCGGGTGGTGGCGGAGCCCGGAAGCGGAACCTAGGCGGCGACCTGGGGAAGCAGGTGGCCGGTGCCGAGATAGCTGTGCACGAGCGTGCTGATGAGCGCGGTCACGCTCGCCATCGCCGCGATCTCCTTGCCCGAATGGGCGCGGAGGCCGAGCGCGCGCAGGCGACCGGTCAGGTTGTCGATGATCGCCTTGACCACATACATGCGCGAGCCGGCGTAGTTCGACACCGAGTTCATCACGACCTGACGGTTCTCCCACAGGAGCGTGGCCGCATCGCTGCCGATGCCCTCGGCGCAGAAGATCTGACGCAGGTCGTCGTCGAGCTGGGTGCCCAGCTCCTCGACTGGCGGCGTGTCTTCCTCGTCGCGCATCTCGTAGAACTCTTGCACGGTGAAGGCCAGCTCGTCGGGATCCGGCGGCACGGCCAGCGCCATGTCGTAGACCGGCTCGGTACGACCGACCTTCTTCATCAGGCGGTCGACGTATTCGAGTTTTGCCAGAGCTTCCCAGCCCTGGTACTGCGACCGCCAGTCCAGGCCGGGCGTCAGCCAGACCGCAAAGGTCTCGGCGAAGTCCTCGTCCGGGTGCTTCTGCGAGTACCAGCCGGGCAGATGGCGCACGAACTTCTTCGAGAATGGGGTCGGACGGTAGTCGTCGCCGTACTCGGCGTAGAAGTCGCCGAACAGGGCACACCACTCCGCGTCGTCGAACAGACGGTAGGCGTAGTTGATGGCGTGGCCCGCTTCGTGACGCAGGCCGGTCATGATGCGTGGGGCGTCTTCCAGGTCGTCCGCGAACTCTTCCTCATAAGCGTGGAAGCGCGGGTCGACCAGGTAGAAGGGCAAACCGATGAGCGGGACGCCGTCAGGGCAGCCCCATTCGTTCGCCACGTAGCAGGGCGGACGGAAGCTGACGCCCTGGCTGTCCAGCTCGGCGTACAGCTGCTGGATGAGGGGCCACAGAGGGCTGCCGTCAAGCTGCAGCCCCATCTCATCGATGCGCTGACCCCACAGTTCGGGGGAGGAAGGCTTAACAAGGTGGCTCACGGGATGGATGATGCTCGGGGGTGGGGGTCGGCACAAGCGGACGGCCGGTCAAAAATTACTGAACCGACGGACAGTGAATGGCATGTTTGCCACGATTATGAGTCAAGCCTTCGAAAGAACAGGAAAAACCAGTTCGGATTCTTTCAACTTGACCCAAAAATAATGCTCCGTCCACCCACCAACAGGGCCGTTTTGGGGCTCTCGAAGGGCTTGCGAATGACGCGCGCTGGATGTGGCGCGAGCGCGCGTCGTGCGAGTTTCGAGAGCACGCCGAGCGCTCACGCTCGCGTGATCACCCACGCACGATCGCGGCGCGAGCGCACGTCACGTCAGTGCGCGTCATCGATCGTCCACGCGCATCCACGCGCGTCCACGTGCGCGCGACTCGCCGCGCGATCGAGTGCGTAACACGCGACGCACCCGCGCGCTCCGAACGGCCAGTCGTTATACTGCGCGCGTGCGACTCGCGTTCATCGTGGCCGACGCGCGCGGGCAGAAGCCGTCGTGGTCGACCGCGTGGCTGGCGCAGGCCGCCATGCGTCACGGGCACGACGTCGGCTTCGTCTCCGTCGACGAATTGACCCTGCGTCCGGACAACAGCGTGAGCGCGCGGGTCGTCCGTCCGGGCAACCCATGTGCGTCACGAGAAGAAATGTGCGCCGCGCTCGCCGCAGAAGACGCGCGTGTCGATGACGAGTCGCTCACCTCGTTCGACGTGGTGTTCCTCCGCTACCATCCGCGCCGCGAAGGTGGCGGCGTGCACAGCCCGGTCATCGACTTCGGCTGGCGGCTGCGCCTGGGCGACGTGCAGGTCTACAACGATCCCGAAGGCACGCAGCGCGCGGGCGGCCGCATGTACCTCGGAGGCCTACCCGCAGAGATCCGTCCGCGCACGCTGGTCACGCGCGACTCGGCGCGGCTCAAGCGCTTCCTCAAGGAGCTGGACGCGCCGGCGGTGGTCAAGCCGTTCGCCGAGCAGCACGCGGGCGTCGAGAATGTCTTCTATCTGACCCGCGGCCAGTCGAAAAACCTGAATCAAATCCTGCAGGTGGTGCGAAAGACCGGCTACATGGTGGCGCAGGAGTACCTGCCCGAGGTGACCCAGGGCGAGAAGCGCCTCCTTCTACTGGCGGGCGAACCGATCCGGCACGCGGGC
>OBEQ012646710.1_pt1 | contig 26891 bp, 24 predicted proteins | sample 1670901 | NCBI WGS metagenome assembly OBEQ01 (sample SAMEA104232315, study PRJEB22302) | groundwater metagenome | biome: forest; feature: aquifer; material: groundwater | place: USA | collected 2011-08-07 | depth 5.4 m | reverse complement strand
GTCTGGATCAGATATTTCCGCGAGGCGCCCATGCGGCAGATTTTCTGGTTTCCCTTGAGGCGTTGACAACGCAAACCACGATGGCGCTCCGGCGCATCGACCTGGTGAGTCCGTCAGTCGGGGGCGCTGGGGCTTCTGCCGGGTCCGGCGGCCAGGCATCAAGCCAGCCGCGGCCGACCACTGCGGCGGTGCCGGGCGGAGCCGCATCGGCAGGAGCGCAGAAAACACAGAAAGCTCCTGCTCTTGGCCAGGAACTGCCGTTTTCCGTTCAGATCGCGGGCTCCTATGACAACTTCAAAAAATTCCTCATTGCCACGGAACGAAACCTCCGCTTGATTGATGTGGATGAGATTTCTTTTTCCGCCAGCGGCAAAAAGGACGATTCCGTGGAGTTTACCCTAAAAGCAAAGACGTATTATCAGTAACAAAAGGGTAGAGCCAATAGCGAATAGGGTAGAGGGCGAAACGAAGAGCGAGTAAGAAGCTATACCCTATTGGCTAAACCCGAAACCCTATTTTATGCGACGCAGCACCATCTTCACTATTATTTTTGTTCTGATTCTGGGCGTGATTGGCTATATTTGGTACGGTTATTGGCAGGCCCCGGCTGCGGATACGGGCACGGCGACCCAGGATGATTTTACGCGGACATTGGCACAAGTCGCGCGCCTGAAAAATCTTAATCTGGACACCTCTCTTTTCCGCGAGTCCTCCTTTACGGACCTTGAAGCGCCGCAGATTTCGCCGGAGCCGGATATCACGCCGGGCCGCCCCAACCCCTTCGCGGCTTTTAAATAGAAATGGGCATTCTTTTTCCGAGAAAAATCTGCTATACTGATCGTCTATGGAACATATTGCTTTGACCGCAGAAGAAAAAGATATTCTCGCGTCTCTCGGCGTGGAAGCATTGGTTTTGTTCGGCTCGCATGCGCAAGGACTTGCGGGTCCCTTGAGCGATGTTGATGTTGGCGTGTTAGTCCGCGACGCACGCATCTTGCAAGATCGCGCCCAGAGAAACGCATTATATGATGCGTTGTATTTTGATGTGCTTTCGCCGCTCGCCGGAAGAGTGGTAAAGCGCCTGTGCAACATTGATATTGTGTTCCTGCAAGATGAATTGGTGAATCTGCAGTTGAAGTATCATGTGAGTAGTCGCGGGGTTCCGTTGTATGAGCGGGATAGCCGCGCATTCGCGGATTTCAAAGAAAATATTATGGAGCGATACGCGGATTACGCCCCGGTGCGCCGCATGTTTAATGCAGCAATTCTTGCACGGATATGAAAATACAACCATTGGAAAAAGACACCATTATAAAACGGATAAACGGGATTCAGGCAGAGATTGTTGAGCTTCAGAAGTTAGGGATGCAATCGTTGGGCGAGTTCTCATCAGGTGACGGCTATAAGCTTGCGGAATATCACTTGCATCATGCGCTGGAGGGAGTGTTTCATATTGTCGCGCACATCCTTTCTCGTATACCGGGCGGTCAGGCCACCGAATATGCGGAAAGCGCGCGGAAGCTTGCAGAATTTGGAATTATTGACAAAGAGTTCGTGAATACTAGATTGGTAAAGATGGCAAAATACCGGAATCGCATCGTGCATTTTTACGCGGAAATTACTCCGGCGGAATACTACGATATTATCAAAAACAATTTGGGCGACTTTGATATTTTTCTCTCCGCAATCAAGCGAGTGTTGGAATGCCCAGAGCAGTTTGATTTGTCGGTGGAGTAAAACCCTATACGCATTATGAAACAGAGAAGTGTAAGAGATTTTTCAACTGCGGATTGGGGCAAAATGGCGATAACAGGATTGCTTGCCGGATTTATTGCGCCGTCCGTGGGCGGCGAGTTATTTCGTGCGTTATGAGATGTTGTAGGTTTTCTCGGTTTAGTATCTTTGTGTATTTGGGTCTACAGAAAAATCAAAAAAATGTAAGATGGAATGGCAAAGACAATCGTAGACATTTTGGCTGCAAAAAAACTCCTCACGCTTGAGGAGAGTGCGGCTGTGCGTAAGGAAGCAAAAGAGAAAAAAGTGCCTTTGGACGAGATCCTCTATGGCCGGGGCATCAGTGAGCAAGACGCGGCAGAAGCCAAAAGCGCGTTGACCGGATACCCGATAAAATATCTGCAAGGCGTGCAGATTCCCTTTGATACACTCCGCGATATTCCCGAGGAATCGGCGCGCCATTACAAAATTATTCCGCTCGGCAGGCATGAAGGATATTTGAATATCGGGATGCTGTATCCGGATGATGTGGCGAGCGAGGAGGCGCTCAAATTTGTGGCGGGCCGCGCGAATCTGCCGGTGAAGATCTTTGTGATTACGCCCAGTGATTTTCAAAGCGTCTTGCAGGAATATCGCAGTTTGTCCGGCGAGGTTACCAAGGCGCTCGGAGAATTTGAAAAAGAATACGAGGCGCTTGGCGAGGATGTGCGGATCCGCAAGTTCGATACGACGCGGATCGTGGAGGAGGCGCCGGTCACCAAAATGATGGCGGTCATTCTGCGCCACGCCGTAGAAGGGATGGCATCTGATATCCACATTGAGCCCACGCGGACCAATCTGCGGGTACGGTTTCGCGTGGACGGGGTGCTGTACACCAGTTTGCTCCTGCCCATTGACGTGCATCCGGCGGTGCTGACGCGCATCAAGGTAATGACGAATTTGAAAATTGACGAGACGCGCGTGCCCCAGGACGGCAGATTCCATGCGGAAATCGGTTCCAAGTCCATTGACTTTCGCGTCTCCACATTCCCCACGGCATTCGGAGAAAAAGTGGCGATTCGTATTTTGGATCCGGAAGCCGGCATCGCCTCTTTTGCCGACTTGGGGCTCGATGGAGACGGGCTGGTCAAACTTGAAGAGGCGATTGCCAAGCCCTATGGGCTCATTCTCATCACCGGCCCGACCGGATCCGGCAAATCAACGACGTTGTACGCCATTCTTCAGCGCTTGAATGAAGAGCGATACAATCTGATGAGCTTGGAGGACCCGATTGAATATTATATTCCGGGCGTGAACCAATCGCAGGTGCGGCCGGAGATCGGATATGATTTCGCTTCTGGTCTTCGCCAGATCCTGCGTCAGGACCCGGACGTCATCATGGTGGGCGAGGTCCGCGACAACGAAACGGCGGGGCTCGCCGTGCAGGCGGCGCTCACGGGGCATGTGGTGCTCTCGACCCTTCACACCAACAATTCCGCGGGCGTCATCCCCCGCCTCATCGACATGAAAGTCGAGCCGTTTCTTTTGCCCGTTTCCCTGAACCTCATGGTCGCTCAACGTCTGGTGGGACTCTTGTGTCCCGATTGCAAAGAGGCGGAAGAGGCCCCGGCGGCCGTAGAGAAAGTCATCAAAAAAGCGTTAAGCGACCTCGCGGCTGAGATACAAAGCGAGTTCAAAGAGCCGTACAAGATCTACCACTCGAAAGGGTGCCCGAAATGCAAAGGACGGGGGGTTATGGGACGGGGGGCGCTTTTTGAAGTTTTCAAAATGTCACCTGCGCTTGAGGAGATAATCGCGAGCGGTCCGACGATCCAGAAGATCATGAGAGAGGCGAAAAGCCAGGGAATGATCACGTTGCGGCAGGACGGGGTCCTGAAGGCGCTCCAAGGGAAAGTGTCCATCGAGGAAGTGATCCGGGAAACCGAGGATATGTGATATGCTTAATTTCTAAGCACTAATTTCTAAATCCGAAACAAATCCTAATGACCAAAATCATAAACCTGAAGCATCCCGGGTTTTAGTGATTAGGGTTTGGGATTTGTTTAGAAATTAGATATTAGAATTTAGAAATTCAACACTATGGACCCTTCAGCAAAACTAAAAGACCTTCTCGTCACTACCGCGAAGCAGAACGCGTCGGATCTCCACATCGCGGTGGGGAGGCGCCCCACGCTCCGCATCGATGGCGTGCTCGTGCCTCTTCAAAAAGAGCAAATCATGACGCCCGATGTAACAGAGGAATTAATCTATGGGCTTTTGACCCCCGAGCAGAAAGAGAAGCTTCTCCGGGAGCGGCAGCTCGATTTCGCGTACGGCTTTGAGGACAAGGCGCGCTTCCGGGTGAATGCGTACTTTCAGCGCGGATATCTCGCGGCGGCGCTCCGCTTGATCCAGTCGCGCATCAGGACGATCGAAGAATTGAATCTGCCGCCGATCCTTCACGACTTCGCGCGGCTTTCGCAGGGGTTTGTGCTGATCGTGGGTCCCGCCGGCCACGGGAAATCATCGACGCTCGCCGCGATCTTGGACGAGGTCAACCATACGCGCTCGGATCACATCATCACGATCGAAGATCCGATCGAGTACCTCTTCACGCAAGATCGCTCGATCGTTTCTCAGAGGGAGGTGGGCTCCGACACGCCGACGTTCCACGCCGGACTCCGAACGGTCTTGCGGCAGGATCCGGACGTGCTAATGGTCGGTGAAATGCGCGACGCCGTCTCGATCGCGACGGCGATGACCGCGGCCGAGACCGGCCATCTCGTGTTCTCCACGCTCCACACGAACTCCGCTTCGCAGACGATCGACCGTATCATTGATTCTTTCCCGTCCGGCCAGCAGGGACAGGTGACGTCCCAGCTCGCGGCAACACTCGTCGCCATCGTCTCCGAACGTCTCCTGCCACACATTTCCGGGGGGCGCATTCCCGCCACGGAGATCATGATCGTGAATCCCGCCATCAGGAATCTGATCCGCGAGCGAAAGATCTATCAGATCGACCTCGTGATCGAAACGAGCCTCCAGGAAGGAATGGTGACCCTGAACCGTTCGCTCGTCGGCCTCATCAAGAACAAAGAAATATCCCTTGAGAACGGAGAGTTATATTCGCTCAATCCCGCGGAGCTAAGAATTCTCTTAGAAAGGACATAAGAAGATTTTAGCTGTTAGCTTTTAGGTGTTAGGCGTAATGCTGGCGATATAAAATCCCTAAAAGCTCAAAGCTAAAAGCTAAAAGCTTATGAAATTTCAGTACAAAGCAAAAACCAAAAACGGCGAGCTGCAAATGGGTTTTGTCGAGGCGGGAAGCCGCGACTCCGCCGCGAACATCCTGGCCACCCACGAGCTTTTTATCCTAACCCTCGAGTCCACCGAGTCACCGCACTGGTACGACTTGATCTCGAATTTTTTCACTCGCGTCAAGTCCAAGGACATGGTGGTGTTCACGCGCCAACTCTCGACGCTCCTCGAAGCGCGGCTGCCCTTGAATACCGCCCTGAAGACGCTCCGCGAGCAGACGAGACAGCCGAGACTGAAGGAGGCCGTGTTCCAGGTTTCTGAAGATATCGACGCCGGCCTTTCTTTCTCGCAAGCACTGGAGCGGCAAGGCGATATCTTCCAGCCTTTCTATATTGAGATGGTGCGCGCGGCGGAAATTACCGGGAACCTGAACGAGGTCGCTGGATTTCTCGCGGACTACACTGAGAAAGAGGCGACGCTCACGAGCAAGGCCAAGTCGGCCATGATCTATCCGGGGGTCGTCGTCAGCCTTTTTCTCGTCGTCGGTTTCATCATGGTCACATTTGTTTTCCCGCAGATCGCGCCCGTGTTCGAGCAGAGCGGCGTGAAACTCCCGATTTATACGAAGATCCTTTTGGGGTCGGGAAATTTTTTAGGAAAATGGTGGCCCATTGTGATCTTGGTATTAATCATCATAGGAATACTACTCGCGAATTATTCGAGGACGACCGAGGGCGAGGCGCTCGTCGACGACATGAAAATCAGGCTGCCGATCCTGAACAAGGTCTATCTGCCCGTCATCATGACCAGGTTCGCGAATTCCGCATCGCTTCTCATTCACGGCGGCATTCCCATCGCGCAGGCTCTCGAGGTGATCAGCCACATGGTTGGGAACGTTCTCTACCGCGACGTGATCCATGAGATCGCCGAAGACGTGCGGCAGGGGAATCTGATGTCGCAGAGCATCGAGCGACACCCGGAATTTTTCCCGTCTCTTGTGGCGCAGATGGTCGCCGTGGGGGAGACGACGGGGAAAATAGAGCAGATATTCCAGCGCATCGCCGCTTCCTACGGCCGCGAGGCGGACGAAGTCATCAATAATCTCGTAGACCTTATTCAACCCCTTCTTATGATCGTGATTGGAGCCATGGTGGGGCTTCTCTTCGCCTCGATCCTTGTGCCGCTCTACAGCTTAACTTCAAGCATTCACTAAACGAGGTTTTAGGTTTTAGGTTATAGGTTTTAGTGTGTTTGAATCTTCCTAGAACCTAACACCTAAAACCTAAAACCTCATTCTGGGCTTGTGGATAATTTAAAGATTCCAATATGGTATACTTTTTAGGTAACAATTGGCCCGAAGAACCCGCGGGGTTCAACTAAGCTTAGGGGCTGATTCAAAAGGTCGAGAATTGATAGACATATTCCTAAAATGACCAACAATAAGAACGCACGCAAGGGTTTCACTCTTATTGAAATTCTTGTGGTTGTCGCCATCATCGCCATCCTCGCATCGGTCGTCTTGATCGGCCTCGGGCCTGCCCAGAAAGCGGGCCGCGACGCGCGTAGAATTTCCGACTTGCGGCAGATACAGAACGGCGTGGAGCTTTATTTCAGCCACTGCGGTTCATATCCGTATGCCGCGGGCGGGAGCGTGCCGGCGGGCTGCGGTCTTGCAGGCAATTTTGCTGCGATGGACGCCCTTCTGAAGGCCGGTGGTTTCGCTCAAAACGTACCCAACGATCCTAACCCGAATAAAGTCTACACTTATACCCCGAATGCGGACGGATCAAGCTATACGCTCTCCGCGATACTCGAAGACAACGGCAACCCGGCATTAGGCGTGAATCGAACTGAAAATACCGTTGCATGTGGTCCGGCGAACGTTACGTACTGCGTGAGCCTCTAGCTTAAGCGGTCCAGATAAAAGCATTGCAAAACCGGCGAGTGTTCGCCGGTTTTGATTTTCCGCTGTAGACTTAGAGTATACTCAGTTTGTCATTCCCGTCCCGTATCCCTGTACGGGACAGGCTCCAGCGGGAATCCAGGAATGGTCGACCATTCCACGGGAACAGGCACTTTGTTTTCTGGATTCCCGCTCCCCGCCTTCGCGGGGACAAGCTTCGCGGGAATGACGGAATAAGAGTAAATTTATGACTATCGTCTTTCTTTTCCTCTTCGGCGCCGCGATTGGGAGCTTTGTGAACGTGGTCGCGCTCCGCTATGACCCCGACCTTTTTTTATTTGCGCGGAAAAGGATCGGTGGCCGTTCGCGTTGTCCGCATTGCGGAAAAACGCTCCGTTGGTTTGAGCTCATTCCGCTCGTAAGCTTCGCGCTCGCGGGCGGACGCTGCCTCACGTGCCACGCGCGCGTAAGCATCCAATATCCGCTCGTTGAAGTTCTTTCGGGCCTGATCTTCATTCTCGTCCCGCTCCGCCTAGATGGGTTCATGGCTCATGGTTTATGGTTCATGGATGCCTTGTGGATATCGGTTTTTGAATCGTTATTGCTTATGTCTTTGATTGATATCAGACTTCAAATAATCCCGGATGAAATAAATATTTTCCTTCTCGCATTGGGTCTCGTCGCACTCGTATTTCCCATGAACCATGAACCATCAACCTCCTACCTCCTCGGCGCGCTCTTCGCGTTGTTTTTCTTCTCTCTGATCATTCTCACGACCCGCGGACGCGGTATGGGACTGGGTGACGTGAAGCTTGCGGCCCCTCTCGGGCTCCTCTTCGGTTGGCCGGACATACTGATCCTCACCGTCTCAAGTTTCATCGTTGGATCGGCTTTCGGACTGTATGCCATGGTTTTTAAAAATAAAAACATGAAGAGTGCGGTTCCCTTCGGGCCGTTTCTCGCGCTGGGCGCCGTGATCACTTTCTTCGCGGGGCGTGAAATTGCATATCTCTATCTTGGTTTTATGGGTATAAGGTGATATGCAACAGGTGCTGGGTTTTAGGTTCTAGGTGCTAGATCCTAAACGCCACGATTTTTTTATAAATGCTAGAATTTAATCATGAACCTAAAACCTAAAACCTATAACCTAAAACCTAATCTGGGCTTCACGCTCGTCGAGATTTTCGTCGTCGTGGTCATTACCGCGATGATCTCCGCCTTCGCCATTACCTACAGCAAGATCGGCCAAAGGCAAGTGGCGCTCTATGTTGAAGAGCAAAAGGTCGCGAGCCTTATCCAAAAAGCGAGATCGCTCGCGATTACGATCTACAGCCAAGGGCCGCCAGGCAGTCAGCCGGTTTGCGGATACGGTTTGGCGATCGATTACAGCCAAAACACATATTCCTTCTTTGCTTACAATAGGCCCGCGGGCCCGCCTTCGCCTACTATATGCGAATCGATCAACAATATCGACCTCGGCTTGATCGATAAGACCCCAAGCGCCGTTCCTGCTCAATATATAAACATCCCGCTCGGCGCCAACATCAAGTTCAACGGCGCTCCGGCCGACGCCTTGCGGTACGTGCTTTTCGTGGCGCCGAACCCGAGGACGATCGTGTCAAACGACCCGGGAGGAATACGCAGCGCGATGCCGGTAGTGATCCATCTCGAGACCATGGACGGCAAAGGAAGCGTCACTATTACCGTGAACACCGCCGGTCAGGTGGATTTTTGAGTGACTGTAGGTGGTATGTAGTAGGTAGTAGGTAGTAGGTAGTAGGTAGTAAGTGGAAATAATAAAATGAAGAATATTTATTCAAAAGTCAGGAAGGTTTTTGTAGATCTTTTACCTATGGATTGTCTACCACCTACCACCTACCACTTACCACTTACCAGTCACCACAAGGGCCAGACACTCGTGGAAGCGATGGTCTCGGCGGGCATTTTGACAGTGGGCCTCATTGGGATTTTAACGCTTCTTGCGCAATCATTCTATTTGAACCGCGTAGTCACCGACAATTATAAAGCGACATATCTTGCCGCGGAGGGAATCGAGGTCGTGAAGAGCATGCTTGACCACAACACGCTCCTAAACATCGGTTGTCAATGCAAGTCCACGCCATGGAACCAAGGCTTTGCGGACGGGAACTATAACGTGGAGTACGATAGCACTTCTCTTCTGCCGCCATCGCCGCAGCCTCTCAACTTCGATGGGACTACGGGCCTCTATAGCTACGGTTTCGGCAATCCGACGAATTTCAGGCGGACGATCCACGTCTCTCTTTATCCGGATAAGATTGCGGTGAGTTCGGTCGTAACCTGGAGCACGGGCGCCTTTCACTCGCAGATCGAACTTGACGATGTGTTTTATAACTGGTGGCCGTCATAAGTAGATAGGTCCATGAAACATATGAAGCATAAAACATGAAGCATGAAACACAGTAGAAGATCAATTATGAATAGTAAAAGACAAAACCAGCGTGCGCTCCGTGCTTCACGTTCTGTGCTTCACGCTTCACGTCCGATGCTCCATGCTCCATGCTCCATGCTCCACAGGGACGGTTTCACTTTGGTCGAAGTCGTCGTCGCCATCGCGCTTTTCGCGGTTGTGGTAAGCATCGCGGCAGGCGGTTTTGTGAGCGCGCTCCGGAGCCAGAGGCAAATTGCCGCCTTGATCGCCGCCGACAACAATGTGAGCTTGGTGCTGGAGCAGATGGCGCGCGAGATCAGAACCGGCTACGACGTCTGCCGGCCAGGTTCGAATTGTTATCAGAGTACGGGGTCAACGTGCTCGGCTCCCCAGCCTTCATTCGTCTCGGGCGAGCTTGACTTCGTGAACGCTGACAGCGCATCGGTTGTTTATCGTCTGGTTTCCGGAGTCATTGAGAGGGCAGAAAAGGATTCCAGTGGAATCTTTGTTTTCTCTCCGCTCACCGGCAATAATGTTTCCATCAAGTATCTGAACTTCGCTATTTTGGGAAATCTGTCTGGTGACTGTTGGTCGCCGCGCGTCACAATCTCCCTTGGTTTGAGTTCTAAAGACTCATCGGTCGCGGGCGATGTCGTGAATATCCAGACGACCGTGAGCGCCCGCCAACTAGATAGTTAGCTTACTAGTTGGACGAGGCTCGCCCCAGCTTCGCTGGGCGGCCCGCCAACTAGATAGTTAGCTTGCGGATCCAGGCCTTCAGTTATCGTCTACAACCACTATCTTGTCATTCCCGCGAAGCTTGTCCTCGCGAAGGCGGGGAGCGGGAATCCAGTAGCGCGGATGTGTCATTCCCGCGAAGGCGGGAATCCAGTAGCGCGGACGAAAAAATAGACTTGGATCCCCGCTGGAGCCTGCCCTCGATCCTCGATCGCGGTCGAGGAGGGACCATGATCGGGGGCGGGGATGACACATAAGGCGTAGCAAACGTTGTGCACAGCTCGAAAAAGGCCGATTTGGTATTATAATTAATATATGCCTCGCACTCAGTGGCCTCACGACAAGAAAATAGTCATCGCCGCGATCGCGATCCTCGTGCTTGGATACGCGCTTGTTGCTTTAATGCCTAAGAGAGGAGGGAATACTCAGTTGTCCAATCCGCAGCCTCAGCCATATCAACCAGCTGTGACTCCGAAACCGGTCTATGCTCCGGCAGGGGAGCTCACGCCGGGATTTCCCAAAGATCTGATTCTTGACGACGCCGCGAAGGTCTCGAACAGCTACACGATAGGTTATAACGCCGCGCTCAACCAGTACACGGCGATATTCAATTCCGAGAAATCCGCGGCGGACCTCTCCGACTCTTACAAGTCTTATTTCTCAAAGAATGGCTGGACGATCGTGAATCAGACGACTGGTGCGAGCTCGCGAGGTATCTATGCTAAGAAGTCGAACTTGATCGTAAGTGTGTCCATCCTCACGAAGGATAAATCAAGACAGGTCGCCGTAAGCTATCTCACGAAGTAGGAATAAAGCCACATTCGCCGGAAAGCACAAAGGCACAACAGAGCGTAATACAAAGAAAGAAACAAACAATGTTTATAGAGCGATGAGGAAAAATCTATTTAAAAGAATTAGTTTTCTGCTCGCGGTAATCGCGGTCCTGGTCGCCCTGGTTTGGTCGGGCGCGCGGCTACTTCCACTTCCACAAAAAGCTCTTTCCGCCGGTCCGGGCCTCCGCATCGTCTACGGCCACGTGAGCGCGGCGGGGACAGTACTCGACGGCAGCGGCGACTGGACAGTAACGCATACGCTCGGCCCATGCTGTCAGCCACTCGCTAATACACACGATGTATATGATATCGCTTTCGGCGCACCGGGCTTTACCGAGCCTCCGTCCGTGGTGGCATTGCCGCAAAATTCGGGCGCGTCAACCGGGGGAAATGCTGTGCACCGCTTGATTGTGGAGGCGCCAACGGTTTCGGGAGTCCGGATAAGAACAGGGAGTGAATTGTGGCGCGCCGCGGACTTCGCTTTTATTGCCATGGGCAAATCCACGGCGCCTTCAACCGGCGTAAATGTTCTCTGGGGCAAGGTGAACGGCGGGCGGGGCGGGGGAGTCCCAGGGGCAACGGTTGATCCGGGATCGGGCGGGTGGTCTTCTTATTATGAGAGTCAGGCGAGATACAGAATTAATTTCGACAGCGGTCTCTTTACGGAAACCCCGGCGGTCGTAGCGAGTATGGAGGAACGTTCTCCGGTGGACTGTTATACGTACGACAACGTAAGCTCGGCGGGCGTCAGTATCAATAATTGGCAAAGTTACTGTAACTGGCACGAACCATCCTGGGGATATATTGATTTCCTTGCCGTGGGCAAAGGAGTAAATCCGCGCGCCAATCTTCAAATAGTGGAGGGGGTCTGGGACAGGGGAGACGTGTACTTGGGAACGCCGGTCATCCACGCCGGGGACACGGGCAACTTTACGGTGGCGAACGGCGGGGGGTGGAACCCGCCAGTCGCTTATACCGTAAACTTCAGTCCTGGGACCTTTGCCCAAACGCCGACGATTATAACAAACGCTTCTCACCCGTACTTCTACCCGTTTTTCTGCGCCGGACCATATTCAACAAGTCCTTACGGCACGAATGTCCTCTTCACTGGAGGATTTATGGGCTTTAGTTGGGGTAAGCCTTGCACCTATGGGGGGGATAGATTTTTTCAAGAACACGGCCGTCTCGGAGCAACCATGATCGCGGTAGGCGTGTCTCCCATTCCGCCGGTTATCGCGAGCTGTAACGTGGACAATGGCAATCCGCCGGGGGCAAATCCTGTCGCGACTTTTACGGCGGCGTCCACGGGCGGCATCGCTCCTTATTCATATCAATGGCTCTATCCGCCCGGTCTTTCTACTTGCGCTGGCACACAAACGTGCAGTACGAACCCCTTAGCTTCAAGTATCGGGCCGGGAACATTTATGGTGAACGTAATCGGAAGCGATACTAGCCAGAGTGGATACGTGCTTTGTCCCCAAGTGAACGTTACCACCCCTTCCAAGGTGAGCGCTTCTTTCTTGGACGTCAGCAAGCAACTTACTGCCACGGTTAGCGCGCTCATCAATACGACGACCTCCGCCGTCTTGTATATAAGGAACATAGGGCCCGTAAGCAGCACGATGGACTGGGAATGCAATGTGGATCCAACCTGGCCCGTGCCGGTAGGACTCACTATTGATACCTCGCGATGCAATGGAGGCGGCGTCGGCTTGCGCGGCGGCGCGCCCGATTTTCCGTAATAGCCGGATCAATCACGATGAAATTTAAACTTACAAAGAAGAAAATCGCCTTATTCGTTCAAGTTTTACTGCTTGGCGGCCTAGTTCTTTTCTTTTCGGCTTACTTGCTGTCCGCAAAATCAGTTTCCGGCGCCAGAATAATAATTGACGGCGACCCGGACCCCGGTAGCGCTCCTTGTGCTTCGCTTAATTTCAGGGCCATCCCGTCCTCCATCCCCGCGAACTCTCCCACCCCCGTGCAATTCATTTGGACCCAGCGGCGGGCCAGCCTCCTCACTGACGCTACGATCACCAACTTGAGTACGGGTCTGGATGTCTGGAAGTGGCCAAGCGGTGGCAGCCCTTTTACGAGTTCACCTACGGTTACTGTCAACATCGGCGCCAACACGGTGTTTGAACTCAATGTGGCGGGAAATTGTACCGAGACGACTCCGATAGACGTTGTGGTTCTGGCCACTGCTCCCGTCTGCGGCAACGGGATCCGTGAGGGAGTTGAGGCTTGCGACAAAGGTGCGCTGAACGGCACGTGTCCCGCAAGCTGCAGTATGAGTTGTAGGGTAAACACATGCTCCGGTCAGTTTGATCAGGCGAGCGGGACGATCTCTGTTCGGGCAACTAATCCGGGCGCGTACTCCATCCCGATTCTCGTTACCGGCAGAGATTCTGCCACTGGTATCATTACGAGCACGTCGAGCCTTACGATGACGGTGAATGTGTCGTCGTCACTCGTCTGCACCGTAGCAGTGAACCCGCCGCCTCAAACGTTAACAGTTACAAACAGCGGCGGCGGGACGCTCAACTGGACGGCTGCGGGCAATCGGCCGTGGCTTTCTGTTTCTCCAGCAAGCGGTTCTCTTGGCGCCGGAGTTTCGGCGCCTATCACGGTGAGCTTTAACCAGGCGGGCATGACGCGAGGAACGTATAGCGGCGCCATAACGATTTCCGGCAACGCTCCCTCGCAAAGCGTGCCCGTAACTTTCACGATACCATGACAAATAAGATCCTACAGCCGAAGAACCGCAAGTTTTTCTACATCGCGCTGGCATTTATTATTGGTGCCGCCGGCCTTTCGGTTTTTATTTTTTATCATTTCGCTCGCGCCAGTTGCGCGCAGCCGTGCGTAGCCGTAAACCCACTATCACTTACTTTTACGGCTGTTCAAGGAGGGCCAAATCCGCCAAGTCAGACAATTAATCTTACTGAAGGCAAGGCTAGCAATTGTGTCACCTGGGGTACGCTGATAACAGCGCCGTGGCTGACCTTAACGCCGCTTAGTGGCACCAGATGTAATCCGCCAAATGGGATTTTGCCTGTGAGTGTAGATATAACCGGTCTTACCCAAGGAGCTTATACGGGCATTATTAGGGTTTATGACCCTGGATATTATGATTTTTCATATCCTCCTCCTCCCGCCCCCATTAGCGTTTTCAATCTTGATGCAGCACAGGATGTAAGCGTGACGGTGAATGTGTCGCCGCCGCTGTCTTGCACTGGGGCCCCACCATACACCGTAAATTGTCAATCAGGAAACAAGCCGCTAGGACAAGCGTGTATTTTGGGTCCAACTTGCTTTGGTACGGGTACTGGTGCGACGCCTGCAGCCGCTCAATTCAGTTGTACTGCCAGCTTGGGTGTTTGTCTGGCTGGGGACTTGGCATGCAATATTAAATATACGAGTTGTACTGGAGTAGTCAGCGGCTCCTGTGGCACCGCGAACGGCAAAACCTATCTTTCAACCGACACCGGCTGGGGCGCTGATACGTTTTGCAGCGTGGGCACGGCAAATCCGGCATCTCCGGCATTCCCGCCAAGCCCCGGTTCTACCTCCTGGAATTGCGACGGTTCGGGCGGCGGCACGACAGCCTCCTGCTCGGCGTCAAGGGCGCCGCCGCCGCCCGCCATCTCTGTTTCCCCCGGTTCAATTTCCGTATGTAATGCGGCGCCGTCCGGCACCATTCGAGTGAATTCGGAAAACATGAAGAAGGGGACGCCGGTCGCGAGCTCCTGGCTTTTCCCTGCTCTGCCAACGCCCGTTGATCCCTGCACCGCGACAGGCAGTCCGGGCTGCATCAGTTTGTCTTCAGCGACGTACAACAGTGTGCCCGTTCCGAACGGCATTGATATATACACCCTGCAGGCTACTCCCTTCAGCGCTGGCCCGAATTATTCCTTGGGCGGCGTGCGGAAAGAAATCGTTTTCGCCCCTCCGCAGCTTCCGGACTTTTCCCTGGTTGATACGCTCAAGAATTTTTTTGCAAGCGTCGCTCGGGCGCAAAGCGTGCAAAATTGTTCGCCGTTCTTGGATCCGCTCTGCGTGCCTTCGAAGTCAGCTATCTTCTCACAGCCGCTTTCCTCGGCAGGCACAGCGATTTTCTTTATCGATTGGTATCCAGAAGCGCAGATTCAGGTAAGTCCATCACCTGCTGCCTTAACGGACACGAGTCCGGGCTCGGTTTCTATTTCAAACATTGGAGCGCCAGGGTCGTCTATGAATTGGAATGTGCTATCCATCGCGTATACTAGCGGATCTAACTGGCTCAACGTTTCGCCTGGTTCAGGGGGTCCAATAGCTCAAGGAGGTTCTCCTCAAACGGCAACGTTAAGTTACAACACCGCTGCCGGTTTGCTGCCGGCGACCTATAACGCGGTAGTTAGTTTTTTCGCTTCTTCAACTGCCCCTGGAGCTAGATTATCCAAGCAGGACGTTCCTGTCACCCTCACCGTGAGCACCCCGGCTGTTTCCTGCTCGCCGGACGGACAATGGATAAACACGGCTGCGAATGGCGGCAGCATAACACTCCATGCTTCCGGCGGCACAGGATCCTATTCCTGGACCGCGGCCGGCGGCACCCCTCCAAGCGGTGGCCCGGGAAGCAACTTTACGGTTAATTATGCGGCGCCGGGGACGTACACGGTCGGCGTGACGAGCCCTCTCGGTAAGCCCACATCATGCACCGTAAACGTCCTCGACCTCAGCTGTACGTTCTCCGCGAATCCCACGAAACTCATCGCGCCGCAGAGCTCCCAGCTTTCTTGGACCTGCAGGAACGCGAATAGTTGCGATATCACAAGCGACAAAGGCAATAGTTTCCCCGGCGTAAATCCGGTGACCGGGAACCTCATCGTTACGCCGACCTCTACCACCAACTACTACTTGAATTGCAAAGGCGGCCTCACCGGCACCGTAACCTATTCAACGACAGTAAATGTGGAAGTCAAGAAACCCTCAATAAAGGAACCGTAGGACTTACTTTTTATCCGGCTCCTTCTTATTCCTTCATCCCCGCTTCTTTATGTCATCCTGAGCTCTGCGAAGGATCTCCTACCAAAAAAACCATTCCCTTCGTCCCCCGCGCCTCAATTGTCATCCCCGCCCTTGCCCTCTATGTCTTCCTGGACTTGATCCAGGATCCATACTTTTAATTAATTCTTTCGTTTGTCGTCCCCGCCCTTCGCTGCGGCTCAGGATAAACTCCAGCGGGGACCCAGGTTCGTTCTTTTGTCGTCCCCGCGTCTCTAGTCGTCCCCGTATCTCCCTATGTCATCCCCGTCCCGTATCGCGGTACGGGACAGGCTCCTGCGGGGACCCGCGTCAACATAAAATTTTCCTAAAATTGGGCTTGACATTATTTCGTCGCTTGCTATCATAAAAATACGAATGGCTTCGGCCCGACTCCGTGCGACGGCGCGGAGGTAACTATTGCCATCTAGGCACCCGAGGACCCCGAAAGGGGTCCGTTTTGTTTACGAACGACTCAAAACTCTGATTTACCAATCGAAATTGACTCACGCTTAATTTTCCGAATCGTCGAACCAATCTCTTGGCGCTTAAGATTCTTATCTGAGAAATAATCACGGTGCTGTTTCTCTGATGCCAGAAAAAGGAGATATGAAATATGCCTTCCCTGGTTTTTGAAGTCATAGGCAGGCCCCAAAACATCTCGCTATTGAATTTTCTAAAGACGAGCACTGGCCGCTCAAAGAGCCTATTCTTTCCATCCTCCTCCACGCCAACATTCGCGCCCAGCGAACACCACCACACTTCCCGTTCGCGAAAAAGCGGCGAGTTGTGGCCACTCTCAATTCCGCTTTTCAAGACGTGCCATTTGAGATAATCCTTTTCCACCACCAAAGCGTACTGCGCGGAGATAAAGTTTTTCTAAAAGCAAGAACCACTCCGTCGTCCCAGCGCCTCAATTGTCATCCCCGCGAAGCTTGTCCCCGTCCTCGATCGCGGTCGAGGATAAACTCCGGCGGGGAGCGGGGATCCAGGTCTCGTCATCCTCGGTTTATTTTATTTTGATTTACGTCCCCGATACTACATGGATGCAATTCAAATATTATGTCTATATTCTTGCCAGTCGGCGGAATGGGACATTATACATCGGTGTAACGAACAGTCTTATTAAAAGAGTCTGGCAACATAAAAGCGGGTTAGTCGATGGTTTCACGAAGAAATATGGAATATACGAACTGGTGCATTATGAAACATACGACAATCCATACGACGCCATACAACGGGAAAAGCGATTAAAGAAATGGAACAGGCATTGGAAATTGCGGCTTATCGAGGAAAATAATCCCGACTGGGATGATCTCTATAACGACATCATGGATTTTGGGTAATTGAATCTGGATTCCCGCCGCAACCTGCCCTCGACCGCGATCGAGGGCGGGAATGACACACAGTTCGTTCTTCTTTGTCCTCCCCGCGCCTCTATCAATCACCACTTTGTCGTCCCCACGCTTCCTTTTGTCATTCCCGCGCATGCGGGGGTGGGGATAAACTCCGGCTGGGATCCGCGCACATATAATCGTCCGCAACTTCCTTCGTCTTATCGTCACTTAACCTCCTTATCGTCTCTTAACCTCCATTGTCATCCCCGCGCCTCTATCAGTCACCACTTTGTCATCCCCGCGTATGCGGGGATCCAGGTCTATTCTTTCATCCGCACTATTGGATTCCCGCGTTCCTGCCTGCCCTGCCTACCGGCAGGCAGGCGCGGAAATGACAAATAAGCGATCGTTGTCTTGATTTAATCCAATACCATTGTTATCGTAAGAATGGTTGCACATCTCTAAAAGGAGGTGCCTGATGTTTGGAATATGCAGCGATTGTGCAAAAGGAGATCACTGCGGCGCTTGTACTTGCTGCAGAACACCAAAAACCCGATGAATTCGGGGGTCCCAAGACGGTACTTGGGACTCTTTTTTACCATAAACCCAATTTTGTCAGTCCTATTAAATAATCCTTAAGTTCCCACAATAGGAACACTCACTAGTATTTCGGGATAAGCTTGGTCGTACAGCGATACATTCGAGTCTCGATCTTCTGATATAATAGAGCCATGATCGAAGATGAGATTGATGATGAGATTGATGAAAAAATGCGAGGTCTTGTTTCGATATTGAACTCACGGGGCGTTCCGACTACTGGTTCCTGTGAAGGCCATATTGACCATGGATCTCCCGCACCTTGGGTAAAAGTGAACGAGGAAGACGAGAAGATTCTCCAGAAAGCCGCGCGATTTTTGGAAGAATTTTATAAAAACCGAGATGTCCCTCGAGATGTCCGCTTCGTGATGGAGAATGCGAACTCGGGATTTTGGATCCATAATGGCGGGGAAGCTTACGACAGATGGCGAATATTCGTGAATGAATGTGTTATAAAAATAAAGACAGGAGAAAAAATAAAGGACTATTTCGACACGGAAGAACAAGCTCGCCGATCGGAAAAACTTACTATCTATCAAAAAGAAATAGAATTATTTACGGGATTTCTAAAAAAAACAATAAAGTAGAAATCATTTGACATTCCTCCAGCTATTTGCTATACTAATGCCAGCTTAGCCTTAAAGGCTTGAAAGCAAAATAAGCAAAAAGAGAAAGAAAAGGAGAGGTGAAAAGCGATGCGCAAACAAGCGATTTTCGCTGTACTGGTGGTTTCTGTTTTTCTCTGGATCTCGGGGTGCGGTGGCAGCGGCGGAGGCAGTATCACTCCGCCACCTGTCGCTCCCTCAATCACGACACAACCCACGAATCAGACCGTGACCGAAGGGCAGACGGCGACCTTCATGGTTGTCGCGTCGGGCACTTCGCCCTTGAGCTATCAGTGGCAGAAGAACGGTGTGGCTATCGCTGGGGCAACCTCGCCTAGCTTCACGACGCCTGCTACGGTAGCCGCGGACAACGGTTCACAATTCAAAGTAACGGTAAGCAACTCGGCTGGGAGCGTTACAAGTGCTACGGCCGCGCTTACCGTAAATCCCGCACCGGTCGCGCCCTCGATCACGACTCAACCTGTAAGCCAGACCGTGACCGAGGGTCAACCGGCCACGTTCAACGTGACCGCGTCAGGCACTTCACCGCTGAGCTATCAGTGGCAGAAGAACGGCGTGGCTATCGCGGGGGCAACCTCGCCTAGCTTCACGACGCCTGTCACGGTGCTCGCGGACAACGGCGCCCAGTTCAAGGTCGTCGTCAGCAATTCGGCCGGGAGTGTCACAAGCGCCACGGCTACGCTCACGGTGAATCCTCTGCCGAAAGCGCCGACGATTCGTTTTACGTCGGCAACCACGATGACGGTACCTTACGGCGGGACGGCAACATTCCAATTGGAGGTGACCGGAACCCCGACGCCGAGCGTTACTTGCCCGGTTTCGGGTCAGGGTACGGCAATGTACTCCGGCGGCACGGCGGTAATCTACAACGTGCCGAATCCGAGTAGCCAACCCGCGAGCAATCAGGCGACCGTGCCCTGCACGGCGGTGAATGTCGCGGGATCGGCTACTACGAACCCACCTGTGACGGTGAACTTGGTCGGGCAGATTCTGGGGGCCACGGACCGCAGGTTCTTCTGCGGCTTCACTCCCTGCTTTGACCAGACCATCTTGAACCTTACGGGCGCGTTCCTGAACTCCGTCATCAACTCGACATGTGCGCCCTTCAACCTTGTTCTGGTTGACTCGACGCACGTGAAAGTGATCTTCGGTCTCGGTTCCGCCGCAAAGCCGCAATTCTGCGACGCGTGGATCACGGAGCCGGCGCCGGGTGGGGGAGACTCAAATCACATCACGTTCGGCTACCTAGGGAGCCAACCCTACTCGGTATTGTCGTCAACCGAGGATATCCAGTTTGACCTGGCATCGGGGAACATCTACAGGATCAAACTTGCCGATGGGTCCCTGGCTGGAAGCTTCACCGTTGGTGCTTACCAAAGTATCGCGTTTAACGATCAGAGCCAGCTGATTGTCGCAAACAATAAGCGTCAGATCGTGTTCTATACCCTGGCAGGGGGCACTGTCAACTTCACCACCCTCGACCAAATGAACACCAACTTCGCGGGCATCATGTCTTTGGCGGAGCAAGGTGATTTTGGCTGCAGCGCTCAGCCGCAGAACAACCAGATCGCGCTTTGGAAGTACCCAGGCGCATTTACTAACATTCCCGTTACGCTCGTCTCGGTACCTGGCGAGCCGTGGAACGTGCAAATGAGCACGCTCAACGGCCAACCGGTCTGTGGCGTGCAAACGGTAAATCCGGCGGGCATCGCGGTCTATGCCATGAGCGGTCAGCAGCTTGGGTTCATAAACGCCGTCGGGGCGGCATCCGCCACGACGGTATTAGGAACCCAGTCTGACAACTGGCAGCTAACGGTGGTGGATGCGGCGAACGGCCACAAAACCGCCGCGGCGCTCTTCAAGAAGGACAACGCGACGAGCGCTCTTTCACTCTTTCTCTTCGACCTCGCGACCATGGCCCAGGTCGGTAACGGCAGCGATCTTACCGGAGATCCTCTCCGGATCGGATCGGACAACGTGAACCACCGGGTCGTCGTCGCCTTGGCCGATTTTCAAGCCAAGGTTACGAAGTTCTCTGCTGTCGACTTGAGCGGTAATGTATCTCCGCTTACGCCGACAGTACCGTTTCTCGTAACGAGCTTGCCGTACCCATTCGTAAGTGGATCCGACAAGAACTTCGCGCATCCTTTCTAGCGGTCGCGCGAAGCAAACCCCTTCGGCCCTGGCGGAGCTTCTTCACCGAAGCACCGCCCGGGCCGTTTTTTATTTTTCTCGAAGCAGTAGCAGGTTCAGGATCAGGAAAGGAGAGACGGCGATACTAGGGCAAACCAGTGTCCAGAGGGTTATCCCCATCCAAGCAAACAGGGTTTTTGTCGAAAACCTTATATTTACCTCATCTTTTGTGTCCGAAATGCGCGTGTTTTAACCACTTGACAAGGTTTTCAAACTTTGCCAACCTGTCTAAAGAAAGAGAATATTGACATCTCAATAAAAAGGAAAGCTACGATGACAGATCAGAATGTAGACGAAGTTGTAATGCAAACAACCACTCTGTGCAATCTCAATTGCTCTTACTGCTACCTGCCTGGACGCGAAAAGAATCTGTTAATGCCTATAGAAGTTGCTCATCGAGTGGCGCAAGGATTAACGGATATGAACGCAGAGAGAGTGAGAATTGTTTGGTTCGGAGGCGAACCACTAAACTGTGGCATAGAACGTTTTAGATTACTCATAAATCAATTTGAGCATTTAAGAAAAAACGGCGCAATCTTGCATGGAGTTCAAACCAACGCTACTAAAATAGATCAGAAATGGTGCGACCTTTTTAGATCTTATGGTGTTGGGGTGGGCGTTAGTATTGACGGTCCGGTTTTCTTGAATAATCACCGCGTGAACTGGGGCGGAGATAGCTCTTACGAGCTGGCCATGAAAGGTATCCGGCATCTAAGAGAAGCACAAATTGATTTCAAGGCTATCTGTGTTGTCACCAGAGATTCGTTAACAAAGGCAGGCGAACTATATGAATTTTTTTGTGAGCTCGGGTGTAGTCTCGTCGGTTTTAACATCGAAGAAAAGGAAGGGATGCATACTGCAACGAGTTGCACCGATCAAGAGTTAGCGATTAACTTTTGGTCCGAACTTTTCGATATCTGGAAAAAGAATCCTAAGATACAGATACGCGAATTTTCGATGGTGCTTAATCGCATGCATAATGTCATCAGATCCGAGTCTCGGAATTGTGAAAAAAAGTTACATAACTTAATGCCCAGCATTGATTACGGTGGCAACGTAATGTTGCTCTCGCCTGAGTTTATCGGACATTCCGATTTCATAGTTGGGAATGTTCTCAAAGAACCATTTGTGGATATTCTTAACAGATGGCGAGAAATAAGTTATGTAAATGAATTCCATGCTGGCGTAAAAAAATGCAAAGAGCAGTGTCAGTATTTTGAGTACTGCCGCGGCGGACAAGCCAGCAACAAATTCTTCGAGCTCGGTTCCGTAAACGGAACCGAAACTGTCTATTGTCGTAACAGTAGACAGAGTTTAGTAGAAGGTATACTCAGAGCACTCTGAGTAGAAAGGATAGGAAGAAGGTGATAAAAATGGAATTGAACTTGCAGTCAGTTCCGCCAGATTCAAAAGAAATGGCAGAACAAACCAGTTCCGTACGCGCACGGGTACTCTCGAAACAAGGAGCAATCGAAGAACTCCCCCGAATTGCTTCCATTGAGAGCGCCAGAAAGACAAACTGGGAGGGGGAATGGGATAATTGGAATAACCATTGATCAATCCTCTACCAGAAGACGTAATCACAGGTTTAAACAGTACTGTCTAAACCTTTTTTATTTCAATAACTTTCTCAATGCTGGTTCTTGTATAATAGAGTGACCCATGCCAAAAACTGCAAAAATGCTTTTTCCTTCTTTCCAGTAGCGTTCTATTTCTGAAGCGATATTTGCGTCTCTCAAATCACTGTAGGCATTAGCAATTTGATTGATTCGTGTTTCAGATTTGTTAGGATTTACTAAATCATTTGGATTTTCGTTTTCATTAAATTCTTTACCTAAAATCTTTTTGTACAATTTTTTTAACACCGACAAAGAAATACCTACATCTTTCCACATTATTCTTTGTTTCTGATTTTCACACCAGATTTCAGCGGATTTTTCAAAATTCGGTTTTGGGTCAGCATGTTTTTGAAAATTGTTAACCCAGTTTAGAAACCAATACAAAAGAACTTCTTCTTTATTTATATCTGGCAACTGTCTCATGAGTTCTTCGTTGCTTATATCAGGACAGGCAACAGATACGCCTGCTTTATGAGCAAGTAAGGTTATAAGACCGCTTTCTGAACTATTTGCGATGGCAGTTTCTTCGTCTTCCATCAACTTGCGCAAACTACCTTCAACCAAGACAATCCTATCTTTTATTTCCGTAGCTTTTAGAAATTTAACCCAGTATTCTCTTAATGCTGGATATTGAGGATCGGCGGGATTGCAGGAGTGATTAGCGCCAAAATAAAACAACGATTGTCTATCATTTTCGATTTCAAACATACTTGGGCCTCGGCCATATTTTTTCTCGACTTCAGCGTATTTTTCTCTTGGTAGTAATAAAGACGTATCCATTATTTTATTTTTATTTGATTAGATCGTTTACTTTAACTTCAAGAACTTTCGCAATTTTCTGAATAACTCTCAATGATGGGTTACGAACGTCTCGCTCAACTAGATTATAGACTTTCATCAAGTCGCTAGTGGGCTCATCTAAGGGGTATTATAGCAAACTACGCCTACCTCATTACCTACTCTCATGCAAGTCATATTACTTCATATTTCCTGAAAATATTGATAGCATTCATTTATGGCTTCCATCGCGGAGTCCGCATTTTGATTATGACTATCTCGTCGCCAGAACAAAACCAGTCAGGATTATTTAGTTAGGTAAGTTGTTTCTGCTATAATAGAAAAGATGAATATTAGAAACGGCCAGGCCCTTCGACTTCGCTTCCCTCAATTCGATTCGGGACAGGCAGGGCAAGCAATGATCCTCGCGATACTTGCCTTGGGCGGGGCGATCTTGGGCGCGACGACGATAGCGGGGCTTTTAATGACGTATCAGATCCGCCAGACGACCGACTTCGCCAATTCCGCGAAGGCGATCTTTGCCGCCGACACGGGCGTCGAGTGCGGTCTATACAATTATGCCGGTCCTCTTGGCCACCTCTTAGCACTATGTCCTGACCCGGGTTTGCCCCTCGCGAACGGCGCTACTTATACCGAGACGCTTGATCCAGTGTCGCAAACTATTTACTCGGAAGGAGTGTCCGCCAGCGCCCGCCGCGCGTTTCTTGTGCTGTTACAGAGTGCAACGACAACGTTCCCGTAGCGCGCCTGTTCTCTCGCGCCTATTTTCTTATGTACGATGTCTAACATTGTCACTTGATGCGGCCGCACCGAGTGATAATATCTTTAAAGAGATTTTATTACGTTGTCCCAAAATGTATTGCATGGGACTTTTTGATGATCTTGCGATAATACTATCAAGTTATTCCGGCGGATATCGCTACATACGATCAAGAATTTATGGATACCGTAAGGAAACGTATCCACCTGACGTCTGGAATGTGAAGGAAGCAAGTATACGCGTTGCACTTTCCCGCCTAAAGAGGAAAGGCTTCGTTGAGAATCGCAGAGGAGTATGGCGTTCTACGAAGACAGGGAGAACGTATGCCACGAAATTGAATCTTCTGCCGCGTCATTCAAGGAGGATCGCAACGAAAGTTGGCCTGCGAAATCTGATAATAACATTCGATATTCCGGAGGTGGATAGAAGAAAACGGAATTGGCTGCGGATGGAGTTAAAATACCTCGGGTTCGTAAAACTTCAGCAAAGCGTATGGCTTGGCCGTGCGCCGCTCCCCGGAGGGTTTATTTGGAAGCTTAAGGAATTGCGCCTTTTGGCGTGTGTGGAATTTTTCCACGCGAATGGAGAGGACGTTGTTTGAAGCTTCTCTTAATCATCCAGTTGATTTATCTCCGATGTTATCACTTAGCGCGGCCGTACCAAGTGGTAACACTAGGTTATCCCGGGGATGCTCACTGGACCATTTCATTTTTTGTTGAGTGTACCGCAGGGTATAATGTAAAATATTGAAATATGAACAAGAAAGAAGCTGCGGGCCGGATCGAACACCTCAGAAAAGTCATCAACCGCGAACGATACGCGTATCACGTCCTCGACAAGCAGGGGGATGTTTCTGACGCTGCTTTGGACACTTTAAAAAAGGAGCTTTTTGATCTCGAAAATGATTTTCCCGACCTTGTGACGCCGGATTCGCCCACGCAACGCGTGGCTGGAAAGCCATTAAAGGAATTCAAGAAAGTCCGTCACGAGGAACCGATGATCTCTTTTAACGACGCGTTTTCGGAAGACGATACGCGGGCGTGGCAGGAGCGTTTGGAAAATTATCTTGGCTATTCCGTTCTAAAACCTAAAACCCAAAACCTAAAACCTGCCTTTTATTGTGAATTGAAGATCGACGGCCTCGCAATTGAGCTTGTCTATGAAAATGGCTTGTTTGTGCAGGGTTCGACGCGGGGCGACGGCCTCGTTGGCGAAGACGTGACGCAAAATCTAAGAACCGTCGAGGCGATTCCCTTGCGCCTCCTTGAACCCGCCGAAGTTGAAAAAAACCTTAAAAAACTTGGCTTACTACCTACTACCTACCACCTACAACCAACACGTCTAGTGGTTCGCGGCGAAGTCTTCCTAACAAAAAAAGAATTTGCGGCGGTAAATAAAAGTCAGCTCAAAAGTGGCCTCAAGGTATACGCCAATCCACGAAATGTCGCCGCCGGCTCTATCCGCCAGCTCGATCCCAAGATAACGGCAAGCCGACACCTCGACTCGCTTCAGTACGACATCGTGACGGACATTGGCCAGAAAGGACATAGGGAAGAGCACCTACTTTTAAAAGCCTTTGGCTTCAAGACGAATCCAAGCAACAAACCAGCAAATGATTTGAAGGAAGTATTTGAGTTCAGGGAATATTGGGGAAAGCACCGTGAGAAACTCGGTTATGAAATTGACGGCGTGGTGGTCATCGTGAATGACAATAAAACATTCGAAACGGCAGGCGTGATCGGCAAAGCCCCGCGCGCGGCGATTGCCTATAAATTTTCTCCCCGCGAGGCGACGACCATCGTCGAGGACATAAAAGTTCAAGTCGGGCGCACGGGGGCATTGACTCCCGTTGCCGTGATGCGGCCGGTGAACGTGGGCGGCGTCACTATCACGCATGCCTCGCTCCATAACGAGGATGAAATACGACGATTGGGCTTGAAAATAGGGGATACTGTGGTCGTTTCCCGCGCGGGAGACGTGATCCCGCAGATCACAAAAGTTCTCAAGGACCTCCGCACGCGCAAGGAAAAAGAGTTCAAAATGCCGACGCGCTGCCCGATTGACGGCTCGAAAGTGGTGCGTGAGGGGGCGATCGCCAGATGTTCAAGTCCCGCCTGCGGCGCGCGCCACCGCGAGTCGCTGTATCACTTCGTCTCGCGAGGCGCCCTCTGTCTTGATGGCATGGGGCCGAAGATCATAGACCGATTTTTGGATGAAGGATTGATCTCCGATGCCGCGGATATTTTCACGCTCAAGGAGGGAGACATCGCGGCGCTCGAACGCTTCGGCGAGAAATCGGCAGAAAACATCGTTAACGAAATCGAAGCCAAAAAAATAGTGACGCTTCCGAGATTTATTTATTCACTCGGTATCCTTCACGTGGGAGAAGAAACCGCGAATCTTCTCGCGAGACAATTGACGAATAACAAAAGGCGTATAACAAAACCGACAGAATTTTCAAGCGCTATGAAGGATTATACGCTGGAAAGATTACAGGAGATTCCTGATGTCGGCCCCAAGGTGGCGGAAAGCATATACCAATGGTTCCGTGAGCCGAGAAATGCGAAACTTCTTGAGAAATTGGAAAAGGCGGGCGTGAGGATTGAAAAGCCGACTGCGGTTTCCGCGAGATCGCAGAAGCTTAGTGGAAAAAGCTTTGTCCTCACAGGCAGTTTGGAGTCGATGTCGCGCGAGGCGGCCAAAGAAAAGATCCGAGCGCTTGGCGGCGAAGCATCCGAGTCCGTGAGCGCGAAGACGGACTACGTGGTCGCTGGCGCGGAGCCGGGTTCCAAATTCGAAAAGGCGAAAAAATTAGGGGTTAGGACCATTACCGAAAAAGAATTTTTAGCAATTCTTGAGAAATAATTTAACCGTAATGCTTCATACTCAATATAAATGCCGATTTATAAGACGTAGTAACGGCAATCCAAAAAATTTGATTTATCTTCAAAGAGAGTATAAGATATTTCAAGATGCGTTAGTAAGAAAAATATTGCGGTGGTAGCTTAGCGGCTAAAGCACTGCCCTGTCACGGCAGGGATCGCGGGTTCGAATCCCGTCCACCGCGCCATTCCGTACGAATGG
>OBEQ010065930.1_pt1 | contig 26893 bp, 21 predicted proteins | sample 1670901 | NCBI WGS metagenome assembly OBEQ01 (sample SAMEA104232315, study PRJEB22302) | groundwater metagenome | biome: forest; feature: aquifer; material: groundwater | place: USA | collected 2011-08-07 | depth 5.4 m | reverse complement strand
TTCCAGAAACCATCAAGGCCAAAATGAAAAATACTGGGGGTATAGAGTGGACAATAAAAACTATTTAAAAATACTGGCGCCGGAAAAATCAAAAATGATTTCTATAAACGGAAACAGTCTGGCTCCAAGTCAAAAATTATGGAACTATGGCGGAAAATACTTATCCGATCCGGAACTTTACTCAATTGAAAAAACTGCGTTCTTTATGGATAAATTCCAAACTTGGGTCGGAAAAGAATTCGGCAAAGTTTCTTTTGGAACCTGGTTTAACACGCCGGCAGGAACTGAAAAAGAATTGACTGTGGTTTATGAAACCGGCATAACCTTAAATATCAAAGATAACCAGCAATACCAGTTTATTTTTGAAAAACAATCTGGAGAAACCGGTTCTTTGGAATATTCAATTTCCGCTCCGCCTGGATATATATGGAAAGAATCCGGAGAAAATATCTTTAAATACCAGACTGACCAAATAAAAAGCAGGGAAATTATCAATCTTATTTTAATAAAACACTAAGGTCTTCCGGAACTTCGGCTTCAAATTTCATCCGTTCGCCGCTTGGCAAAGTGAATTCAATAGTTTTCGCATGCAAGAATTGCCGTTTTAACCCTAAAGGAGCTTTTCGCTTTCCTCCATACAGCTTGTCTCCGACAATCGGATGGCCAATGGATGCCAAATGGACCCGGATCTGGTGGGTGCGCCCAGTTTTAGGCATAGCTTCCACCAAAGTAAGATCTTCGCCTTTTAATTTTAAAAACTTTATAACTTTATATTCTGTAATGGCTTCTTTTTTCATTTTCTCGCTATGGACGCTCCGTTTTAAGCTGCCGGTTTTTATCCCAATCGGCTTATTGATCACCCCGCCCCTATCTTTCATTTTCCCGCAAACTAAAGCAAGATAGGTTTTTTGGATCCGGTGATTTTGGAATAATGATTTCAGATAATTAAAAGTTTCTTGGTTTCTGGCAACAATAATCACTCCGGAAGTGTCTTTATCCAGCCGATGGATTATTCCAGGTCGGTCTACTGGATCGTCCCCCACAGTCCGAACTTCCGGATAATTTTCCAAAAGCCAGTCTGCCAAGCTTTTTTCTTTTGGCTGGTGGCTGGTAGTATGGATTAAAAGCCCGGCTGGCTTGTCCAAAACCAATAAATTTTTATCTTTGTAAATCACAGATATTCCCATACATATCTATTTTAACCCAAAAACCCCCGGAGGGGGCTTTCGAGAAAATAAAAGATTATGAATCTTCGAATCCTGCAGCTTTAGAGTACTTATGAAGAGATTAATCAGGGTCGTAACCGATTAATCAATATACTCCAAAATTGCTGGATCTAAAAAGTATAACTATAGCTTAGGTAGTTTGGTCACTCCTCAAATGCATTGCCTTATAAGCCAAAATGCTTCGGCCAATATCCCGTATTATAAGGCTGGTAACCGCAAGTCCTAAAATAATAGCTGCTTGAGTAAGATGCCTTGTGCCCAAGAAAGAATAAAATAAAAATTTGGAAAAAGGCCAATATCCGGCATTTGCAACTATATAACCGTTTTTAAGAACTTTAATCACAAAAACATTGCCGGAAAAAATTTTTAAAGCAGCTGACAAAATCACAATTTGAACTGCTATTAAAGGAAGGATTTTCCGCAAAAACCACACTAAATACACCCTCCATAAAATCCGGTTTTTTAACAATTCCTTAATTGTAGTTTTTTTATTTTCCATTTTACATCTTTAAACTATCGGCGCTTAATTTCTCAAATAATCTTTTTGCCCGGAAAAGGCGCATCTTTAAAGTCGGGATGGAAATTTTTTCAATCTTGCAGATATCCGCATAAGATTTGTCTTCCAGGAAATATAATTTCAAAACTTTCCCAAGATGCTCAGGCATTTTTTCTATCACCGACCGCACGGCCGCTTTGGCGTCTTGAATAGTGGCAAAATCATGATTTTCTTCCAATTTATCTTCATACAAAACTGGGTCTAAATATTCAGTGTTAGCGCCGGTTTTTTTCAATTTCTGATAATGCGTAAAAGTGGTGTTCATTAAAATTTTATATCCCCAGCTTTTAAATTCCACGCCTTTCTGCTTTTTAAAAAGATGGCCATATCTGTATATTTTAGTGAAAGTTTCCTGAACAATATCCTCTGCTTCTTCCTGATTCCTGACAATGCTCAAAGATTTCCTTAAAAAAGGAATCTGGTATTTATCAACTAAAATTGTAAAATAAGACGGGTCGTCAATCGCCAAGCGCAAAATCTCCTCGTCCTTTAAATTTTGTTCCATAGTTTATAACTTAATTATTTTTACAAAAGTTTGTGCGCCTTGGAGGGATCGAACCTCCGGCCTTCACAATGTCAATGTGACGCTCTGCCATTGAGCTAAAGGCGCAAAAATCCCATAGTGCGCGTGGTAGGAATCGAACCTACGACCCCAGTCTTATCAGGACTGTGCTCTACCACTGAGCCACACGCGCATATTTACAATATTTTCACTTTTGACCTATCTCCCTATTTCGATAAAGCGCCTGACGGCCTATCCCTGTCCCACACGCGCATAAATGAAAATAGTTTTTATTTTCTTAAAAGAACCTCTGATTTTTCAAGCTGAAACCGCAAATTATTTAATTGCGGAGCTTTTTCTCCGGCTAAAGCAGCATTAATCTTATGGAATAAAAAATTAATCGCATATCCGGAATAACTGGCAACTATGAATAACATTAAAATGCCAATCGCTAAAAAAGTCAATTCTCTTTTGTTTTTAAAATAATCCATAATTTATTGGGAAAATACTCTCCCCTTAATTAACATTTGTAAATCCTTGTCTTTTTTAGAGATATCAAAAGAAGTGAATCCTATGAAATATTTGCTGTCCTCTGCCGCCTTAAGGAAACGGAGAAAATTAGGATAAGCGCCGCTGCTGGTAAGAATAAAATTATTTATCCCCGGATCAGTTTCTGTGGGAGGATTTTCTGATTCAAACTGAAAACCAAACCCCAATTGGTTGCTTTTTGAAAAATTTTCCAAAATTTTAGAAAATCCCACCAATTGGTCTCTTGGCGGAAGAAAGTCCTGAATGGCCGAAAAAATCTTATTGGCTTTTTCCGATCCAGATCGGAGCGCTGCCAAAGATTCTAAAGATTGGAGGCGGAATGACAATTCCTGCCTCTCATTTTGAATCTTCTTAACCCTGCCAGAAATGTCCTTTCCAATAAGCAAAAGAAGCAAAGATAATGCCATAATTAAAGCAAAAGCTACTGATAAGCTTCTTATAATAGCTTGTTTAAATTCCATATCTATATTATATATACATAAATGCCGGAAGCAAAATATTATAACGCCCTAAACCTATTATATAGAGGCGATTACTTAAAACTCCAAAAAGCCCAGGAGAAATTTCAAAGCTGGAAAAAAGCTTTTAAAAACGAAAGGGCGGAGATTGATATAGAAAATGAATGGGGAAAGCTACAAAATTTGGACATAACTCTCCTGCTCAAAGAAAATCCATTATATCCGGAACTTTTAAAAGAAATTCCATTGCCTCCTTTTGGAATTTATGTTTTGGGCAATCTCAGCTATGAAAAGCCGGCAATTGCAATTGTCGGAACTAGAAACGCAACCCCGCAAGGCAAAGATCTGGCAAAAATTTTTTCGGAAAAATTAAGCCGATCAGGAATGACTATTGTCAGCGGGCTTGCAATTGGCATTGATGAATTTTCCCACAAAGGAGCTTTGGAAGGCGGCGCTAAAACCATCGCCGTCTTGGGAACTCCCTTGAATCATATCTACCCAAAACACAACGAACAGCTTGCAAAAAATATATTGGAATCCGGCGGAGCGATTATTTCAGAATTTCCGCTGGATAATTCCTACAGGAAAGACAACTTTTTAATCCGGAATAGAATTATCAGCGGGCTTGCCAATGCCTCGCTTATCATTGAAGCTCCGGAACGATCTGGCTCGCTTGCAACCGCAAGATTTGCTTTAGAGCAAAATAGGGAAGTGTTTGTGATACCCGGCAATATCAATGCGCCAAATTATAAGGGGTCAAACGCCCTGATTAAAGCCGGAGCAACGCCTGTAACCGAGCCGGAAGACATTTTAAATTATTTCGGCATTGATGCAAATAAAACAGCTTCTCCGGAAAGCCAGGCCGGAAATCCAGAAGAAGAAAAAATTCTCAATGCTTTTAAAAAAGAAGAGAAATTAACCATTGAACAATTGCTGGAGGCAACTGACAAAGATTTAAATAATTTAAATAAAAATTTAGCGATGCTAACCATTAAAGGTATAATTAAGGAATCTAATGGCAAATATTATTTAAATAATTAAAAGCATGAAGCTTGTCATTGTAGAATCTCCGACAAAAGCAAAAACTATTTCCCAATTTGTTACGGGCGACTTTAAGATTGAATCTTCTTACGGGCATATTCGCGACCTGCCAAAAAGCAAGCTGGGCATTGATTTAGAAAAAAACTTTGAACCGCAATATATTATACCGGTAAAAGCAAAAAAGCTGGTCAATGAATTAAAAAAACTTGCGGCAAAATCCGAAGAAGTCATTTTAGCGACAGACGAGGACCGGGAAGGCGAAGCCATCGCCTGGCATTTAATTCAAGCGCTCGGCTTAACTCCGGAAAAAACTGAAAGGATAGTTTTCCACGAAATTACCAAAACTGCCATTGAGGAAGCAATTAAACATCCAAGGAAAATAAATGAGAGCTTAGTTAATGCCCAGCAAGGAAGAAGGATTTTGGATCGCTTGGTGGGATATAAACTTTCTCCGTTTTTATGGAAAAAAATCGCTAAGGGGCTTTCTGCCGGAAGAGTGCAATCCGTAGCAGTCAGATTAATCATGGAAAGGGAGGAAGAAATTAAAAAATTCAAACCAGAAGAATACTGGACCATTACTGCTGTTTTTAAAAAAGAAAATGGGGAGATTTTTGAGGCCTTGCTTTCAAAAATTGACGGCAAAACAATTGAAAAATTAGAACTTCAGAATAAAGAATTGGTGGAAAAAATCCTGGCAGATCTTAAAACTGCAGAATTCAAAGTTGAAGCAGTAGAACAAAAAGAAGTCAAAAAGAACCCCCTGGCGCCATTTACCACCAGCACTCTACAGCAAACTGCCGCTAAAAGGCTTGGATTTTCCGCAAAAAAAACCATGCTGATGGCGCAACGGCTTTATGAAAAAGGCCTCATAACTTATATGAGGACTGATTCAGTAAATCTTTCTAAAGAATCCCTTACCGCGGCAAAAAATTGGCTGGAAAAAGAACTGGGTTCAAGTTATTCAAGCCAAGCTCCGCGCACATTTACTACCAAATCCAGGCTTGCCCAAGAAGCGCATGAAGCGATCCGCCCAACAGACATAAATAAAAATCCGACTCCAAAAAATATTGAAGACCAAAGCGAAAGAAAGCTTTACGATATAATCTGGTCCCGCTTTTTGGCTTCCCAAATGCCACAAGCGGAATTTTACGCGACCCAAATTGATATACAAGGCGGCAAATATATTTTCCGCGCGAACGGAAATGTCCTTAAATTTGACGGATTTTTAAAAATTTGGAAACAAAAATTCATAGAGAAAGAGCTTCCGAAAATCTCCGAGGGCGGAATGCTTCAGGCAAAAGAATTGACTCCGGCCCAGCATTTTACCGAACCGCCTCCGCGCTATAACGAAGCAAGCTTAATTAAAACTTTGGAAGAATATGGCATTGGCAGGCCATCCACTTATGCGCCGATTATATCAGTTATCCAAAACCGCAATTATGTTGAAAAGCAAGGCGGAAAATTCGTTCCGACGGAAATGGGAACTTTGGTAAATAAAGTTTTAATTGAAAATTTCCCGGAAGTTGTGGATGTGGATTTCACTGCAAAAATGGAATCTAGTTTGGATCAAGTAGCCGAAGGAACTGAAAATTGGCAGGATTTAATCGGAGCATTTTATATTCCATTTTCTAAAAAATTAGAAGAGAAATATAAAGAAGTGACTAAAACTGATTTAATAAGAAATGAAGTTACTGGAATAATTTGCGATAAGTGCGGGAAGCCTATGATTACAAAATTCAGCCGATTCGGAAAATTCTTGGCTTGTTCGGGATTTCCAGAATGCAGAAATACCAAAACCTTGAAAGAAGAACCAAAAAAAATAGGCATGAAATGCCCAAAATGCGCGGATGGGGAGATTATTGAGAAAAGAGTTTCTAAAGGAAGAGTCCGCGGAAAAATCTTCTGGGGATGCAACCGCTATCCTAAATGCGACTTTGCCAGCTGGACTAATCCTCTAAATCCGCCGCCGGAAAAAACCGAAAAGGGAAATTCAACAAACAATGAAGGCGCCTAAAATTGAACAAATAATAAAGGAAAATGCTTTTATAAAGCGTGCTTATGATCTCGCAAAAAAAATGCACGAGGGGCAAAAACGCCAAAATGGCGAACCTTATTTCAATCATCCTCTCGCCACCGCAGAATACATAGCAGAATGGGGCCTAGACCAAACCAGCATTGCAGCTGCCTTGCTTCACGACGTAGTTGAAGACACCGATTATCCTTTAGAACAAATAAAATCGGAATTCGGCGAAGAAATTGCTTTTATTGTTGATGGCATAACCAAACTTGGAAAAATCAAATATCGCGGGGTGGAACGGCAAGTAGAAAATCTCCGGAAAATGATTCTTGCCTTAAGCCATGATATCCGGGTAGTCATAGTAAAGCTTGCCGATCGGATGCATAACATGAAAACTCTCAATGCAGTTCCGCCGCAAAAACAAAAAAGGATAGCGCTGGAAACCATGGAAATTTACTCCCCGCTTGCCTATCGCCTTGGAATGCAAAAAATCAGCGGGGAATTGGAAGATTTGGCTTTCCCTTACATTTATCCGCAAGAATACCGATGGCTCATTGGAAATACCAAGGAAAAATATGAAGAACGGGAAAAATATATTGAAAAATTAAAGCCCTTAGTAATGGAAGCTCTCCAAAAAGCCGAGATTGAAGTAATCGCGCTGGATTCCCGGGCAAAAAGATATTCCAGCCTTTATAAAAAACTCCTTCGCTATGATATGGACATTGATAAAATTTATGATTTAGTCGCTCTCCGCATTGTGGTGAAAACTGTGGAAGATTGCTACGCGGCTCTTGGCGTAATCCATAACCTCTGGCCGCCGCTTCCCAACCGAATCAAAGATTATATTGCGCTTCCAAAACCAAACGGATATCGCAGCATCCACACCACAGTCTTCGGAACAGACAATAAAATTACCGAAATCCAGATAAGAACCCAGGAAATGCACGAGGAATCGGAAACAGGAATTGCCGCCCACTGGGCTTATGAACAAGCTAAGGGCACTAAAGAATATAATGAAAAAAAATCAGTGTCAGCGGAAAAAAAAGAATTGGAATGGGTTCAGCAGCTCCGCAATTGGCAGAAAGAATTCAGCAATCCGGAAGAGTTTTTAGAATCATTAAAAATTGATTTTTTTAAAGACCGGATTTTTGCCATAACACCGAAAGGAGAAGTTATTGATTTGCCGTCAGGCGCCACTCCGGTTGATTTTGCCTACCAAATCCATACGGAAATCGGCAATTCCTGCACCGGCGCAAAAGTTAACGGAAAAATCGTCCCGCTTAGCCACGCCTTAAAATCCGGAGATATAATAGAAATCATCACTCAAAAAAATAAAAAGCCTTCAGAATCCTGGCTGGATTTTGTAAAAACTTCCAATGCCAAAGGCCATATCCGAGCCGCTTTAAGAGGAAAAGATACGCTCCTTAAAAAAACCGAACCGAAAGAAATTGAACTTAAAATAACAGTAGAGGACCGCATTGGGCTTTTAAAAAATATTACTGACATTATTTCCCGCTCTCATATCAATATGACTGCAATAAATACCGTTACTAATGCGAAATTCCCGATTCTCCGCATCCACTGCGATATTATAAATAAAGAAAAAATTGAAAGACTTATTTTAAAACTTAAAAAACTAAAAGAGGTTAAAGAAATAAGTTATCTGCTTATTTAAATAGAAAAATCTTCCTTTTCTTCAGGTAATTTTGGCAGTTCCGTGTCGCTTGCCTCACTTTTCCTTTTAACTAACTTATCAATAATTCCCTGCAATTCTTCTGGTGAATAAAAACTTATTGTCAATTTGCCGCCGGTGCCTTCTTTTTGAAGTTTTACTTTGGTTCCAAGCAATTCCCGCAGCTGCTCCTCAATATTTTGAAGCACAGGATCTGGCGGCAAAGAAGGCGTAGCCGTCGTTTTTTCTTTTGTTTGCTGAATTCTATTTCTAAGATCGCGGACGCTTAAATTATTAAAAACTAAATCATTAAAAAGCGCCTGCTGTTCCTGCATATCCGAAACCATTAAAAGAAGCCTGGCTTGGCTTTCATTGATTTTCCCCTGCGCTACCGCATCCTGAACTTGAGAAGGCAAATTTAAAAGCCGAATCGCGTTTGTCACTGCTTCCCGGCTCTTGCCTACTCGCACCGCAATCTCCCTTTGGGTCAAACCAAATTGGTCTTGAAGCTTTGCATAAGCTCGGGCAGTTTCAATCGGATTTAAATTCTCCCTCTGAATATTTTCAATGATGGCAAGCTCTAATCGCTCTCTGTCAGTAGATGCAAACCTAACAATTGCCGGCACTCTTTCCAATCCGGCTATTTTTGCCGCCATTAATCTCCGCTCTCCGGAAATTAAATGGTATTCCACTGCCGTACCAGATTCAGTGGGAACTTCATGCTTGGTAACTACCAGCGGATGCAAAATTCCGAATTCCCTGATAGAGCTGGCTAATTCCTGCAAAGCCGACTCATCAAAGTTCCGACGTGGCTGAAAAGGATTCGGCTTGATTTTATCCGCTTCAATATGAAAAATAGGATCCGGCAGTTTTGGCTGCGGAGTAAATTGATTATTCATCGATAATCATATTATAATATAAAATAACTTAGTTTATAATGCCGAGGTGGTGGAACTGGCAGACACACAGGATTCAAAATCCTGCGATCGCAAGGTCATGAGGGTTCGACTCCCTCCCTCGGCACCAAAATTTTTAAATAAAAAAACCTGCATTGCTGCAGGTATTACGCGAAATTTAATCCTTCGATCTTTTTTTAAAAGATTGCTCTTCTCGCGAAACGATTACATTATATTTTATAATCCGTGGCATCGTTTATAATTAGTGTCCGCCAGGAAAAGATCTAAGCATTCTCCGTCCAGCGGTATAAGCTTCATAAAAATCCAGTGGTTCAAAAAAAGTATCGGTAGAAAATGGATTATCTGGATAGCCAAAACGGACAATCGCATCCGCAGTTTCCGCCGTTTCCCAATTTAAATTTTTCACCGACTTTCTAAGCTCTGAATTTTTCAAACAACTTTTAATAAAATTGCCCCGGCTTCTTGCCCGTGTGGCCGGCGCAACAGTCATCGCCCGCCGAATTTCCGGCTTGCCAACCAAATGCTTTATCCAGCCAGCCTCATCTAACAAAGCAAACCAGCTTTGTTTTGGATCAACGCTAATATCATGGTAACCGCGGTTAATTTTTAAAGCCCTAATATCGTCCAAGCCGGAAATATATTTTTTCTTTAAACGGTCTTCCAACAAACAAAGCTTGGTAACCCAATCCAGCTTGCCTCGCAGCCTGGAAAAAGCTTTTGCCCTTAAAAGCCCGAGGACTTTTTCCCACTCCTGAATGCCTAATTTTTCTCTAAAAGAAAGCGGCCGTAGCTGCTTAGCGGCATTTAAAAAAAGATAATTATAATCAACTACATTCAAACGGCAGGAAGCAGTCTTCAGGCAATAATTCAAATCAATGCGCAAATTAAGATTATGCATCTCTTTTAGCGGCTGATTTAAAACTAATCTCTTGGGCAAATGCCATCCCTCTTCTGCCAATCGGAGCACTAAATGGGTTAGCGTATCCACTAGCCAAGTTTGATATTCGCAGCGGGTGGCATCCCGAGAAATCAAATGCAGCCGGCTCATTTTAGATTCCGGATCCATTAACGGCTCGTTTCTTAAATTAATGATGGAACGGCAATCAGTAGTGGAATGATTTTTAACAGCTTCAATATACTCTGCCCTTTGGGACAAAGCATAAACAAATTTCCCCGAAGCTAATTTCAGAATGTGGCCGTTGCCAGTAATCGGCAGAGAGGCAGGAATAAAATTCCTCATTAAATCAAATATCCTGTTGCGCTCCTTAGTTGCATAAGAATAATTATGATGGCTCCCGTAAGTGACGATATCGTCGTAATTATTCAGATCATTGATATAAACATTATTTTTATAAAGAGCAATGGAATCAATTTTCCCAAAACTAGTTTTTTCGCCCAGCACCAGCTTAACCGCTTTATTTAAAATTATTTCCAAAGCTTTTTCCTGCGCTATGCCGTCATAACTGCCGGCTAAATGCTCAGCCGTAGAAACCTCTACCACCGAATCCAGATCCGGATAAATTAAAGCTCCGTTGCCAAGCCAATAATAAGATTCTTCATCAAAAGAAACCGCGGCGGTTACTTTCCCGGCCGACTTAATAATTTTATCTAAAATATCTGACTTGAATTTTTCTGCCTTAGAAGTTTCAATATAAAAATTATTGCCGCTTCTTAAGGCAACTCTGAACCCGAATTCTTGTTCCCGGCCGCAAAGGCGTTTTTCCATGGCTATAAATTATAAAAGAAACTGATTATTAGTATAAATGAAATGGCTTGAAAAAACAAAAATGCCTTGCAATTATGCAAGGCCTAATTCTTTGTATAAAATTTCTAATTCCGGGCTAACTGTAATAAAAGGATCCTGCCTTACTCCAAAATTATAAATTTCTATTGGTAATTCGCCTAAAAAATTAAAAATTCTTGGCTTTCCTTTTAAAAAAACTTTATCCCAATTCAAATTGCGTACATTATCATAAAGAGCTAAATTTTCTGAAGCCAGTCTTATAAATTTCCCCCGGCTTTTTGCCCGAGTTTCCGGAGGCGCAAATGCCGCTTTTTTAATTTCCTTTTCATCCACCAAATGCTCTATCCAGCCACTTTCGTCTAAAAGAGCAAACCAGCTGGTTTGCGGGTCGTCGCTGATATCGTGGTATCCGATATTGATTTTCCAGGCCCGAATATCGTTTAAGCCAAAACTGTGCTTCTGCATTTGATTTTTAAGCAGATACCATTTTGTCACCCAATCTAATTTGCCGACTAATTTTGCAAAAGCTTTTGCCGCCAGCAGCTCTAAAACTTCTTCCCAGGCCTCCAAAACCGCTCTTTCTTCCTCTGAAATTGCAGGGAGTTTCTTTGAGGCATCAAGAAAAATTTTATTATAATCAAGCAAATTAACCTTACTAAATCCTAGCAAACCGCATGCAACTTTATAGTCTAAATTTATACCAAAAGCAGAATTAATGGCGTGCAATTCCGAAACTGGATCAAATAATGATAAAGCATAGGGAAGCTCCCATCCCTCCTCAACCAAACGGAGCACCAAATGGGTCACGCCATCCACCAGCCAAGTTTGAAATTCGCAACGAGTGGCGTCTCTAGCAATTAAATGCAGCCGGCTCAGCCCCGAAGCGGGGTCCATTAAAGATTCGTCTCGGATATTAATAATTGCCCGATTCTTTAGGGTATCCAAACTCTGGCACTCGGTAATATGGGGCGCCCGCTGGGAAAGGGCGTAAATAAAATCTCCGCTCCGATGGCGATATACATGGCCATTGCCGCTTAAAATCAAGCTTGCTGGCACAAAACTTTCCATCACCTTAAAAATTGTCAGCTGCTTAACAGTTAAATAAGAATAATTATGGTGGCTCGCATAAGCCACTTCCTGATAAATATCGTCGCTACCGGCAGGCCCGACATTATTCTTATACAAAGTAATGGATTTTACCCCTTTTTCCGAAACTACATAGGGCAAGACTTTATTTAAAAGCCATTCCGAAGCTTTCTCTTGCAGCACGCCATCTAAAGAACAAGCCCTTGCTTCCGCAGTGGCCACTTCTAAAATACAGCCCAAATCAATATAAACTAAAGAGCCGTTTTCCAGCCAAATGCGCTGAGGATCTATGGAAAATGTATTAAGGATATTATCGCCTAACTTTAAATTTTTAAGATTCCTGATAATCGCTTCCGTAAAATTAAATCTCCAGTTAATAAATTGCCTATCCGAATCATCGGAATGGCTTAGCCCGGAAACATCAATAACTTTTGGAAAAACCCTGGCTGGATCAATGCGCATGCCGTATTCCTGTTCTCTGCCGCAAAGCCGATTTTGCATTTCCTTATCGCCCTAATATCAAGAAACTATTATCTAATATAAAGAATCATAATAATTTTAGCAAATAAAAAACCGCCTTTTAAATCAGCGGTTATTCTCCAGGTTTCTGCCGGAACTGGTCTGGCAACTGGTCCTCATTAGGATCCTTCCTTAAATCAGCAACAATTCCCCCGATATCATCTTCTTCCAAACGCTCCTCAAGCTCTTCATCGTCCTCATCGCCTTCATCATCTTTTTCTTCTTTATCTTTGCCCTTCTTTTTCTTTTTTTTCTTCTTCTTTTCCTGTTCTTCGGGACACATGCCTGTTATCCATTCAATCCAAATTCTAAATTTGATAATAACATATTCGCCTTTTCTTTATCAAGTATCGGGCTATCTAGATTAAAAGCTCTAAATTCCGATCCGATGTTTGCGGTAATTAAAGACCAGCTCATCTGGCGGACGTCGGCCCCCAATTTTTTGGCTATCGCTGTTCTAAGATAAGCCCGGGTATTAAGCGGCGGATTATTTTTCGCCCTCAAAATTTCTTCATCAGACAAAAGACGATGAATCTTGCCATTTTTTAAAAATTCATTGTAGCGGCTCTTTAGAGAAATTTGTTTAAAGAGATTGACTTCCTTTTTTGCCTCCCTATCGCTAGCGCTAAGCTCGGCTATCCGCAAAACCGTTGTCCAATCAAGCTTGCCGAAAGTCAGCATCGGATCTTTTTCCAGCTGTTCTAAAAGCTTCAAGGCATAATTTACCGCCAAGGCCTGCTGTTTTCCCATTGGCGAAACTGTTAGATATTCCCGGCTCATTATTAAGTAATAACGCAAAAGCTCAAGCCCAGTCATTTTCTTTCCGTTTTCAAGCTCAATCTGATCCTTAAATTTGAGGTCTCTGGAAACTCTGCTGATTGCCTCCACTGGATTTTTAGGGAAAAAATTGCCTTTTAAATATTTATCCTCAATCATTGCCAGAACCACCTGGCTAAGCGCTACCCGCAAAAAAAGCGCTGTTTCGCAGCGAAGCGCATCCGAAGAAATATCGTGAAGGCGGAAATATTTTTCAAAATCGCCATGGGGCTCATCCCGAGTATTAAAAATCGGGCGATGTTCCACGGTATTTATCCCTTTCAATTCCTCAAAAAAATCCGCTCTTTGCGATATCTGAAATCTGCAGTCTGGCTGATTATTTTCGGCGCCAACTTTGCCGCCGCCAACCAGCACTAACCTTGCAATTTGAAAAGGCACATATTGGCGGACTAAATATTTGTAATTATCAGCGCCAGAAACAGTTTTTCGGCTCAATAATACATTTAAATGAGATCCATAACTGAAACCGCAGCCATCGCTATTGGCTTTGTGGACAAAAATCCGATATTGGTTGCCGGCTGATTGATTTAAAAATAAATCAATCGCTTCCTGCATCACCAATTCGCTCGCCTTATCATGAGCCACCAAATCAAGCGGCGTTAAGCATTCCGGAGTTGAATATTCCGGATGTTCTCCGTCTAAATAAAATCGAGCGCCATTTTCCAAAAAGCCGTCACTGCTATTCCATAACTTTTCTAATAAAACTCGGTGGGCGCGCTCTAACAAAGATTCCTTATTCTCTTCACTTTGCTCAAGAGCGTTTCGCCTGGATTCTTTAGAGTCATCAAAGCCAACTGCGCTTTTATAAATCAAAAAATTAGCCACAAACCGATGGGCTGCCACCAAATAATGCGGATTTTCTATAACCTGCTCTCCCTTTCCATTAAAAATAGCAAAGCCATACTCGTTTTCTATTCCGCAGATTTTAGGTATTGCCATACTATCTCCGGATCTATTTATCAAAGAGCTTGTTCGTATCTTAAAAGAATGGCGCTAAAAATACAATAGAAATGTAAGAGAACCCTTCTAAAAACAAAAAGCCCGATTAATCGGGCTATGGAGTAAATCCGGGAATGGGCTTATTCTCAGATTGTTTGAAATTATTTTTCAAGCGCTGAAACTCTTCATCAATCGCTCTAAAAAAATCTTTTTTGGTAATCTCGCCATCCGGTTCCTTGCCGGTCTTTTCTTTAGCCTCTCCCCAGCGCTCAAATGCTAAGCTTCTGGCTCCATTAACAATGCTCTCCAATATTGCTCCAGACAGCTGATCGCCGAGATAAATCTTTTTATCGCCGGTAATAGTTTCTGCTTGGATAAAATTATCCACCTGAACGACTTCTTTTTCCTCGCCATCAGAAAAAATTATATTAACTGCCTTTCCTTTATAAAGCAGTCGCTTAACCATTACATCAACGAAATGATCTCTAATTTTTAAAGGATCTTTGTTAAGCACCACTTCTTTTTCCTTTTTACCATCAAACCAATCAATATAGCGGTAAACCTCTTGCTTATATTTTTCCGCAAAAGGCAAATCCGGAGTCAAGTAAATTTTTAAAATTTCCGCCACGTCTTTTTCGGTCTTTGGGCGCGGAATATAAATGTCAATGCCCAGCCTGCCCGGACGCAAAATGGCCTTGTCAATAAGATCTTTTCGGTTGGTGGCGCCAATCACTAAAATATTTCCCAAAGGATCCATTCCCTGTAAAATGCCGTTAAATTGGCCGATGTCGGTTGCCATCCAAGGCTCATGCACGGAGGTTTCCCGGCTTCTAAATAAAGAGTCAATTTCGTCTATGAAAATTACCACTAAATTTTTGTCGCTCGCCATTTCTTTGGCGCGATTAAAAAGTTCCCGCAATTTTCTAGAAGTTTCGCCGACATATTTATTAACTAATTCGGCTCCAACAATCTCCATAAAATAGCAATTCAATCCTCTGGCTGAAGCCAAATCAGAAGCAATCACTTTAGCGCACAAAGTCTTGCCGCATCCTTCCGAACCGTGCAAAATTATGCCACGCTCAATATCTTTGCCTTTAAAAACATGAAGATATGCTTCTTTTTCTTTAAATGGAAGAAGTTTTCTTTTAATTTTCTTAACCGAACGGGATAAGCCGCCTACTTTTGACCAATCCATTTTCCCAAGCTTCTCAATATCGCTAAAATGCTCTCTTTCATCAACCTTTGGCAATACTTTCACTAAGAGGCCGCCGCAATTTAACAATGAATCCCCGGGTTTTAAATTGGAATTTTTTAAATCCGGACTCAAAAAACATTGAAAGGTTTCGCTATTGCCCGTCACTAATGCTAATTCTCCGCTCAAACGTTCTTTCAAAATTACTTCCGAACCTAAAGGCCAAAAATCTTTAATCACTTCCACTACATTGCCCTTGGCATTCAAAAGGACTTCCCAGCCGCATTTTAGCTCATTAGCAGCCAATCCTGGGATTGCTAAAGCAACTTTGCTGATATTCTCCCCTTCTAAAATATCAACTTCGTCCGGTTTGCCATCCGGATGGGGGCGGAAAAAAATCGCATAAGTGCAAGGCGGCCGACTAGTTTTTTCTCTCAGCTTTCCAACTTCTTCTTTCCATTCCTTGGCTTTCGCCTCTAATCTTTCTATAGCTTTATCCCTTTTATTAACTTCTTCTCGCAAACCGCGGATTTTCTCTGCCAAAGACCGATTTTGCAAACGATTAATTGCCGACGTTTCCAGCAATCTTTGAATCGTCTCTTGCAGCTTCTTAATCTCCTGGCGAAGTTCCTTAGCTTTCTTAGAGCTTTCACACCAGCAAGGGAATCTCATATTGCACCTTTTTAAAGTGCTAGGTTTAATATAAACTATAACATCAAAATTAAAGCGATGGCAAGTATTTTTTAACTAAATAAAAGCTGACTAAAGCAGTTACTATTCCCCCCAAAATATCCGCTGGCCAATGAACGCCAATAAAGACGCGGGCAAGGCCCATCAACAAAACTCCCGCAGTCAAACGCCAGCCCCACCGCTTATTAATCAAAAAAACCGGCAAAATTAACGCCAGATAAAAAGACATATGGCCTGAAGGGAAAGCTCCTTCATTCATTTCCACGATGAGCGGGGTAAAATTTAAAACTAAAAATGGCCTGGGCCGATAATAAAAAAATCTGATTAATTCAGTAAAAATTCCCCTGGAAAGAATCGCTGACAATAATGCCAGAGAAAAATAATGCCACCTTTTTTTCCAATCATCAAAAAATCTAAAAACTAAAATAATGACTGCGGCAATTAAAAAATAACCTAGATAATCGGCTAAAAAAATTCCTAAAAAATCCAATAACCGGCTTTTGCCGGCAAAACTATGAATCCAGAAAAAAAGCCGCTGGTCCAAAATCAGCATATTATCTGCGAGTGAATGGTAAAAGCCCCAAATACCTTGAACGCTTTATCGCTTGGGATAATCGGCGCTGATGCTTTGCGCAAGTCCCGGAAAATTTCGGGTCAATAATTTTGCCTTGCCCGGAAACAAATTTCTTCAATAATTCTGATTCTTTATAATCCACCTCGTTTAAATTTTGCGAACAAAAGTAGCACTGGCGCATAATAAATTAAAATGGCAAATCTTCTGCTTTAATTTCTTCTTCAGTTACGTCTATAGTAGGAATTGAGGAATCCTTATTAGAAGAAACTGGTTCGGGGGATGCTTTGGATCCCATAGGCCGGGGACCAAGCTGCAGCCGCTCGCAGACTATCTCCGTAGTCCGGCGCTTTTGGCCGTCTTTGCCTTCCCATTCCCTGGTCTGCAAGCGCCCTTCAATTAAAACCAAGCTTCCCTTAACCAAAAATCGGCCGGCAACCTCTGCTTGCTTTCCCCAAACAACCACATTATGAAATTCCGTGCTTTCTTTTTTCGCTCCGGACGGATCATTCCAAACTCTATTAGTAGCAACTGAAAAACTGCCGACCTGGGTGCCGCCGGCAGTAGAACGGAGCTGGGGATCGGCAGTTAACCTCCCTAATATAAATGCTTTATTTAAATTCATATTTATTTGAGAATTTCTTCCAACTTTTCTTCTAACGCTTCATTAGTTAACACTCCGCCTTTATGGACGGCTGGCGGCGCTGGCTCAGCCGAAACCGCAGATTTGCCGCTGCCGCGAAAAGATCTTGCTTCTCCGGATCCCCGAGCAACCTTATCGCTTCGCATAATCGGAGGCGTTATGATAAGCATGCGCAAAACAGCCGGAGAAAGCTTTAAAGAAGCGGAGATTTTCTCTACTATTTCCGGGTAAGCAGAAAATTGAATAAAGCTGAAATGAGCAAGATTTTGTTTTTTAATCGGATAAGCCAAGCGGGTTTCCGCCGCTAATCCGTGATAAAGAATTTCCGCTCCATATTGATTAAGCAAATTATCTGCCAAAGACACATCCTCTTTATTCTTTAAAAGAAGGGATATCTCATAATTCCTTTTTTCTCTGCCAACTTTTTCCATAAAATAAATATGTTTTATCCTAACAAAAATTAAAATTAATGTCTACCCTGCTTCTTTTTCTTCTTCTGATTTTTCTAACAATTTTCCGTCTGCGTTATAACCGGTCCCAACCGGAATCAACTTTCCAATAATGACATTTTCTTTAAGGCCCCTAAGCAAATCCTCCTTGCCTTCGCTGGCGGCAGTAATAAGGACTCGGGCAGTTTCCTGGAAAGAAGCGGCAGACAAAAAGCTTTGGGTAGATAAGGCAACTTTGGTAATTCCGAGCAAAAGCTGCTGGGCTTTGGCTGGCTGCTTTCCGGCTTTTTTCATTTCCCTGTTTACTTCCAAAAACCTGGATTTTTCCAAAATTTCGCCGTTTACCAATTCCGTATCCCCGGATTCCTTGATTTTTACGCGAGAAAACATTTGTCGGACAATAATTTCAATATGCTTATTATTGATAGAAGCGCCCTCGGAATTATAGATTCTGAGCACTTCATTAACAACATATTTTTCTACTGAACGGCTCCCTCTAAACATAAATAAATCTTTCAAATCTAAAGCACCTTCAGAAAGCTGGTCTCCTTTTTTAACCGAATCGCCAACTTTTACAAATAACACGGACAGCCTAGGCATTAAATATTCATACACTTTTTCTTTTTTAGATTTTTCTAATGCTTTCAAGCGCACTGCTTTTAAAAGTCCTTTGTCTTCAATGCTGTCTATGATGCCGTCTTCTTCCGCCAAAAAAGCTCGCCCCTTTGGAGGCCTGCTCTCAAAAAGCTCTTCCACTCTCGGCAAGCCATGGGTAATATCCGCACCCGCCACGCCGCCGGTATGGAAAGTTCTCATGGTCAGCTGGGTCCCCGGCTCGCCAATAGACTGAGCCGCGACAATTCCAACTGCCGATCCATTTTTTACTGCCCGATTATTGCCAAGATCATATCCATAACACTTAGAGCAAATTCCATATAAAGTTTTGCAGGTAATCGGCGAACGGACTTTTATCTCTTCTAATTTTGAATCTTGCAGGGCTGCGGCAATTTTTTTGTCAATAACTTCCCCAGCTTTGACAGCTGTTTTTCCGTCAACTTTAATATCATCTAAAGCAGTCCTGGAAAATAATTGGTCTCCTAAATTCAGACCGAACTGCATTCCCTCTGTTCTTGTAATTTCAATCCCTTCTTTAGTCTTGCAATCTTCCTCCCTTATAACCAAATCTTGCGAAACATCAATAAGCCGGCGGGTAAGGTATCCGGCAGAAGCGGTTTTCAAAGCCGTGTCTGTAGTTCCCTTCCTTGCTCCGTGTGTGGAAATGAAGTATTCCAGCACACTCAATCCATCTTTTAAAGAAGATTTTACTGGCAATTCAATAGTTTCGTTTTTAGGATTGGCCACCAAACCCTTCATTCCAATCATTTGCACCGGCTGAGCCCAAGAACCCCTGGCACCGGAATCAATAATTGAATAAATAGGATTATGAGCGTCAAAGGACTGGGGAACTAATTTGCTCAAAGTTTCTTTGGTTTTTTCCCAAACGCTAAGCACCCTAGCTCTTCTTTCCGAATCAGTAAGCAAGCCATCCTCATATTGGGAACGAATTGCAGCAACTTCTTCTTCCGCTTTTTTAAGAAGCGCTGGCTTTTCTGCCGGCGTGGATAAATCGCTCATGGACCAAGTAATTCCGGAACGGGTTGCGTATTCAAATCCAAGCTTTTTCATTGAATCCAAATGGTCGCTGGATTGCTCATTCCCATAGCGGTCAATGATTTCACCCACAATTTTTGAAATATCCTTTTTGCGGAGAGTTTTATTTATAAATTCAAAATCATCCGGCAAAATGTCGTTAAAAAAAATTTGGCCGCAGGAAGTTTCCGTCATTTTACCGCCAAGCATTACGCTAATTGCAGAATTAACGTCAATAATCCCGTTTTCATAAGCAACATTTACTTCATTCGGGCCAGAAAATTTCATTCCGGAACCCCGGCCATTTTTATTAAGCTTGGTCAAAAAATAAATTCCCAAAATTATATCCTGAGTAGGATAAACAATCGGATCGCCGGTAGCCGGCTTTAAAAGATTGTGGCTGGAAAGCATAATTTCTGAAGCTTCTTTCTGGGCTTCCGCGGAAAGCGGCAAATGGACTGCCATTTGGTCGCCGTCAAAATCAGCATTAAAAGCAGTGCAAACCATCGGCGGTATGCGAATTGCCAAATCTTCAGTCAAGACCGGCTTAAATGCCTGGACGCCAAGGCGGTGAAGCGTCGGTGCACGGTTAAGCAAAACTTTCCGGTCCGCAATGACCTCTTCCAAAATTGCCCAAATTTCCGGCGGCGCCTGTTCAATCAAACGATTGGAGTTCCTAATATTATGAGCCAGCCCTCTTTCAATAACTTTATTAATAACAAACGGCTTAAATAATTCTAATGCCATTTTTTTCGGCAAGCCACACTCGTCCAATTTCAAATTCGGGCCGATAACAATAACCGAACGGCCGGAATAATCCACCCGCTTCCCGAGCAAATTCTGGCGGAACCGCCCCTGCTTTCCTTTTAACATATCAGAAATAGAACGGAGCGGCCGTCGCTGGCTGGACATTTGCTGAGTCCCAAAACGGACGGAATTATCAAATAAAGCGTCTACCGCTTCCTGCAGCATGCGCTTTTCATTAACTACAATCACATCCGGCGCATTTAATTCCAATAATTTTTTTAAACGGTTGTTGCGATTAATAACTCGGCGGTATAAATCATTTAAATCCGAAGTTGCGTAACGGCCGCCGTCTAAAGCAACCATCGGCCGCAAATCCGGAGGCAATACCGGCAAAATATTTATGATCATCCATTCCGGTCGCATTTTTTCCTTCAGCATTGATTTTACAATTTTCAAACGCTTAAAAAGCCGGCGCTCATGGAGAGTGTCTTTATTAACTTCTAATTCTTTCTCAATTTCTTTTATTGATTTTCCCAAATCAAGCTGTTCAAGAATTTTTTGGAGCGCTTCTGCTCCAGTGCCAGCCTCAAAAACATCGCCGTATTTTCTTGCAAGCTGATGAAATTCTAATTGGGACAAAATAGTTCCCACTTTCAGCATCTCAATTTCTTTTCTGCTTTCTGACAGCCCAGAACGCAATTCCGCAGTCTTAACCCCTTCTTTTCTGGCAGTTTTTTTGCGGGATTCAAATTCTTTTTCTAATTCCTTAAATACCCGGTCCCGATTCTCATCATTCACTGAAGTAATAATATAAGAAATGTAATAAACCACTTTTTCTAATTTCTGGACCGGAACATCTAAGATCAAACTCAGCTTAGAAGGGGAACTTCTTAAAAACCAAATATGGGCAACCGGAGCCGCTAATTTAATATGGCCCATCCGCTCCCGGCGGACGATTGACCTGGTAACTTCCACTCCGCAGCGGTCGCAAACAATTCCCTTATAGCGGATACGGCGGTATTTCCCGCAGTAGCATTCCCAATCTTTAGTCGGCCCGAAAATCCGCTCGGAAAAAAGCCCGTCCTTTTCCGGCCGCTGAGTGCGGTAATTGATAGTCTCCGGCTTGATAATTTCGCCGTGCGACCACCGCAAAATGTCTTCCGGAGACGCTATTTTAAGTTTTATTGCTTTTAAATTATCCATGAATTTTTATCTTATTTTCCTTCTTGGTTTTCTCTCCCCTTTATCTGGGCCTTCGGCGCCAATTAATTCCACATTTAATCCAAGGGCTTTTAATTCGCTGACCAAAACGTTAAATGAGGCGGGAATATTCGGACTGCGAATCGGCTCTCCGCGGATAATTGATTCGTAGGCAGCAGACCGGCCAAGCACGTCATCGGATTTTATCGTCAGCATTTCCTGCAAAATATGGGAAACGCCATAACCTTCCAATGCCCAAACTTCCATTTCTCCAAAGCGCTGTCCTCCGAATTGGGCTTTTCCCCCAAGCGGCTGCTGAGTAATCAAAGAATACGGGCCAATGGAACGCATATGAATTTTATCCTCAACCAAGTGGTTCAGTTTGAGCATATAAATCATTCCAACTGCGACTTCCTGATGAAACGGTTTTCCGGTCCGCCCGTCGTATAATTTTACTTTTCCGGATTTCGGCAATCCGGCTTTTTCCAATTCTCCTTGAATATCGGTCCAAGAAGCTCCGGATAAAGCTGGCGTATAAGCGCGGTATCCAAGCTTGGAAGCGGCCCAGCCTAAATGAGTTTCTAAAACTTGCCCAAGATTCATACGGGAAGCAACGCCAAGAGGATTTAAAATAATATCCACCGGTGTTCCGTCTTCAAGATACGGCATATCTTCCACCGGCCGGACCTGGGAAATAACTCCTTTATTGCCATGCCTGCCAGCCAGCTTGTCTCCGGCCATAACTTTCCGAAGCTGAGCTACTTCAATTTGGATTTGCTTAATAATTCCCGGCTCAAGCTTATCTCCGCGGTCACGATCTTTAATTTTAATGCCTACTACATAGCCAAACTTGCCGTGCGGCATAGTAAGGGAAGTGTCTTTCACATCCCTTGCCTTTTCTCCGAATACCGCCCTTAGCAATCTTTCCTCTGCAGTCAATTCGCTTTCGCCTTTTGGAGAAATTTTTCCGACTAAAATATCGCCGGAACGAACTTCCGCTCCGACGCGGATAATACCGTCTTCATCAAGATTTTTTAATTTTTCTTCAGAAACATTCGGAATATCCGGAGTAGTGATTTCCGGCCCCAACTTAGTATCGCGTACATCAATAGAAAAATCTTCAATATGGATAGAAGTAAATTTATCATTCTGCACCACCCGCTCAGAAAGCACGATTGCGTCTTCAAAATTTGCCCCTTCCCAAGGAACAAAGGAAACTAAAAGATTTTGCCCGAGCGCCAGCACGCCATTATCAATAGAAGGGCCGTCTGCAAGCACTTCCCCCTTTTTAACTTTCTGCCCGCGATCCACCAACGGGCGCTGGGAAATGCAAGTATACTGGTTGGAACGCTTAAATTTGTTTAAAGTGTATTTTTTAATTCCAGATTTAGTCCTTAAAGCAATATGATTTGCATCCACCCCAGTAATTTCTCCCGGCTCTTCCGCCACAATCAAATGTCCGGAGTCTCGGGCGGCTTTTTCTTCCACGCCGGTTCCTACATAAGGAGCGTCTGATTTAATAGAAACCACCGCCTGCCTTTGCATATTTGAACCCATCAAAGCCCGATTTGCGTCATCGTGTTCCAAAAAAGGAATTAAAGCGGTTGCCACGCTGATAACTTGAGTCGGCGCAACGTCAATTAACTGCACTTCTTCCCGCAAACAAGTTCCAGGCTCGCCGTTGATTCTTGCGCCAACAACCTCATCAAGAATTTTTCCGGTTTTCGGATCAAAAGCAACTCCCGCATGGGCAATTTTATACTTTTCCTCTTCCAAAGCATTAAGCCAAACGCTTTTGTCTGTTACCCTTCCTTTTGCCACCACCATATACGGAGTTTCCAAAAACCCCAGCTCATTAACTTTTGTATAACCGGCAAGATGGTTCACTAAACCGATGTTTGAACCTTCCGGAGTTTCAATCGGGCAAATCCGTCCATAATGGGAACTATGGACATCGCGGACTTCAAAACCAGCCCGCTCCCTGGTAAGGCCTCCGGGGCCCATAGCGGAAATTCTCCGCTTATGCTCCAATTCTGCCAGCGGATTCACCTGATCCATAAATTGGGAAAGCTGGGAAGAAGAAAAAAATTCTTTTATTACTGAAATAACCGGCCGGGAATTAACCAATTGGACCGGAGACAAAGTATTGATATCCAAAGTAGACATCCTGTCCTGGACTATCCTCCGCATTCTTGCAAGGCCGACTCTAAGCTTATTCTGCATCAGCTCGCCCACCGGACGGACCCGGCGGTTGCCAAGATGGTCAATGTCATCCGGCTCCATTGACTGGGTATTATTCAAGCGGATAACTTCTTTTAAAATTGCAATTAAATCCTGCAATTCCAAAAGCCGGCTCTTGCTGTCCAAATTCAACCTTTGATTAATTTTAAATCTTCCAACCTGGGAAAGGTCGTACCGGTCAAACCGGGTCAGCATTGCATCAATCAAGCTCTTGGCGTTTTCCACAGTTGCCAAATCTCCCGGCCTAATCCGCTTATAAATTTCAATATAAGATTCATCCGCGGTTTTTGCCGAATCTTTTTTTAAAGTTGCCTGCATAAACCGCACTTCCCCGGTATCCACATCGCTAAAATTATCCAAAATTTCCGCAGAATCTTCCATTCCAAAAATTCTCAAAAGCGATGTTGCTGGCGCTTTTCGCTTCCGGTCAATTTTAATTCCTATAAATCCGTCGGCATCGGTTTCAAACTCAATCCAAACTCCGCGGTTAGGAATAATTTTTGCGCCAAAAAGCTTTCTGCCCTTCCAAACATTAGCAGTGAAATAAACTCCGGAAGACCGGATCAGCTGGGAAACCACCACCCGCTCAACGCCATTTATAATAAAAGTTCCCCGCTCGGTCATTACCGGAAAATCTCCCAGGTAAACTTCCTGTTCTTTTTTATCTTTAGTTTTTCTGTTTATAAGCTGGAACTTCACCCGCAAAGCCGCCTCGTAAGTCAAATCTTTATATCGGGAATATTCTTCATCGTATTTCGGCTCGTCAAAATAAAAATCTTTAAAATTAAGTTCCAAATCTTTGCCGGTATAATCTTTAATCGGCGAAACTTCTTCAAAAAGTTCTTTTAAGCCGGATTTTAAAAACCACTGGTAAGAAGCAGTTTGAATTTCAACAAGATTTGGCTGGCGGATTAGCGCGCCAGGATGATGAGAGAAAACTTTTGCTGGTAATTTTGGCATAAAAAGTTACCTTTAGCGAAGAAGCTTCGCTGTCTTTATAAAAATTAAAGCTTTAATCTTTTGAAAAAAATAAACACGCCACTCCGTTCAAAATAGGGTTATTTTCTATAGAAAAACACGTGGATAAATTATACCGCACCTCAACTATTTTTGTCAAGCCCCTAAATACTTTGCCCGGTTTTCAATATGTTCTTCTAAAGTTTTGCTGAAAATTGTCTTTTTAGTTTTCGGGTCAGAAAGATAATATAAATATTCGGAGCTGATTGGATTTAATGCCGCTTTAATCGCTTCCAGTCCGGGATTGCCGATCGGTCCCGGCGGCAAGCCGTTATATAAATAAGTATTGTATAAAGATTGGAAGCCAAGATCTTTACGGAAAACTTTCGGCTCTGCACAGGTTAAAAATGCGCCGCCGCATTTCGCATAAGTGATAGTGGCGTCAATGTGCAAAGCAATGCCTAATCCCAATCTTTTATAAATAATGCCGGCAATCACTTGCCGATCATGAAATTCCGGAGCTTCTTTTTCTAAAAGCGAAGCAATAATTAAAATGTCATTAGCCGCATGCTGTTTATTGTTAGTCAAAAGAAACGGCCAGGCCTTTTTTTGGAAATTATCCAAAAATTTCCTTATAACCTGATCTGCAGAAGCATCAAGAAAAAAACGGTAAGTGTCTGGGAATAAAAATCCCTCTAAATTCTTCCTTCCTTTTAAAAATTCATAGCTGGCGGCAACTTTCTTAAAATCAAATTTAACTAAAGATCCTTTTGCCAAAATTCCCGCTTCATTTAAAAGCGCTTCAATATCTTTTAAAGTAACGCCTTCCGGAAAAGTGATTTCTTTGTCTATTGATGGGCCTTTTACAATAACTCTGGCAATTTCCGGAGTAGTAGATCCAGAACTTAAAGAATAATTTCCCGGCTTTAACTGGTGCGCAGAGCCGGAAATAATTCCATAAAGCAAAAAGACATTTTTAGATCGGATTATTTTTTTATCAGAAAGCATTTTGGCGATATCCGAAAACCCGCTTCCCGGCGCAATTTCCACGTTTTGATAAAAAGATTTGGAAGAAACCGAACCAAGCAGAAATAAAAATAGGACAATTATTAAGCTTATTAAATACGAGCTTGCAATAAATAATTTTTGAAGCATATTACCCTAATCTTTTATAAATAGTAGTTCCTTGCATCATTCCAATCAAAAGCGCGCTTACTAGTAAATTTGACCCGCCGTAGCTTAAGAACGGGAATGGTACGCCGACAACCGGAACCAATCCCAAATTAGAGCCGACATTAAAAATAAAATGCAATAAGAACATAATGGAGGTTCCTAAACAAAGAAGCTTGGAAAAATTATTGTCCGCCTGGATGCCAATCCGCATAATCTGGAAAAGCATTAAAGCAAAAGCCAGCAGAATAGCTCCTCCTCCGAAAATTCCCCATTCTTCAATAAAAGCGGCAAAAATAAAATCGGTCTGCGCTTCCGGCAAAAATCCTAATTGGGACTGCGTTCCTTGCCCAAAACCCTTACCCCAAAGCCCCCCGGAACCAACTGCGATTTTTGCCTGAATCACGCTGTAATTAATCCCCAGCGGATCATGCTCCGGATTAAAAAGCCCGATAATTCTCTCTTTCTGATAATCCTTTAAAACATTAAACCACATAAAAACTAAAATTATAATCAAAAAAATCATCGCAAAAAAAATATGCTTCCAGCGCATTCCGGAAACCAGCAAATACCCGAACCAAATTCCAAAAAGAACTAGGGCTGTTCCCATATCCGGCTGCAAAATTATTAAACCTGCCGGAACTAGAAAATATAAAAAAGAAAGCGCAATATTTTTAAAATAAGCAATCCCAATATGGCGCTTGGCGAAAAAAACCGATAATATCAAAATTAAAGAGAATTTTGCGAGTTCCGAAGTCTGGAATTGCAGCGGCCCGATCGGGAGCCAAGCGCGGGTTCCGCGAACCGATGGAGCTACTAAATAAGTAACTAACAATAACAGAATAGAAACAGCATAAATACCTCCGACAAACCACTTATAATTTATAAACGGGCGCCAATCGAAATTTCCCAAAAAAATAATCAAACCGAATCCAATCGCTCCCCACAATAATTGCAGCCAGAAAAGTTTATGGGCTGTGCTTGCAAGCGAAAGCAATCCTGCTCCAAACAAAAAAATAATTCCAAAATTCAAAAGCCAGTCTAATCGTTTTAAATACATGCAGTAATTCTACAAATTTTTAACCGTAGAGGCAAAATTTTCCTTTATTGAGATAGAGGATAAAAATCTAAAAAATTTTTCCCTCGTCTGTTCTTACAAGATTCTAGAAATTTCTTTAGAGAACCTTCCTTTAAAAAATTATCGAAATACGGATCAGAAAAATAATCGGTATACGGATCATCATATATAAATCTTGAATTGTAGATAGATCCTATGCGGTAATATTCCTGAGATTTGGTTCTTATCTTAAAAAATATCCA
>OBEQ011751192.1_pt1 | contig 26896 bp, 18 predicted proteins | sample 1670901 | NCBI WGS metagenome assembly OBEQ01 (sample SAMEA104232315, study PRJEB22302) | groundwater metagenome | biome: forest; feature: aquifer; material: groundwater | place: USA | collected 2011-08-07 | depth 5.4 m | reverse complement strand
GTCGTGCTCTGCCTGTTCAGATTCTCGTTGACACTCTTGATAAAATCTTCCGCAGACGCCATGGATTCATGGGCCGGGGAAATATCCTTGAACCGGGTGCCGTCCTGAAGAATGATACTTACAACCGGCTGGTCCTGAGGCGACAAACCGTCAAGAAAATCCTCGGGAACGGTAACGGGAATGTCTATCCGGCGGATTTTCTCTCCTTCCGGAAATTCCCTGAGCATAACGCTCAGCGTCAGGGTTTCTCCCGGAACCGCGCGGGTATTAGTCCGGAGAAGACTCTCTTTCTGCCAAAATACTTTCTCAGTTTTCCAGACCTTAACCTCTCTGAAAAATTTTACATTTACCTGGATTCTTTCCAGGCTGGCCCTTAAACCACTCCCCATCAGAACACCGGCGGCCTGGGTTATCCGGTCGCACAATTGCTGGAAGGGCGATTCGTTGGCCGAACCGACATTCAGAACATTCTGGAAAAACAGTTCCGGCTGTCCGCTGACGACGATGCGGGACTGATATCCGACAGGAAGCTTACTCACATCTCCCATCAGATTCTTAAGCCATATCTGCGGGATAATATTCAACAGCATAGGCGACATCGGAGCCTCGGTAGCTATTTCTTCATTAAGGGAGTATGCCTGATCGGCAACAAGGACATTAAAGCTGAGGGGCATTAAAGGCGCCTTGCGACCGACCATCCCAGCCACTTCATGAGTAGTGTCAAGCATAATTGCACCTTCATTACCCACCGAACAACCGGGTATCTTACTCGCCTGCAAAGGAGTCTGCAAAGTAGTAGCTACAGCCACCTGAGAGAACGGATAATTGACCCAGCCGCTCCCGAACATGGGATGACCGAAAGCATATATCTTATTCCCGTCGCGCCAGGTCACAGTGCCGGAAAGAGAGTAAGGAACATCTCCCTTGGCCAGATGAATGGATATCATCGAGCCGGCCTTAAGATCTTTATCGGATAATCTGACGCAATCCTGAGAAGAGACTACCAGTCCGGCAGGAGAAAAACCTTCGAGCCCGTCCATGGAAAGACCGGAACCGGTCAGCTTTGGTCCGGAGCGAAGCAGTAAGTCTTTACCCCCGGAATAATGGCCGGGAGAACTATCTGCGGCCAGTTTTTTGACCGCATTATATCCGCTGAATTTTGAACCGAGCATATATTCAGCCGGCGTAGCCATGGCATTCATTCCTCCATGGATAAAGTAACCGATGCTATAGCTCAGGGCCCCCACCAGAACACCGCTGTTCAAACATTCATCGTAGCTTGAGCATTCGATAAAAATAGGGCTCCCGCTCATTCCGCTTATGGCCGCCATCACCTCCAAAGGAGTGTCCAGCGATACCGGCTGGCCATGAATTCGTATCAGAATATATTCTTCCCCGTTCTGATATGTTTTGTTACCCAGCACCACATCAAACGGCTCAGGCTCAACGCCCGTGAAGACCGAAAATCCTATCGCTTTAGTACCGGGCTTCAAATCCTTCATAAGCATAACCTTGGGCAGATCAGCAAAAACAGAAGTGGCAGACAAAAACAGAAACAGACCTGCCATCAACATAAAACAGCTCTTGAAGCTCATCTTAAACCTTTGATTTTAAAATAGCTTAATCTAGGAAAGGAATATCACATATAAGGACTAATGGCAAGCCCCGCCCTTGGAGCTTGGTGAATAATGCCCTTTTGTGCGACTCGAGGAGCGAGCGGGCATGGTTCGAGTCTGCCTGCCTGCCGGCAGGCAGGCGAGAGAGCGAGCGACTTCCTGCCTGCCGGCAGGCAGGAAGTCAGCGGCTCGGAGAAGGTTCCCGTGCTTTAGCCGGGAATCTCTGTAGAATGCACGCTGGGCAATTCGAGCGGTAGCAAAAGGGCATTATTCACCAAGCTCCCCTTGAAAAGGGATATTAGAGGGTGTTTAAAAAGGTCCTATTCTGCTGCAATTGCAGAACTTCGGCTGCGAATCTTCAGGAATTTTCTCGGCAGACTCTCCAGTATGCCTCGGAAATCCCTTCGATTCTCGCTCGAAGTTCTGCAATTTCGCAACGAAAGAGCCTTTTTAAACACCCTCTTAGGCATTAAGCAACAAAGTTGCAGTCCCTTTTCAAGGGCGGGGCAAGCAAAAAGCTTCCATTACGGAAGCTTACATATTTTCAAATTTATTATGTCTTTTTACTGCTTGGCCAGAAAGGCCACTGCGGCCTGGAACTGGGCATCTCGCTTGGTTCCGTATTCGTAAATCCTGAAATTTTCCAGTTGTTCAACTTCGATATCCGTCACAATACCTGTTTCAGTAATATTCCTGCCATCGGGAAGGAAATACCGAGCAGTAGTAATGCCCATCAATAATCTTGTACGCTCACTAACAGAATGGTCGTCGGTATCAAGGTCGAGATAGTCTTGAACCGTAGCCTTTCCATAAGTCCGGACACCCATGATGGTCGCTACCTTATAATACTGGAGATCCCCAGCCATTATCTCCGACGCCGAAGCCGAAAAATTATTCACCAGCACAACAACCTTTTTGGGATATTTCATCCCAGCTCCATAAGAATTTCTGGTATTATAGGTTTTGTTTGCAGTTTGTCCCTTACTGGAGATAACCGCCTTACCGGGACCGACAAAAGTGGCCACCATATCAATGACTGCTTCCAACGAACCGCCGCGATTATTACGAAGGTCAATTATCAATCCATCCTTATTCCTGAAAGCCCTTACGGCATCGTAAAACCTTTTGGGGGTCTCCGGTAAAAATGAGCGTACCTTGATATAACCGTTATTGCCTTCGGGTTTCGAAGCGACACTCGAGATATTTACATTCTCGCGCATCAGGGTATATGTGACCGGTTTCTGGAAGCGCGGTCCCTTCATCTCAACAGAGACCGTAGTCCCCTGTTTTCCCCTGACCAGGTCAATTACCTGCTCGACGGACATGCCATATATACTTTGGCCATTAACCTTGGTTAGAATATCGCCCGGCTCGATTCCGGCCTTGTAGGCAGAATATCCCTCGTATACCTCCGTAATATAGAGGTCCTTATCGAAACGATTAATCGTCATACCGACACCTCCGGTATAATTGGTCTCAGAAAAACGCTGGATGACCGCCTGAGCCTCCTTATCAATAAAAAGATTACTGTAGGGATCAAGGCCCGAGACCATCCCTTTCATAGCGAGATTCATAAGGTCATCGGTAGACTTATCATCCACATAATGAACCTTAATCTCGTCATAAACCTCAAGAAAATCAGCTAGTTTGGACAAAAGCTTGGGGTCATCACCGGCCATGATACTGCCGATGATACGATGGAGCTTTAGCTCCGAATCGTCATCCAATGCCCGCTGAGTGGAGGCTTTATGAAGCGCAGGCCGGGAAGAGATGCTATGGGCAATCGAGCCATCGTGAGGAAAAGTGAAAAATAGTATAAGAATTACCAAGAACAACCTTACCTTCCGCATAACGCTTCTCCTTGTCAATGTTCTTCTACTAGTAGTCTAATAATATCACTATTTTCTTATTTAGTCAAGCCCCGTATATCAAAGAGGATTTGCAAAGCAGCCGTTCTTTAGAATAACCATGACTATAGTTCGCAAACCATATATTGCGAATTAATTTCAAGGATTTTAAACTTTGCGGGTACAGAACCTATCCTCTTTGTATTACGGGGTCAAGCCTGAGTCTTGCTCCTCAACATAGGGTACGATTCCCGATTTTCTGAGGCCTTGGCCGTATTTTTTTATCACCGTCGCCTCGAATGAGCGGGGGTGGAATTCAAGTTCGTTTTCATTAAAGGTAACTCGGCCTCCCCTTTCGTATGTGATTGGATTTTCTTTTATTCTTTTCTGCTGATATTTTTGAGCTGTTCTTTCTAGAATATCTCCAAGCCTGGAATCGAACAGCCGCTCCAGGGCCTTGGAAATAAATATCAAAACTGGACTTTTGGCCGGCGACCTTCTGACAAATTCTTCGCTTATTTTAAAATTATGGACAAATTTATTTATCCATATATTAGAAGCATAGAAATCACGCACCAACTCTTTACTTATCAGAACCGGCTTAAGGTTGGTGTATGTTTGAGCGTTATACAAGCTTTCGTGGCGAATGGTAAGCTCGATATCAGTCACATAATGATTAAGGCAAAATTTATCCGGCGCCATTGTATCAAATCTTTTTCTCCTGGCCCCGAGCAAAGAACTGATGCACCACAAGAAAAAGCGGCAGGTATAAAGCCGGCCCGACCTGGCTATGACCAATACATCGAAATCACTGTCGGGACCGGCATTATTAATGGCCATGGACCCGCTCGCAAATAATCCTCTCAGGTAGGGTGCGACAGAGAACCAACGCGATAATTTCAGGAACTTTTTCCACTTAGCTGTGGTTATTTTTTCTCTCTCTATCCTTCTGTCGTAAATGGCCCCCCGCCCGGGAAGAAAATAAAATCCGTTCTTTGAATCTATCAGGCCGGCCCTGGCCGAAGTCTCGAGTTCCTCGCCGATATCCCCCAAAGATATGTTCCCCAAACCCTTCTCAAGCTTACTGAGCCTGGCCGGATTGATTAGGAATTTATGCACCTCCAAAAACGAAAGGGGCATATCAAGGACATCATAATAAATTAGTGTCGCCAGTATAGAATTCCGCAGATACATTTATTGAGGTCATCTCAAAACCCCATATTCGGCTATAATTTCCGTATCTGGCCTGCAGCTTTGTGAAAATTCTTCGACAGATCAACCGATATGCCTCATAATTTTCACTTCGCTTCGGTTCATATACGGAAATACTATCTCGAAAGAGGGTTTTGAGATGACCTCATACAAGATACAACAAGTAATTCAAATAAAAAAGCCCCTGATTGAGGGGCTTTAAAAAACTATCTAGCGTAGAGCTTATAAACGCCGGCTGTCAAAAATATTCCTGAAGCGAGAATGAAATACCAATACAGATCCTGCCATGAAGTTTCTTTGCTTTCAGAGGTTTTCAGTTTTTGAACGGCATTGATTATCCTGGCCGCAATATCGACATCGGGCTGGTTGTCGAGTTCAAAATATTCTCCTCCGCCGGTCAAAGCTATATTTCGCAAAGACTGGCGGTCGATTGAAGAATGGATGGTAGGATAATTTCGTTCCGGCCTTATTACTATCGTGTTACCGTTGCCATCACTGCCGTATGCCGCCGGTTCATGAAGCCCGGCTGTAGGAATATTCCCTCCGGCACTGGTGCCGACACCGATTACATAGACCGGCCCCACGCCTTTAATTATCTTAAAGACCTGCTCCATCCTTCCCGACCAGACCTGGCCGTCGGATATCACAACAAAGGCCCTCGGATTTTTATTTGGTCCGTTGAGTTGGATATCTTTCAAAAGTATCTTAGCCCCCCAATAGACGCCTTCTTCTATATTGGTATCCCAGGCGGTATCATCTTCAAGACGGAAGGGAGACCGTTTGAGGTGGTCAAGAAAGAACATCACGACATTAGGGTCGGAAGTAAGGCGGATCATCGGCGAAGCGTTATAGGCAAAGACCGCAAGGGCGATCCTATCCCCTTTCCAGGCCAAGGTTTCCACTAAAGTTCTTGTCCAGGCGATAGACCGGCCCCATCTGTCAGGTTTTACATCTTTTACATACATCGATGCTGAACCGTCCTGGATTATCACCAAGTCAATCGAGCTTTTATTAACGACTGAGATAACCTTCTGAGGTCTTGCTATCGCAACTATAAGACAAGCGATAGAGGCTATAATGCAAAGCCAGAAAAGCATCGGCCCGGCAAAAAGATACTTCTCTTTCAGAGGTACCGTTCGTCCGAACGAATAACTCTTGACATTAAATCTCCTGATGACAAGCCTAGCCAGCCACAGAAATAATATTAGAGCCGGGACGACCAGGAGATTTAAAAAAATAGGGTTAAGAAAGCGAAGACTTGATCCGTCCATGGCTGGAGTTAACCCTTCTTTCTGGTGATAGTGCCTTTACCGGCGTTTTCCCCGCCCTTCTCTTTAGCCTCATCCCCGCTTTTAGGGACATAGATGCGTATCTTTTCCGCACCCTCGGCCTTTAACTGGGCCCCCTCCTGACCGTGGATATTGCCGGGCTGTCCGGACTGATCTCCATCGCCCTGCATCGGCTTCTTATCTTTTCCTGGCTGGTTAAGAGGCAGCTTCTTTTTTCCGCTTGATACTTCCTCTCTGGTCTTCGCAAGGTATTCATAATCGAAAGCGGCATTAAAATTTCCGGAATCGCCGTTGATAGCATCTGTATATCCGACAATAGCCTTATCAAGTAAATTCAGAACCCGGCTCTTATCGGTTTCTTTTTCAAGAAGCCTGTAAAAAGCATTGGCCCTGATGAAATCATTTTCAGGGTCTGAACCCTTAGCCTGACCGGGTTGAGTCTGAAAATCGCCGGCTAGTTCTTCGTATTGTCCAAGCCAATAATTGGCCTGGCTGTGGCGATTTTTCATATCGACGAACTCGGCATCCAAAAGCCAGGGAACATTGCGGCCATAACGAAGATATTTTTCCGCCATGCCGTAAGAATCATCGGCCTTTTTAAAATCAAAGGTAGAAAATGATTCCTGGGCATCGGCCAACTGCCCCTGATACAGACCGTAAAGTCCGGCCAGAGAAGCAAAGGCGATAGAAACCAGAGCCACCATTGAGTACAAAAATATCTTTCTCATGACTTGCCTCCTTTTTTGCTTTTAAGGAAATCTTCTGAAGGATTTGAAGGATATCCACAGCACCAGGGCCAAAATCCAAATGATTGCCGCCGAAACGGCAAACAAAATAAATTTGGGCTGGCGGGTACTGTAACGGGTAGTATTTATCTTGCCGGTGGTCAATGAATCGATATCTTTTAGTGCTGCAAGAACCGCCGGCTCGTTGGAACCGACATAGAACTTTCCGCCTGTTTTTTCTACGGCGCCTTTCCAAAGCTTATCGTCAAAATTCTCTCCATAAGCCTTCTCGAAATTAGTGCGGATAAAATATATGGGAATATGCGACTTGCGGGATTCGCCCAAAATTTCATCAAGAGACCGGCCATTTAATAGCGCCTGCGAATCTTCGCCGTCGCTTATAAGAACCATCAGATTGCCGGATGCATTCAGAAAGTTGAACATCCTGAAAAGTTCTACCGCCTCGTTTATGGCGTTGATAATGATGGTGTTGCTATCGGTGAATCTGGCCCTTTCTTCCGGCTCGCCAATCATCCTTATGCTCATCAATATATTCTCGTAATCATTGGTAAAGGGCGTAATGACATACGCCTCACCGCCGAATTCAACAAGTCCTATCAGGTCCTTATATTTCCCCTTTATCCTAAGCTGCATAAAATGCTCAGCGGCAGTAACGGCCGTGTAAAAACGCTCCTGGCCCTTGGCCTTAAGCTCTTTGGTTAGAAAGCGCCCGCTCATACTGCCCGAGGCATCGATAATCATCACTATCCTTCGTCCAGGATATGTGACTGTTTCCTTGGTAAAACTGGCATAAGGATCCGCCAGAGCTATGAAGAAAAGCGGCAGGCCCAGAAAAAATAGGAACAGAGGTAAATGACGGACAAATCTGAAAGCAGAGCTTCTGAAACTGGGAATTATCCCCGGAAGAACAACGACAGTCCTGCCGGGGATATTCCTTCGCAGATAGCCTACCGCTAATGCAACAGCTATAACTACCAGAAGAGCAAGGGCAAGCATTATCGCTTCATCTACCCTTCCAAACTTCAGATTCTTAAAATCCAAATTCAACCATTCAGAGCTGAAAAAAGATAGAATAAAATTTACGGTGTTTATGACCGGGTTCGAAGCCATCGGGGCCTCCACTCCTTGAGTCTGGCCCAAGCCACAAAACTCTTCCTTACAAGCCAGAGGTGGCGATAATGCAGTTTCCTTATCAGTACCGTGCACTGGGCAAGGGACTTATTGAGCTGAGCATTATCTAATTCATTGAAGCTGTAGCGGGCACAATTGAAAACATTGAACGCCGCAAGAAATTCTTCATTCCAGCTGTCGCCGGGCGAAGCTGAAATATTTTCTTTCATCATCTCCGGAGTCAGACTGGAACAGATCATGACCTTTTTCGGCCAGAACCAGCCTTTGCGAAGTTTCAGCTGACCCTCAAGACCCCTGGTCTCAAAGGCGGCCGAAAGCTGACTGATATTTCTGGACAAAGCCATCGCTCCGGCAATTCGGCATACGGTCACTACCTTACTTACCAGCTCGGGATTCCAGCCGGTAGCACCGACTGCATTTCGGACATACTTTAATTCTACAAGCATCCGCCGCAGAAGAATGGCATTCTCAAAGAAAGTTCCATTAGGAGAATTCTTATTGCGTTTGCGAACGGCCCGCCACAAAGGAAGGGATAATACCAAAAGCGGCAGAGCCAAGAGAAGTCCGGCCAACGCAAAACCTACAGATGCCCTGAAACGGAATTCTTTTACATTCCCGAAGGTCCCATTGAAAGAATCTCGAATATCTCTGGTGTCCTTAGGAACCAAAGAATGAACCCGCATTGGCAATTCCGGAAGACGATACACTCTCTCCTTAGTATTAATACTTTCCTTCTGAACTTTTCTGTCTATCCTGTAATGAACTTCCAGCGGCGGTATCGGCACTTCCTTGCCGAAAAAATCTTGGCCCATCAGCTTGAGGTCATATTGATATTGAAAAAATCTCAGGTCTCCTTTGCGGATATCGGGGTACTTCACTCCTCCCACGGATGAATAAGGAGTAAATGAAACCGCAGCCGGTTCTAGAGAGCTCTCATTGGGAACTGCTCTTTCTGATTGGGTCTCAACGACCTGGCAGGTCAATATAATGGCAAACTTTTCTCCCACGCGGATAGCGCTTCTGTCGGCCTTCCACCAGCATTTAATAGCATCCGCCTCCCTGTATTCTTGAGCAAAAATTTTTGGGGCTCCATAAACAGACAAAAAAACAAGCATTAAGGCGGTAAATAGCGACTTCTTTCTGTTGCTCATTTGGCAAGCTCTTTTTATTAAGATGTAAATGTGCTTGTGGCAGTGATACCATAAAATAAATAAAAAGTCCAGTATCATTTATCGGATGGATACTGGACTATATGACTAACTTTCTTTTGGTCTTTCTATTAAAGAAAAACTCGGCTAAATCGTTATAAAATTTGTTTTTATCGCGGCCGGCCCTTACAACTTCGATGCCCCGCTCTTTAGCTTTTTGAACTATGCCGTCCTGATATTCAATCACTCTTTTGGACATCTGCCCGAACTCTCTTCTGGAAAGAAGTGTCTTCTTACCGCTTTCTGCATCCATGCATTCAATCCAACCGCTGGATACAAGAGGCAGATCAAATAAGAACGAGTTCTGGACTAAGACGATGAACGGGTCATGCCTGGACTTGATATTGGAAATAACATCAACAAAATCCAAGGCGCCCGGGAAAAGAAAATCGGAAATAATGGGAACCATAGAAGCCCTTCTTAGGCGGCCAAGGATTTTACTTACCATATTAGACCGGTTACCGGCGGAATATGGAAATTTGGGCCTTACATATTCGCTGATACAGCTGACAACATGGTTTTTGCCCATTCTCGGTTTTACATGGCCATAGTCATACTTATGGTCAAATATGAACAGGCCGGTCAAATCCTGGAAGAAAACTCCGGAAAGACCTATGGTAGCTATCGTCCGCGAAACAATATCTTTCGATGAAGAACCGTCAATTCCGCAATCCATCGACAAAGAAGCATCAGCTACTATCAATATCGTGCCGTTCTTATCCTCTTCAAATTCTCTGACCACAAGAGGGTCAAAGTTATTCATGGTCGACTGTGGCCAGTCAATCGAAGAAAGCTTGTCGCCCGGCTGCCAGTCCCTAAGACCCACGAAATCAAATCCCGCCCCCCTGAAAACACTTTTATGGTCCCCGCCGGTGAGTTCCTGCAAACGACGCATCACAAAAATATCAATCTCTTTTATCTCCGAGAGATTCAGTCTGGCGCTTGGAGGATTGTCCGTCACGGTATGGGCACTTTTTCAATAATCTGATCAATGACATTCTCCACGGCTACACCCTCACTCGACGCGTCGGGCTTTAACCACACCCGATGACCCAGAACATAGCGGCTCAGGTTTTGAATATCTTCAGGATAGACTTCCTGCCTTCGGCCATGAAGCAATGCCCATGTCTTGGCAAGCCTTCCCCAGCATATCGTGGCCCGGGGAGACGCTCCAAGCTCAACAAATCTTTCTGCAAGTTCCGAAGGCGAATAGTACGGCCACTTTTCTTTATTGAACGGCCGGGATGCGCAAACCAGCCTTCGGATATATTTATCCAGCTTGGGATGAAGACGAACTTCTTCATTGACCTTGCCTCTTAACTCGATAATCCTTTCCTTGGGCATGATTTTATCCAGCTTAACTTTTTTGAAATTAAACTGAACAAGTTTCTGCTCCTCATCCGGAGGCAGGTAATTAATATTGATAATCATCGCAAAGCGGTCTGTCGCCGCTTCAGAAAGAGGAAAGGTCCCCTGCCCGATTTCAACCGGGTTCATGGTGGCTATGGCAAAACTAAATTGCGGCAGGTCGTAAGTTTCTTTGCCGATAGTAATCGTCCGGTCCTGAAGAGCTTCCAGGAATCCGCTTTGTGATTTAGGCGGAATGCGGCTTATCTCATCAAGCAAAATAACTTCGCCCGAAGCAATCGGACCAAATTCGGTCGTAATTTCACCCGTGGCAGGATTGATTCTTTGAAAGCCGACAATTTCGTTGGGCTGAAGGTCAGGCCTGCCCTGAATACGGGCAAACTTCGCATTGCTGATAGCGGCAATAATGACGCCGAAGAAGGTCTTGCCCACTCCGGGAACTCCCTGAAGAAGAAGGTTTCCGGAGTTTACCTGCCGCTCAGATCTTTCATCATAAGTCGTCGGAATTTCCGAGAGAAGGACAACATTCGCCAACAGCTTTTCTCTTTCATAGCCGATAAGGGCCTTCCTGCCCTCGGCAACCACAGATTCATGAAAAGCAATTATCTCCTCCAGGTCATGACTGAGAGGCTTTCCAGGCATAATTCACTCCTTTTAATGTCAATGTGCAATGCCATAATATTACAACAATTTTAATAGGAGTCAAGCATTATGGTTCAATAGCTTGGCGCCACCTAGAGCATGTCTAGAAACCCTTTTTCATGTCGACCTGCCTGCCGGCAGGCAGGAATTCCAGAACTTTGAGTTAAGGCGAAGGTTCATCCGGAGGGACTCCGGGGAATCGCCTCCGAAAGACAAAGAAATTTTTGAGGTATAGCCTAAGCTATATCGAGGTAATTTCTGAAGTCTTGCAGGTCAGGCGAAGGTTCACTGGAGGAACTTCCAGGGAATCGCCTCCAAAGTTATGGGATTGCAGATGAAAGGAGGGTTTTTAGACAAGCTCTAGGATAAAAAGTCAAGAAGTTTATCTAGGATTATAATTTTCCAGAATTTTTATCTCGTCCGTTTAATGTACCGCCTAAAAATCTCAAGCTAGGCCCAATAAACACCCAGCTGAGCAGTTCCGAGTTTATTTTTATTGCCTTATATAATTTTATATCTTGCCGACTTTACGAGTTTGATTCCGTTGTAATTATTTGGATCACTAAATTCAAATTGCCATAAAGAATAAACATTGCCTCGTTTCTCAAAAAATATTGCTAAAATGTTTTAGACTATAGGTCTCGATGATTTTATTATCCTTCCACACTTGTAAAATATCACCGTCCCACTCCAAAAAATCAAAAGGTTCGGTGGTAACCTTGAAATAATAATAAATCTTATCATATTGAGATTGAAGAATTTGCCAGTCCATAAACTATGCAAGTCGATAATATCCGCGCGACACAAAATCAAGGTATCCCTTGTCTCTTAATACCTGCAATTGCTGACGAATTTTATCCTTAATATGCCTATTTCCTGGATGAAGTTTACTTAATTCTTTTTCAAAATAATATACATCGTCAATCGTAAACTCTTCCTTACCAATCATCTCAATACTTCGCATAATATCGAGTAGCCATCCTTTCGCTGAAGCTTCTTTTTCTTCACGCAAAAATAATGTCTTTCTCCATTCTGCAAGTACTTTTTCCTTCGGCTGAACTTGTTTGTTCTTTACAAAAAATATTTTGCCTGTTTGCGGAATACCTTTCAAAAGAATGTTGCAACCAACCCATCCAGCCCTACGCGCCGTAGGTGAAAGTGGCTTACGCTTTTCAATAATTTCTGGGACAAAAAAATGTTTTGGTACAACAAAAAAGTTAGTAACCTCAAGGCTTGATAATTGATAGTCGAGTAGAAAAAAGTTGGGGTTTTTGCTACTAGTCAGTCGTTCAAGCATTGTGCGATATGCTCCGTCAACAATTTTTACGCCTATCTTATTTTGCTTACTCTTTAATTCATACTCCTCCTTACAATTTGAGCAATAAAAATCGGCAACGGGTCTATTGTTCTCGTATTTATCTATGGCAATATTTCCGCAGTTAGGACAAAAAATATCATTATCAACCCACGCCTCAGTCAAAATCCGCATCCTTTGAGATTGGCTCTTATAACCCTTTGCGAGTTGTAGGTCTAAATTTAATTTCATGCATTAATAAAGATAACATCTATAGAACTACGGGACAACTTTTTTAGAAAGTAATTTATCCTGTCCAGCCATATGGTGATCAGATCCTATGATCTTAATCGGCCGAAAACAAGATCGAGTTATCCCCCGCTAGAACTAAACGGCTCGCATATGCGAGCCGTTGGTCATGACTATTATTTTCTTCGATTATAAGGACTGCGATTGTGAGGGTCTAAACTGATCCCACATTCACTGGCCTTAGATTGAACAGCTTCTGGAGTACGCCCTAATTTAAGTGAAATTACCCTAGTTGGCGTATTGCCTCGAGCTAAAGACCTCAAAGAGGATACTTCTTCTGGCTCCCAGGGCTTGCCAGAGTTACGATTGTATTTTGCCATTTTATTTTTCAGACATTATTTCGCCGAAGCTTCAGGGGCACGCCCCGCCAAAGGCAATCTCCACCGAACACAGTTACAGCGCTTTCTTCAGCTCCTCCCTGCTACTTTAATGTCTTAAAATTATATTTGTGCTACTTACCTCTAATCGACCAAAGTTAATAAACTTAGAAGCCTAATTTAACATTACCACCGATAATTTCTGCGACAATACTAAAAAAGTTGATTAATCGGTTGATTAGCTGTTTAAAACCACAATTCCCCACTATTCCCGCCTAAAATCAAACGGCCGAATGTGCGACCGAGCATAGAGAGAGGAGGTGCTGAGCGCGGCAGCGCGCATATAGATAAGTATTGACTTATAGGCCGGCGGCATGATATACTCTTAGTATCACTACGAAAAGGACCCTTGTAGGGCTCGTCCCTACCGGGGGCTTTTTCTTTTATGAAACTCTAGTAGTATTTTTTGGTCATTAATATAGGCTATTTCAGCTGATACCAAGACAGCGTTATCAAACTTATTTTCATAAAAATCGACGACTGTTTTTAAAACCAGATCGGCATCGCAGTTCCTTTGACTTTACCTGCGCCGTCATAAGTAACCTCTTTATAAACCAACACATATCCCATTTCTTGTAGCTTAGTATAGAGGTCTTTATTGCCCGGGATTAGACCAATAAAAAGATAGGCCGTTTCAATGTTGTATTTATCCTTAAGCCATACCCTAAAGCGCTTATAATCTAACGCCCAGCCTAAATCAGCTACTCCCTTGTGAAGATTGGCACCATCGATATATGCAAAATTGTTTTCATTCTTAGCCATAACGCACCGATTCTCCCACCCTCCTTCGCTTTTGTAAAGCTCCGGCGAGGCAAAGCTATTTCCGCCTAAAATCAAACAGCCCGCCATCGTAGGCCATTGAAAAACCCTATATTAAACCATCCGAAGATTAGGTATTTTAAAAACCGAAGCGAGAGAGGGAATATATAGCATACATATAGAAACTGGACGCTATGGAAAAACCAAATGATACAACATACCACAAGGGGCTGTTCTTTCCACTTTTAAAATTTACATAGGCTATACATATAGAACTAGATACTATTATTCCGCCGAATATATATATAAACGCGAGAACATTAAAAGCCCCCGGCGATACAAAAAACCTACCAAACATTAAGGTTACGAGCGGTATTATAATCCCGAAGAAGAAAATTTTATTTATTGATATCATCTGTGCCCTTTAGGATGATATCTTTATTATACCCTTATCCGTATCTACCCGCAAAAATCTTATCCCCACCACTATCTCCTTACTTAGCGCCCCATTTTTATATGTTATTATCATTGACCTACTTGTTTTCGGGTCATAATGAATACCTGCTATTTCCTGGTTCTTTACCAGCAACATCTGATGGAAGATACTGATTTGACCGTTTTTAATCAAGAAATTAACTACAAAAATATTGCTGGATAAGTCTTTGATCTGCCCATTATAGGCTACCGATTTAAGGCTCAATAGGTAAGCAGCTCCGATGACAGTCTTGCCAAACTTAAGTATCGAGTTATTGCCGGCCTGGTCATTGGCAGTGCAGGCAGTTGATGTGCATGATATAGAATCTGATGAAGTGATGACCAGTGCCTTCTGATTGGTATCAAACTTTATCTCAAATTCCGGCGCTATCGTATCAATTTTTACTTCAAGGGCTTTAATATCCTCGTCGTTGCCAGCCCTATCTACTGAATAGTACCTGATATTTGAGATGCCTTCTTGGGTTACAGATATCGGCGATATATAGCTGATGAACGGACCTTTATTGATGGAATATTTTGTTTCAAGAATGCCGGAATTGTCATCCAAGGCGTTCAGAGTTAGGACCACACTGCTTTTGTGCCAGCCGTTGAGGCCCTGGAGGCCGGAAACTATTGCCGTTGTGACCGGAGGAGTCAGATCGTCGATCTGGCCGGAGCTCAAAATCGAAGAAGCATTGACGAGACTGAATTGGCCACCATTATTGTAATCAAAGTTTATCTGGCTATCAGTGCTTGTGCCGAAAACATTAAAATTTATCCTGCTTCCAGTGATAATACCGACATCATTAAAAACATGCGTTTGACCTTCCTGACCGTTGTTGTTATCGGTGATAGTCAAATCAAAAGAACCGCTGGCGGTTCCCGTTCCCTCTACCCGATATTGCTGGCCTTCATTAGTGGGTAGGAAGATAAATTTATGGCCGTCAATTATCTCATAGTCAACGCCGGGAATGCTGTTTTCAAGACCGCCTTCGATGGGGCCGGAATGATTGTTGTTCTGGTCATAAATATGGACATCAACAGGGCTTTTCCAGACCAGTTGTTTGCCGGCAAAACTACAAAGAGAAACATCTGTACTGAATTGACCAGAATTAGTGACTGACTGACCGGAAAGGATGTTCAGTATGGCACTCCTGACGGAAGACTGGCTGGGTAAATTAGAGTGGCTTACCCTCTTGGCATAGAACTTTTTATTAGCGGAAATATTGATATAGGCGGCACTAACCAGAGGAACGGTTTCGTCGCCCGAGGTATAGCCTATTCTTTTGGGGAAAAACAACGGATTAACTCTATTGTAATTATACGCCGCCTGGGTTCCGAGTCCGCATCCGACAATATTGTAAGTATCAACACCTGACAAATCCATATCCTGTAAATTCTTGGCAAAGAAACTATCGGCATTAGCGACAAGACCCGAATTTAAATTCTGGGAAATAAGGAAACTTTTAGTATCGGTGTAATTCAACAGGCTCAAACCGCTTTTTATATAGCCCTGGAAGACATCAAAGTACTTTTGCTGAGGCAGAAGCTCATAACTGGCCGGAGAGTTATCGGAGACATCTTTTATTCTTGAGGGATTAAGCCAGGGGATGCCCAAATCATCCCCTTCCAACAGAACCTTCCCCGCCTTAGGGGCGCCGAGATGAGGAGTTCCCACAAAAATAAGCTTATCTATGTCGCCTTTGCCATATTGGGCTATGTAGTCTTTGACCATAAGACCGCCCATGCTGTGGGCTATGATATTTATCTTACTTGCGCCGGTTTGAGATTTAATACTGTCAATTGTTGTTTTAAGATAATCCTTTGTATTATTCAAATCCAATCGCCAATCATAGGGGAAGTAGAAAAAATCATTACCTATACTATAGCCGCTGGAAACAAGATCAAGTTTTAAATTTAGAAAAGTATTTATAATCGGTAATCCCGTTACAATGTCATCATTTATAGATTCTACAACATTATTAACATTTATAGTCTTAATAGAATTACCAGCGTTATCCAGCGATAAATTATCCGTAATAAATTGATCGGCATTTATATTAAAGAACATTTGATTGATATTAGGCCATATAAAATCCGTGCCATTATACAACTCCGTCCCCGCTATTCCCGGGATTATCAGGACAGGGATTTTTGTTGCCGGCGTCCTTGATTCAAACGATAGTCTCAATTCCTTGGTTTGGTCCATAAACCATCCCCTGCCGGGAACAAATGAAGAAAATCCCCAGTTGTCAGCCATGTTATAAGGGATGATTTGAGATATGTACTCTCCTTGGGAATCAGGCCTTGTCCGGCTTAAGACAAACCACATATCGGAGAGGCCGATTGAGTCAAAACAGTTATCAAGCTTGAAAACCGTTTTTTGGCCCATAGAGGTTGGCAGTGAAGCACCGGAAATTACCGAGTGGGCAAAAAGGGGTTGTGATGTGGGATTATTGGTATATATGCCGTCGCGGTATAGGCTAAGGACAACATCGTCAGTCGGATTGCCGGATTGAGCAAGCCAGAAGCCCATCTCGCATACTCCAGGATAACCGGCGCCGTGAGAGAAGATGAACTCGGCGACATTGAGTCCGAATGGAGAATCGGAATGACCCCAAACAGCATCGGCAACTCCGTATTGGCCGGGTATTTCAAATAGGACGGTGCCAGCGAAAACATAGCCGGGGAAGAGAAGAAGAGAAAACAAAAAAGCCGTAATGGCTAGTTTTTTCATATCCGCAGATTATATTCTTAAGGCTTAGTATGTCAAGGCCATGCCTCTGCGATGTAGCCGACGGTCAAAATGAACAAAAACAGGACATTGTCCTGTTTAAACTTTGCGTAAAACTCTATCTATCCTTTCCAGCACCCAGTCTAATTCTGATTTTTCTATGATCAGGGCCGGGGTGAACCTGATTACATTCCCCCTTGTTTCTTTTAACAAGATCCCTTTCTTTAGAAGTGCCTTGCAGAATTCACCAGCAGTTGCATTTTTTATCTCGATGCCGATCATCAAGCCCCGGCCCCTTACTTCTTTTATATACCCGCTCTTTATCTTTTTCAGTTCAGAGATTAAATAATTTCCGCTGATCCGCGCCTTCTCTGCCAGATGTTCTTCCTTTAGTATCGAAATTGCTTCTAACCCCACGGCACATGCCAAAGCATTATCGCCATAAGTACTGCCCTCGTCACCGGGAGTTATGACGCCGTCCACCACATGACTCCTGACCAATACGGCTGATATCGCTATCGAACCTCCGCCCAATGCTTTGGCCACCATCAACATATCTGGACTGATGCCGTCATACTGAAAAGCAAAATCATAACCTGTTCTTCCAAAGCCGGTCTGAACTTCATCCAGCACCAAAAGAACATTATTTTTGCGGCATATCTTCTCAACTTCCTTGAAATATCCGTCAGGAGGGACGGTTATGCCACCCTCTCCCTGTATCGGCTCAACAATGAAAGCGGCGGTATTTTTTCTAATGGCCCTTCCCAACGCATCGGGGTCGCCAAAAGGTATATGAGTAATGCCGGGCAGAAACGGTCCGAAGCCGTCCCTGTATTGATCGACATCTGACGCGCTTACGGCGCCTAGTGTCCGGCCGTGAAAATTACCATGACAAACAATTATTTCGGCGTGGTATCTTTTCTGATTTATTCTCTTTTTATAATAGGCCCATTTACGACTAAGCTTAATGGCCGCATCAAAAGCTTCAGCGCCGCTGTTCTTGAACATGACCTTATCCATGAAGGAAAGTTCGACCAAAGCTTTGGCTAGTTCTCCAACCTTATCGTGGCAGAAAGACATAGGCATAGCCGACATTCTTCCGGCCTGCCGGATTATAGCCGCAACGATTCTTTCGTTGCAATGGCCAAAGTTATCAGCCGAGTAGCAGGCCGTCCCGTCCAGATATTTGTTGCCGTCCACATCCCAGACCCAGACACCCTTGCCTTGCGCCAGGACTACCGGAGAAAAATGATAGTGGTTCGTTAGGTATTTCTCGGCTTCCTGAAGCATCTTCACCGATTTGCTCATATTACTCCTTCTTTTCTTGTAAAAGTCCTCAATTGTGAGATAAAATTACATCTAAAAAACAGCGTTGTCAATCAGCCAGTTTTATTATAAAATATGGGGTCATGAACAAAGACTATCTGAAAAAACAAGTCGCCCGAGCCCCTCAACGGCCGGGAATATACATATTTAAAGACCGGCCCCTTCGACCAGGCTCAGGGCAAGCAAAAAAGTACCTATATATAGGGAAGGCTTTGAATCTAAGAAATAGGTTGAGGTCCTATCTTAAAATCGAAGATATCAGGATACAGAAAATGCTTTCTCTCGCCAAATCTCTGGAATATATTTCCACCAATTCAGATATCGAGGCGCTTATACTGGAATCCCAATACATAAAAAAGCTGCGTCCCCGATTCAATATAGTGATGAGGGATGATAAGCAGTATTTCTATGTTGGTTTTACGCAAGAAGATTTTCCCAAAATATTCCTCACACATCAACCTCAAAATAACAAAGCTGCTATCGGTCCTTTCACTGACGGCAACAGCATCAAAACGACTCTCCGCCTCCTGCGCCGAGTATTCCCCTACTGCACCTGCAAGCAACTCCACAATAATTACTGTCTTAATTATCATATCGACAAGTGCCCAGGATTTTGTTGCCTTAAGAAGCCTGAATTACGAATTACGAATTACGAATTACGGGAATACCAAAAGAATATAAAAGCAATCAAGGGCATTCTCAGCGGAAAAAGAGAATTCCTTATCAAAAAGTTTGAAAAAGAAATGAAGATTATGGGAAGAGGAGGTAAATTTGAGGAAGTCCAGGAATTACAAAATAAAATTAAAAAGGTAAAAAATGTTTTTGAAAATGCCCGTATACTCCGTAATACTAACTTCGCAATACTCGATACTGACAGTAATCGGGGAAATGATGTTCTGCTCAAACAACTAGCCAAGACTATAAGACTCGAACATTTGCCTCACCGCATTGAAGCCTACGACATCGCCAACATCCAGGGCCAACATGCCGTCGGAGCAATGGTCGTGTTTGAAAATGGCGAACCGGCAAAAAATCAATACCGGAAATTCAAAATCTATACCAAGGATACGCCCGATGATACGGCCATGCTCAGAGAAGTACTGACTCGACGCCTTAAACATCCCGAGTGGCCATATCCTGACCTGATAGTTATTGATGGCGGGAAGGGACAGCTCAATGCGGCCATTGAAGTATTACGAATTACGAATTACGAATTACGGACAAAGATTATCGCTCTCACTAAAAACGAAAAACATATGGGAGAAAAAATATTTATCGCGGGCAAAAATGCATCCATTCCCCTATCTCATTTACCTATCACAGTTAAAAACTTCCTCCTTCGTCTTGATTCCGAAGCCCACCGCTTTGCTATATCTTATTATAGAAAATTACACAAAATAAAAATAAAAGGATAGCATCAGCTATCCTTATTTAGCTTTGACCTCTTGGTCATTATTGTTATCAGGCAAACCTAGTCGCTCCCTCAATAACCTTAATTCCGTTTCAAGTACAGCATTTCTGATTTTTAAAGCATTCACCTCGTCAGAGTCAGATCCGAATGCTACACCTACAAAAAATGCTATGAATAGCCCTATCAGTTCCATTCCCACCCTCCTAAAAAACTCACAATAGCTACTATAAAATAGCAGGCTATTAATCATGTGTCAAGATTTCGGATTTGAATCAAAACTGTAGAAAAATTTAGCGAATAGCCTACTCTGATTTTTATCACTCTGACAAATAAGCTGTCTATCTGAGCGAGCCCAGCATCTTATTTTCAGACCCGCAGCAGACTGGCTTGGTGTTTCGAGCAATCAGAAAACTAGTACTATTTAGAATAAAGGCTCTCAGGCCGATAAGTATGGGTCGAAGTATTTGGCTTGGAGATTGCGAGAAACCAGTCGTCGCGAGGACTAGTGAAGCCAGCCGCAGGAGCTGGCGGAACGGTCTGAAAATAGGATGCTGGGCGAGCGACGATTGATTTATTGATTTCAAAATGCTAGGATGCGTCATACAAGCATGATCCATTTCCTAATAAGAATATTGGGTAATTCCTTGGCTTTATATGTAGCTTCTTTGTTCGTCCGGGGATTCGAAATAAAAGGTGGCGTCAAAGAATATCTTCTGGCCGGTATCATCTTGGGGCTACTAAATCTGGTGGTAAAGCCGGTATTGAAATTAATTTCGATGCCCATTATAATTATCACCTTGGGGATATTTTCCCTTGTGATAAATGCCCTTATGCTCTGGGCAGTTGACTACGCCTTTGATTTTGTAGTAATTTCAGACCTGTATGCTCTGGCCTGGGCGACGATAATAATAACCGCCGTCAACACCGGCATTTCGGTCTTGGCTAAGGCCGTCGACTAAATAAAAAATTTAAACTTATGATACTAACCTACGCTCAAATCGCAATATCAGCCCTATTGATAGTGGCCATCCTGCTCCAGCAAAGAGACAGCGGACTTTCGTCTACATTCGGAGGCTCCTCCATGGAGTACAGCACCAAAAGAGGGGCAGAGAAGATAATATTTTACGCCACCATAGTCTTGGCCGTTTTATTTTTGGCCGTTTCAGTCATTCGTCTCATTATATAAGTTTTTGTTAGTATCGATAACAGAGACCCCAAACATTGATAACTGGATTTAATCGGCCATCCCGCTAAGGCGGGGGCCGATCCAGTTACCGGTAAATTGTTACAAAGAAGCAAATCTCTCGGAAGCAGTTAAGAAAGGGACTTCTTTATAACAATTTACCTTCAATGTTCGTGGCCCCTCTCTGCGCATGAATAAAGAAAAACAACTCGATGATTTCTTTGGTTTTAATTCAGGTAATAAAAATAAAAAACACCACGAAGGAATCAAAGAAACTCTTACAAAAAATCCCGACAAAAGATCGCAAATAAGACTTCTCGCTAAAATTCTTTCTAAAAAAGAGCGTTATTTCATTTTGTTATTACTACTAACTATAGTCGGAGCATTAGTCTCTATTCCCTTTACCGCCTATCATCACTTCACCAAGCCCGCTCCTAACTTCGGCGGTTCTTTCGTAGAGGGCATTGTCGGAGAGCCCCTCCATATCAATCCCCTCCTATTATCTCAGACTGGAGATGCCGACAGGGATCTGGCGAATCTCATATACTCCGGATTACTAAAATACAACGGCCAAGGGAAGCTGGTTCCGGACCTCGCAAAATCTTACGAGATATCAAGCGACGGCCTTAATTATACTATTTACCTTAAAGAAAACGCTAAGTGGCATGATAACACGCCGGTAACCGCCGATGATGTCGTATTTACAATCCAAACAGCCCAAAATGGAGATTACAACAGCCTCCAGAGAGTAAACTGGCTGGGGATAGAAGTTGAAAAGCTGAACGAGACGACCCTTATTTTTAAACTTAAAAATAAATACGCTCAATTTCTTAATAATCTGACTATCCGCATCCTGCCGAAACATCTTTGGGAAAATGTTAAGCCGTCAAATTTTGCCTTATCAGAACTTAATCTAAAGCCCGTCGGCTCGGGGCCATACAAATTCAGTAAACTTAAAAAGGACAAGCTAGGGCTGATACAATCATATGAGTTGACGGCAAACAGGAACTTTTATGACGGCCGGCCATATATCAACGACATAGAGCTCAAATTCTACAACTCTGAAAGCGTAATGATAGATGCGTACAATAAGAATGAGATAGATAATCTCGGGGCTTTATCGGCGAAAAATCTTAAAAAGATAAAGTTCAAACAAAGAGTGGTACTGGAGAAGATAAAGATGCCCCGCTATTTCAGCCTTTTCTTCAATCAAAGCCAAAGTAAACTACTGTCCGATAAGAACCTCCGTTTGGCCCTCGCCCATGCAACGAACAAAAAAGCGCTTATAGATACGCTCCTAGATGGTAACGGGATAGAGATAAATTCGCCCCTGATCGGTGAGATATTGGACATTAACACCGATACGGATAATTACGGATACGATCAGGATGCTTCCAAAAAGATACTCCATGATGCTGGCTGGGATAGTAGTGATGAAAATGGTATTCTTATCAAAAAGCCTGACAACTCAAAGTTAAAGAAAGGAGAGAAGCCCAAGCCAACGCAAACGCTTAGCTTTAAAATAACGACCTCTACCCTGCCCGAACTCACGGAAGCGGCCAATATCATTAAAGAGCAATGGAAACAGGTAGGCGTAAATGTCGAGGTTGAATCGCTTCCGACAATAGATCTTCAGCAAGCTATCAAGGATAGAAGTTATCAGATACTTCTTTTCGGAGAGATATTGAACATAGACCCCGATCCCTTCGTCCTATGGCATTCATCTCAAAAACGAGACCCCGGCCTCAATCTGGCCCTATATGACAACAAGAACGCCGACAAATTACTGGAAGACGCAAGGCAAAACCTGAATCCGATGGAAAGAGCAAAAAGTTACGATGATTTTCAAAAATTAATAGTTGCCGACCTGCCGGCCATATTCCTCTACAGCCCATTCTACATATACGGCCGGTCCAAAGATATACAGGGATTTGACAGCAGTATTATAGCCATCCCATCCGACCGATTCTCGAATATAGAGAGGTGGTATATTAATACCAAGAGAGTTTTTAAGTAAGCCTATAAATTTAGCAAAGCCATGCACGATACAATACTCAATTTCCCAAAGCAATTGACGGAGGGCCTGGCAGCAGCCAAGGATTTTAAGTTATCCAAACAATACAAGAATATCATTGTCTCCGGCATGGGTGGCTCGATAATACCGGCCGAGATAGTGCTGACATACCAAGAATTATCAGGCCAAGTGTCCGGAGAAAAAATATCTATAAACAGAAACTACGGCCTTCCCGGCGGGCTCACCAAAGAAGACCTCGTCATATTCATATCCTGGTCCGGCAACACCGAGGAAACAATATCTTCCTACGATGAAGCGGTTAAGATGGGGCTGGATAGAGTGGTTATTGTCAGCGGAGGGAAATTGGCCGAAGAAGCAAAAAAAAATAATGACCCCCTGGTATTAATGGAAAACCACGGCACTCATCCGAGACTGGCGGTAGGATATATGACAGCCGCTCTTTTGAAAGTTTTGGGACTGGAAGATAGTTTGGAATTCCATCTCGATCTCTCGGCCCAAGAAAAAAATGGCAAAGAACTCGCGGAGAAAGTAGCATCAAAAACTCCGGTCATGTATGCTTCCTATACCTGGCGCTATTTGGCAAAATTTTGGAAAATATTGTTCAACGAGAACGCCAAAATACCGGCTTTCTGGAACTATTTCCCGGGATTAGCCCACAATGAACTTGCCGGATATGCTGTTTCCGTAAAAGATTTCTATCCCCTTCTGATACTGGACGAGGGCGATAATGAGGCCCTAAACAGGAATATCGACGCCGCTATTGCAATTTTTAACAAACTAGAGTATAATTATAGTATCGTTAATATCTCAAAGAGCGGTAAACCCCTCGAAAAGATACTTAATAACTACATTTTAGGGCTCTGGACAAGCTATTATTTAGGCAAAATTCTCGGAGTAGATCCCGATGACACCAAGCTAATTGAAGAATTCAAACAGTTGAAAAAGTAGTAGAGTATGTCCGAAAACTCTTTTTATATTTTTAATTAACGGATACAACTCGTAGCAGTTAATTAATGCCCAGGTGGTGAAATTGGCAGACACGTACGCTTCAGGTGCGTATGGCCGCAAGGCCGTGGGAGTTCAACTCTCCCTCTGGGCACCGAAAATCAAATCATGAATCTCGAATAATGAATTAAGAATAAAGGATTCCCTTTCTTAAATCCGTAATTCATAATACGTAATTCGTCCCGATTTTTCCCAAATCTTTCAGATTTGGATGAAAAATCGAGGATCCACGATTTTATGGTTCAGACCTAGTCAGAACCATAATCGGGATAATTCTTTTAGTTACATGATGGATCAAAAACAGAATCCACAATCGCCCTCGCCATCATCTTCATCGAAGAAGATGGATCGGGCCCAAAGACAGCGCTGGCTTAAGCCGGTGGTCAGACGAGTAAAAGTACTCCGGGAAACGGAGAGAAAGGAAGACCGAAGGTCAACCGAAGATAAGGTTGGAGGTCTTAAGATAGTTCACCTCGGCGGCTTGGGCGAGGTCGGCCGGAATATGTCAGCCATTCAGTACGATAATGAAATAATCCTTATCGATGCCGGAGTAAGATTCGGCGACGAAAAGATGCCGGGGATAGACTTCATAATTCCCAACGCCTCGTATCTCGAGGATAAGAAGCACATGGTCAAGGCCATGTTCTTTACCCATGGCCACATGGACCATATCGGAGCCCTGCCCTTCCTCCGGGACAAGATTGGCGATCCCGACATATACGCAGCTGCCCTGACCCGGGCCCTTATTTTAAGGCGCATGGAGGAATTCAAAGACCAGAAACCCCTGGATGTCCACCTCGTTAAGTCGGGCGATGAGATAAAAATAAGCGACAAGCTCTCGGTAAAGGTCATGAGAATAAACCACAGTATTCCCGACGACCTCCAAATCATCATCAAAACTCCCCTGGGAAGTATCGCCCACACCTCTGATTTTAAATTCGACGATACACCGGTCAATGACTTGCCGGCAGATGTCGACGAGATGAAAAGAATGGGAGATAACGGCATACTTCTTCTGATGTCGGACTCAACCGGCGCCGAGAACGAAGGCCATTCCCTCTCCGAGCAGGCCATCACTGAAAATCTGGAAAAAATATTTTCCAATGCCACCGGCATGCTTATCTTCGGCACATTTGCCTCTCTTATAAACCGCGTCCAGCAGATAATTACCATCTCGGAAAAACACGGCCGGAGAGTCGTTTTTGACGGTTATTCAATGAAAACAAATATCGAGATATGCAAAAAACTTGGATATCTTAAAATGAGAAAAGAGACCCAGATAAGTCCCGATGAAATTGACAATTATCCGCGAGAGAAGATAACCGCCGTCGTTACCGGTGCTCAGGGTGAAGGCAATGCCGTTCTGATGCGTATCGCCAACGGCGAACATCGTCATATCAGAATCAACCGCAATGACACCATAATATTTTCTTCATCGGTCATACCGGGAAATGAAAAAGATGTTCAGTTCCTGAAGGACCAGCTCTATAGGAACGGAGCCAAAGTATTTAATTACAAAATGCTTGATATTCACGCCGGAGGACACGGCAACAAGGAGGACTTAAGGCGGATGATACAGCTGATGCGGCCCCAATTCTTCATGCCTATCCACGGCCAGTACTCGATGATGGTCAATCACGGCCTGATGGCCCAGGTGGAAGGCGTACCCGAGAAAAATATAATCCTCTCCGACAACGGCACCATTGTCCATATCGAAAAAGACGGCTGGTTCTTCGACCGCAATAAAGCTCCGTCAGATTATGTTTTCGTGGACGGTCTGGGTATAGGAGACATAGGAAATGTTGTTTTGCGGGACAGACAGATACTGGCCGAGGACGGCTTCATCGTCATCGTCGCCCTAATCGATTCAAACACCCATAAAGTAGTAACAAGTCCCGATATCATATCAAGGGGCTTCGTATACCTGAAAGAGCACAAAGACATGCTCATGCAGGTCAGAAAGAAAATAAGAATGATAGTCGAAGGCCATCCCCATACCGGAGAGCCAAACTTAGCCTACCTCAAAGACCAGCTCCGCAATCAAATCGGATTGTTCCTCTTTCAGAAAACTGAGAGGCGTCCCATGGTTTTGCCTGTATTAATCGAGGTCTAGCTGATAATTTCTGCATAACTCCGACCACATCCTTTTTCAATCTGCTCGGCCGATTAGCCAAAACAATATCGAGGAAACAATATCGAGGTTGAACCTCGATATTGTTTTGGCTGGCCTGCGGGAACTTATTCAAAAGGATGTGGGCCTGCGCCAGTTTTGCACTTTCAGCTGACACTTGGTGGTAATGAGTCAAATTATTTCAAAAATCTAAATGTGGAGAGGATTTGGTTAATTTCATTAAATTGATTTGATAAATCTGGTGTCGGTTCTTGTGCCTGAGTAAATCCAGCTACATATTTGATATTTTCTCCGGCATATACTGATTTATTAATATCGGATTGCTGATTTTCCTTCCATTGACTATGAGAAAAAATAGTTATTGCTAAAACTGGGGCATACCTAAAAGCATTATTATCACAGTTCGTTTTATCGGCATAATTCTTATAATATTCATCTGTAGTGGGTAGGCAAAATTTATAAGTAGCAACCACAGATTGGTCGGAATTATCTAATTTAACTGTGTATTTATCCCAATCCTCTGGATACTTGAACTCAAATCCGTATTCTTCATTGCGGTACGTTTTCCAACTCGATGTTGCGTCGAGTTGCCCTGAGCTTGTCGAATGGGCAGGCCTCAGCGTAAATGTCGGTATAGGAGCAACGGCTTGGTCAAATGGTGAAAGCTTGAGGTAATAGGCCGAGGCAAAGTAGCTAAGAATAGCGATACCGGCGATAGTAGTAATCAAGACGACCGATTTGGAGAATAATGGAGCTTTGGGTATCAGGCTATCAGCTTGGGGAGGAGAGCTCTTTAATG
>OBEQ010109700.1_pt1 | contig 26904 bp, 11 predicted proteins | sample 1670901 | NCBI WGS metagenome assembly OBEQ01 (sample SAMEA104232315, study PRJEB22302) | groundwater metagenome | biome: forest; feature: aquifer; material: groundwater | place: USA | collected 2011-08-07 | depth 5.4 m | reverse complement strand
TCAGTCACCTACTTTGTGGCCCGCGAGCATCCGGTGGAGCTGTGGCTTGTTTCCTTGAAGAACGTCTCCCGCGCCAAAAAGACCCTGCAGGTTTACCCGTTCGTGGACTTAATCTGCGGCGATGTGGCGCTGGAAACCCACTACCGGAACATCCTCATGCTCTACAACGAGGCCAATTTCGATGCCGACCTGCAGGCGATTGTGGCTTTCAAACATCCGTTTAAATCCTGGCACAAGCCGGGCTACGGGTTTTTCTCCACCACGCTGCCGGTGCAAAGCCATGAGTGCCGCCGGGAGACCTTTGTCGGCCGGTACAGGGAGCTTCGGAACCCGGTGGGGTTGGAGGCCAAGCGATTGAGCAATCACGGGGCGAGGGGCGAGGACATGGTGGCCGTGCTGCAGAGCGCCGTTTCCTTAAAGCCGGGAGAGACCCAGCAGTTTGTGGTGGTCTCCGGCATCACCGATCAGCGGGACCAGGTCCCCTCTTTGGTGAAACGTTTCCGCTCGGTGGAGGCGGCGAGCCTGGAGCTTGAGGAGATCAAGACCTACTGGAAGAAATCGCTGGAGGAAGTCTGGGTCGAGACGCCGGACCCGAATTTCGACCTGATGGTGAACCTCTGGGGCAAGTACCAGCTGTTTGCGATCACCCACTGGCGCGGCACCTCCCATTATCATGGGGTCGAGGGCGGGCAGGGTTACCGGGACACCGCGCAGGACGTGGAGGGGTTGTTGAGCTCCGATCTCAAGACCGCCGGGACGAAACTGGAGCGGCTCCTTTTCTACCAGTATGAAAACGGCAACGCGGTTTCCGGTTTCTCCGAGGTGGAGGGAACGTGGGAGAATACCGGCGTGCAGGGGGTCCTCAAGAAGGCCGATGTGGCGGTCTGGCTTCCTTATAGCGTGGTCTCGTACGTCAAGGAGACGGGCGACACGGCGTTCCTCACGAAAGAGATTCCATTCCATGACCAGGGTTCAGCCAGCGTCTATGAACATGTGCTTCGGGCGGTCCGGTACATCTACTCTGTTCGGGGAGAGCATGGCCTTCCTCTCATCGGGCATGCCGATTGGAACGACGCCTACGATCACGTTGGAATCAAGGGCAAGGGAGAGAGTATCTGGCTTGGGATGGCATTGGTCCGCGCCTGCAAGCAGGTGGCGGAACTGGCCGAGTTCTTAGGGGATAAGGCCGTTGTCCAGGAGATGCGGGCCAAGGCCGAAGAGCTGACGACAATCATCAATGAGGTCGGGTGGGATGGGGCCTGGTACCTAGCCGCCTTCAACGATGCCGGACGGAAGATCGGCTCGCAGCATAACAAAGAGGGGAAAGTGCCGCTCAACTCCCAGACCTGGGCGATCTTAAGCGGTGTTGTTCCGGCGGATCGGCTGCCGAGCATCTTGGACAAGATTGACCGGTATTTGGACACGCCCTATGGGCCGGCGCTGTTCCTGCCCAGCTACACTTCCTTTAATCCGGAGATCGGCCGGGTCACCGCTTTCTGCCCAGGCACCAAGGAGAATGCCGCGGTTTTCTCGCACGCCTGCGCTTTCAAAGTGGTGGCTGACTGCACCATCAAGCGGGCGGAGGAGGCGTACGCCACCTTCTCGAAACTGATGCCGATGTCCAAGGCCAAAGAGGACCATGACCGGTACAAGGTGGAACCGTACGTTTGGGCGGAGTATGTGATTGGGCCCGGCTCAGGGGACCGGTTCGGGGAAGGGGCCTTCACCTGGAACACCGGCACCACGCCCTGGATGTACGTGGCGGCGACCGAGTGGATCTTAGGGGTCCGCCGGGAATTTGAGGGGCTTCGGATTGCCCCCTGCATCCCCAAAAAATGGAAGCAGGCGATGATTCGCCGGCCGTTCCGGGGCGCTGTTTATGAAATCACGATTAAAAACCCCAACGGTGTCTCCTCCGGCGTCAAGCAGATCTCTGTGGACGGGAAGCTTCAAACCCCGACCCTTGTCCGGCCCCATCAGGATGGGAAGATCCATCAGGTGGAGGTGATCTTAGGGGGGGATTCGTCGCAGAAGGAATCGAAGAGCCGATTCGGCAAGAGCGTCATTTCTGTCTGAGTTTTTCGATCGATTAATAAATTGGGTATGTTAGGTGTAATAAAATTTAATAGTTACCCTTGACTTTTCTCAAGGCGGCGGCTATACTTTGAGTAAGATGAACAAAACAACCCAACCCAGGACTCTCCGAGTGGGACGGGGAAGCAGGGCGCTGGTCCTTATTGCAGCCATTGCTTTCTTTGGAATTGTTCCGCCCGGGAGAACCGATGCTGTTGCCGAGGAGAAACCCAAGACTTTCTGGCAGCAGCACGGGAAGATCGAAGATTCCTCTGCCACTCCGATCCTAGCGGAATCGCATCCTGAAATCCCAAAACAGCAGATCCCGCTCACCCTTGAAACGCTTCGCATCCCGGTCCAGCACGGCTCCATCAAGACCACCTATTCCGCCCGCGAGCCGCTGATCATTCATATCCAGGATGCCCACGCCAACTACGAGGCCCAGAAGCACCTGGCCGGCATCTTGGAGCATTTGATTGTCACCCACGGCCTTGCCCTCATCCTGGTGGAGGGGGGATCGCGCAACGACTCTCTTTCCTATATGAGGGCCTACGCTCCGATCGAAAAACGCAAGGAGGTGGCAGAGGAGTTCCTCAAGAGCGGCAAGATCTCAGGCGAAAACTACCTGGATTTGACCAGCGATTATCCTTTCACTGTTTACGGCGTGGAGAAACCGGAGCTGTACGATCAGAACATGGAGGCCTTCTTTTCCGTGGAGAAGGTGCAGCCGGAGGCGCTGACTGCCATGAAGGTATTCGAGCAGGCGGTGGCGGTCCTCAAAGAAAAACTTTACCCGGAGCAGGTGAACCAGCTGGAAGCGCAGGAGTTGGAGGTGCAGGCCGGCCGTGTTCCGCTGGCCAAGCATTACGAGGGGTTGGCTGCAGAGGCGAAGAAACTCAGGTTGGAGATTGCCGACAGAGAATATCCCAATCTGCTGCGGTTCCTCAATGCCACCCGCTTGGAAGGGGAGCTGGATTTCAAGAAGGTGGAGATCGAGCGGACCCGATTCTTGGAGGCGCTGACCAGCTCGCTGCCGAAGGATCAGATGGACCGGCTCCTGAAGCAGAGCTTGGAGCTCAAGCAGGGATTGATCTCGCCGGCCACCTTCTACGGGCATTTGAAGACCTATGTGAAGCCGGAGCAGGCCGCCGATTATCCCACCCTCACCAAATACATCCAATACCTCGGATTCTTTGAAGGGATTGATCATGCCGCTTTGTTCAGCGAGGTGGAGCGCTTGAGCGAGCGGATCAAAGACAGCTATTTCAAGAATAAGGACCAAAGAACTTTAGCCAAAGCGGCGAAAGATGTCGGGGTGCTAGCCGATCTGCTGGAATTGAAGCTGACGCCGGAAACATACGATTACTACGCCACCCACAAGCAGGAGTTCCGCCCGGACAAGTGGGCGGAGGCCCTGCGGGCGTTGGGAGCCCAGCAGAACCCGGCACAGGCCTTCAATTTGGTTCCCGGCCCGCTCAATGCCGCAATGCCGGCGATGGCCAGCTTTTACGAAGTCGCACGCCAGCGGGACCAGGCGATGGTGGAGAATACCATGAAGCGGATCGAGGAGTTCAAGGTGCCGGTGGCGGTTTTAATCGCCGGCGGGTTCCACACGCCGGTTTTTGAGCGGCTCTTCAAGGAGCGGAAGGCCTCTTACGCGGTGGTGGCCCCGAAGGTTGGGAAGGTCACCGCCGAGGACACCGAGAAGTACCACCGGGTCCTCAAGGAGACCTACGTTCCGATGTCGGAGACCTATCGCCAGAAGCTTGGATTCCCTTCCAAGCCGGATTTCCGGGTGCAGGGTGGAAGAGAAAAACAGACAACGACGGCGGCGGCCACAGAATTCCGCCAGCAGTCATTTGCCGAAACAAAGTCCGTGACCACCGGTGGACTCGACTGATCCCTAAGAAATAGCGAAATGCCCAAACGAAAGCCATCCCCAAAGACACCTGAAAAAGAGCGCTTCGAAGTTCTGATGGAGGAGATGCGCTCCCAATTCCGCACCGTTATCGAGGGTTTAACCACTCTTACCGGACGGGTCGAGCGATTAGAATACCGGCTGGAACGTGTCGAGCAAAAGATCGAACTGCTTCAGTCGGCGATTTTGGCGACTTCCAATGACATGCAGGGTCTACGGCGGGACGTGCGCAGTCTTACGGAGCGTTTCGAAGATCACCTAAAAGCACACACTGTGTAACGTGTGCTCTAGCACAACGGGAGGGGCTCATCGGATGAAATCACGTCAGGCTGTTTTTTATCGCCAGTTCCTTGCCGTCTTCACTATCCTTTCTCTTACCTTTACACAAGCCCTTCCCTCCTTCGCCCTCCGTCCGGAGGGTGTCTCTGGCGCTACCACGAGATCTGGCCTTGAGGAGAGTCTTCTGCAAGGTTCACCCATTGCTGCGAGCACACATCTGCCTTCTGGAGCAGTGGCAGATTTGAATCAATTGGTTTCTTACTTTTCCAAGCATCCTACATGGGTGCAGGCACGGGGCAGTTCTGATGAGGCGAACGCGCCTCTCTTGGTTGAATTGTTATCGGCGGCGATGCGTGGTGAAGATGACACACCGTTACCGATCGTGCGAGCCCTGTCCTCTCCTGCGCAGATTTTTCCGTTGGCGCTCCGTCTTATCACCCCTACAAATCCTGAACTTCACCAGCGGATAGATGCACAATGGGCTGCGTTGCAACAGCAGTGTGCCATATGTGCCTCCCATATTCTTCATGAGAACATCGAGGAAACAAGACGACGGGATCTAGCGGGGCACCCGTTTCGAGATCTGTTGGCGGCCGTTATCACCGCTTACGATGCCAAGAAGTTGGGCCGAATACCCACCCGACGGGTTAATCCGGAAATCGGACACACAGAGCACGAAGTCCCAACTCAGACGGCTTACGGTGTGCAGATGGTTGGAGCCCTCCAGGCCATTCAAGTGAGATCCGGAGCGGATGTTATTCGCGCTCTGGCACAGCTGTTGCCGAGAGATCCGGAAAGCGATAGTCGGTCGGATTCTCTGCCTGTTGTGCATGTCCGCGCTCTGGGTTCTCCGGCAGGAGTTCCCGGGAATCATTATGTCGGTGTCCGGGCAGTTGATCGGCAAAACGGCAAGATTTACATCCTAGACAATGGGCAGAGCTTCGAACTCACCATCCTGCAGTTTCTGAGGCAGTATAGCCCCATGGGCGTCCTCCTGGTCAGCTCAGACCAGGATATGCTCTTGGAGTCTGCTGATTTTAAATTTGAGCGTCCTTCGGAAAAGGAACTTCTCAGAGTAGAAGGGGATTGCGGGACATGCGCTTTCAAGGGAGATTTTCCTATCGGCTACCACGCGCCCATCGCCTGGGCTCTGAAGAGTGCGGAGAGGCTGTTGTATCGCGGGGCCGATGGAGGAGGTGTGCAGGTTCGTTACGAGCTTGGTGGACAGCTGTTGAGCAGATTTTACCGGGTTTCTTATAACAGCACTACGCAGGTGATGACCTTCAAAGTGGCCGAGATCGGTCCGGATCAGAAAGAAACGGTCCTTCATGAAAGATCTCTTTCCATTATGGAAGCGGTCCAGGCCTTTGGCGTGACGCCGGCCAAGGCGAAGCGCTTCATGGCAAAGTTTCTTGCAGACCTGGCCAACCGGGACGAGTACAGAATTGATAAGGAAGCCAAGCTTCTTGACGTCGTGATGCATTTCCGGTGGGCTACCCATGGCGAATCCGATATCTGGGGAACCCATCCGCATGAAGCCCGTCCGGATGAGGTGGTGAGAAGAAATGGAACTCCAGCTGTCGCGAAAACGGTAACAGTCTCCCACAACGGTGTCGTCTATGACTTTATAGATCTTGGGATCAAACTGGCCGATGAGGGTCATACCTTCGAGACCAGTGTGGATTCCGAACGCTTCGCGCACCTGGTATGGGAAATCATTAACCACGAAAAGCCGCCCACCTTGTTGGAAGCAGTCCGGAGGGCATTAGGCCGGATTCAGCTGAATGACACCTACGGTTTTCAAGTCACCTCCAATGATTATCCCGGCGAAGTTATCTCCGCCCGGAACGAAAGTCCCATTTATCTGGGCATCAGCGATGGCGCCCTTCAAGATGGGCGTGGAAAGGCTGTGCCATTCTTCATGACAGCCGCCGATCCTAAAGCGATTCTTCCACACACTTCTTATTATTCCACACTGCTTCCGAACCGGGCGATCGCGCAGGTGACCAACGATCGAATCACGGTTGTTGATTTGGAGGGGAATCCTTATTATCTGGTTCTGCAGGACGGGACTGTGACGCAAGGTAAGCGGGAGGATGGGCAGATGGTGCCTGTGCAGGTTGCGGTGCACGATCAGGAGGACGACTCCACCAACCCTGCGAGGGTGACCGCGACTTTAACCCGCCCCGAAATCCAGAAACTCCTCAAGAACAAGTTGACGTTGTCTGCTGAGGTAAATGGTCAATTGAATCGGCAGATTGCGGGGGCGATTGTCTTTCAGAAAGGCAAAGATCAGCCGGAGGTCTACGATCTGGGAGATTATCCGGACTATACCACGAAAGAGCTTTATCAGTCAGGAAAGGGCATGCGGGATACCATCGCCAAAAATACGATTCAGGTACCTGTCTATTACATCCCTCGCCATGGCGTGCAGGTTCAGCCCGACGTGGTGAAGGTCTACCGAAGTTCGGATGTAGAGAACCGGCTTCATCCGATGGGGATTACTCTCACAACTGAACAAGTTGCCCGAATCACAGGGCCCGATGAGTGGACGGAACTGGTCTTAAGGGATGACCAGTATTACTTTGTCAAGTTGACCCCCAACATTTCCACGCCTTGGTATGATACCCTCCTGATGCCGGATTTCAAAGGAGTGCGTCGCTGGAGCCAACTGAGAGAAGTTGATCGCGTCTGGCTTGTTTCGGTTGGATCCTCCTGGAATTCGGATCTGGATGGAGCACGGTTTATCCGCAGGTATGCCAAGTTGCCGGTAGAAGTGCTCAATTCCGACCAGTTGCGCGATGATCCGGATTGGATCACCCAGGCAGCCGGAAATAAAAAAATAGCCGTATTGGCGACCACCCAATCCGGGACGACGGCTGTCACCAAGGCGAACATGGAGAAAATCAAGAAGGCCTCCGGAAAGAGAGAAGCGAACGGGACGCTGTTCCTTTCCATCGCCGACACGAATAACCCTGGGAGCGACATTACCCAGTCCGATTTCACAGAGGAAGAGATCAATGAAGGGTTGCCTCCAGAGATCGGGGTCCTCTCAACGGCGGTCGTCCCTGCTCAGAAAGAAAACAAGGAGCTTTTTGGAATGCGCCTCGGCATCGAGCGCCGGGTTATGCGTCCTGAGGCGGTCCATGACCGTATCGAGGAACTCCTCCAAATCAGTCATGAGGTAGATGCGGTCCTCAAGGATAAGGAGATTGAACAGCAACAGCAGCTTATGGCCGAGGAGTTGGTTCGCGCCAATCAGTGCAAAGTCTGCTATCGAGGGCCCGCCATGGGTGCTGCCTATGAGGCCACCATTAAGCTGGAGGAAGGCGGGGAGATCAATGCTGTTCCCTATAATATGGGCACTTATCTTCACGGGCCGGCCCAGCTTCTGCAGGCCTCTAAGGTACCGGTGGGCGTAACAGCCGCCGTAACTGCCCAGTATGATCCCACCCTTCAACAGATCGTCCATACGGTCCAATATTCGGACGCTTCCCCGGAAGCCAAACGCCGTGGATTTCCTCTTTTGGTCTTCTATATCCCAACAGAGGAGGATGAGGCAACTCGTGGGCGACTGGAGAGCAATTTCCAGACGGTAAATTCCCGTGAGGCGAGCGTCCACCTGATCACATCGAAGACCTATGCTTCCCAGCTTCTGGAGAGAAAAATGGTTACTCAGGCAATAGGCGTTCCGGCCAATGAATATACGCTGACCGCTTTGGGACAAAAACTGGCGCTTTTGGTGGCGGATATAAAGAATACTCGATTGGCGGAGCAACTTTTCTCCAAGGCCAGAGCCATCCAGGAGCGGCAAGTCGCGGACATTCCTACGGGAGTTCCATCCAGAGAAGAATGGGTCCGGCAGGCGTTGGTGGATGCCTATGCTGAGGTGGTGCGACTTCGGGAGAACGGCTGGCTTTCCCAGATTCTCCACCAGGAAGGAGCTGGTTTCCTTCTTGCCAAGATCAACGCTGCTGCGCAGCATCCTGAGAATAAGATCCTTGTCGATGAGACACGGGACCTGCTTGCACGCTTGGTGAATTTTGTTGATGTTGCCCAACCCGGCAAGCTTGCCAAGAGTGTCACGGTGGAAGCGCGTTTTGACGCGGTCACCCGTGACCTTCTTCATTCGGTCGGAATTCCCAATGCTCTTATGGACACCCAATTGCGCGGCCTCCTGCGAATAGAAGGCAACCAGATTCGTGCCTATCCAGGGGTGTTGGATCTTGTCAGCCGGCTTGTGAAGAAACCTCAGAATGAACTTTTGCGGGTAGGACTTCATCATGAAGGGGCCGAATTCCTGTTGCGTTTTGGAAAAGCCGGACCGCGCATTCAGAATGCTCTGGAGAGAGATATCCCTGCAGACGAGAGGGCATCCTTTCAACGGCGTTTTGAGGATGAGTTTGGGAGGGTAGAAGGGGATCAATGGCCCTATGAGATCGCGGCTCAATATTACACGGCCCTCTTTATGAACAATACCGATAAATTGGATAGGATCTTTGGCCAAGCTGTAGGGCGTTCTATTCAGAAGTCGGTTGGAGGTGTCTCTCTGTCAGAAGAGGTGGTCGGGGTAAGGGATCTTGATCAGTTGCTTGCTCTGGGGCGGGCTGAATACAGTGACTTGGAAACGAATCAAATCCGGACTCTTCAGCGAGTTGCTCGAGTGGTGAAACAGTTCTCCCAAGGGAAGATTGATCTTAGTGTGGTCTTTGATAATCGCATTACTGAAATCGAAGCTGCCCGTAAGTTGCTTTCGGGAAAATTTACTGTCCAAGCGGGGTTGGAAGAGGTTTCTCGTTTTGAGCTGAGGACGATGGAGGTGCTGAACCAGATACAATCTTCGAAGGGATCTGTCCATACGGCCGATGACGCTCGGGACGACTGGCAAGTACTTAATCAGATACGGCCTATATTGGAAGATCTTGGGGCTGATGCCCATGTTCTTTATGGTGACCCGCTTGGCAGAGGTTCTTGGTCAGTTGACGCCTCGGGTCTGGATGCAAGGCCATTTCTCCGTCTGCGCGCAGAGGATTTTCGCCGGATGTCCATTGCTCCCGCCTACCGGTTTGTAGAAGGAGTTCCTCCCCAGCGAGTTTTGCAAGTGGTTCTCTTTGGAGACATCCGTCATTCGGCACGGTACTGGGCAATTCCGGTGGATCTCCAGTTGAAGGAACATCTTACTGCCTTTTATAAGTCGGTGTTTGCTTCCACGCCACCTGCTCCAATAGATCCAGTTGAGCAGAAGATTCAAGATCTGATTCGGCAGTTTGGTTCTGCGAAAGAGAAAATCCTGCTGTTTGAGGCAGTTGAGGAACAAGGGCCACCCGTTCAGACGACACTCCTTCTGGTGGGTCATGCCGGTACCTCTGGGTCTCATGACGTTGTCGTCCATGCTCTTGCCGCTAGACACATTAACATTCGTCATATTGCGACCGAGGATAGAGATAAAGGAATAGGGGTTGACCGGCTTGTGGTGGACGCTCCGGTACAAACCCTGGAATCTCAGGGTGTTTTAAGCCGGATTCAAGAAGGACTTCGAAGGCTGTTTCCATCCGACAGGGAAAGGGCCTTATATGAGCAGCTTTCAAGTCGGTTGAGTGCTCAGGAAATTCGCTGGTTTGCAGATTTGTTGAGTCAGGTTCCAAGGGAATTGGATGGAGTGGAGATTGCCGTCCAACCTGAAGATGATAAGGGTATAACACATGTGTTGGCTGCAACTCCTTTCGAACCACCCTTGCCCTTGCTCGATGAACCGTTGACTCATGCGATTGAGCAAAGTGCAAGCGAAGAAGCAAGGAAGCTGGGAAAGGAAGTTGTCCCACCAGTCGCTCCAATTACGGTAGCTATTAACGAACTGAAAGGCACTCCTTCAATAGCTCTATTTTTGATGACCTTCCGAGGGTCTCCTGAACATCTCTTTGAGCTGGGTGTTACAGATGCGGTGGAAGAAGTGCTTGGAAAGTTAGCGCGACAGCCGCGGATTGGGAAACAGTTGCCGGCAGCGGCACCGGCCGATCGAGTTATTCTTGCCGACCGGATTGCGGCAGCGCGGGGGTGGGTACTTGATTCTGCTACCCATCTGTATCGGACGCCACAAGGGGGATGGGTTTCTCCAGAGGCCATCCTCAGCATCGATCCCACAGCGACAGTCCGTAATGGTTCTTTGGTCCGGGGCGATACCACCCGACTGGAGGCAGACGTTGTTGTTGATCGGTCTCTTGTAGAGGATGCCGTGGTTGGGGAAGGATCGATGCTGGAGGGAGCGATTGTCCGAACAGATCCAGCAGTGCAGGATTTGTGGGCCTGGAACAGCATCTACCGGGTCGATATAGTCAGGCAAACTACCATTGGCAAGAATGTTCATATTGATCTAACTGTGGATGGAGAACCGGCGGAGGTTATCAACGCCAGGGTTGGGGATAGAAGCGAGGTGTTGGGCGGTTCCATCAGAAACTCTGAAATCGGCAGCGACAACAAGATTGTCAGAGCTAAGGTTGGACTCACCCATACGGAAGATCACGTAACCATTCAGGCCAAGAACGGGGCTCCCATTGAAGTTTCTGAATCGTGGCTGGGGTGGGGCCGCACCATTGACACGGAGTCGTATAACGAGCATCTTTCCCCCAACTTTATCCGCCGCGCCTATGTGGCGCCCGATGGGACCGTGCGTTTTGAAACGGTGAAGGATATTCCGGCGGTCGTTCTGCAGGGCTACAGTACGATTGACGCCAGCTACGATGGTACAGGGAAATACGGCAACGAGTTTAAGTTGAGCCGCCATGGGTCCGGCGTTAAATTCCCAGGGTCTATTATCGGGCCGGTGACCAATATGATTCTCCTGGTGCACCCTGATTTTCAAGATCCTGCTGACCTCTTGAGAGAAGAATCGTTTGACAGGAAAACACCCCATGGGCATTTGACGGCCCTCCATCCCTTCAGCTATTCGCACCGGTTGGAGGGGAGGGATGTCGGAGAAGTGTGGGGGCAGGTGGTTCCGGGAGCGGCGCGGTTTGGCTTGAACTCCGAAGATGTGAATGAGTTATGGGTTTTTGAGCATGCCCAGCCCGCCATTCAAGAGATCTTGGCTGAGATGCATCAGCAGGTAGATCTCCATGCCGAGACAGCCGGTTGGGATTCAGTCAAGCGTCGGGCGGTCCATGCGGAGGTGGATAAACTGCCTGGTTATGCTCTGGAGACAGGCAAAGCCATTGCCCGTTTGACGGATGACCGGGTTTTGGAGGCGCGATACGATGCCCACTTGAACGGCAAGAGCGTTGAGGTTGAATCAAAGACGCTTGCTGATCTGTTGGCGACGGACGATCCCACACAGCACGATTGGCAGAACTATCCACTCCTGACCCAGGAGGATGCGGAGACGTTGGCTCAATTGCCACCGGGGATCGAGATCTCTGCCACTTCTCAGATCGGCAAAGGGGCACGGATTATCGGTGCCAGGACTCGTTTGGATGGGGTGACCGTGCCGGCTGGAGCTACTGTTTTTGTCTGGAATTCCGCTGTGAAGAGAAGCGTTCTCAGTGACGGTGTTCAGTTGCGAAACGTCGTCCTTGGGGGAAGCAGCGTCGGTCCCCATGCGCAACTCTCGAACGTGCGGGCTGAAGGCACAGAGTTTGGAGAACGGGTGGGCGCTTCTCAGACGGTTGTCCTCCAGAGCTCTGTCGGTTCACGGAGCACCTTGGAGCCCTATGCCAGACTCATTAACACGACGATGGGACCTGATGGGAGCATGGGGGCTATTGCGCGGAGCAGCGAATTCTCCACGGGAATTACGAACCATCACCCCTCGCGGACCCGGTTGGATCATGTCGTTACCCGAGATTATGAGGTGGAAATTACAGGGCCAACAGGGACGCGGGTTGTTCGAATTCCGAACATGACCAATATCAGCGCGGGTACGATAGCGCAGGGAACGGCAGTCAAGCCGATTGTTCTCCAGACAACGATGCTGGGGGCCAATACCGCTATCCCACCCGGTGTGACCGCGGGTTTCCTCTCCTTCATGAAAAACGTCGGGCAGACTGTTCCGGCGTTCGCCATGTCTCGTGCACCCGGCCAAAGCAAGATTTCTGCTGGATTCACAGCGAGATATTTGTCCAGCATGATCATGCGCCTGCTTGGAAAAACGCTCGACAAGATGCCGGAATCGGATCGCCCAGCGCTCAATGCCTGGATGGATAAACAGCTGGCAGAGGCAGGGCTGGACAACCAGCGTGATGGACGTTGGGTGCTTCCCTTGAGCGGGCCCATCCAGTCTGCCGCTGATTTGGGAGATCCCGCCAAGGGGAAGTGGTTCTTTAGGCCGAAGTTTACCGGTGATCAGGGCTACGGATCTAATCCAATCTACGAATGGGTTCCGAAGGCCCCAGCCGCTGGATTGGAGGAAACCTGGAACGATCTGATCACGCAATTACCTTCCGCATCTGCTGTGGAATCTTCAGTCGGTGTGATTGCTGGGAAGGATCCAACCGGCTTGGCCTATGGGGTCGCTCTGAGTCGGCGGGCCACCATCCCAGGAGGGAAGTTTATGCCGGTCGCCTTTGTCGTAGAAAATGATGCGCAGGCAACTACCTTGGGAGCGATGGGTTTTACTTCTGGAGAGATTTTCCGGGATGTTGAAGCAGCCCGTCAGTGGTTGAAGGATGAATTGAAGGCGGAAAAGATTGAGGAACTCGGTACAAATGGGCCTGTCACAGGAGTCGTACAGGCACTCTTGAAGAACCTGTTCGGTATCGAGTTGAAGCCCGGAGAAATCGCTATCTGGCAATCGTTCGTCGAGAAGGTGAGAGGAATATTCGCGTCCCAGGTCTAAGGTATTGTCCGTGAATTATCAACAGATGAACCATCGTTTCCGCTGGTTCAGCGCCTGGATTTTGATCCAGGCGCTTGCCTTTTCCCAGATTCTCCCACCTTTTGCATTAGCTCAAGAAAGTCCCCCTCCGCGCAAGGAAACCCTCCGAAACTCCCAACTTGAAAGCCCAGCCGGCCTAGAGGAACTGAAAGCTCGTATCCAGACCAATCCTCCCCAGGCAGCCACGGCTTCCGGCTTGGAAGAGCTGTCGACGGTGATGGAGGCGGCCCGCACCTGGTTCCATCCCACTGCCACGAGGGAGGATGAGAAGAAGCTCGAAGAATGGTTGAGCAGGCATGGAGAAGAAGCGATTCGTCAGTTTATGCAGTTGATCGCTGAAGATCGCGGCATCTCGGTTAGAGATCTCGGCCCCTACCAGATTCCTAAGCTCAAGATGAACATGGATGATTTTGAGAAGAGGAAACGGGATTATCCTGAGGCTTTTGTCGATCAAGAGACGAAGCAGCTGCTCACTCCGGAGCAGTACTATGAGCAGGAACGACTCCGGTTGATGGCCACTGTGGCGATCCAGCGAGTTTTGGGAAGGCAGGTTTTGGTGGAGGTGGGATTGGGTTATGTGGGAACGGCTTCCGGCCTTGTGCATGCCAACACGGTCGCCGATCCTCGGCGATTGCCTCCGGTGGTTCATGGAAGGCATTTCCGCTCTCCCATCCGGGAACCGGAAACCTATCCTTTCTTTGTGATTTGGTATCAGCGGCCCTCCCCTTCCTTTTATAAAATCCTTCATACCCGCCAGGGAATTGTTCCCATCACGACCTCAGATACCCGAGCCCCTCTTCGACTGCGGGATGGGCTCGAGCGCGGTACGGTGTTCGCCACCTCTTTGGCTGAGGCGATCGCTGTTTCCGACATCGTTTTGAGCGAAACAGAACTTGAGCCGGATGACCGGAATCCGGACGACATTTTGGAGTCTCGCATTGATGAAGAGGCGACGCTGCGGCTTCTGGACCGGGTGGCCACTTTGGTGCCGAGCCGTGAGACCCTCATCTTGATTGTCAGCACCGTGACCCCAGGTTTTACCGAACGGGCCTGTAATGTGATCGGCAATCGTCTGGAACGACGTCGACTGGTCCATTCCATCTATGAAGCACATGTCGCCCATGCCCCCCCCCGCCTTCAACCCGGCGCAGACTGGACGCAGTGGCTGGAGTTTCAGCGATTGGCGGCTCCTGCCAATGACGCGTCTGAGAAACCACTCAGGGCTTACCTGGATATCGTTTACAGTCCGGAGAACCGGCGTCACTTTGAAATTACCGCCCCTTCGGTGAATGGGGCTTACAAAGTCCATCCGAATCCGGTGACCATTGAGGTGGAAAAATCTTGGGAGAATTCCTGGCGGAATCGTCTCTATGAATTGGGCGTCCTGCTGCTGCAGCTCGGGGATGAACTTGGTTTTAATGCCTATGAAGTGGCAGACGAGATTGCCAAGGCGCGGCCTGCAACCCATGGCCTGGCCAATCAAATGGCCCATCTGGTGGGTGGTTTCTGTGTGACCAACCAGGACAAGCAGCTTCTGACGGCGCTGTATACCAGGCTTGTCGAATCGCCTGTCCCCCCGCTTGCCGAGTTGGAGCTCCAGCGCTATTTTCGGTCCGCGGCTGCGGCCAGGGCTGTGCTTGCGGCCCGGGCGCGTGATTTCGTCCTGGATTATCTCCTTCCTTCATTAGAGCGGGCAAAAAAACGTCCGGACCGGTTTAAGCTTCTTTTAGGCGGGGTGGCATACCGTGGAGAGACGGATGAGACCCGGCAAAGCGGGCCGGAGGCGTTTGCTCGGCATGTCCGGGACATCGGCGGTTCCAACGTCGAGCTGTTCGCCGCAGATCCACGGGTGAAATATTGGCTTGAGACGGTCGAGCAGGATTTGAGCCACCCGGGCCGGCTCGGGTATGGGATGAGGAACCAGGAGGCCATTCGAAGACTGCAGGTGGATTCCAATCTTCTGTCCGCGATCCTCAAACACCAGCCGGATGCCATCGTCATGACCACCCGCCATTTAGAATACATAGGGATGGACCAGCCGCCTCAGATGCGGACGAATCCATCCACTCAGGAGCTTTATCCCGGTCTGGATCCAATTGAAATGATTGCCTGCGCTTATGGGCGAACTGATATTGTGCTGGGAGACACGTTTAATTTCTTCAGCGATCGGGACCTCTTGAAGTTCTTGGCGCACGGTTGGGTTGTTTTCGGAATCGGCAAGGGGCATATCCAGACCCGGTTGGTGCCGCAGGTGACCGACCGCATGCAGCTGGATACAGCGCAGGTGGTGTTGAAGCGTCTGGAGAGCAAGCGGGAAGACCCGGCCTTCGATCAAAAACTCCTTGAGAAGGCCATCCAAGTTCAAGGTTTGCGAGTCCGGGCCTTTCATGCCGATATGACGGCCGGCTTAGAGGAGAATCCAGAACTGGTTCATGCCCGAGCCGATTTGGCTGCAGCAGAGCAGGAGTTGGAATTTGCCGGTAACCGTGATCAGGACCGCCGAGCACTCCTGCAGGCGAAGGTGGGTTATCTCAATGCCCATGTCCAGGCCTTGCAAAGTCGGAGGGAACGAGACAGGCAACAGGCGCAAGCTGCCAAAGAGGAATATGAGCGTCTTTCTGCAAACTATCTGATGGGCGGTGTCGCCCATATGCAGAATCGAGTCGTTGAGCCGATGCTTCATGGGTTCAGTCTCGAGACGACCCGTCTGGTCCGGCTCTTGAATGCGCTGGCCCCGCACCTGGCCGATTCCAGTCGGCTTCTCATGTCGCCGAAGAATGTCTCTCTGCTGGCAAAAATCGCCCAAAACGTGGATATGGCCTGGCGGGATGCGCGGGAGTTTCATAGAACGATAGACCGTCTGGTGGAAGCGCTGCTTTCTCCAGAGCAGAGACTGGCCCTTGCCCATGAACTGCGAGTGGCCGAAATTCCGCAAGAGTTGGCCGTGCCGAAACCGCTTTCTTCTGATGAACAGGTGCGGTTGAAGGCAAGGTATCAGAAGCAATTGGGAGGACGGCAGGAGGGGATCTCCTTCCTTCCGGCGTTCCTGTATGTTCCGGAACTAGGGAAAGGATTCCAAAAGCTGGTTGCTTCCGACAACAGCACGATGGTTGCCGCCGTCAAGTTTGATCCTGACTTGGAAATGCCGGATCGAGAAATTCGGAGTCGGCAATGGGGGAAGCACACCTTGGAGATTTACCCCAACGAGGCCGATGCCGCCATCCTCGAGTACGAGAAATATCCGGATTTTGAAGGATTGCCTTGGGAATTTCGTTTGCTCTTGGATGACCTTGTTCGCAGGGAAAAGGTCCTCACGACGCTGGAAGGAACCCCACAAAGACGCATCGGATGGGTCATGCCGATCAACCTGGATGAAAGGACGCCGCATCATCGGCGAGGCCGAATGGCGATTCCATTTTTTGGAGATGACCGCCGCCCCATCATCGGCGCCAGCCCCGTCAGCGGCGCTCCGATGCTGGTGGAATGGAAGGGAACCGGGCCGCACGTCGGTGGTTCTCCAGCCGGCTTAAAGCTGGAGAAAGCCATTCTTCGGGCTGGCGGCGGCGCCAAAGGTGTGGGGCGGCAGGAGGCGTGGCAGATTCCCGGGCATATGAGTTCCGGGGAGGAGATCATCACGTTGGCCCGCATGCGGCTGACGCCCCAATACAAGAGCGGCGACCCCGCCCCTCCGGTGCCGCTTGCCCGCATCCGGTTTCGCTACAAGGATGATCCGGCGCGCAACGAATATGAAATTGTCCTGCGCGGGGCCCCTTCCAGCCGACGGCTTGGACATCGCCTCGTGGATGGCTCCGGCGGAGTCTCTCCGTCGCAGGCGGCCAAGAAGATGGGTTGGGCGGCAGCCTTCCTATTGGGGATGGATCCCCTGGCGGTCCACATCGCTTTAAATGGAGACAATCTTTACGACAATGGAATGCCCACCGACACAGCCAGTTTTGTCTCCGTGGGAGATGAACGGAATCCGCGGGATGCCTTCTTTGAATATTTCGGCTATCAGATCAAGCACTTGCTTTACACTTTCCAGGAGGTGGATGATAAGGACTGGGAGCACCCTCATACAGAGTATTTGAAGGACTGGCTGGACGGCTTTTTCGGCTATCTGCTGAATCTTCAGGGGGAGGGTCAAGTCCAGTATCCTCAGGTATTCCAGAAGTATACCCAGCTGACGCAGGAACAGTTGGCGGGCATGACCGATCCGGAAACGCAATTTGTCCGGCCGCTCTTGAAAAGCTTGTGGAAGTACTATGTCTCTTATCGGGTTTTGGAACATCGAGTCGCATTGCATGGCTACGACCCAACCATGGAGTCCGCCTACACCTCCACACATGAAAACGACAGGCGATCCAAGTATCATCCGGAGCTGAAAGCGAATGCCCGGGCATTTCTGAGACACCAGAAAGAAGTTTTAGGGTTGGCGCGAAAGCTCGTTGAGCAGAAAAAATATCCGCCGCTGACCTACCTCTCGGGTCCGCGAGCCGGCAAGCCATTTGATTTTAAGGCCGCATTCCTTGAGCTGGATGAGAAGAAAGCGATGCTGGATGGGCATTCCAACGGCGACTACTCAGATTTTTACAAGCTGAGTTTCTACGGCCCGCGCAAGCCGGAATACTACGATGTCATTCATCCGCAGAACCACGAACGCTTGAATATCGCCTGGTATCGGCACCGGAAGGGGTATGAGAAGCCCAGCACGGCACTGCAGGCCAGGGCTCGGCTCCAACAACAGCTTCAAGGTCAAAACTCAGGTCAGCAGCATTCAGGCTTGGAAGAGTTTCAGTTGAATAAAGCAATTCTATTGCATGAGGCACAGAAGCACGTCATTTATCCTCAAGGAGTAACACCCAAGTTCTCGGAGGTTCCCGCCGTTTTTATCTCAGCCGATGCAGGTGAGTCATCACGGTTTGAAAAAAGTATCTTTTTGGAAGGACGGCAGAGTGAATTCGCCCTGAATCCTTCCGCATCTGGTCCTGTTACTGAAGTTATTTCTAAGGTCATTGCCCCCTTGGCAGGGCAGCCGGTAGGGTGGAGGCCCAAAGCGGCGGCCCAGTCCCTAGGATGGCCGGTGATTGTCGTCGTGGGCCATCAAAGGGAGGAGGTAATGGCGCGTTATAACGCTCAGGCAAGAACTGGTGTTACGTACGCCGTCCAAGAAAATCCGACAGAAGGCAATGCAGCAGCTTTCTGGAGGGCTTTGGCGGCTGGGAATTTACAGAATGCAGAGAACACGGTGGTTGTTCTCACCGTAGGAGATCATCCGCTCTATGATCGGAACCTGCTCGCCAAAGTTAAAAATGCTGTGGATGCAGGAGCGGATTTAGCGATCGGGGCCGCAATTCTCAGCGATCCGGTAGGCAAAGGACGGATTGTTCGGGATCCGTCAAACCAGCGGATTGTTGGCATCATCGAACAGAAGGACATCGATGCCATCAGTCGATCTGGAATCATTCCGGATTGGCTGACGGCTGCGGGTTACCAAGATGGGGAAGGCCTACAGGCGATTCGGGAAACCAACGCTTCTATCTACGCAATTCGAGCAAAACGCTTAGTCGAGGTATTGGGCCAAGTCACCCATCAGAACGCCCAGTCGCAATATTACATCACCGACATTGTTTCTCACCTCCATGAGCAGATACTTCGCTCAGGCAGAGGACACATTGAGGCGGTCAATATCCCCGCGTGGCAGGCAGTGGATTTAACAGGAGTGGAAGATCTTGCTCAAGTAGAGCAAGCTCTCCACCTGCACGCAAGCCAGTTGAGTTGGTCGGCCGGTTTAGAGGAGGTTCCAACTCTCAAGCAATGGGAAGCATATCTTGCGGATGATGATTCCGCACAGGAAATACTGGCTCCCCATTATGCTGCGGAAACGATCGCTGTAAAACGTCGACAGATTTCGGTTTGGCTTGAAAAGCTGGGTCAACTCCGTTCTCCTGATGGAGGAAGGGCTTTCCTTCCCGATCGGGCCGCCATCATTACCCGTACCCCGGGCCGAATCCCATTGCCGCTGGGCGGCCGGCATTTAGATTATCTGGGATTTTATGGAGGATCGTTGGGTTTCCCCATTCGGCAAGAAGTTGTAGCTTTTGTTCAGGTGGCAGATGGATTACAGGGTGCTGTTGAAGTTTATCTTATTGATAATCCCGACCCTCAGATACGGAAAGCCTTTGAAAAGGGACCTCGCTATTTCTCATTAAGCTCACCGTGGGTTAACCCGCCATCCTCTATCCGAACTTTGGCTGAATGGGATACCTGGGCTGCCCGAGTGACACAAGAGCGGCGGCAGGCCCGTTCGCCTGATTTGAAGATCAATTATGCAGATGACATTGTTGCAGCAGTTGTTTCCATGCTCAGGACCGATTTTGGAGATTCTTCCGGCAGAGCTCGGGCCTTCTTTGATGAACTGATTCGAAGCGGCAAAGGGCTCCGTATTGGTATTGCAAGTGATCTTCCATCGGGAGGGGGGTTGAGTTCTTCTTCATCTGTGCTCGTGGGGAACGCTCAAGCGATTGATCTTTTAGCGGGATTTGGTTTCAGCAGAGAGGATTTTATCAGGCTAGGCTACGCTGAGCGGTTTTATTTGGGAACTCAAGGCGGCGTGAAAGACCACGCTCATTTACTGTACGACGCGGCCTTCCTCGGTTCCGGTCCTACTCGATTTATTCAACGGTTGTTCGAGATCCCAGGAGTGAGCCTCTTATTGCTGGATTCCGGAATATCACGGGACAGTGCCCAGAAATATTCAGAGAAGCTGCAAAGGCCCCGAGACGATGAGCAGAACATCAAGGGGCGGACAGGTGTGGGCTATGCACTGGGGGCGCTCTGGATTCGGCATCATCATCCTGAGTTGACAAGTCGTCTCAGGCCTGACCAGGACCCCAGTAACCCTTACGGATTTTTGAGAAATTTATTACCTAACGCTCCGGAAGGATTACCACTGGCCGATTTTTACCGCCTATTAAGAGAGATTCCTGCAGAAGGGTTAACTCGCCAGCAGTTATACGCCGTTCTTCCAGAATTTCATTCGGAGTTAGATCAATTATTTAAGAACCATTCGGAACCTCCTCGGCCTTATCCAATTCGAGAAATGGTCCTGTTTGGTTTTTCTGAAGAGGCTCGGAATTGGAAAACGGCGGAGGTTTTGAGTCAGGCGGAAAAAGGGGCAGGCCGCGAAGGGATCTTTCAACGGGTTTTACAAATAGCCAGAACTGCCCATGATGGAGATCGAATAACCAAGCACCGAATCTCATCTCTAGGTGGAACATTGCACATTGCGCAGGAGTCTTGGGATTGGCACGTTTCCAATGAGCAGCTCGATTGGTTGATCGCACATGCAAATGAGGAAGAGGCAGCTTTATGGAGGCAATCTGGCTGGTTGGAACGCTCCATTGAGCCTATCGATCGATTGGTAGATCTGATTGACTTCTTTAACCAGCAACATGGTGGCGATGTTGCTGTAGGCGTTATCATTGGCGCTGGGCTAGGAGGGTCCGTGGTCGTTTTGGTGAAAGATTCCTTTGTTTCGGTCCTTTCCGATTTTCTCCAAGAACGTTACTACGATCCTTTGAGGCTAACCCCTGCTGTATCGGCTGTAACGCTTCCCGGCAGGCCCGCCGGTCTCCTCACAAAGCCGGTTGAGACGTCGGCAGTATCAGCAACCCAAGTTCAATCTCTGCCAGGAACAGATGGATTGGAAACAGTACAGTTAGCTCAACTCGATGTTCGTACTCCTTCGGAAGATCTCCAGCGAATTGCTCAAGCGCTGGGAAATGCTTTACCATTGCCGGATTCTCTTCAGCCTGCTTTGGATGGAGAGTACTATCCTGTTTCGGGCCAGGAGATGTTGTATAAAATCTTGCACGGATTGTTGGACAACGTCCGGGAACACGTGCCTCCGTCCATGCAGCCCACGGCTAGGATCATCGTGTCGCTGACACAAGAGCCGATTAATCCCCATTTATTCCAAAGAAAGTTGATTGTCAGGTATGAGGACAACAATCCAGAAGCACCCGCGGTTTCATTGGATCAGGTGGCAATGCACATTGGGATTTCAGAAAAAAGTGCGCCGAGTGGGCGGGGTCTTTACTCCGTTCGACAGATGGTTGGCGTACCCAACGGGGGATCGCTTACCATAGAGTGGGGATCGGGCACGCAGCGCAGAAGGACTGAGTATCCCCGTTTGTACCAGGAGAGCAAAGAGCATCCTATTGTTAGAGCACAAGGTTTAGAGATAACAGTGGTTTTGCCTGCAGGGGTTGTGTCGACTGCAGATCCTCTCAATTCCAGAAAAGTTGCCGAGCGCATTCGGCAATCGTTGGGTATTAGTAACAGTGCCGCGGGTCTTGAGGAGCCAACCAAGGTACCGGGAGAGATTCGAGAACGAGTGGATGCACTCAATCGGCGGGCGATGGGCTATTTGGCCAACATGCCCAATCCTCCTCGGCTTGCCGTTGTGGTCCCGCTCAAGAACGAATTGGAGCGGTTCCGGAAGCAAAGGGCCTTAGAAGAGAAGCTGAATCAGTCGGAGGCTTTGCTGGAGGTGAATCCTGCTTTAAGGATAGATCTTTATTTTGTCTTTGATGGACGGTTGAGTGACGAGGATCGAGAAGTCCGGTTTGCGATGGAACAACTATTGTGGAAGCGGAGTTTCAAGCGATCCGGTGGACAGTCGGTAACGGTTTTCCAAAATTCGGATGGGAGGTTGAAGATTGACCTGCGCGTTTTGCAGGAGGCGAGGTATTGGCCGGAAGCGTACGGTCCAGAAAATGGATCAGGGATGCTTCGCGACGTTATTTCCAAGGTTCGGCCTGAAAAGAGCCAAAAAGGTGGGGCCCTATTGACCGGCATGGCTTTGGCTTACGCCAACGGAGCGGATAGGGTGGCCACGTTTGATTTTGACGTGAGCAACGATCTTCGGCAAATTCCGGCCCTCATGTATCCTTTAGAAGAATCATCTGCTTGTTGGGGTGTGGTTGGGTCCCGTTGGCTGCCCGACTCTATTCGGTATAACCTGCCGTCCCATTCGGTTGCCCAGCGCGATGCGGGAGGTTTTTATGATAAGCTTCGGCAAAGGTTCCCTTCTTTCAACAGGTTGACTGATCCGGATTCCGGCGTTTATCTTTGGAACGCGTCACATTTACCCTATGTGCTTGAGCAGGTTCAAGAGATGCAGTGGGGTGCGCATGTCGACACCGTATTGGCGGCACTGACCGTGGGGGCTAATTCTCCTGGACAGGCAAAAGGAAGGGTCAGAGAGGTGCCCATCTCGGAAGTGGATCCTCAGCCAGCTTTAACAACGGTTCCGCCGGGCGAATTCGAGCAGCGGTCGGATGCTCTGATAGCGCGTCTTTCGGAGCGTTACCCGACAGCGGCTGACAATTCATTTGGTGGGTTAGAGGAGCAGAGCCTCGTTTTTGTTGGGCCGGATGTTGCTATGCCGTTACTTACGGGGTTGGAGCAGTTGCCGCAACTTTCTGGCCGACCTGTGAAATTCATGGTGTTTGCTCGAGATGCCTCCCAGAAGCAACAAATTCAGGCTGGACTTGAGGAAGCAGGTCTTACGCCTGTGGAGTCTGTGATTGATGTAAGCGCTCCACCGTACAAAGGGCAACTGTTTGACGCGGTGGCCGACTTTCAATTAAAGTATATGGCCAAGTACAAAGTCTACACCTTGTTTACCCTCGCTGGTTTGGAAGAACTTGGGCGGTTCCTGCATATTCCATCTGAAGAGTTCCGAGCATGGGAGGAACGGAACAATCTCAGTCGATTGGCCCCGCAGGCGTAAGACGAGATCCTTCGCTGAGCGTGCTTCTGCCGTTCATCCTTCGACAGGCTCAGGATGAACGGCAGGGCGGAGCAGCCGGCTCCTCACCTTGTCATCCTTTAAGCCCTCTGGTAGACTGGTAAACGCCATGAAATCTCGCTTCACTCTTGGACTTGCGATCCTCCTCACGACGGCCATTGCTGCGCAGGCGGCGGTGGAGATGCCGGCGGCTTCCTATATTGCCGGCCTGAAATGGCTGGGGCACGCCTCCTTTCAGTGGGTTCGGGGCGGGGTGACGGTTTACTTCGACCCGTGGAAGATCAAGTCGTCGCCGCACGATGCGGACATCCTCCTGATCAGCCATCCGCATTTCGACCATTTGGATACCGCGGACGTGGCCAAGTTGGTGAAGGCCAATACCGTCATCGTAACGCCGGCCGCCTGCGCGGAAAAACTTAAGCAGGCCCATATCTCTGGAGACATTCGGGTGGTCAAGCCGGGGGATGTGTTGACGGTCAAGGGGGCCAAGATCGAAGTGGTCCCGGCCTACAATACGGACAAGATTTTTCATCTGAAGCAGAATCAGTGGGTCGGTTTCATCGTGGAGTTGAACGGTACGCGGCTTTACCACGCCGGGGACACGGACTTTATTCCGGAGATGAATCTTTTTAAAGTGGATGTGGCGCTGCTGCCGGTCAGCGGGACCTATGTCATGACGGCGGAGGAGGCGGCGCATGCCGCCCAGTTGCTGGCCCCCAGGGTGGCGATCCCCATGCATTACGGCAGTATTGTCGGCTCAGCGGCGGATGCCAAGCGGTTTCAGAGTCTCTGCAGCGGACTTGTCGTTGAGATTCTGAAGAAAGAGGACCTTTAAGCGGTACACGGCATGACCAAGTGTTTTGTTCTGGCCTCCCTTGTGCTCGTCGCCCATGGTTCACAGCTCCCGCCTGCTTCTGCGGAAGATTTGAAAGTCGCCGCGCAGGTAGATAAGAAGGAAGTGGCTGCCGGTGAGCTCCTGACGTATGCCGTGACGATTGCCGGGTCGTTCAAGGAACCGCCCAAGGTTGAGCTGACCCGGTTCGAAGGGTTCCAAGTGGTGGCCACCTCCCAGGCGCAGCAGATCCAGATTGAGAAGGGACAGCCCAGGCAGTCGCTGACCTTGATTTACACGCTGGCTCCTACTGGACTTGGCATCCATAAGCTTGGGCCCATGAAGGTGGAATATCAGGGCCATCTCTACGAGACCCAGCCGATTGAAGTGACGGTGGTCGCCGGCTCCTCGGAGAAAAAATCCCCATCCGTTCCAGAGAGGCCTGCTCGGCCGCCCCAGTTGGAAGGGGGCACCATTCTGTGAAAGATTCCCCTTAAAGATGTCTTACCTGAAAGGTCTGCGGTGTCGGGAGTGCGGGCGGGATTATCCGGCCAAGGCCCTCTTCGTTTGCGAATACTGTTTCGGCTCGCTGGAGGTGGATTACGACTACACCGCCATGCATGGGCGCCTGACACGGGCCGCCATCGAGAGCCGTCCGCACAACATCTGGCGCTACCGGGAGCTTCTGCCGATTGATGGGGAGCCGACGGTTGGGTTCCATACCGGCATGACGCCGTTTTTCCGGGCGGACCGGCTGGCCAAGGCGTTGGGGGTGCAAGAGGTCTACGTCAAGGATGACGCGGTTTGTCATCCGACGCTTTCTTTCAAGGACCGAGTCGTGTCGGTGGCCCTGTCGCGTGCGCGGGAATTGGGATTCGATACCGTCGCCTGCGCCTCCACCGGAAATCTGGCCAATTCGGTTTCTTCGCTGTCTGCTCATGCTGGATTCAAGCGGGTGATCTTCATTCCGGCCGACCTGGAAGCGGGCAAGGTGATCGGCTCTTTGATCTACGCGCCCCGGCTGGTGGCGGTGGAGGGAACCTACGATGAGGTGAACCGCCTCTGCGCGGAGATCGCCACCCGATACCGGTGGGCTTTCGTGAACATCAACATCCGCCCTTACTACGCGGAAGGATCGAAGACCTATGGGTTCGAGATCGCCGAGCAGTTGGGATGGAAGGCCCCGCGCCACGTGGTGGTGCCGGTGGCCAGCGGATCGCTCCTGGTGAAGATTTGGAAAGGGCTCAAGGAGCTGCACAAGCTGGGCCTCATCGAGAAGCCGCACACGAAGCTTTACGCGGCCCAGGCGGAAGGGTGCGGCCCGATTGTGACGGCGATCGTCTCCGGCTCTGACATCATCAAACCGGTGAAGCCCAAGACGATCGCCAAATCGCTGGCGATCGGCAATCCGGCGGATGGCTACTACGCCGCCGATGCCATCGGCGAGACCGGCGGATGGGCCGCCGCCGTCAGCGATGAAGAGATTGTGGATGCCATGAAGCTTTTGGGACAGACGGAAGGGATTTTCACCGAGACGGCCGGCGGCGTGACGCTGGCGGCGACCCGAAAGCTGATTGAGGAGAAAAGAATCCCGCGGGATGAGCCGATCGTGGTCTGCATCACTGGCCATGGTTTAAAGACGCAGGAAGCGGTGATGGATCATGTGGGCAGGCCGGTTCGGATTAAACCCACATTGGCTTCTTTCGAAGAAGCGATGGGTGGAAAAGTTTAAAGGGGGAGGAGTCCATGGCCGTTCTTGTACGAATTCCAACGCCCCTGCAGAAGCTGACCGGCGACAAGCCGGAGGTTCCCTCTGCCGGGAAGAATGTTCAGGAGTTGATCCAGGATCTCGATCGGCAGTATCCCGGTTTTAAAGACCGCTTGTGTGACCGGGATGGGAAGTTGAGAAGGTTTGTGAATATTTACGTGAATGAAGAAGACATCCGATTCCTCAAACAGGAAGAGACCGCCTTGAAAGACGGCGACGAGGTGTCTATCATCCCGGCTATCGCCGGCGGCTAAGGAGAGTTCAATGCCGAAGAAGATGGTGCATTTGATTTTCCCGCAGCGGCTCATCAAGAAACCGGCCATCTACACGATGGCGTTCAAGCATCACGTGATCCCCAACATCCGCCGCGCCAAGATCACCGAAACGGTGGGAGAGGTGGTGTTGGAGCTGGAGGGGACGCGGGAGAATCTGGAAAAGGGAGTTCGGTATCTGACCCGGCTGGGCATTAAGGTTGAACCGATTGTCGGCGACGTCATCGAATAGAAAATAAACCGTGAGCGAGGATCAGGAACTCCTCGCAGGGATTGCCGATCGCGAGCCGGAAGCGTTCCGGACACTCATGGAACGCTACGCCGGCGGCGTGATCAACCTCGCCTACCGTTTCCTGGGAACACGGGCCGACGCCGAAGATGCGGCCCAGGATGTTTTCCTCCGTCTCTATCAACACCCTCCTGCGCTTGATCCCGAGACCAAGCTGTTTACCTGGCTGTACCGGGTGACGGTGAACCGCTGCCTGGACCTGTTGCGCAGTCCATCCCGCCGGATCGAGACAATCTCCCTGGAGGCGCCTTTCCCAGGCGATGAGTCCGGTGCCGAGGGCCTGAAGGAGAGGATCGCCGATCCATCCTCCACAACGGCGAGGGAACAGGTCGCCCAGATGGAATTGGTGAACGTCACTCGCAAAGCAGTTGCACTCTTACCCGAGAGTCTCCGCGCTCCCCTGGTGCTGTCCGCCCTGGAACAGCTTTCCCATCAAGAGATTAGCCGGATTCTGCGGGTCAGCCCCAAGGCGGTGGAGCGCCGAATCGCCCGCGCCCGCCAACTCCTCAAGCAGCGCCTCGCCCCTTACCTCTAGAATAGCTATTGAGCGGGGCCTCGGCAGCGGCGGGGGATTCGCCGTACGCTCGCCGACCCGGCGAGTCGGCTCGCTCGAATCGTCGGCCTCGCTCTCCCGCTTTTCTTTACAAAGGAAGAAAGGGAATAGCGGAAGCGGGAACCGTGCCCGCTCGGCCTCCGATGTCGGCTCACCCCGTACCCCTCGCGCCATCCCAATGGTGATCAGATGGCATTAAATGATTTTATAGCGTTACAAGAACAGAATTTGCTAACCAGT